>Ga0118677_10003258_pt1 | contig 31039 bp, 25 predicted proteins | sample AliMusrvi5mmetaG_FD_86154 | JGI IMG/M metagenome (GOLD analysis project Ga0118677, IMG submission 86154) | reverse complement strand
GTACGCGAGAGTATCCAAGCACTGGCCGGAGGGTTTGTTAGACACGTTTGAAAGCAGAGGTTGTGCACGCACCCTCCTAGAGAAATAGGAGCGGGACTCGGTAGCACATGAATCTTCGTCTGCGAACTACGAACTTGCAACGGAGTTGGCATTTCTAAGACCGTCCGATCGAACCCTTAAACTACAAAAACAAATCATGTTTACTTAAGACGAATGATATGTGCGCCCTACTTGAGAGCATTCACTTCAAGGGCAGTTAGTGAAGTCTGTGATATGGCTTGTGTCCACGCCAAAGCCTGACTGACGGCCGAGGGGTGGAGCGGCTTCTCTGGCACGATGACGCTGTCGCCTGGATGAAGGCGTAGCTTGTTGAGTCCGTTTGTAAATACCGATGGAGCCGAGTTCCGGCTGGTTACCGTCCCGTCCGCTGCCAATACGAAAATGCGTTTGCGGTCCGCGTCCCGACTGGCACCTCCAGCGAGACGAAGGTATTCTCCCACTGTGGCTTTTTTGTGGAATAGAAATGCTTGCGGATTGAAAACTGCACCAAGGACTTGGACGGTTTCGGGAGTAAAGGGAACTACGAGCCGGTCTCCGTCCTCGAGATTCATGCCTGGAAGTTCGTAGTCTTCCCCTTGAGTAGAGTGCATGTTGAGTACAATCCTGCCCGAAGCGTGGACATTTCGGATTCGTCCAATCAGACCGCGATTCATCAAATCGGCTTGTTGGCTGGCCGCGCTGTTTACCCCTCCGACCGACCCCATTGAACTGCGCATCAGCTGATGCTCAAGCTGATCGGCTGCTTCTTTCAAGTGTGCCTGCTCAAGCACTTGGGTGCTCTTGCGGGTGAAGACAGCTCCATAGAGATAGGCTTGTCCGGTTAGTCCCCCTGCACGCTCTACGACAGAATGCAACGTTTCGCTTGCCGCCGTGCTATAGACCCCAGGATGCACGAATTCTCCTTCCAGAGTGACGTACTTTGTCTGCTCATGGATGGGAATCCGAATGTCCTCTTGGGAGAAAATGGTAACCACATCACCCGGCATAAGGTTAAGATCCTGCGACATGTCATGGTCGAGAACCAGTTTACCCAAGCTGAACGGGAGTAGAGAGGTGGTCATGGTAGATGGGGCCAACCGCTCGATGACTGCATAGTTCCAATTGGTTTGAGCCGCTGGACTCTCCACAACAGGGGACTTTTCTTCTCGAAGGAGAGTGGCACCAGGTGGAGCGAGTTCAGGAGAGGGAAGACCGAGTTTTGTGCGAAGCCACCAGTAATCGCGTTTCAGTATCGAATCCCGATCTGGCAACAATTCACTCAGATGCATGCCCTCATGCCATTTGAAATGACCCGGATTCGCCACGGCTCCGCGCAATGTAACCGATTCGTGATAACTGGAGATGATGGGGTTGACCCGCAGAATATCGCCGTCGGCCAGTAGAGTCGCGAGACCTGCGGGATCAGAGGCCACTTCGAAAGCTCGCCGTCGCGCATGATCCTCGATCCGTTCCAAAGACAACTCTCCGCCAGAGGCAATCGTTGATTTGCCGCCTGCTTGGTCGAGGAGATTGTCGATCGACTCGCTGCCGCGCAACTCGTAGATGCCTGCCTCTCGTACGCTGCCAAGCAACGCCACTTGCGGTCCCGCCGATGGAATGTAAAGGATGTCACCTGGCTGCAGTTGTACGTCGCCGGTCTTGTCGCCATTGACCAACAAGGCATATAGATCGAAATCTGTGACCACCGCGCCAGAGCGCTTCAACAGGACGTGGCGCATGGAACCAGACGCGGCGGGACCACCACAGGAGAAGACCGCGTCAACCAAAGAACTAAGGGCGCTGACGGTGTACTCCCCTGGACGATGCGCCAGGCCGGTTACGTAGATTTGGATGGAATGGATCTCACCCATATCCACACTCATCTCAAAGTTGCGATACACTCGCTCCATCACACTACGCAACTGGCCGCGAACAGCGGAAAACGGCAATCCCGCCACGTGTATAGCGCCGATCTTGGGAAGGTAAACTTCTCCTTGACGGTTCACGCGTAAATTGGCACTGAAATTGACTTGACCCCAGACACGGACGCGCAACTCATCGTCAGTGCCGATAATCAATTCTCCGGGAGCGGGGCCGTGATCGAGAGAACCAAAGGATGCCGGCTGAGAACTGAAAAGCTTCGCTCCGTAAATGGCTAGCGTCTCCCCCGTGGAAGCGGCCACAAATCGCTGGAATTCGGTGGGAGGTTCAGGTTGAGCCGGCGAGGCCCTTCGTAAACCGTTTGCCCCACCGACTGCGGCCTCAGCGCGAGGCGTGCCGTTCAAAAGACTTCCGCCTCCTGAAGCATCGATTGAGTTGTCTGCCTTCGGTACTCCAACTTGCGAGCTCTCCTCGATAGTTATTGAAGCGGGAGATCCATCGGGCTGAGAAGCGGAATTGGGCACGATGGCGCATCCGAGCGCATCTGGACTGCTTCCACTTGGGCATTGCGCATGAATTCCGGGCGTCGATAGGGCACACGCTACAGCGACCGCAAGCCAAGTAAGACCTGACCGGCGCTGAGTGTGGCGGACATTAGAAAGGCTCGTAACTATTGATATTTTCACTATTGAATAAAAGAATATGAAGTCTCAGCTTCGCTTGAGGTGACGTAGATCACAGTTGTTCCTCATTTGCGATACATAGAATGATTGATAAACATAGAGCGATAGGTAACACGTGATCGCGCCCCCGAATAAATCTCGATTGTTGCTAATTATTCCGATCAACCAGCGGCTTGGCAGGAGTAAAGGGTAAATAAGTTCAGCTCAAGAACTGCATTTTCAACTTGACCCGTAGACCGGACCCCACACACTGTAAGGCGCGCCGTTATATCCGCAAAGAAGGAAAAAATGGCAACAGAAGTACACGTACCGGTAACTCGAACATCCAGTACTGCCAGTGGCACCCTGCTGATCTGGCTGAGGGTCGCAATCAGACGGAGAAAACTGATCTTGAGCATGACGATCGCATTTGCCGCCGTGGGCTTCGCGGTTGCTTTATTGCTTCCTAACATCTATATCGCCACCGTGGTGCTCCTTCCACCACAACAGGGCGGCTCGGCGGGTGCGGCCATGATGGCGCAACTCGGCGCCATGGGGGGCATGGCAGCGGCGGCGGGCGGCCTGGGCATCAAAAATCCGAACGATCAGCAATTAGCGCTCCTCAAAAGTCGCATTGTGGAAGATGCGATGGTGGCACGTTTCCATCTACAAAATCTCTATCACAAGAAATATCTATCGGCCACGCGGAAGCGCTGGGAGAAATCTACAACAACCGATAACGGATTGAAAGATGGAATGATCCGCATTTCGGTGACCGACCGGGATCCGCGCCGAGCGGCGGAATTGGCGAACGGGTGGGTGGAAGAATATCGGCGCTTCACCGCGACGCTTGCCATAAGTGAAGCGTCGCAACGAAGACTCTTTTACGAGCGCCAGTTAACCGCTGCACACGACGATCTGACCCATGCCGAAGAAGACATGAAACAGACTCAGCAACGCACCGGCATCATTGATGTTGAGGGTCAGGGCCGCAGCATGATTGCATCGGCGGCAGTCCTACGCGGACAACTGGCGGCCAAGCAGATCGAGATCAGGGCTATGCGCGAATTTGCCGCAGAGGGTAATCCGGACCTGCAAAGGTCACAGCAAGAGGAGGCTGGCATGGAAGGGCAACTCGCCGTATTGGATGCGGCCAACGACCGTAAGACAGGCGACTTGGTTGCACCTAAAGGCACAGCAACACAGGCGGGCTTGGACTATTCACGGGCTATGCGCGAGGTGAAATATCGCGAGACGATTGTGGATCTTCTGACGCGCCAGTTCGAGGGAGCGCGCGTGGATGAAGCGCGGCAGGGTGCGCTTGTACAGATCGTGGAACCGGCAGTCGCTCCCGACCGGCCCAGTTCGCAATACAAGCTTTGGATTGTGCTGGGGGCTTTGTTTTGTTCGCTGCCTTTGGCTCTGCTGGCCGCTGTAGGTGCTGAGCTCATTGCCATCTTGCGCCGTTCTCGCCGCCAGTCCGGTTCGTGGTATTTGGCTATCGAAAAAGCAATCACCGAAACCTGGCTATCATAGTGCGGAGGGCCCTTGGTCTCGATGGCCCCGTCGCTTATACGTTTCTTGCGCGATTCGTAGGCATAGTCGGCAGTACCGGAACGGTATTGCTCATCGTGCGCTTCCTTAGTCCTCTTGAGCAGGGATACTACTACACACTGCTCAGCCTGGTCTCGTTGCAGATGGTCTTTGAGTTGGGTTTCTCGTTTGTGATTCAACAGCTGGCTGCACACGAGTGTATTCACCTAGAATTATCCCCTGACGGCGGCGTGCGCGGCGATCTTGTTGCACATGCTCGCTTGGCTTCTGCTCTCCAACTTAGTCTGCGTTGGTATACCGTAGCCGCTGCGGCAATGGCCTTGATTTTGGCGCCGCTAGGATTCGTCTTCTTTGCACACCATGCGATAGGACAAACTCGAGTTGCATGGCAAGGACCATGGCTCGCGGCAGCACTTGCATCAGCGGGGGGCTTGTGGTGCACACCGTTTTACTCATTTATCGAGGGCTGCGGAGAAGTTCGAGCGGTGGCAGCGATGCGCCTGCGCCAAGCAGGCGTTGCTGCCGCGTTTGCTTGGGCAGCGATGATGCTGCATCATGGCCTTTACGCTCCCGCTCTGGTGATTGTGGGCCAAGTCGGTACGGGCCTCTTTTTCCTGGGCTCACATCGCCGACTACTGTCCGGATTGCTGCGCTACCGAGCCAACGAGGCGGCCATCCATTGGAACCGCGAAGTGTGGCCATTCCAGTGGCGCATCGCCGTCAGCTGGATGTGCTCCTACTTCACAATCCAGATATTTATTCCCATCCTTTTCGCAATGCGTGGACCCGTGGATGCGGGAAAGATGGGTATGTCTCTCAGCATCACGGGCTACATGACCAGCCTGGTGCTTCCCTGGATTTCAACCAAAGCTACGCCGTTCGGCCGCATGATCGCGCAGCGTCAGTTTCATGAGCTTGATAGACTCTTTCGCCGCTCTTTAAGTCAGGCACTCGGAATATTCGCCATCATTGCCCTCACTGTCGATGCTGGCGCCGTGCTCTTAACGGTCGTCGCTCCCAGGCTTGCGGTTCGAATGGTTTCGCCGCAACTACTCGCTGTATTGCTATTGGCCGCCGGAGCCAACTGCATTGTGCAGAGTCTGGGCACGCTGCTGCGCGCATTCAAGCGAGAGCCGTTCTTAATGCAATCTCTCGCGGTGTCCTCGGTATCACTCTTGATGGCCATGCTCTCAGCGCGTCGCTGGGGTAATACTGGCGTGACCCTCAGCTATCTTGGTGCTATGGCAGGTATCGCGTTGCCTTCCGCGTTGACAATCTATTTGCGCGCTCGACGCAGCTACTTGACCAAGGGTCCGCTCGTCATGACCGGACGTGAGGCATGAGGAACGCCTCAACTTTAGGCGATGTCTCGACAGCAGCGATTCCCCAGCGCTTTGCAGGCGCAACCCTAATTGTGATAGCTCTGGTGCTAGTCGTCTTCGACGCTGTCGGAGTTTCGATGACTCCCAATACCTGCTCCATCCTTTTGCTTACTGTGATGGCAGTCATCGGATTCGCTATTCACAAGACTCCGGGTGGAATAACCAGCCTGATTGGCCTGTTATTTCTAGGAACGCTCGTTTTCATTGTCCCGCGGCCACTGTTTGCCCTAGTCACTCAAGACGACAGCGCATATACCTTGCTGTTTGGGCGATTGGTTGAGCCCCGCGGGCCAGATCTTTACCGCCTGCTAGCGTTTTGGACTATTGGTGTTGCGAGTCTCTTTGGCGGTTACTTTCTTTTTTTCTGCAATACTCGTCGTGATCTGACGCCGTTAGGCGACCGACACCGAACCTACTGTAAGCGGAGCTTTATTGTCGCAATTATCATTGTGGCCATTTTACTTCCAGTCTTGTTGCACAAGCGCTTTGGCGCCTTCGCCACAGGTGGTTATGCCGCATTGTATTTAAATCAAGCTGAATCAGGATTCAGCTTGCTGCCTCTCATCGGTTACCTATCTCCGACCCTCTTCGCCTTAGCCGTAATTATTGGCGAGAAGCGATACAGCCGCCTAATGGTCGTCGCTGTCATGGCGTACGCGTTGTGCGGCGTCGTTTTTGGGAAGAGAATGGAGGTAGGAACCTGGCTTCTAATAGTACTTTGGCATTTTTCGACCGTCCGCTGCAAACCCATCCGGATAGGCCGCTTACTCGTGGGTTTTGCAGTTGTGGGCTACGCCTTTCAATGGATTCAGATGGTTCGAGATGGGGCTCAAAGCGGAAGCGTAGCTGATCACCCTGTGATCGTGGATTTCCTCATAAGCCAAGGCATTACATTTATGATTCCCGCGCTTTCGTGGCAGCTATCTCCCCCGCCATTACATACGATTATCGGCTCGCTCCTGTCCATGCGACATGTATATCGCGCTTTAGGAATAGGTTCGATCGAAACAGCCAACATGGTGGACTATATTACTGCGCAAAGTAGCCCCGCCCTCTTCGAGGCTGGAAACGGGCTTGATTCAAGCGCGTTCCTTGATATTTTTTATATCTGCGGGAGAGTAATAGTGTTTTATGCAGCTGCTTGCGGTTTTTTGGGTTGCTTATTGCGCAAGTGGGAAGAAAAGGCATTCCACAGCAACGCCGCGTTGTTCTTCCTTTGCACCTGTCTTCCCGCCCTCTTTTCCATTCAACGCTCCGGAGTGGCAAACATTACTTCTCCGATTGTCTTCATCTCTATGTTCATGATCACCACGTACATCTTAAGCGCTGTTCTAACAGTAATCGAAACCAATGAATTCGCATGGAAAGGCATCCGTGCCGAAAACTAGCGGGTCTTTGCTTGATTACATTCGGGGTCGGCGATGTGTTGGCCATTGTGGGGTCTGGCGTTTTTACTCGCCAGCCGCATGGATTGTTTTGATAAGGAGGATACGAGTTGCCGTATACGGTACTGTCAGTTGTTTCTACTCTGTCCCGCTGCGGGCCTATGGACGGATTGATGAACGTGATTCGATATCTCGACCCATCTAAGTATAGGGCTGTCGTTGCCACGCTTTCTGCCGAACCGTCAGATAGCGTTATCGAGAGCCTCCGGTCTCTTGGAGTTCCGGTCACGCAGATGGGACTGTCGCGCATCGGATCTCTATTGTTCGGCACTCGGGGCGTGCGCCGTCTGGTCTCTGAGATTAAACCGGACCTCGTCCATTCCAGTGGACTTCGAGCGGACGTTTTGATCGCGGGAGCGGGGCTGGAATGTCCGATCGTTTCCACGGTACACTCCGATCTTTTCGAAGACTACCGGTTTGCCTATGGTCGAGTCTTTGGCACCCTAACGGCGATGCGCCAGTATGCAGCGTTGAGGCGCTTTGACGCAGTAAACACGGTTTCTGAACCCCTCGCCGAGATCGTCTTGCGGTCGGGAATAACGGCTCACGGAATAGCAAACGGTGTTGAACTCGGCAGGTATTACCCAGCCCCGGATGAGAAATACATAAGACTTCTCCGCGCGAGGCTCGGGTGGCCGGCGGATGCTGTGGTTGTATTGCATACGGGAGTTTTGAGAAATCTCAAGAATCCGGTCGAGATTGTGACTGGGTTCCGCGCGTCCCAATTATCAAAACGCGGCTTTCTGGCCTTCGCTGGCGAAGGACCAGTGAGGGAAGCCTGCGAATTGGCTGCCGGCACTGCGCCCAATATTAAGTTTCTTGGCAAACGGGGAGATGTTGACGATTTGTTAAGAGCTGCTGATCTTTTGATCTCGGCTTCCAGTTCAGAGGGAATTTCTAACGCATTAATAGAGGGCTGCGCGACCGGAATCCAAGTCTTGGCTACAGACATACCGCCTCATCGATACACGCAACACATGTTTCCAGATCAGATGCGCCTCTTCGATCTGCGAGGATGGGATTCCGTCCGGGCCGCCCTAGACAGCGTTGAACCCGAAACCTGGCGCCAAAGGTTCGTGCCATTGCCCCACACACTGAACATGATTTCCAGTCGTCGGATGTCAAGACAATACCAGGAATTCTATTCCGACATTCTCGAATCGAGACATCGCGCAACATCGGGGCAGGAAAGTGTCGCATCGTGTCGATGAATCTCTCCGTGCTGATGTCGGTGTACGACAAGGAATCTTCCGCTTACTTGTATCGATCACTGGACAGTCTTGCCAATCAAACTTTCCAAGCGGATGAAATTGTTCTTGTAGAGGACGGGCCGCTGGGGCAAGAGTTGTCAGCGGTCATCGGGCGTTTTCAGAAGTCTATGCTCATCAAACGCGTGAAACTGCCTGTGAATGGCGGCTTGGGCGGGGCTTTGCAGATGGGCTTAACAGCGTGCCGTGGAGAGTACGTGGCTCGTATGGATTCGGACGACGTGAGTGTTCCAGACAGGTTCCACGTGCAGATGGATTTCCTTCAAAACCATCCCGAAGTAGACGTATTGGGTGCCACCATTGCTGAATTCCGAGACGACTGTGCGGATGCAACCAGAACTCGCCGCATGCCTTCGTCTGGTGAGCTCATATTGGAGTTTGCCAAGTCGCGTAATCCGATCAACCACCAAACTGTCGTTTTCCGCAAGGCATCAGTATTGGCGGTCGGCGGTTATCAGCCATTCAATGGGTTTGAAGACTACGACCTTTGGGCAAGAATGCTGAAGGTCGGCTTCCGTCTGCAAAACATGAATGCGGTACTCGTCTACGCCCGTTGTGGCAATGGCATGCAGGGTCGAAGGGGCGGTCTTGCTTACATTAAGCGGGAAGTCGCATTCATGTTCCATCTTCGTAACGAAGGATTTTTGAGCAACTTCCAATGCACACGGAATATCCTGTCTCGGACAATGGTACGCTTCCTTCCGAACTTTGCGCGTGACCTATTCTATTCTCGCTTTCTTCGTAGGCGACAATAAACGCTCGAAAAGCTATCGCAGCATCTTGAAGTTTCCGCTGGGAGCTTTGCACTTCGGTAACAAGAAATCGCGCGGATTCTCCTCAATCATTCGGAGATTGTTCATGAGAAAGTTTTTTGCATCAATCCTTTGGCTTCTGTTCATTGCTGCCTTCGTCACCACCTCCTGTTCGCTCCCCTGTGGGTCGCAGGAGACGCCTGACCCATCACTGCTCACAGCGGTTTCCTCTCACGCACTCGGGATCAGCTCAAAAGCACTTCTTTCTGATAGAGCGTCTACCGGTGAAATCTGGGAATCCGGCATTACCGAAGCGCCGCAACCCACTTACCCTACGGCATCCGATGCGCCGACCGAAGTTCCCTGGGCCGCGAAGGCGCACCAGCAGCCTTTCTCGCGGGTTGGAATCGGGGCCGACGTCTCACCTTCAGGAATCGGGATCAAGTCGGCAATCGTGCTGACGCAATATTTTGATGCACGCGGCTTGGTGAATTTCTTCAACTACAACAGCGGCATCTTCGAGATTGAAGGGTTCAGAGTTGATGCTCAACTTCACTTGGCCTCGGCTGGAGCCATGGTGGATTACTATCCGCTGAACAGCATCTGGCGCTTGAGTGCAGGGATGATGCTGTTCAATGGAAACCAGATTTCCGCGACCAGCCAGATCGTGCCCGGGACGAACCTTACCGTAGATGGCCAAGACTTCTACTCTGCCAAAGCGAATCCGGCAACTGGTGCTACACCGCTGAGCGGTACGGGAGTGCTGGGAATGCATCGTCACCAACCGGCTTTCATGGCCAGCGGCGGGTTCGGGAAGTTCATCCCACGGTCCAAGCGCCACTGGTCGTTCCCGGCAGAGTTCGGGGTTGTGTTTACGGGGGCGCCTACGGTGGACGTGAAGATGGCGGGATGGGTATGCAACGATGCGCAGCAGACGCAGTGCGGTAACCTCGGGGACGCCGGAAACCCTGTGGCAGTCAAGTTCAACGACGCCCTTCAGACGCAGCTCACAAAGTGGCGGAGATCGTTGAGCGTTGTAACGGTCTATCCGATCTTCTCCTATAGCGTCGTATACAGCTTTAACGTGCGCTAGCGTTCATGTCCTTGCTCGAAGCTTTGTCGAGGAACTTCTGATCGAGTTTAACGCCCTCCAGCTGGCGGAGTCCGTTCGGCTCGAACGTGCTCACACGAACGTAGCCAACACATTGGCCTTTCGAAGAGCGCCGCGGCCGTTTGCTGCAAAAGGCTCCTTAACCTTTGCCTTTGAAAGTAACTTAATGCACGATCACTGTCACCTCGGCTTGATGCAGAAGGCGGGCGAGCATCGTGGCGATGCCGAAAACCAACGACAACTCCCTGCAGATCGGTTCGATAGTGTTGCTCAGTCCTGGCAATAGCTGATCACGGTTGACATTGCGGCGCGTGGCGTAAAGACGCCGAGACGGATGACGACCACGCGCCAGACCTCCGCAGGATTGATCGCATAGTCGTTGAACAGGAGGAGATCGACCATCATCAAGCCGCCGATGCAGTCGTGTCGTATGGTTCCGGGCTTCGCCAAACGGTTGAAACTCACAGTTTCGTACGGCAGTTGTTCTCGATCGGTTTGCCGGGTCTGTTGCTGCCACTTGAATACGTTGCGACGGTTTGCTCCGCGATTACGCCACCGACTTCACGGAAGGACTCTCAGCCGTCGAGATCGTAGTCACCTGAGCGCAATTCAGCCGTAGGCCCAAATTCTTCGGCTCCCCGCTATTTTTTCGACATTACAGACGGGAAACGAGCAAAAGGTCTAAGTACGAGCCCCCGTCCGCGGAGTGCCCAAGAACTAACTACATCTGAGCCGTAAGCTCGCGCCGAAGGGCGGGACTCTCGGCTCTTGCTCTTTGGAGACAATATGGAACTAAACGAAGATAATTTTTCAACAGAGTATTTGTCGCTCGAGGTCTATCCCCCGGGACTTTCAGCCGAAGTGATGCCTATGTGTGCATGCAGATGGCGTGGCTGGCTGGTCGCAGAAACATCAAGTCTCGCACGTGGTGAACGCGGCATCGTTTCGACAGCAGCCTTAAATCTCGCAGAGTGCAATTATGCGTTGGAGACGGGCGATGGCGGTCCGGCGACCTTCGAGGTTGTTCGCCAAGTCAGCGTCAACTCTTTCAACTTATTGCGGGGGTATTACGACGATTGGTCGTGGACAGAATCGATGAACTGTCACCATAGTGATTCGCAGGTGTACATCTTCCGCCCGGAGGCATCGCGGATCGGCTACCTGAGTGGCTGCAGGAGACTGATCGCACACTTGGGCACGCATGTACTAATCCCCCCATCGATAGGATCAATATGGGAAGACCCAGAGGCACCGGTGATGCCCAATCCGCAATTTCTGCATGTCGGGAGTATGCAATGAGCGCCGGCGCAAGGAGCGCGGCGCGCCGCCTTGCCTGTTACCTTTGTGTGATCGGTATCCACCCTGAGCTCACCGGTCGTGGTTACAGACAGCACTATAGAGAGCTTTTAACGCAGTATACAGTTCTGCCACCACTGGTTCGCCGAGAAGCGCGACGTCAAGGACGCCTAATCATTCGCGATCTCGGCCTTGATGCGGCGGCCGCGAGGCTGTTTCCGGCGACGTTGCCGCTGGCTCCCCGCACCTTGCAAAAGAGTGAGCGCTCTCAGCAACTGGCCAGCCTGTTCAGCCAGTCTCCAGGCCGCTGTCCGTCATGCAAGTCGCGGGAGCGCGCGAAACGATCCTGGCCAAATCGCGAAGTTGCCGAGGCCTTTCGGCTGTTGACCGGAGACCTATCGCTCCACGTTTACGAGTGTCCCGCCGCCCACCCTGGGACTTCCGCCATTCACGGAACTTACCACCTCGGTCACGCGAAGAATCCGGGTGAAAACAACAACTTGTGATTTAGCTGAAGATCGCAACCTGGATTGCAATGACCTGCTATTGCGAGTCGGGACCGGAGTGTAATCCATATTCTCATTCACCCGGAGCGATCCGATAGAACCGGCTGCGGACGCCGTCAACGCTCAGCTGGCTCCGGACCGCTCATGCGGCAAGGCCTTGACTGCGGTCCTCGCCGATCCAAACAATTTAACTATTCGGGGGAATGGAAACAAAGAAGACTAACCGTGCCCAACCATGAGCACACCCCAAGAACACAGGATCCTGCTAAAAAGTCGCACTCATATTCTTTTACAGAAGTGCATCCGCCGAGGCAAGGCTCGAACGATTAGTAATAAACAATAGTAAGAGTACTATTTAATATCGCCACGTAAGTACAACTACTCACTCACTCATACAGACACTAGTATCAATTTTGCACCATATAGGTACGGCGCTCATCAGTTTCTTATCCATCCCATCATGATCGCGCTTGCGTGGCTGAGGCTGTTTGGGCCCCCACTCGATCCGCGGCTGTGGTTTGCCTTCTTTCTTCACGACGTCGGCTACATCGGTTGCACGGACATGGACGGAGCCAGCGGCGAGCGCCATCCAGAGCGCGGAGCACGCCTGATGCGCGCTCTGTTCGGAGACAAATGGGGCGAGTTCACCCTGCTGCACTCCCGCAGCTACGCAAAGGCTTGCGGCCAGCCCGTATCGCAACTCTGTCTTGCCGACAAGCTAGCCACCGCCATTACTCCAGCATGGCTGTATCTCCCCTTGGCGTGTCTGACCGGGGAGATCGGCGAGTACATGCGCAACACTTCCACGCAGCACGACGATCATTTTTGCAGCACGATTGGCGCCAGAACAGGCGACGTGGGTGTGTGGTTTGAGGAGTTGCGTGACTTCAACCACCTGTGGATCGAACGGAGCAGGAATGCAGCCGTCAGCCCCGCTGCGCGCGGTCTGAATCAGGAGAGTCCGTCGGCCGATAGGCTCTCCGCTCCCGCGTGTGGCGTGGTGAACTTCCAACCATCGTTTTCAGAGGCCTGTGGCACTCGGAGGTGCATGTGAAGCTTTCCCCTGTGAGCCCCTCTTTCCTTATCGAGGTCCCGGACAGGGCCACGGCCCAGCCCCTCAAATAGCGTCTACTGGAGAATTTTCCCATGGCCGAATGGAATGGCACAGCCAGAACCAACTATTTTCAGGTCACCGACGAAGCGAAGTTTCGTGAATGGGCGGAAGCCCGCGCACTGCACGTCTTTGCCAAGGACGCTGGCGGCACGACCCTCTTTGGCGTCTACTCGGAAACAGACGACGGAGGATGGCCCACAAACTCCTGGCCCGACGGCGAGGATGCGCCCCTTGAGGTTGATGTAGTGGCTGAACTGGCCGCGCATCTTGCCGAGGGGCAGATAGCCGTCCTGATGGAGAGCGGCCACGAGAAGTGTAGCTACATCGACGGCAACGCAGTCGCGGTAGACCACGCCGGCAATCGCGTTGCAATTGAACTCAGAGACATCTACGACCTGGCCGCGAGGAGTTTTGGCATCCCGGTCGAACAGATCACGGATTGCACGTACTAGGAAGCGGCAGTACTTCCGAGCACTTCCGAGCAAGGCGCGCAAGATCGCCGCCTGCAACGAGTTGGATAGCATCGTGGCCCATCGCCGCGATGCCTCCGGGGGCGGCCCAGTATGGCATGCTGGGCCGCCGTATTCTCCCGTTGCTCACACCAATTCCTTCACCAAGCCGCAGTGTTCCCTCGCATAATAGGAGTTTTTCGCATATGAACAGTCTCTTCATCACGTTTGAAGGCTGCGACGGCCTCGGCAAGAGCAGGCAGGCGGAGATGCTGCGCTGAGAGCTGGAATGCCGCGGCCACCGGGTATATTTCACGAAGGAGCCGGGCACCAAATTCGGTTGTGGCTCCCCGCTGGGTGCAGAGGTACGCGAAGCGGTCTTCCATCTGGAGGACCCGGGGCGGACCTTGCCCGAGGGCGCGCAACAGCTCTATCTGCTGGCTGACCACATCGACAACGTATCGCGCCTGGAACCGCACCTGCACGCCGGACATACCGTAGTCTGCGACCGCTATTCGGATTCCGCGCTCGCCTATGCGGCAGTCTATGACCCGCCCACGCCCGACTCGATCCTGAGATTGTGGGAACAATATCGCGGGCCTGCGCCGGACATCACTGTCCTGCTGATTGCCCAAGGCAAGGTAGTCGATGACGGAGCGGGCGGGTGCTATGCGGATATCGGCTGGGCTCTCGACCGCGCGCGGAAGCGCCTCGGCGCTGAAGCTGGCAAACAAAGCGGCAAGGCGTGGAACGACCACTACGCCCAGCGTCTCGTGCAGCGCATCTATCTGACGCTGCTGGCTGGCGAGCCGCGCACCGTGCTGATCCCGGTCGAGGAAAAGGACACAGAGACCGACGTGCATCAGCGCGTCATGGCTGCGATTGAAAGGCGGCTGAAGAGGCAACCCGATCTGGCCGCCTCTGGTCATCGGACAGACAGGTTGCCGGTCGCGCTCTGAGCGTGTCCGACAGCTTTGCCGATCCCCCACCTGCAATTCCCTTGACCTCAACTCTCACTTCACATTACCGAGCTGCGCGGCTTCTTCGCAGCGACAAGGAACGATGCGTATGCCCAGCCGGCTTCATGAGCTTGACGGCTTTTGGGATCGGGTCAGTTTCGCCTGTGCCGTTGTCGCACATAGCGCCCGAACCACTCGACAATTCGATTCTTGCTTTGAGATGCATGACGGCGATGCTGTTGCCGCCGCTATGGTGCGGCGGGCAAAGGCACTCCCGGATGGACCTTTGGCGCGAAACCTCTTCCCACGCTACCTCGGCCCCCGTGCACTTGCGAGCTACGAAGCCACAAAGCACCTCAGCCGAAAACAACTCGAAAACTACGCCGCTGATCTCCGCAAAGAAGCCATTCGCGCGAACGATGCCTGGTGGGCCGCAGAGCGTGCGGCCGGCAGGTTGCCATCGCTACCCCAGGAACAGGCCTAACGTCACCAGTTGGCTTGCCTTTATGACCAACAAGCATGAGCGCGGAATATCGCGGCTACGGCCATCGTAGGAGTTCATCAACCATGAAGCAGCCAAATCTGCACGGCCCGAAGCTGGCAGACGTATACACCCCCGAGCAAATCGAGGCCCTGCGCCGCGAGCTGGTGCCGTCTTCCCAGGCAACGCCAGTAAGGTTTCAGCTCAACGGCCAAACCATGTTCCTGGAATCGGGCTACTTGCAGCCGAAGGGGATCAACGTCATACATCAATACGTGTACTGGAACTTCACCAGGGCGACGGCGGAGAAGATCGCCGCCGCCTTGAATGTCAAAGCAATTTTCTCCGAGTAAGGAGTCCGGTATGCCCTGCAGATTCTGTGGAGAGTAGCCTTTTCATCCCCCGTCTGCCTGTTTCTGGAGCCACCGGCCCAAGCCCCGATTCTGTTCTGTTCCGCTTGCGGTCATCCACCAAATAAAGCGGCGCCAAAAGCGGCACCGAGCAAATCACGTAAATCCTTTAGAATCGCACGGCCTGCGGATTTTCGGTCCGCAGCGTCATAAATATCCGCCGATGCTCTTCCATGAGCATTCAAAAACGCATCCGAGGCGGTCAAAAAGTGGCACCAGAAGCGGCACCAGATTTCACTTGAAATTCCGCTCTGTATCCCCTCGGATTTTAGTCCCAATCGATGCAGAAGTCACCGCAGACTCGCCGGATGCACGGCCAGTCTCAACCGTCCAGTTCGCGGCGCAGGTGCATCTCCGGATCACGTCGCAAGAGAGAACGGTATTTTCGTTTATGGCGTATAGCGCTAATAGAGGCAGTGCACTATTAGCGCCTTGCTGCAAATCAGTGCTACGCGGCGAGTCCGTCAATAAGCCTCACAACTGAGTGACCTCCACCAAGTTTTTCCACTCGCACTTGTACGACGATGCGGTCGATCATCGCAGCAACGTGAGTAATGACAGCTACTTTACGTCCTCGACTGTGCAGCGATTCAAGCGCATCGAGGGCAATGTCCAGAGTCGCCTGGTCAAGTGAGCCGAAACCTTCATCAATAAAGAGTGTATCCACAAACGAAGAACGCCCTTCAAGCCCGGAGAGCGCCAGGGCCAGTGACAAAGACACCAGAAAGCGCTCACCGCCTGACAGGCTCCGTGCAGCACGGAGTTCATCTGCCATATCACGATCCACTACATGCACCGCAAGGTCCGACGTGATGCCCTGTGCCAATTGGTAGCGCGGACCTATGGCGCTCAAGTGATCATTTGCCAGCCGGACCAAGTGTTCGAGGGTAATGCCTTGAACGAACTTGCGGAATCGAGAGCCATCGGGTGACCCGATGGCATCGTCTACTGCCTGCCATATATCAAGTTGCGCGCGCTTAGCGTCTATCTCCGCTCCGAGTGCTCGTGCTTCGTCTTGTGCCTGTTTGTCGCGTTTCAGTTCGGACGCAATTTCGCCGAATCGTTGTTGTTGCGTGCTGATTTCCTCATTCAGTGTGTTGATGGAGGCCAATAGTTCCACCGCGCCTACTCTCTCGTCAACACTGACACGCGCTGTTCCGAGGTCGGCCGTTCTGGTCGCCACGTTTGCTTGAGCGATATTGAGGGCATGGTCGATCCTCTGTAGGCGTGCCCGTGTCTCTACTCGATTTTCACTTGGCATCCTCAGGCGTTCTAGTACCCACTCGCACGAAAGACCTAACTCAGTGCAGGCTTTGTTAAACGTCTTCCGCGTTTCAGCCGCGCGTCTCTGAGCCTCGACACTTGCGGCCACTGCTTGTTCGTAGGCTACGACCGCTCCACGATGCGCGGATGCTGCCGCACTTTGTGCTGCGCTTGCGCTATTGTCGACCGCACTCGCTGCAAGCCGTGCATCGTTGAAGCGTCTGCGGTGCAATTCGGTCGCTTCACCATTCAGGAGCATAGCCCGCTGTCGCAGTTTGTCCTCCAGTGCTGCATTTCGTGTTGCCAAATCGGCCTGGGAACGTACCAACAATTCGCGGGTGGTTAGAAGGATCGTGGCGGCTTCAGCGCATTTCGGCTTGAGTTCCTGCACTGTGCGCTCAAGCAAGCCAATTCGCTCCTTCAGTTCACGATAAGTAGTTGTTTTGAGTTGTAGTTTACGGCGAGTGCCAGCCGCGTCTTGCTGCAGGTCTTTCAGAGAGATACCAGCACTGGTTAAGAACGGACTCAGTTGGCGTTCGAGTGCCTCTATTTCACGCGTAATCCCGCCCATCGTTGCATTATGTTGTTGGAGAGTAAGTTCAGCCGCATGATGCTCTTCGATTCTTTCCTGTTTAGTGCGCAGCTCAGTTTCATATTGCGTTTGCGCAGTGGTCCTCTGTTTCTGTACCGCATCGATCTGCAAGCGAATTTGCTTGGCATCAGCGAGCGAACCCTTGACCTGCTTCAAGGCTGACGATGCTTCACGTCCAAGTGTTTCCAGCTCTTCTTTTGCCTCGGTCTCCAATGAGGACGGCAATGGATTTGTCAACTCAAATGCGGCGACAATTGCAGCAATTGCTGGCCGCAGTTCGGTAAACTCCTTGACCGCTCCAGCCAGCACTAAGCGGGCAGCAACTGTGCTACGGACCGCCTCCTTTTGGCGAGCCGCCGCTACTGCTTGTAGAGCACTATGCTCCGTGATGAGGTTGGCAGCGTGTGCGATGGTTTCATCGAGCTTGTGCCGTTGGCTTCGCAACGTCTCCGCCAGTGTCTGGAGTGCCTCTATTGGATGGTGTTCATCGGTGACGAGACCGTATGGATGCTCCGCGGCACCACAGACTGGACAAGCCTCGCCAGGTAACAAAAAGCTACGCAGGAGTTCAGCCTGCTGTGACACACTTTGCTGAGCAAGTTCATCGAGTGGCGCAAGCTGTGTACGGGAGGTAATGTCCCGATCCATCTGATTCTTCGCAGCGTCGAGGTTGATTCGCGCCTGTTCATGATCCGCAAGTGCCTGAGCCCGATTGCGTTCTCCTTCTTCAAGATTGGTAGTAGCCACTATTGCTCGTTCTGCAAGCTGGCAAGCCTCTCTTAGATCGAGCACAAGTTGATTCAATCCCGTCTCTATGGTTAACAGCGTGCTTTCATCCAGACTGTTCAATTGCTCGCGGAGGGAACTCTCTTTCTGCGTCAGTTCTTTGCGCGATTGATCGGCGGTTTGAATTCGGCTCTCGGCTTTGTTCACATCCGCCAGTAGATTGGTCACCGTCGTCTTCGTGGCTTCAGCATCCTGTGCCTCTGAGTTGTTAGAGATTATGTTTTCTTCGCGCCGCTGCAACAGCGCGAGAACGTCTTCCCAGCGTTCGGACAGCGAAGCAAATCCGCTTTGTCGATCAAATTGCTCCGTGGCCAGCTGGCGCTCTTTTGTAGCTTTGTCCAACTTGCGTTGCAAGGCTTCGATCGAGGTATTCTGTGCTGTGACAGAAGCTTCGGTGTTGTGAACCTCATGTTGTGCCTTCTGAACCTCGTCACGAGCGGAGGTAATCTGCGAGTCTAGCCCCTCCGCCTCAGACCATACTGGCCCAAATCTCTTGTAGACGGCTTCGGCTTCCCGTGTGGCTTCGCTGGCCTTTGCCAACGAAACCTGCGCCCCCTCCGCTATTCCCGCCGCTCGACTCTGTTCAATTTCCGTATCCGCAACCTTCTGCCCGACACCAGGTAACGTCTTGCCGGCCTCCTCAGCTAGCAAGTACTCGCCCCGTAGGGGTTCAACAACATCCAACTCAGCTAATGCCGTGAACTCTTCCTGGGCCTCGGCCTTCTTTTGCTGCGCAATCGCAAGCTGTTCTTCGGCGAGTCGTAAACTTTCTTGTGCTGCGGTAATGATCCGCCGCTTTTCCAGCTCTTCAGCTAGCTTCGTGCGTTCGGCTCCTTGCTCTTCAATGGTCTGCGTAAGAATCTCCTGGGCTTTTTCGAGTGATTGCCGCACATCAGGAGGAAGCATTCCAATGTCGAGGCGCTTCTGCTCTAGCGAATCCATCTCACGGTGCAGTTGATCAGTTCCTTGCCGCACGCGTGTGGAGATAGAACCATATATCTCTGTACCTGTTACCTTTTCAAGCAAGTCGGCACGTTCGCGCTCCTCTGCCAGCAGAAACGCGTCGAAGTCGCCCTGAGCAAGCAAAACCGTTCGCCTAAATTGTTCGAAGGTCAGGTCGGTTCGCTCCTCGACCACCTTCAGTACCGACGTGATACCATCGGCGACTGCACTATCGTCGGCCAACCGCTTCAGTGATCGCTGCGGGGGTTGCAATCGTCCATTCGCCTTACCGCGAGCGCGTGCAACAGCCCACCGCGCACGATAGCCGATGCCGTCTTGGCCAACAAAGTCCACCTCGGCAAAGCCCGCCGCAGCTCCGCGTCGTAGTATTGCCCGTCCGTCGCTGATTGAAAGTTCCTTGCCACTGGGATCTGGGACGTTCTCTTGTCTTCCTACCGCAACACGCGGATACACTCCGTATAGCGCAAGACAGAGAGCATCAAGGATGGTGGATTTACCCGAGCCGGTCTCGCCCGTGATGGCAAAGAGTCCGGCTCCGGCTAGTGGCTCCGCTGTAAGGTCTAACTCGAACGGACGCGCTAGGCTTGCGAGGTTCTCTCCGCGAATTGCAAGAATTCTCATCGTCTTAAACCTCCGCTTGGACGCGATGAAATACTTCGAGGTGATCCACCGTCGGTTCGGCATTGAATCTCTTTGCAAACGCCAGCTTGAACATCTCCTCGGGATCGCGCTCGGCAAGATGAGTGAAGGCATCTGCCGCCGTGTCCGATTGGGCCGCAACTCCAGCAAGGGGTTGTACCCGCGCCTCGACGATGCGCACAGGAAAACCCTCAGCAATGCGATCCAATTCTTCTCGATAGCCAGAAAGCAGTCCCTCACGCGCCAGGCGTACCTGTACGAAAGGCCGCAGATGAGGTTCGAGGTCACTCGCCAGCCCCAGCTGTGCCAAATGGTCGTGCAAATCAGTGAGCCGTATCTCCCCCATAGCGGGGAGACGCAAGAACGGCAGAGGCCGTTCTATTGGAATCTGCTCCATCGTTACTCCAGTGCTGTCGATTGAGAGCAGCGTCACGCTATGCTTGTAGGGCTGCTCAGTGGCCGAAAGCGGGATTAGCGATCCGCTGTATCGAACTGTATCGCGGCCCACGCGTTGCGCTTTGTGCAAATGGCCAAGCGCCACATAGCTCGCCTCAACCGGAAAGACATCATGGGAGACTGCGTGCTGGCCCCCCACGAGAATCCGCCGTTCAGCGCCTTCGGACTCAATAGCACCCATCACATGAAGGTGGCCGGTGACGATCAGCGGTACACCCTGGAGCTTTGGCCGGACGCTCTCATATAACTCGTCGTACAACTCCTTCACAGCCCTCACAACAGGCGATCCAACCTCGTCTTCCAGGCGCGTCAGATTCGGCAAACAGGTCGCAGTCGGATACGAGACGGCGAGTATGTGAAGAAAGACCTCTTGATGCCCGTCGGCGAGTACAACGTGGTGCCGCTCGGCGTCGATCCTGCCGTCGCGCCGCCGCACATTCCCGACTACCCGCACGTTGAAGCGTGCGAGCAACGGATGTGGCGCTTCCAACCGACCTGCGGCATCATGGTTACCAGCAACGATCACTGTCTTCATGGTTGGTCGCGCACGATGCAACCGTTCAATCGTCTCGTAGAACAGCCGCTGTGCCTCGCCCGATGGATTCTGGCTATCAAAAATATCGCCCGCCACTACCAGCACGTCGATTTCCCGTTCAGCAATAATTCCAATCAACTGGTCGAATACTCGGGCCTGCTCGTACTCGCGTGAATAACCGCGCAGTGTCTGGCCTATATGCCAGTCCCCGGTATGTAGCACACGCACCATAGCTCGATCACTCCCGCACCTATGAGGACACAACAACCCATCAACCCGCAGCTGCAAATTGTTTATACCTACAGCGCCAGCGCATTGATCTCCAGTTCCAATGCCTCCATCCCCGCGAGAATGGCGGCGAATTCAGGCGGCTCGCGGTAGAACATTTCACGCATCTCGCGGTAGTCCCGTTCCAGAGCTGCAATCTGACTCGGAGGTGGACTCAATCGGAATGAACCCGGCTTTGCCAAATCGTAGTGTGCCCAGGAAGAGTAGTAGAACCGCTCCTTGAACTCGACTACCGATTTCAGCAAGGCGAGATTGGAAAGGGCGGCCAGTTTGATGGGGCTTCCTGCCAACTTGAACAGGTCGTAGTAATGGCGCGAGTAACGGACCGGAATTGTTCCGGGGCGATGAGCTTCCTGATGCAGAATCGTGGCCTTCTCCCAGAACGTTCTCTCTGCATCGATGGCGATGACCGAGCAACCTGGATCGTTGAAGGCCCCCGGAAAAGACTGAGCAGCATACGGCTGAATGGTGTGGGGACTGGACGGAATCCAAGACGCAAGAGGCCCAATCTCCAGCCGGACAGCCGGACGGATGTATTCAGCCGAGAATGCTGCCGGATAGAACACGTTCACGGTGTGCGGATCGTCTTCGTCGATACCCGCGACAACGCCCGACACCGATGCGAAGAGTTGGGTTAGTTGACCGAGCAGCGGCCCCTTGATGTACGCAGCGGCCTTTGCATTCATCTCCTGGTTGTAACGGCTCTGCTTTGTCTTCGATTGGATGGCTTGGTAGGGATCGGTGCCCTCATCGTGGCCGTAGCCAAGCAGTCGCCAATCGAGGATCAGGTCGATGTCCTCTGAAAAACGGTCAATCAATCCGAAGACTTTAGAAAGGCTCGTGCCGCCTTTGAAGACCATCTGACCCTTGAGCGCCGGTTCCGCAAAGAGATGTTTGAGAATCCAGCAAACCCAGAAGTCCTTTTCGACAATGGCAGGGTTCATGCCGAGCCGGCTTGCCGTCTCGCTGAACAAATCCCGCCTGTCTTTTGGCGGTCCGGTGGCGATCCTATCCATGAAGCTCCTATTGAGTGATTTGCTGGATTGCGCTGTAGACCCATCCCGTCGCCGTTTTGGTATCGGCCAGCACCTTGCCGCGCAGCGATTCCGGCAGCCAAGTTCGAATCTTGGCGATGACCTCTGGAGTGATCCGCTCTTGGCCAAGCGCCTTGAGCGCCTGAACGATCAGACCGCTCTCCTTGAGCTTAACCCCTGCTTCCTTCAGGGCTGTATGCTCGAAAGTCAGAGCCGTATTGCCGACTTGGTAAGTTCTGTCGGGTCCATCCGATAGATAGACGACACGTGCTGGGACTTGAGTGGAAAGCCCAAGAAAGTTCAGCGCCGTTGCGCCGCTGGGTTGGATGCGCCAACGGAACTTCCGCGCCAGAGCCCGCGCAACCTGGTCAATATCAGGACTGAGGTGCTGATCGAGGAGCTTGCTGAACTGCGGATAGTCGTAAACGCCGCGAATGACCCGGCGAATCTCGCCTCGCTTCTCCAGCCGGTGGAGCGCCGAATCGACAGTGGGGCGGCCTCCGAGGTCCAGAAAGTCGCGCGGCGAAAATGCCCACCCTCTTCCGGTTCCTCGAATCCTATATTCTGCCTTATTTTCAATTGTTTGGCGCATATATTCCTCATATATTCTGCAAGAAAAAATACCACTTTTCCCTTGCAAATGCAAGAGATGACCCGCATGGAGCGCAGAATGAGCTAACCGATTTGTCTATTTAGTTGGCGCTAAACTCTTGTGGGACATGCGCCTACCCCATCGGCCCAACGTGCCTGATACCGGCGAAGAGGTTCCCGCGCAAGGCCAACGCAACGGTCTCTCCAAGAGGTTCAGGTGGCCGCAGATTTATTCGACTTCACCCTGTTTTCATCTTTTCCAAGTGAGAGACCATGCACCGGGTGATTGACACGCCTCAGAAGACTGTTTGCCTGGGCCGCAGTGAGCAGTCTGGTCCGGAGAGCATCCGCGATGGCCAGGCGGGCAATGTCTGTCCGGTGCGTGGTCGAGAAAACATCCATAACCGAGCGTTCTACCGAGGTGATCGGCATTCCCTCATGCCGGCTGATCTCCTGCGGTGAGAGGTTGGCCCGATGAATCACGATCCATTCGGGGTGCTCCCGCCGTAACCGTGCCGACATCGGAACAGTGAGGTCCACGTGCGCAGGGTTCACATCCGAGATTCCGTAAAGCAGCAGTGCCGTCTCATGAGACAGCGCGACGCGCTCTGGTCCTTGGCTTGCCTGTGCCCACAGAACAGCTTCGCGGTACTGGGCAAGCGGGTCTGCCGGAAAATGCGCGATCCGGTAGACCCCTCTGCTCGTTCGCTCCAACCGGCCACGCTGCGCGAGCCGCACCAGCACAGAGTCTTGGATTCCCAGGGCGCGGGCTTCTTTCGACGTGAGCAGGCCATCATGCTCTTCGGCAATTGCATACAGCTCGTCCATGCGAGTGCGTGGCATGGATAGAGTATGCAGCCGCAATACCACGATGTCAATATAGTTCCATAGTGGAACTATATTGACACTCTATGCACCTGCCGACGCTGGCACCTTCCTGAACAGACCTCTTCACCTTCGCAATCGAGAAACGAGTAAACCATGACTCCTTCCGCCCTCATCGAGGCGCTTAACTGCGCCCTCAGCGAACACGTCCCCGTGCATATTTGGGGTGCCCCCGGCGTCGGCAAGTCCGAAATCGTCCGCGACCTGGCCGCCGCACAGGGCTGTGAATTCATCGACCTGCGCGCCGTTCTGCTGGACCCCGTTGACCTGCGCGGCCTTCCCTGCATCGATGGTGACACCACCAAGTGGCTCATACCCAACTTCCTGCCTCGTGACGGTAAAGGCATCCTTTTCCTCGACGAGTTGACCTCTGCGCCGCAGATGGTCCAGGCCGCTTGCTACCAGTTGGTGCTGGACCGCCGGTTGGGAGACTATGTCATGCCTGCCGATTGGGAGATACTTGCTGCCGGCAACCCAGCCTCGGAGCGCGGCGTTCACTTTGCCATGCCCCGTCCCCTGCGCAACCGCTTCTTGCACCTCACGCTGGAACCGAACCTCAAGGATTGGTGCAGTTGGGCCATCCTCCACAAAATCTTGCCCCAGGTCATCGCCTTCCTGCGCTTCCGGCCCAATCTGCTGCTGGCCCCCGGCGACATAGTCGATGCCAACGCGTGGCCGACACCGCGCTCCTGGGCAATGCTCTCCCGCGTGCTCAAAGCCTGGTACGCCCGTCAATCCAAACTCAACGACCTGCTGCTCCACATGTTCAACGGAGTCGTAGGAGAAGGCGCCGCCGCAGAGTTCTTCTCCTTCCTGCGCCTGTTGCACGAACTGCCCTCTACCGACGAGATTTTGCTCAACCCAACGACCACGAATGTCCCGGATGACCCGTCCGCGGCCATCGCCGCCGCAACTGCTCTGGGACGGGTTATCAACGACCGGAATGTAGGCCAGGCTGGCCAGTACCTCTCCCGGATGGAGGCCGAGTACCACGTGCTCGCCATGCGCGACGCCGCTTTGCGCGATAGCTCCATCACCAAGACTTCATCCTTCATCGATTTCAGTGTCCGGTTTGCCGGGGTGGTAGGCTAACGGCCGCCCCATCAACCTCCAAGGAGTTACGTCATGGATCTGTCCACCAAGGCAATGCTGGCTGCCATTCATATCAGCCTCTGGACTGCCCGCAAGCATGACCGCAAGGTCAGCCGCGAAGTCGCCACCCTCAATGGCGCCAACGAGCAGGCCGGGCGCTACAACAAGCGCCTGTTTTGCGAAGCGCCCAAACTCGACGAGATTCAGACAATTGCTGGCCGCATTCGCCAGTATTTCTACCGCGTCACTCTTCCCTGGAGCGACGAGGGGTTGCGCATCCTGCCCGCCGAACTCTACTTCGAGTTCAACGCGCAGATGCGTGACTTTGCGGCCGAGTTCCGCTACGCGGTTGACGAGTTTCTGGACGCCTATGACACCTACGTGAAAGAGGCTCAACCGATGCTCGGCAGCCTGTTCCGGCTCAAGGACTACCCGCCCGCGGACAAGGTGAAGGAAAAGTTTGCTCTCCGGCCGGAGATTCTGCCGATCCCGACCGGCGACGACTTCCGCGTCAGCCTGTCGGAGGACGAGCAAGCCCGCATTGCCCGCGACATCGACGCTTCCACTCGCGCGGCGATCGGAGACGGCATGCGCGACCTGTGGATGCGCCTCTACGAGGTAACCAACCACATGGCAAGCCGCCTGGCCGACCCGGAAGCCCGCTTCCACGGGACGCTGGTCTCGAATGTCAGTGACCTCGTAGAGCTGTTGCCTCGGCTCAACATCGTTGGCGACCCCAACTTGGCCGTCCTTACCGAACAGGTGCGCCAGCAGCTATGCCAACACTCTGCCGAGTTGCTGCGCAACAGCCCGGCAACGCGCCAGCAGACAGCTGCCAGCGCCGCCTCGATCGCACGCACCATCGCCGGCGTTCTTGCCATCGACCAAACCCCTGCGGAACCTCCGCAGAACGAAGAAGCCAGCCCGGAGCCGGTTCCTGAAGAGACAACCGGCACCGAGGATTCCATCGAAGTCGAAACCACCGCAATCCTGGACCACATGGCTGCCTATATGTGCGTTCCGGCTTGAACCAACTCCAGTTCGCCGTCACCGCGACCAACTTCTCGTGCGACGGCGAACACCGAGGAGCGCCAATGGCAACTGTGAAACCGACCGCTATCGACCGCATCCGGAAGGCCCGGGCCGTCCTGCTCCTGGACCACCCCTTCTTCGGTGCACTGATCTTCCGGCTAACACCGGTCTCCGTCCCGAGCATTCCTACCATGGCGACGGACGGAAAGAGCCTCTTCTACAACCCGTCCTTTGTGGATGAACTGCCGCCCGACCAACTGGTGGGAGTGCTTGCCCACGAAGTCATGCACCCCGCCCTCCAACATCACACCCGGCGCGGCAACCGCGACCGGGAGAGATGGAACGAGGCTGCCGACTATGCCATCAATCCCCTGGTGCTCAACGCCGGGATGGCGCTGCCGAAGGATGCCCTGAGTAACTCCCGTTTTCACAACCTCAGCGCGGAGCAGATATACAACAGGCTCACTGAGGAAGAATCCGGGAATTCGTCGAGCTCAAACTCCCCTCAATCGTCAGGCTCGTCAAGTAATTCAGACACGTCCAGCGATAGCCAATCCAGCCTGCCGACCCTCATGGACAACCAGGTTCCTCAACCGCCCGCGACTCCGGGCGGATTCGGCCAGGTTCTCGACGCCCCGAATCCCGAGGCGCCCGGTCAGCCTTTGTCCGATGCCCAGCGTACCACTGCCGAGGCCGAATGGCGCGCTGCGGTCCATGAGGCTGTGGCCGTCGCACGGATGGCAGGCAAGACGCCCGTTGGTGTGGATCGCGCTCTTCGCCAAACGGCGGAGGCCAAAGTTGACTGGAGAGACAGGTTCCAGCGCGCGTTCGCCTCCACGATCCCGAACGACTACTCCTGGATGCGCCCCAATCGCCGCCTCATCCACGCCGGTCTCTACCTGCCCGGCATCAGTCGGGAAGGCGTTGGCGAGCTGGTGATCGCCATCGACTGCTCCGGATCAATCAACGAACGGCAACTGGGCCAGTTCGCAGGCGAGGTCAATGCCCTGATTGAAGAGCACAGGCCTGAGAAGGTCCACCTGCTCTACTTCGACACCCTCATCCACCGCCACGATGTCTATTCCTGTGGTGAAACGGTTACACTCACGCCGGTGGGCGGCGGCGGCACGGATTTCGCACCCGTATTCGAGTACGTTGAACAGCAAGGACTCGACCCGCAGGCGCTGGTCTTTCTCTCCGACCTGTACGGTGCCTTTCCGGAACGGGAGCCGCACTATCCCGTCATCTGGGTATCCACCAGTTCACAAGTTGCCCCGTTTGGTGAAACCATCCCTGTCGCCGCGGCCTGAAACCAACTGTGCAAAGCTCCGCAGGTCGTCTTTACGGATGCCTCCGTCGGGGATTGCTACCCCCCTTGAAAAGTGGTGCAAGCACTCGTCTCTGCAACTCATCAGCCTGTGCTGCACCCCGCGCCGGAAATGCCGACGTGTCGAGCCACACCTGCAAAATGTCTGCAACGGAAACCCCATCGCATTCTACTGCCGCGCGGAAAAGAGACTCACGGAAGAGCGGAACGCGCACCAATACATCGGGAGCGTGCTGCGCTCCTTCAACTGACAGGCCGAATTTCTTGAGGACATTCGCGTCCAGCTTTTCGACATAGAGATGTGGTTTCACGCCATGCACGAAGCCCTTGCCCAGCGCTTCCGCAGCGGCAAACAGACCGAGACAAGCACGAGGCTTACTGCCCTCTGCTTTCGCTCTTTGAGCACGTAACGCATCCGAAAGCCGCTGCGTAGAAGTACCGCGCACAATCCAGCGGGCAGGGAGATCTACAACTGAACGCAGGTAGACAGCCTGCCAGCGGTGCATCAACTCCTGACGCCGCACAACGCGCAGCAATTCGTCGTCATCGTCCAGAAAACCTTCCTGCTTCATCTGGCGAATGAAGCGGAAGGCGCTCATCAGAGAAACCTGAGCCGCCTCTGCCAGCTGCGAAGCATTACGGTACTCGCCACGCGGCGCAGCCAACATCTCCGGCGGAAGCTCGGGAGCCAGCAGGACCTTGAGCATCCACTGATTCAGGTCAGAAAACAACTGGCCAGAGTCGGGTACGGCAATCTTGTTGAGGCGTACACGCTTCTGCGGACGCTCATTCAGTTCTTCGAGATCGGGCCCAACAAACCGCAGAAGTCCTTGTTCGTCTACGAAGCCCGCAGCGGCATCCGGCGCGTTCTCGGCAAGGAAATGCTCCAGATGAACAATGACGGCAGGCGCAATTCTGGGTGCTGCAATAACGGCAAGAGCAGAGATTGGTTTCGGCGATCCTTTGACAATGGCCTGAGCTTCCAGAATTGCCTGCGCCAGCAATGGTACGAGACGGTCGCGGCGGCCTTCTGAGGCAACTTTCAACTCGACGAGATAGCGGATTCTATTCTTCGAGACGGCCATATCCGCATGACGGCCTCCAACCCGAGGACTTTCTTCGACGCGCCAGCCTTTGCGCCGGAATGCATCTTGCAGCCGCTCGGCGCTCCGGATCTCTGCATCGGAAGGGATGATCGCACTTGAGAGTCCCATAAAGTTACCTTGGCCGCGATATGTATCATGGCCATGGTTACTATCATGGGGCTGTGTTGTTTTCATGTCAAATGCCTAATCGAGAAACCGGCCACGCCTGCTGCGAGGTGCAGTCGCAGTCTCCCTCGATCTCTTCCTTGGCCGGAACCGTCCGAATGAACAGATCAACAATTGGGGATTCACCGACCTGAACGCTCCGCCGGTGCAACCCTATCCGATCACGTGGCCAATCCGCGCGCTCACTCCCCGCGCCAATCTGCGCCCCGACCCATTTCCCAGCCGGACAGTTGTCCGGTCCCGAGGTTCCAAATGGCATCTTCCATTCTTTTAGACTCGCGCGGCCAGGTGGTTTCCCTGCCGGATCTCACCGCTGATCCGGCGCCTGCCGCCACCATGGCCACCGATGAGAGGAAACGGGTCATCGCCCAGCTCGGCGAGCCCTTCGCCTTCAATGACATCCGCTGGCGCGTGATCCAGTCGACCAAGGACAAGAAGCGGGGATTGGTCGTTCCCTACATCAAGGCAAGCGTAATCATCGACCGGCTGAACTCCGTGCTGGGCGAGGGTTGCTGGAGCCGCACCTACCAGCAGCGCACAATTGAAAACATCCCGCTTACGGTGGATGGCAAGAGCGCGATAAAGGGCAAGATCGCCATCATCTGCGAGATCGAAATCCCCGGTATCGGGAGAAACTCGGGCACAGGCGAGATGTGGTCCGACGACGCCAATGCCCTTACCGCCGCAGACTCCCAGGCCTTCAAAAGATCGGCCGAGTGCTTCGGCATCGGCCTGTATCTCAGGCGCGTCGAGAAACTGTGGTGTGACATCGGCCCCTACGGTCAGCCCGCAGATTTGAATAAATTCCGCCCTGCTGCCGTCGCTGTACTGGCTGCCGCGCTCCCCCGCTCGGGCACTGCAAGCCCGGCGCAGCAGGCGGCGCCGGCCGTTCACGAAAGCGGCAATGGTTCGCGCACGCAGCGTTCAGTGCCAGGCCCAATTGCCCGCCCTGCGGCACAGACGGCAAGTACTCCCACCCGCGACGAACTGCTCGTAAAGAAAGCCTTATACATCCAGGCCCTGGGTGAACCACTTTACAACGACGCCGCCACCAAAGCAAAGAGCTCCATCGTCCCGGACACCCCCTCGGGCGACGCAGCCCAGCAGATTATGCGCTCGCTCAACGAAGCGTGCGACCTCCTGACCCATACCAGGCAGCTCGCCGCCGGCGTGGCCCCCCAGATCGTCGACCAGGTGCTGGATACCTACAAAGTCCAGACCTTCGCGGCTGTGCCCTCCATGGAAGCACTCGGCAACGTCCGGCTCGCCTTGGAGACAGCCATGGATTGCCAGGCTGCCGCTGCCTAGCCGCAAACCCGGCGCGGGTGTCCCTTGGCCCCCGCGCACGAATTGATTTCCATGCCCGTCTACGATTCGGAGACCGCTTTCATTACGAAGACCAGCCTGCGCGGAACCCACCGCGTCCGGGTCGTTTCCACCGACGCTCGGACGAGCCTGATTGCCACCGACCTAAGCGAGCAATACGGCGGCACTGCGTTTGGCCCTATCATGATGTCGTGAACCCTCTCTGGCTGGCAGAATGACTCGATGACAAGGGGGGCCTTTCCATGAGTGGAACGGCGCTTTCGTGCTGAGTGATCCCATCAAGACGCGTGCCCAACTGCCGGTTTGACGATCCGTGCGGCGGGAACACGAAAATATCAACTCCAGACCGCCTCCATGAGTGCTTTGACTGTTGGCAACAGTTGAGAATCGGCCCTCGATCACATTCCTGAACACTGGGCGACTTCATGGTACCGATCCTGCAACGGCCCCATATTCAACATAATTGAAGGGGTTACTGTGCCTTTGGTGCGCGTATGACCTTACCCTCTCGCGTACCGTTTATGAGCCAGGAAGGTCGGCGCCGCGGCTAACGGGTGTAAATTCCTGCGCCTGTCCAGTAGCTTTGCCCGCCGCCGGTGTTCACGGCGACGCATATTCTCCGCAAGCTGGCTCAGTAGCAAACTGAGCGCTGGTCAGGACTATGCCGTGGAGAGATTTGCACCGGCTTTGTAGACTTCTTGAAAACCGCTGACTGATTTCGCACCAGCAGGCGTATTATAGTTTGCAAATCCAATTCTGGCGCAGGGTGCGCTTGCAATCCTTTTCCTTTTTGCGCGTGCCTTCGCTCGGATAGGCAATCCGAGAAAACTGAAGACCGCTACCGATCACGCCGCGGCTGAATTTGCATCACTCGTAAGAGTCCCTGAAAAAGACGGGCCCGAAATTCAAGGGACAGAATTCAGCGAATATGGAAGCGGGTGCTGATTCTCGCCTCGGATCTTTCAATCACATAGACTGGCTCCTGCCGGTAATTGAGAGCATTCGAAGAGACTGCCGAATGCCAGTAGCATCCTCTCTGGAACTGCTGTACCCAGAATCGTGGAGACTTACATGAACGACTCTACTTCATTTACTGGCCATTTCGCCTTCCTGTTCTCGCAAACAGCTTCCCGGTTGGGTTTCCGGATAGCTAAAGCTATACTCGCATCGCTCGCGATTCTGCCAACAACTACTACAGGATGGGCGCAGAGCGTAGACTTCCCACAAGCCGCACATAAAACCCAACAGGTGATCTCGGGCACAAAACAAGAAGATGGCTCCTGGGCCGAAAGCAGCCTAAGGAACCTCTGCGCAGGTGCGTAATCTTGCAGCGAGCAAACGACCGACGTTGGTTCTCTTGATTTTGGTGCGGTTTATCGGCGAAACAGAGGGTTGCTGCTTGTCATTTTGATCTCTTGAGGCCGTTTTCCGGCCTCAAGAGACACTACGCCCTTTGCGGGGCCAGCCGGTTGCGGTGTTGGTACAGGTTCACCAGCGCGAAGGCCGCGCACAGCCACTGGTGATTTTTGGGTTCTTGGCAAGAAAGTGGAAAAGTGTGCGTTTTACGCGGCTTTCTGAAAAGCGACGAAGTTGGTTCTCGTGGCGGCCAGCCGCTGTACTTTCAACAGCAGGTAGTTGAGGTTTCGGTAT
>Ga0118677_10003255_pt1 | contig 31050 bp, 21 predicted proteins | sample AliMusrvi5mmetaG_FD_86154 | JGI IMG/M metagenome (GOLD analysis project Ga0118677, IMG submission 86154) | reverse complement strand
GCCCCACGCCCGGCCGGCAACCTCTCCGGCCCCTCCGGCGCCCCGGCCCAGCCTAGGGCGTGGCGCCGGCGAGAGCTTGGACGGTTCGGCTGACAGCAGCCGACGCCAATAGGCACCCCTTTCGCTGGCAAAATGGCTGCCCGCCGCTGGCGTCGGCGAAGGCAGGCCGCACGGGCCCGCGGCCGGCCTGGCTCAGGCCAGGGCCAAGCCTGGGCCTGGCCAAGAGGTAGGCAACCACTAGGCAACCGCTCCGATGAGGATCGGATCCACATCGGAGCGGTTGCCTACCAGTTGGCTACTGGTTGGCCAGTAACACGCCTGGAGAGGGCTTGAGGGCGGCCTGGAGGTGGTTGAGATCGAGTTTGACTCAGGCTCGGGAATCGCGGCGTATCGGCTCCGTGGCTTGGAAGCTACGAGGGTGCCCTCGCCCCTGTCCTCAGCGACCGTTGAAAGGCCCGTGCGCTTGCTGAACCTTAAGTAAGCGCCATTCCCCTACGGGGTTGTAGGCCAGTTTGCCAAACAGCCGCGCTAATCTGAGGGCGGACCCACTGGCTTACGACCGTGGCCTTCGTACAACGGATCCCCTCATGGCTGCTGTTGTCGTTGCAACTCTCCCAGGATTCCCTCGCACGCCGGCCTTACCAGAGCCGGCTCCGCTGCGAGATGATTTCCCAATTCGTCTATCCTCCGGTGGAGCAGATAGACGTCCAGCAGGGACTGCAAATCAGCGTCGGTGGACGGCAGGAGCGGCGAGCGGCCCAGCGTGTCGAAGTAGCCCTTCAGGAACGCCACGCTCACCCACAGCCGCCAGCATTCGGCCCACACGGCGAGGGTGGACCGTTCATCCGTGCCAAGCCGGCCTGTTTGAATTTGACGCATCAGCGCCGAATCCGCGGCGTAATGGAATGAGCACAGCATCCCCGTGACGTCCCGCAGCACGAGGCGCTTGATCCGGCGCTCACTCACCGGCTGCGCCGGGTGGCCTTCAAAGTCCACAATCATGAAATCCTTGCCTGTGTGCAGCACCTGCCGCAAGCCGTAATCGCCGTGGCAGCGAATCCGCTCCGCACTGATCCGCAACGCCATCAAGGACAGGAACTGCTTGAGAAGCTGGGGCTCCAGGTCCAGCACGCCCTGAGCAGAGGGCCGCGCGTCCTCCAGCAAATATGGAAGCTCATCGCGCAACTTCTGCAGGCTGTGCCGGGCCGTGTTGCGCATCGTCTGATAGAGGCTCCGTTGGTAGAAGGCGGTGGAAGGTTCAGGGGCGAACTCCGGGTTCGTTGCGTCACCGGCCAGCGCCTGGTGCAGTTCGGCCGTCCGCAACCCAAGAAGCCGCGCCGATTCCAGATACGTGCCGATCAACTCGGGCACCTCAGGCGGAAACACCTCGCGAACCAGTTGCACCAGCGCCTTGCCCGCTGGCAGGAAGCTCCCGCCCTCCGTCGTCAGCGATAACACGCGCTCGTAATACCGCTCAGAAGCGCGTAGCGTGTATTCCCAGTCGCTCTCCGCTTTGGGCAGCCAACCGTGGACCGACGCCAGGGCCAGACGCTCCCCGTCGCCCCGATGATACTCCAGTGCACCGGCCAACGGCGGCGCGTTGGGGAAGCCCCGGTCGGTGAGGAAACGCCCCAGAGCCAGCTCGGGATTGACACCCCAATGCAAACGGCGGAACAGCTTCAACACAAACCGCTCCCCATACCGGACCGAAGTGTGCCGCTGCGTGGTTTTCAGCAGCGCGCTCTCCAGGTCCACCGCAGCCTTCCGCGACAGGGCGCGCAACAGCGGCCCGCGCCATGCGACCACGTTGCCGGCCCGGCCTTTGAGACGCCGCCGCCGGGTGATGATGTCCAGCAAAGCCCGATCGAACGCTTGCAGCCCCAGCGCATCGTAGAGCACGCCGCGCTGATCGGGCCGTGCAATTGTCACCTCGGCCACAACCCGCTGGGGTTCGTCCCGGAGCAAGCGTTCCGCTTCGTCGCCCACTGCAAAGGCGAGCGGCACCGTATACCACTCCGCATCGGCGCCGGCATACTCCACCTGCCAGATGGTCAGAAAGGCGTTCGCCGTCTCCATCGGCAGCGCCACTGCCTCGTGGAGCGTCGCCGTCCTGATGGGCTTGCCATCGGGGCTAAGCCAGATCGCAGCGGGCAGGTAAGACCGGAACGCGCGTTCGAACGCCGGCCTCGACCGCTCCGAGAAAACCTCTTCCCACTGGCGCTCAACGCTCACCCGGCTTGGAACCCCGGGCGCCCGCTGCCCCGCTGGGACGGCAGCCGGCGAGTGAGGTTCGAGCGAGAACCAATAGAAACCATGCGGCCCGAGTGTGAGGAGGAACGGCAGCTCGCCGATCACCGGAAAGGGCGTGCGGCCAAAAAGCTCGACGGGCACCCGATCCTTGAAGGCGGACAGGTTAAGCTCGACCGGCTGGGGAAACCGCGAGAGGTTGGCCACGACCAACAGGGTCTCGCGCTCGTGCCGCAACACGTAGGCGAGAATCTTGCGGTTCTGCGGCGCGAGCAATTCAAGGTGCCCCTCGCCCAGCGCGCGCCAGCCTTTGCGGAGGGTCAGCACCCGCCGCATCCACCACAGCAGCGAGTACGGGTTGCGGAGCTGCGCCTCCACGTTCACAGCTTCATAGTGATATTCGGGGTCCAGGGTGATCGGCAGATACAGCCGCTGCTGGTTGGCGCGCGAAAAGCCCGCGTTGCGGTCCGAGCTCCACTGCATCGGCGTCCGCACGCCGTTGCGGTCGCCCAGGTAGATATTGTCGCCCATCCCGATCTCGTCACCGTAATAAAGCACCGGGGTGCCCGGCAACGAGAGGAGCAGCCCGTTCAACAGTTCAATCCGCTTCCGGTCGTTGCCCAGCAACGGTGCCAGGCGCCGTCGAATTCCCAGGTTGAGACGCGCCTGGTGGACGTGCGCGTACATCCGGTACATGTAGTCCCGCTCTTCGTCGGTCACCATCTCCAGGGTCAGTTCATCGTGGTTCCTCAGGAAAAGCGCCCACTGGCAGGTCTCCGGGATGGGAGGGGTTTGTGCCAGGATGTCCACAATAGGCGTGCGGTCCTCCATCCGCAAGGCCATGAACAGGCGTGGCATGAGCGGAAAATGATATGCCATGTGGCATTCATCGCCTCGGCCTTGGCCGAAATACGCCACCGCATCCTCCGGCCATTGATTCGCTTCCCCGAGCAGCATCCGGCCACGATACGTCCCGTCCACGTGCGCGCGCAATCGCTTCAGAAAGCCATGGGTCTCTGAGAGGTTCTCGCAGTTGGTCCCCTCCTGCTCGTAGAGGTAGGGCACCGCGTCCAGCCGCAACCCATCCACGCCCAGGTCGAGCCAGAAGTCCACCGCCCGGATCATCTCTTGATGCACTTCGGGATTCGCGTAGTTCAAGTCCGGCTGGTGCGAGAAGAACCGGTGCCAGTAATAGGCCTCCGCCACCGGGTCCCACGTCCAGTTGGAAGTCTCCACGTCCTTGAAAATAATCCGCGCTTCCCGGTAACGTTCGGGTGTGTCGCTCCAGACATAGAACCTGCGCCACCGGCTGCCGGGAGGCGCCCGCCGCGCGCGCTGAAACCACTGGTGCTGATCCGAGGTATGGTTCAGGACCAATTCCGTGATGACCCGCAGCCCGTGCCGATGCGCCGCGCGCAGGAAGACTTTAAAATCCCGCATCGTGCCGTAAAGCGGATGAACATCGCAATAGTCCGCGATATCATACCCGTCATCCTTGAGCGGAGATGGGTAGAAGGGTAGCAGCCAAAGCGCGGTCACCCCGAGGTTCTTCAGGTAGTCTAGTTTATCCGTCAGCCCCAAAAAATCCCCGCAGCCGTCCCCGTTGGCATCATTGAAGGCCCGGACGTGCGTTTCATAGATGACCCCGCTCTTGTACCAGAAGGGGTCGTACTCAGGCCCTTCAAGATCGCGGGAGGGAGCGGGCATGGTAATAGTGTTACAAGCTTGAAACGTTACATAGGTTACATGGGCGATCCCCGAGACGGGTGTTTGTAACGATGTAACTCATTTAGCTTATGCAACCCGTTTAACCCCCCAGCAGTGTTCTCATCAGGCCTCACAATGTACCCTAGGCTGCACGGGCTAGCTCGTTCGAGGCACTCGGAGCAGCGCCTGTCTCGCCGGCCACCTGTCTCAATTCCTGGAGCACGCGCCGCACGGCCATATGATTGCCCAGAAAGAAACGTGCCGCCGTGTTCGCCAGACCCACTCGCACCGAATACGCGGTTGGCGGCAGCACGCGAAACAGATCCTCGTCGGTCCAGTCGTCGCCAACCGCCAGGATAAAGTCGGGTCCCAGTCTGCTCAGCCACTCTGTCGCTGCGCTCCCCTTGTTCACGCCACTGTTCCGCACCTCCAGAACCTTGTTTCCCTCCAGCACCTGCACGTCAATGTTGCGCGTGAATCCCGCCAGCGCATCGAGCAACTCATGGGCGCGACGCGAGGCCTGCTCCAGGTCCGCCCGGCGGTAATGCCACGCCAGCGAGAACTCCTTCTCCTCCAGCCAGGCCCCCGGCAAACGATCCACATACAATTGGAGAATCGGACGCACCCGCTCCTTCCAATCCGTGGTAATCGCCTTGAGCATCCGCCAGTCGCCTCCTCTGGGCCGCAGCCAGACGCCGTGCTCCGCCACTAAAGCCACTGGTAACGTCCCAAACCACTCCTCCAGGTCCCGTCGCGGCCTGCCGCTCACGATCATCACCTCATTGCGGGCGCTCGCAGCCAGCGCGGTCAACAGCTCAAGCAGCTCCTGGTCCGGCCGCGCCAGCTTCGGGTCCTCCACAAAAGGCACCAGCGTGCCGTCGTAATCAAGTAACAGAGCCCGCCGGGTTGAAGACAGATATTCCTGGATTAGCGTCGCCTGCACTTTCCCGCTCAGCGCCCGCGCCCGGCGAGCCGCCTCTGTCTTTTGCGTCGAAACCAGGGCTTGCAGAAAGTCCTCTGCCCACCGGACGACGTCGTAGCGCCGCAGTCGTTCCTGGAGCAGCCAATTTCGCCGCACCTGTTCCTCCTCCGGCATCGCCAGCGCCTGCTCCAGTGCCTGCGCAAAATCACCGCTGTGAACAGGATTGATGATCAGCGCCTCCCCCATCTCCTTTGCCGCTCCAGCCATTTCACTCAGGATCAGCACCCCTGTCTGGTCCGGACGCGAGGCCACGAACTCCTTCGCGACCAGGTTCATCCCGTCCCGCAGCGGCGTGATCAGCGCGACGTCACGGAGCCGGTAGAGCGCCACTATCTCCTCGAACCCTAAGTTGCGAAACTGGTAAACGAGCGGCGTCCAATTGACGTTCCCATACTCCCCGATGATCCGTCCGACAGTCTGTTCAAGCTCCTGCTTCATGGCCTGGTAGCTCTCGACTGCTGTCCGCGACGGCGCCACCGAAACTATGAACACCACCTTCCCATGCCACTGCGGGTTCCGCTTCAGAAACACATCGTAGCCGCGAAGCCGATTGATCAGGCCCTTGGTATAATCCAGCCGGTCAACGGAGAAAATCACCTTTTGCCCGACGCATTTCGCCTGCAATTCCGCCACCCGCGCCTCCGTCTCCGGTGAGGCCGCCGCCTTGGCGAACCGTTCGAAATCGATGCCCATCGGGAACGTGTCCGCCGTAACCACCCGATCCTTCAAGGTCAGGCTGCCGAGCTGGTGCTCATACCCGACCGTGCGCAAGACGCTCGTTAGAAAATCACGCGTATAGTCGTGGGTATGGAAGCCCACCAGGCTCGCCCCCAACAAGCCCTCGATGATCTCCACCCGCCATACCCTCGGCAGTAGCCGAAACACCTCATACGACGGGAACGGGATGTGCAGGAAGAACCCGATTGGCATGTCGGGATACCGCTCCCGAACCAGCCCGGGCACCAGCATGAGCTGGTAGTCATGCACCCACAACATGTCGTCCGGCCGCAGCGCCTTAATCACCGCCTCTGCATAGATGCGGTTCACCTGCTTGTACTCCTCCCAGTACTCTTCCTCATAGCGCGTCAGGTCTGGAAAGTAGTGGAACAGCGGCCACAGCGTCTTGTTGCAGAATCCATGGTAAAAGCGGTCCATTCTGTCCTCCGGCAGGAAGAGCGGCAGGGCCTTGAATTCCTTCTCCGCGTAAGCCTTGACCGCCTCCTCGTGCTCTGGAGCCACGGTCGCCCCGGGCCAGCCCAGCCAGAGAAAATCCGGTCGCTCGCCCGGGGCGGCTGCGCCTCGCTGCAAGTAACTCCACAGCCCCGTGGTCAAACCCCCGGAGCTGACGTTGAAGCTCAGCGCTCCTTCTTTGACAGAAACAGTGAAGGGCAGGCGGTTTGAGACGATAACCAGACGCATAAATCCTCCGCAGTCTTTCCGCGTAATTCAGCCCCGCAGCGCGCCACCGGCCAGCCTATCGCCAGTGACCGCAAGGACACGAAAAGCGAGATCTTATCCATGCATTACCTGTACCCCCTGCCGCGAATTCGTCAACCGCACCGCTCGTTTCGCCAGCGCAGATCCGAGAGTGCGTGGCAGCCGACGGGAGTCTCATTCCTAGATGAGCGAGAGCTTCAGAGCCACTTTCCGCTGGCTGCCACGCGTTCACGGTCGCTTAGACCGGTCTCCCAGCCCCGGACGCGTTCACTCGTTTGCTTGACTTTTGCCCTGGGACTTCAGAGATTGAGGTAGAGACTGAGGTTATGCCTTTGTACGAATATGAGCTCTGCGAAGGGAACTGCGTAGCGTGCGGCGGGAAGTTTACCTTGTGCCGTCCGCTATCAGCCAAACCCTTAACCAAGTGCCCGGCCTGCAAAAAGCCGGTCCGCCGGGTATGGTCTACCTTCAACTCCCCGAGGACGCTCTCCGTTTCGGACGCTAAGAAAGCTGGCTTCACAGTGCTCAAGCGCGTTAACAAGGGCGAGTACGAGCGACAGTAGAACACAAGGTTAACGATCGCCGTCCAGGGACCCCGGCCTCTCACCTGCCTTTGGTCGGCTAGCCAGGACGGCTGCAACCCGCGCCTCAGCTTTCCTCAACTCCTGAACCGCCAGCTTGAGCCGCGCGCCGTTGCGGAACACCTCCGCCAGCCGGTGCCCTTCCGCCGCTGCGATGCTGTACCAGACAAAGGCCTCGGCGTAATCCTGTTTGACGGCCAGGCCTTCGCTGTAATAGTTGCCCAGGACCGCCGCCGCCTCGGCGTAGCCGTTAGTCGCCGACTGGCGATACCAGTCCAGCGCGACAGCCAGGTCCTTGGGAACGCCCGCGCCTCGCTCGTAAATCATTGCCAGGTAATATTGCGCGCCCGGATGACCGCGCGCCGCCGCCTGCTTGAACAGCTTCGCGGCCGTGGACATATCCGGCGATGCCGCCTGATAAGCCGCCAGTCCTTCAGCGAAGGCCTTCGCCGGGTCGAAAGCCCATGCCTTGAGAGCAGTGGCCACCTGCTCCTTCAATTCCTGCTCCCAATAAGTATCCAGCACCGGCGCCAGCACTTCCAGCACCGGCTGATCCTTGCCTGCCCGCAGCCGACGGAAACACTCCCGGACGAACTCGCCGCGCGCGGGCGATTGCAATTTCGCCAGCGCGGCGACCTGCTCCTCGTCCAGTCCCCGCAGGTTGGCAGCCAGCCGCTGGCAGCATTGGCTGAAAACCGAACTGCCTCCGAGGAACAAGCGGCAGTCACGGCGGAAGTCCACCACCGACAAGCGCTCCAGCCCGCGAGCGGCGAACTTCCGCGCCAGCATCGGCTGGAAATGGCTCAACGCCTCGGCTATCGCCAAATAACCGAGCGGGCCGGTTTCCCCGGATTCATAAACACCCGTCAGCGCTTCATCAGTGTATCGGGCTTTACCCTGAACGGTGAAGCAAGCCTCCCGCAGCAGCGTCCAGGCCCAGGATTGCGGGGTGAACAACTCGTCGCTCTCTAGCAGGAGCCACCTCGTGATCATAGCCATCGAGTCGAGGTGCACTCCCTTGCCCGATCCCTCATCGTAAGGTATCGAGAACTCCGCCTGCTTCTCCACCGGCACGTTCGTGTCCGTGGCCAACCGATCCAATGGCGCGAGAATGTTCGCCAGCCGGAACTGACGCAGCAGTGCCGCGAGGGGGGGCGCCGTTTCAGACGCCAGGTTGGCGCGGGAAAAGCCCCTCAAGTATTTCGAGGACCACACTTCCTCCGTCAGGAAGGCCAGCATCGAACTGACAGGCGCGTTGGTATCAGCGAGGTCCCGCAGCCCGGCGGTGACCGCTGCGATGTGATCGAAAGCACTTACGAAAGCTCCCTGCTCGAAGCACAGTCGCGCCGTCGCGTCCCCAATCTCCTTGGCGGACCAAAACTCGATGATGCGGCCGGTTCGGGCGTTAAGCCTCAAGACCAAGTCCGCGTTGCTCCGAATCAACATGTCTCCGTCAAACCAGTTGGAGCAATTCCCCTGGTGGGCAAAGCTGACGCAGGCAACCGGCGGCAGCGCGAGTGCGAACTGGTAGGTCGAACTTGAAGGCACAGCTCCCTTCAGCTTGTTGAATCCAGCCCCCAAGGTCAGGTGAAACGGCGTATCATTCGTGGTTGCCGGGTCGGTATCGATCGTCAGGAAACCGCGGAGTTGCGTCCCGGGGCACGCCAACAGCAGTTTGCGGCCACCGACAGGCGAATAGAACCCCGCCTGGCCGGCTTTCAGCAAGACCGCATATTCGTCCCGGGGTTCGGTCTTCCGGGTCCCATCCTTCGCCAGGAGCGCCAAGCCGCTGCGTGGCGACACGATGAACGCACCTTCGGGAGCCGCGGCAGCCAAACCGGAAAGCTGGACGACCATGTCCTCACCGCTCTCGTCAAGCTTCGAGAGCCATTCCCGCATCTTCAGCATCGCCCCCTCGGTCGGCGAAAAAGACTGCGCCAACGGCGGGGCCAGCTTGTATTCAGTCAGCTCGATTTGCAGAGGCACGCGCCCGCCCTCGCTGGACGACCCGAGGCTGACCTTATAGCCTAGGAACCGGGCCGCTCGCCACAGCCGGTCCTCGATCCGGCTAACCAGTTGCCTGGACAACTCCATCCCTGGCTTCAAGTCCAGATAGCGCAGCACTGCCTCCGCCGTGTTCGCCTTGTTGCCGATAACGTCCACGCGTTCGATAACGGCGTGCGGCCCTTCCTCCAGCACCTCCACTCGCAGTTCGGCTTTCCGCGTGGCTTTGTCGGGTACGACCTGCACGTCGAGCTTGGGAAACAAATACGCATGCTCCGCGAAGAGACCGGTCACCTCTTCCTTTATCCGCAGCAGGTCAGGATTCGAGAAAGGCGCGGGGTCGCCTTTGACCCAGAGCGCCTCATCCGAGTCAGCTTCATCCTCTAACGCCCGCGTTAGCGGGTTGGTGGCTGGGGCCTTGTCCCGAAAATCGAAAGCCCCCTGGACCGCTTGGGCGGCCGCGTGGACGGACGTTAACCGCTCGATAATCTCCTTGTCGGGAACCACTTTCGCGCCGCTGACACTGATCGCAGCGCAAACGTAACGCTGCCCTTCCTCCACTGTCACCACCACCCGCCCTGCCCTATTGTCAGCCCGCACTCCGATCCGTGCCTCCGGGAACCCATGATGCTGATACCCCAACAGCAGCTTCCGCTGCATGCTCTCCAGATATGCCTCCTGGGGGGCCAGCGGATGGGAAACCTCGAAGAAGTCGGGTGTAACTCTCAGCGCCTCGCGCAGCGCCGAGGGCGCGAACGTCTTTGCGCCCTCGAAGACGAACCGCTGCAAGTCATAAAGCTCACCGACGCGCGGCGTCAGGAGTTCAACGATTCCCCACTGTTCCTTTTCCGCGGCGATGGCCTTGGGCGTCCGGCCGGCTTTATCGCGCGCGCCGAGATCGGCATTCTGGCTCAGGAGCATCTCGATGACCTCCTTGTGCCCGGCGGCGACGGCGGCGTGCAGCGGCGTGGCGTCCTGCCGGTCCTTGGCGTTCACATCGGCGTGATGGTCCAGCAATAATTCCACTAGGTCGCGATAACCTTTGCGCGCCGCCAGATGGAGAGGCGTCTCGCCCGCAGTGTTCCGCAGATCCACATCCGCCTGGCTGGCGAGTAGCACCTCCGCCACCTCGCGGTGCCCGTCATACATGGCCATGTGCAGCGGCGCCTCCTCGCGCAGCCCGCGCGCATTGACTTGCGCCCCGTTGGACAGCAGCAACTGGGCAACTGTCCCCTGCGCTTCCAACGCCGCCAGATGCAACGCCGTGCTGCCGTCCTCAGTTCGGGCCTCGGCCAGCTTCGGGTCCGCTTGCAAGAGCCTCTTGACCTTCTCCAAGTCCCCGGTGCGGATCGCGTCAAAGAAGTCGGTGGTGCTGGCACCCATACAAGCCGCCGCCAGCACTTGCGCAACCGTGACTAAGATGAAAGCTGCCCGCCTCATGTCGCAGCAATCCTCCCTGTGGGGATAAATCGCGAGGTAGGGCGCGTCACTCCGTGCGCGCCGTCCGCTCGCAGTCGCCCCAGGACCGGCGCGCACGGAGTGACGCGCCCTACCAACCTGACAAAATGAGAATTGCTGTTCACATCGGCTCCTCCGGCACGCTCGCGGATGCCGGATGCAGCCGCCGCCAGCGCTCTGCGTACAGAAAGAAGACCGCCGGCCCAAAGGAGAACAGCATCACGGCGATTCCCAGGGTAAGCCCAATAAATGTCATAGCTCCGGCGCAGCAATAATCCCGGCTGCGCGCCACGATGTGCGTCGGCACCGCAATGAGCAGTTCCAGGATGCTGCCTTTGAACATCAACCGGCATTGCCGCGAAACCAAGTCGGCTGGTCCAATCGTACGGCTGGAGCGATAAAACAGCACCGCCCAGGCGCACCAGACCACAACACCCGACACGATCGCAGCCCACCAAAACCAGCCGTCGAATGCCTTGTCCCGCACCGCAATCTCGTACAGGGAATACATCGCGCCGACAGCCAGACCGCCCATCATCAGCCCGGCAGTCACCACCGGCCACAGCAAGGAACGCCGCGCCACGGGCCGCCGGCTGGCAACCTGCACCGGCACCACCAAGAGTGCGGCCTCGCTCAGCACCATCAAACCCAGAGCCAGCCAGTAGGGCCAGTGCGCGTATGCGGGGACTACGTCCTTCAAATTGACTTGCGGCGCGAATGCCAGCAGCGTCACCGGTACCGTCAGGACAACCAGGATCAGCAGGTACATCCCAGCCACCAACACCGCCCAGTTTTTCATTCAATGTCCTTTCTGCGTTAGGACCTAACCCTGACCTTCCCCGCCACGCGTTTCAATCCAAAACCGCCTTGGTACTCGGTATGGTTTGAATTATCCTCCGCCAGCCCGTTCGCAGCGTGATGGCGAATTCCGGTCGGCAAACTAGGCAAGAGTCACGAAGCCCCAGGATGCTGTACCGGAAAACCAGGACGACAGATACCTATGAAGACACCCAAAGGTCGGCAGAGCGGAAAGCGCGGCAAAGTGGTTGCCATCCGGAACCATTTCGGCTCTTACGAGCGGGAACATACCTCTCCGAAGAAAGACCGCACTCCCGCCCAGCGACGCACGACGGCCGGGTTCGGCCTCATCTCCAAGGCCTGGAGCGAACTCAGCGAGACGCAGCGGCTGGCTCGGATCGCCGAAGCCAAACATTCCAAGACCCGGTCGCGCTTGGGCGAGAGCTACTCCCTACCGGGCAAACCTACTTCATACGGATCAACAGTCTCAGCGCCAGCTCCGGCCTCGGCCTACTAACCGACCCGCCCCCGCGCGGGCAGTTCATCCCCAACCCGGCCCGGACCCTGATTATCACCAACCAGGGCGGCCACATTGCCCTCAAGCTCGAGCTCGCCGAACCGCCAGCAGGCGACATCATGGTCTTCGGCGCGGCCCCTTGCAGCGCGGGAACCTACAGGTGTTTCAAGTGCCTCCGCCTCGGTCCCCTTCCCGCCCCCGACGGCAGATTGAGTGAAATCACCAGTCTATACGTCAAAAGACATGGCGTGCCTCCGGTCGGTAAGCGCGTGTTCGTCCGCACCCGGCCCCAGAACGACGGCCCACGGGACTGCTTCCTGGAACTTCACGCTTTAGTTCCCACCCGACAAGCCGGGAGCAGCCAAGCCAGCAAAGCCTGACTCCCATGGAACGCCTACGGTTATCCTACGGAACTCCTACGGGTATCCTACGGGCCAATACGCTAGCACCCGGCCATGCCCTGGCTCATGCCGCCCAAAATCTTCCCCATCCTTGCGCGGAACGAACCGTTCCGGCTAGTCTTCCCCTGACCGATATCCCGTGCCCATGAATCCTTTGGAAGCCGATCTCACCGAGCTACGTGAAATCCACAACAGCGGCGCTCCCATGTCCGATGGCGACCTGCCCACTCCAGGCCAACTCAAGCATCATGACCAGCGCCGACCAGCTTCCACTGGAGACTCGCCGTCAACATCGGTGACAGCGTTTCGGTCTGGGCTGGAATCGTGGAAGCACCACCATCTGGCAAGCCATCACCCAGCCAAAGACAGCGCGGTTTCCCTGCCATCACTCTGACTCGGAGCTGCGCCGAAGCCAGCCTATGAAGCGCAACACACCGACACGCGCGGGCCCTCCCCTCTGGAGGACGCCTGGCGGAAATCCTCATCTTCCCCTCTAACATGGCCAAAACTATGGCATGGAAACCCTTGTGGGATCGAAGGCGGCAATCCTTTAGCTGCGCGCTCCTTTTCCAAACAGCCGAGAGCCTCCTCTTCGTGCCCCTACTGGGACTGGCCGGCAACGCCTTGATGGGACGGCCTGCAGTGGACAGCACTGAACTCGTGTCCTTCGTCCTTGCGCCGCGAGGTATCCTACTGCTGTTCCTTGCCATGGCGACATTGCTGACAATCCGTTTGGTCGAGCATGCGGGGTTGTCGGCCATCGTGCTCGGTGCGCTTCAGGGGCAAACGATCCGGGCGCGGGAGGCGCTGTGGTTTATGCTGCGTGAATTGCCGCGACTAGCGTCCATCGCGGCGCGCGCCATCGGCTGGGGCTTGCTGGTCGCGGTGCCAGTCCTGGCGGTGGCTGGATTATACGCCGCCCGCCTGCTTCCGAAGCACGACATCAACTTTTATCTGGCAAACTGGCCGCCGGAATTCATCACGGCCGCAGTCGTGATTGGCGTCGTGGCGGCGGCCACGCTGGCCGTGGGCGTGTGGCTGTTCGTTCGCTGGCGCCTGGTGGTTCAGGCCTGTGTGTTCGACCGACGAAACGGCCGGGCGGCCTTCCGCGAAGCCGCGGTGCTGAGCCGAGATGCTTGGTGGCCTCTGGCGTTGCGGTGCCTCGCGGTGTCGAGCTTTGAGTTGGCGCTGGCATTAGCGGCGGCGGGGTTGGGGCAAGTCGCAGCCTGGTTGGTCATGGGCGTCGGCGGCGTGGGGACGCTTACGCTGGCGGTTTCGCTCGTCGTGGCGGCGTTACTGCGGGCGGTGATCAGCGCGGCGGTCGTTTCGACCGGCGCCTGCGTAGATGCGAGTGTCTTCACTGTCTTCTACCAGAAACGGAGACAAGCCTTGAGTGGTGAGGCGGCCGTTCCCTCCATTGTAGAACTGGCTGGAGAGTCCGCCCCCACACCGAGGCTCACTCGCGCGTTGGCGGCGTCGATCGTGATCGGGCTGTGTGCCTCAGAACTGTTCAGCCTGTTCGTAATGGTGGACGCACTTAAGCACGAGCGCCCGGTCACAGTGACCGCGCATCGCGGCGGCCATCTGAAGGCGCCGGAGAACACCGCCGCGTCCATCCGCGAGGCAATCGCGGTGGGCGCGCAGTTCGCTGAGATCGACGTCCAACTATCGAAGGACGGAGTGTTGGTAGTGACGCACGACAGCGATTTTTCGCGGATGGCCGGCGTGCCAAAGAAAGTCTGGGATTTGACCTACGACGAGATTAGGGCGATCCCGTTGGGCGCAAATGCCGCTCCCGAGTTTCGCAACGAGCCCGCGCCAACGTTCGACGAGGCGCTCGCCATCGCCAGGGATCACATCAAACTAAACGTGGAACTAAAATACTACGGCGATCACGAACCACACCTGGCAGAGCGTGTGATCGCCGCAGTTCGTGCGGGCGGCATGACGAAACAGGTCATCATCCAGTGTCTCGAATACAAGCCCTTGCAGGAGGTCCGCCGGCTCGCTCCGGAGATCCCCGTGGGCTATCTGCTCTCGGTGAACGCCAGGCAGCCGTCGCGGCTGGAGGTGGATTTTCTCGGCGCTGCGTTGAGCCGGGCCACGGGCGCGTTTGTGCGGGCTGCCCATCGCCGCGGCCAGCAGGTGCACGTCTGGACGGTGGACAAACCGGAATCAATGGAGCGGATGATTGACATCGGCGTGGACAGCCTCATCACCAATCAACCGGCGGAGGCGCTACGCCGGGTGAGCGATTATGAAAACCTTTCCCCCACGGAGCGCGCACTGCGCACGATTCGCGCCTGGCTGGCGAACTAGACCCAAGTGGGGACGGCGCCGAATCCTTCTCCCAAATTCACGCTGGTAAGGCCTCAGTCATGGCGGCTAGGGCGGGCAGTCCACTGCACGCCGGGCCGGGATTATGGGCATGCCACGGCGTGCAGAGGACTGCCCGCCCTACCTCCTCCCGCCATCACTGAGGGCATTACTCACGCAGGCTGATTCCACTTTCGTTAAGGCTGAAAACGTGTATGTTCCCTCGCCATGCCCGTGCCAGTAATCAGCATTGCACAGATGCGCGACTGGGAACAGGCCACTTGGGCCGCCGGTCAGCAGGAAGCGGAGGTCATTCGCCGCGTTGGACAATGTGTGGGGCGCCACGCCCTGCACTTGACCCAAAACGATGATGTGGTCCTGATCCTCGCGGGCAAAGGCCACAATGGAGACGATGCCCGCTGCGCCCGTGAGCACCTGGCCGGCCGCCGTGTCGAGGTGTTTGACGTCACGGACCCGGCTGCGGATTTGGCGAAGCTGGACGCCCTGCTGGCATCGCGCCCGGCGCTGGTAGTGGATGGACTGTTCGGCATGGGCCTGAATCGGCCGCTCGGGCCCGAATGGGTCTCCTTCATTGAGCACGTGAATGCGGCACACCTGCCGGTCTTGGCAGTTGACGTGCCATCGGGGTTGAGCGCGGACACCGGCGAACCCCAAGGCGCGGCCATCGCGGCCTCGGTCACCCTGACGGTCGGCGCACCCAAGACCGGGACGTTGCGCGAAGTGGCATGGCCGTTTGTCGGGCGGCTGGAAGTGGCGACGGATGTGGGTCTGGCAACCTGTCCACATCAGGGCGAACTCCAATGGATGTTGCCGGGGGACTTCGCGGGCTTTCCGCCTGCGCGCGGGGCCGCCACGCATAAAGGCACTTACGGTCATTTGGCAATCGTGGCGGGTAGCCTGGGCTATCACGGTGCTGCGGTGCTGGCATCTCGCGGGGCGCAAAGGGCGCAACCCGGGTTGATCACGCTGCATGCGCTCGAATCGGTCTATCCCGCCGTGGCGGCCCAACTCCAGGCGGTGATGGTTTCCGTATGGTCGCCCCAAGCCACACTCCCCGGCTCCCACGACGCGGTCTTGATCGGTCCCGGGCTGGCGGCTCCCGACATCGCCGAGCCCATGAAGCTCCTGACGGGCAGTCTGTGGCGCAATGCGTCCTTGCCGGTCGTGGCTGATGCAAGCGCGCTGGCTTGGCTACCGCCGAACTCCCTTCCGCGGGATACTCTGCGCGTGATTACGCCCCACCCCGGCGAGGCGGCGCGACTGTTGCAGACGAGCACGCAGCAAGTGCAAGCCGACCGGCTGACTGCTCTGCGCAATCTCTCGCGCCGATTCGGCAACACGTGGGTCGTCCTCAAGGGCCATCAGACCCTCATTGGCCGAAGCTCGGGCGCGGTCTATGTGAACTCGTCCGGCAATCCGCATCTGGCCCAGGGCGGCAGCGGCGACGTGTTGGCCGGCTATCTGGCCGGCTTGCTGGCCCAACCCGCTTTGCAGGGCGATCCATTACAGACCATCCGTTATGCCGTCTGGCAGCACGGCGCCGCCGCCGATGCGCTCCAAGCCAGCCGCGCGAACTGGGTGGTCAAGGACCTGATTGACGTTATTGGAAGCGTTAAGGGCAGGTAAGGGCCGGAAATCCGAGGTCCGAAGTCCGAAGTCCGAAGTCCGAAGTGGAAAGACCAGTAGGCGCATAGTTTCTTCGCGTCCTGCGAGCAATTGCCACGATTGTATTGCAAGGACTTCGGGGAACGGCCTGTTGCTTTGCGTTCTTTGCGTTCTCTGCGGTTCAAATTGACTTCTGCAATCGGCTCTCGGCCTTCGGATTTCGGGCTTCGGTCTTCCTTCGGACTTCGGCCTTCGCACTTCGGAGTTCCGGGCACATTTTGCTTTCTCCAAGGACGCCTATGTGTTATTGAACACCCCCATGGTGCGCAGATTGTGTTTAATAGCCGCTTTGTTGCTGGGCTGGCTCCTGGCCGGAGCGGCTTACGCAGAGACATTCAACCTCGCCAACGGCCAAACGATGACGGGCGAGCTGCTGGCGGGGTCCGAGAACGACATGGGGGTGCAAATCAAGGTCGGCGAAGGCAAGTATGAGCGCGTGTCGTGGGCCAGTTTCTCGCAAGAGGACCTGAAGAAGTTCGCCAAGGTCCAGAAACTCGAGCCATTGGTCGAGCCGTTCATTGAGATCACGCAGGAGGAGAAGATCAAGAAGACCGAAGTGAATATAAAGCAGCCGCCGCGCCTCGATCGCCCCGCGCCCCAGTCGTTAATCGGCGCGCTCTGCTCGTCCGGTCTTGGGCTTTTCGTCGTGCTGCTGATCTACGCGGCCAATGTCTATGCCGGGTATGAGGTTTCGATCTTCCGCGCTCGCCCAACGCTGGTCGTCTGCGGCGTGTCGGCGCTACTGCCCTTCATCGGACCGATCATTTTCCTGTGCCTGCCCACGCTGATGGCGCCGGCCGAGGAGACCTGGGCGACCGCGCCGCAAGCGGCCGCACAGGGCGCTGTCGGCGAAGCAGTCAATCCCATGCAGGCTGCCGGAGCAGAGCACCCGACGGGCTTGAAAATAGCAGGTTCGGCGCCCTCGAGCGAAACGGAGGCCGTTCAACCGGAGGGGGCAGAGCAGAAGCCCGCCATACCGCAGACCGTTACCTACCAGCGCGGCCAGTTCACTTTCAACCGGCGCTTCATCGAGACCAAGTTCCCCGGTTTCTTTGGCGTCGTGCGCCGCGATGCGGATAAGGACATGGTGCTGATTATCAAATGCACGCGCGGCGAGTATATCGGCCAGCGAATCAGCCGCATTGCCGCCAATGATCTGCATTTGCAGGTGCACCGCGGGCACGCTTCAGAGGAGATCATGATTCCTTTCGTCGAGATCAAGGAAATCCGGGTCCAGCACAAAGACGCAAAGTGAGATGCAGCAGCAGTTTGGCAAATTCACCGCTAGCGAGCTCTACTGTCCCAAGTGCCGTTGCTCCCAACCGGTCCGGGAACGGCTCCTGTTGGTGCTACCCACCGGTGAGCTCCACGAGTTTCTCTGCTCCCGCTGCGCCACTTCGTTAGGCAAACGCACGGTGACCGGACCAGCGGTAGCGCCCGTGGCGCCCAAGCCGCAACCCACGCCCGCCCGAACCCGGCGGCTGCTGCGGTAAGCCAGCATCTTCAGCCATTTCGCATGGCTCCCTTACGCGTCGTTTTCATGGGCACGGCGGAACTGTCGTGCGACAGCCTGCAGGCGCTGATAGAATCACCGGAATCTCAGGTCGTGGCAGTCGTCACGCAACCCGACCGCCCGAAAGGAAGGGATCTGAAGCTCCAGCCCTCTCCCGTGAAGGAACTCGCACTGCAAGCCAACCTCCCGGTCCTCCAGCCCGAGCGGGCGCGCGAGGAGACCTTCCTTGGTGCTCTCAGCGACTTGCGACCCGACCTGGTCGCGGTGGCAGCCTATGGCCAGATTCTGCCCAAGAGCATCCTGGACCTGCCTCGCTTTGGCTGCCTCAACGTCCATACGTCCCTGTTGCCCAGGTATCGCGGCGCGGCGCCGATTCAATGGGCCATCCTGAACGGGGATGCCGAAACCGGCGTTACGATCATGAAGATGGACGCTGGCCTGGATACCGGCGACATCCTGACTCAGACATCGACCCCGATTCGCCCCGAAGACACCTCGGAGACGCTGCACGCTCGGCTCGCTGCCCTGGGCGCCGAGTTGTTGTTACGGATACTGCCGGATTACGTGGCTGGCAAGGTGGTTGGCCGGCCACAGCCAGCCGAGGGGGTCAGTCACGCCCCAAAGATTAAGAAGCAGGACGGGCATATTGACTGGAACCAGCCGGCGCGCGCTGTTTGGAACCGGGTGCGCGGCCTGGTGCCCTGGCCCGGGGCGTTCAGCTATTTGCCCGGCCAGCCCAAGTCGCACCTGCTCAAGATCTGGCAGGCAGAACCCGTCCAGCATGCCGGGCCGCCTGGCGAGGTCTTGCAGGCTGACAAGACCGGCATTGTGGTCGGCTGTGGCAGTGGTGCGCTGCGAATACTGCTCCTGCAGCGCGAAGGCGGCCGACGCCTGACCGCCCGAGAGTTCCTGGCCGGACATCCGCTCCTGCCGGGGCAAAGGCTGGGCTAATCTTTATGCTGTTGCGGTTTTCAGGAGTTGTTTAGTAAGGCGGAGGTTTATTTGTGAACAATAGATTGAGCCCAATACCCCTCGAACGAATCCAACACGCTATTTTCCTGCTGCGCGGTGAAAAGGTGATGCTGGATTCAGACCTGGCCGGACTCTATGGTGTGACCACTGGGAACCTGAACAAGGCGGTCAAACGTAACTTCCGCCGGTTCCCGTCAGATTTCATGTTCCAGCTCACGCTGGAGGAGTTGGAGGGTTTGTTATTCCAACCTGGAAGATCAAAGGGGCGCGGTGGCAGCCGCCATCGTCCTTACGCTTTCACCGAGCAAGGGGTCGCTATGCTGTCTAGTGTCCTTCGTAGCGAACGTGCCGTCCAAGTGAACATTGCCGTCATGCGCGCCTTCGTCCAACTACGCCAAGTGCTGGCTAGCCATGAAGAACTCGCACAAAAACTGACCGACCTGGAACGGCGTATTGAAAACCACGATTCCGCCATTCACTCCCTGTTCGAAGCCATCCGCCAACTCATGGCTCCTCCTCCCCCTCCGCAGCATCCTGAAATCGGCTTCCACGTGAAAGAGGATGCAGTCCACTACCGTGTTAGAAGAACCGCTCCGCGAAAGTAAGAGTTCACCACCATGGGCACGAAATACGTTCGATTAAACAAACGACTCTACAGTTACCTCTGCCGCTGCCGCAGCGACGCGTCGGACCCGCTGTTGGCGGAACTGCGCGCAGAGACGGCTGCCTTGGGCGAAAAGATAAGTATATGCCAGATCAGCGACGAACAGGGGACGTTCCTGAGTGTCCTGGTCGCCGCGGCTGGCGTGAAGTCCGCCATCGAGGTGGGGACGTTCACTGGATACAGTTCTCTCTGTATTGCGCGCGCCCTGCCCGCCGATGGGCGGCTGATTTGCGTGGACGCAAGCGCGGAATGGACGGCCACTGCGCGGAAGTATTGGGCAAGAGCCGGCGTGCAGGACCGGATCGAGCTGCGACTTGGGCCGGCGGTTCCCACGCTCCAACAACTTGAGCCCGGCCTGACCTTTGATTTCGCATTCATAGATGCCGACAAGACCGAATACGACGCCTATTACGAACTCCTCTTGCCACGCATCCGCCAGGGCGGGCTTATCCTCTTCGATAACATGCTGTGGGCCGGAAGACTCGGGGCCGGCCCGGTGCAGGAGGCCACGGGCCGGGCGATCGATGCTCTGAATCACAAGCTCGCGGCCGACCCGCGAGTCGAGGCCGTCTTGCTTTCGGTCGCGGATGGCATCCAGTTCTGCCGCAAGCGGTAAAATCATTTGCGGCGGGCGTGAGAAAGCGATCTATTGGCTTCAATGAGCACTGAACTTCCTGCTGCCGGACTGTCATGGAAACGGTCGCGCTATGGCTTCGCCGGCTTCTGGTTTCTCTCGTTGGTGGCCTGCTGGTTCCTGTTGCGGGTGGTCTTGCTCCTGGTATTCAGGCCGCCGGGACTGTCGACCGTTAGCGTCTTGCTTGCCTTTCTGAGCGGGTTTCACCGGGACCTCTTTGCAGCCCTGGCCGAGACGATTCCGCTGTTGTGCTGGATGCTCATTGTGCCGGACCGGCGCTTCGGGGGCAGGTTTCATCGGGTGTGGTTTCTGGGCGGCTGCTTCGTCTTTTGGTTCATCCAGATCTTCCTGCTGTTCGTCGAGTCCTTCTTCTTCGACGAATTCAAGTCTCGCTTCAACACGGTCGCGGTCGATTACCTGCTCTATCCCCGGGAAGTCTTTATCAATATCTGGGAGTCCTATCACGTGGGGGTGTTCCTGGCGATTTGCGGGGTCCTGAGCCTGGGCTGGCTGTTCGCCGCGAGCCGGCTGTTTCGCGAGATGTGGGAGCGGCCCTTCTCCGCCAAGTCTAGGTTTCTCTACCTAGTGGTTGTAGCGGCACCGCCTGCATTGGAAGCAATTGTCAGTATCTGGGAACCCTCCCGGCATGGCTTCATATTGAATGCGTTCATCTTTATGCTGTGTTTAGTTCTCGGCGGCGGATGGTTCCTCGCGGCAAACACGCTCCTTGTCCAGATGTGGAAACACCCGTTCTTCCCAAAGTCGAGATTACAGCGGTTCGCCGTCGTGACGGCGTTGGCCGCGTTACTCGCCCCAACCCTCGATTTGAAAGGCGCGCATGTGAGCAATGACCGCACCTTGAACGAAATCGCCAACAACGGCGCGATCTCCTTCGTCGCCGCGGCGTGGACGCACAATCTCGATTATAGCGCGTTCTACCAGACGCTGCCTAAGGATGAAGCCTACCAACGCGCCCGCCGCCTGTTGGCCGAACCCAACGCGCGATTCGTGGAGGACGGGCAGTCAATCCGCCGCCAGGTGGCGGGTGACCCAGCCCGGCCACGGCTCAACGTAGTGATGTTCCTCGAGGAAAGCCTGGGCTCCGAATTCTGGGGCTGCCTGGGACGCAAGGACACGCTCACTCCGGAAATGGACAAGCTGGCGGCCGAAGGAGGCATGCTCTTTACCAACCTCTATGCCTCCGGCAACCGGACTGTGCGAGGGTTCGAGGGCCTGCTGTCCTCCTTCCCTCCGCTTCCCGGTGAGTCCATTGTCAAACGGGACCGCTCGGATAATGTCGAGACCATTGCCCGCGTGCTGAAGCGCGACGGATATGCCAGCGTATTTCTTTACGGCGGCCGGGGCCTGTTCGATGGCATGCGCTCGTTTGCTGTCCGCAACGGCTATGATAGGTTCGTCGAGCAAAAGCACATTAAGCGCCCGAACTTCACGACCATCTGGGGCGTCTGCGATGAGGACTTGTTCATGCGAGCGGTGGAGGAGTTTCGCGAGCTGGCCAAGACAAACCAGCCCTTTTGCGGCACCGTGCTGTCCGTCTCCAACCACAAACCCTACACATATCCGAAAGGTAAGATTCCCGAGGACCCGGATAAGCGGCGCCGCGAGTATGCGGTGAAGTATTCTGACTATGCTCTAGGCCGGTTTTTCGAGGCGGCGAAGAAGGAGGCGTTCTGGACGAACACAGTATTTGTGGTCGTGGCGGACCATGGCGCGCGAGTCTATGGCAAGCAAAGCATTCCCATTCACTCGTACGAGATTCCGCTGTTGATAGCAGGCCCGGCGGTCGTCAAGGACGCGAGTCGCATCGGGCAAATGGGCTGCTCTCTGGACGTGCCGACGACCATCCTCGGGCTGGTGGGACGCCCGTATGAGAGCCTGTTCTTCGGTCGCGACTTGCTGAAGAGCCAACCCGCGGAGGGCCGCGCCTTTTTCAACCACAACCGGGACATCGGCCTGTTGATGCACAACCGGCTAGCGGTGCTGGGACTAATGAAAACGGTGGAATTCTACCAGGGCGACCCCAAGGTCGTGGAAATGAGTCTGCTTACCCAACCCACGGACGCCGACCGCGAGATTGAAAAGGACGCCATCGCCATTTACCAGGTCGCCGATGAGCTCTACATGCATCGGCGCTATCGGATTGACGCAGGGCCAGCCGGGGCGCCTTAAAGCCGGATGATTTGCTTCACAGCGTCGGTGACGATTCTGGCCACGCGCTGGGGGTTCAAATTGGCCAGGGTGAACGTGGCGAAATTGACTCTGCGCTCGACACCTCGGCCTGCCGGGTGGGCAATGACCACCTCGATGCTTAAATCGTTCCGCCGGCAAATGAAGCTTATCGAAGCCCCTGCCAACGTGTAAATGTAGCTCAGGTCGGAAGAGGGGCAGCGCTCAGGCGAAAAGTGCAGTGTGATGTAAGGATAGGAGTTCGGGTCCGAACCGCTCTGGTCACGGACCAGTTCCACCGAGGCCCCGTGACCATGCGTCTGAAGCGTTTCCGCCGTGGAGTCCAACACGGACTTGAGCAGGGAATCCGCGGTTTCAAGAAAACGAATTGGAAAGTCCGCCCGCTCCTGGATTCGTGCTTCGGAGTCCTTCGGCGGGCTCGAAGAAGCGGTTCGCGCGGCAGCAAAATAGGCTTCCAGTTCTGTGTTCATAACATGTCCAGCACCCACGGGTTTCCCGGTCTAGCCCGAACTTGGAGTTCAAGAGCACCTTGGGACCGCATCCTAAGACCCCAGCCGATTGGTGTCCACGCTGAATCCGCAGAAATCCAGCCCGACCGCCTACTTCAGCGAGGCGAGGTCAATGACGAAGCGATAGCGGACATCGTTCTTCAGCAGCCGCTCATAGGCCTCGTTGACGGATTGGATCGGCACGACCTCGACGTCGCTGACAATGTTATGCCGGGCACAGAAGTCGATCATCTCCTGTGTTTCCGGCAGGCCGCCAATCACGGATCCGGCAAGCTGGCGGCGGCCAATAATAAGGCTGCTGCCCAGCAGTGGAGGTTCCAGCGCGGTCAGCGCCCCAACCAGCACCATTGTGGCATCGCGTTTCAGCAGCGCCAGGTAGGGGTTGACGTCGTGCGGATTAGGAATGGTATTGAGCAGGAAATGGAAGCTGTTGGCCTGCTTGGCCATCTGCGCCGCGTCCTTCGACACCAGCACCTCATCCGCGCCGAGGCGGACCGCATCCTGACCTTTGGCCGGCGAAGTAGTGATCATCACCACGTGTGCTCCGAGTGCCTTGGCGAACTTGACGGCCATGTGGCCGAGGCCACCGAGACCGACCACCCCGACCTTTTGGCCTGCACCGACTTGCCCATGGCGCAGGGGCGAATAGGTCGTGATGCCGGCACAGAGCAACGGGGCGACGGCCTTCAGATCGAGGCTGGCCGGGACCTTCACCACGAAACGTTCCTCGACGACAACGCGCTCGGAATAGCCGCCAAAAGTCAACTGCTCGCCCCCGCGTTCTTTGGAATTATAGGTCCAGGTGGGGCCTTCCTCGCAATACTGCTCCAGGCCCTCGTTACAGGCCGAACAGCGGCGGCAGGAATCCACCATGCAGCCGACGCCGGCATAATCGTCGGCCTTGACTTTGGTCACCTGCGCGCCGACCCGGGTGACACGACCGACGATCTCATGGCCCGGAACCATTGGGTACATGGAACCGCCCCAATGATTGCGAGCCTGGTGCAGGTCGGTGTGGCAAATGCCGCAATAGAGGATTTCGATCTGCACGTCATGGGGACCGGGTTCGCGCCGCTCGAACGCGAAGGGTATCAGCGGTGAAGTCGGGCCGTGGGCAACATATCCGCGCGTGGTGATCATAATCGTGTTGTATTTGTTCGTTTACTCACTTCTTTGTAGCGCCAGCCTACCACGGCCAGAACCGCCCGGCAAGCCTGTCTCACCTGTCTGCACTGCGCACCGTGCGGCTGCGATCCGGCGCGCGGCCATTCCTGCCCAACTCGGCTAGGGTCCCATTCTTATCCCGGAGGGATGGCCGACAATAGCCCAACGTTTCAACGTTGGGTCACAGCGCCCGAAAGAGTGCGAGTCCCGAAGGGACGACTGAAATCGTGGGCCAGTCCAGCCGTCCCTTCGGGACTAATACCCTCTTGACGCACAGTTCCCAACGTTGAAACGTTGGGCTATTGTCAAATGTCCCTCCGGGACAATAAGTTGCCTGGCTTTCCCAGATTCCTTCAGGAGATCAAATCCTGGTTGCATTAGGCCTTCCTGGCCGCAGCAACCTTAAGACAGTGGAGCCGGCCGATGTTCAGGGCACTCGAGGATCTGAGCAGGACAGCCAATCCTAGAAAGGCGGAGCGCTGCACAGCTTCAGGATGGCCGCGGTGTTCAGGACGGCTTTGGGCACGAAGGTACTCACGTCCACAAATTCGGGCAGCTTGGCGCCGTCCGGGCTGCGCTCGGAACAATGGTCGTTGTCGCCCCAAGGCCCGAGCCCATCCAGCGTGGGCACCGCGTCCCAGATGAGATTGCCATCGCTTAGGCCGCCGCGCTCCTCGCAGTTCACCGGCGTCCCCAGTTCGTCGCCAGCCTGCTTCCAGATCGTGTAAAGCCCGTCGGTGGCTGGGTTGCGCGGCCACGGACGGCACTCGGTGAGCATCTCGACCTTGACCTCGCATGCGTAACCATCCGCCGAACTGCACACGTTGCCCCGGCCCGCCAGCGCGAGCAGGCTGGCTTTCGCCTGCGCGAACGCCTCAGGCGTGAAGGTGCGGAATTCACCCTCCGCCACCGCCTGATGCGGCACCCGATTCAAGACGGTGCCGCCGCAAATCTTGCCGACATTGACCGTGAGGCCGCACGCATAATTCGTGAGCGCCGCGACATCCTGTAGCGTGCGGCCGAGCTGAACGATCGCATTGGCGCCTTGCTCATGCTTGCCCCCGGCATGCGCCCCTCGACCACTAACCGATACCCGCCAGGTCCCCCTGCCCTTGCGCGCCAACACCAGCCTCCTCTCTTTACCTGCGCGCCCCTCCGACTCGAAAACCAGCGCGGCCAGTGTCCCGCTGTCAAAATGTGCGCGGCAGACGTCGCCAAAGTCGGGTGAAAAGCACTCCTCGGAGGAGTTCCAGACCAGCTTCCATGTGATGTCCTCAAATGCCTTCGGGGCGCAAGTCCGGAGCGCGGCCAATACGAGCCACATCATAACCGAGCCGCCCTTGATGTCATGCGTGCCCGGGCCAAAGACGCGATCACCCTCCGGCTGCCAATGGAAATTATTGCGGGCCTCTTCTTCCGGCGGAAAGACAGTATCGAGATGGGAGATAAGAGCAATGCTCCTGGCCAACTGCCCCCGCTTCGTCAAAACGAGGTGGGCACCCCACTGCCGATTCGTCGAGGGCACATACTCCGCCGTGAACCCCAGCGGCGCGAAGCATTCGGCAGTGAATCGGCCAAGCCGGTTCACTCCGTCGGGGTTTGCGGTGAAACTATTAATGCCCACCATCTGCCGCAGCATTTCCAGCGCGGCGGGCATCTGATTGTTAAGAAACTCCGTCAGCGGCCCTATATTCTGCATCAACCGAGGGTGGAGGCAAACGCGGCGAACGTCAACGCGACCTCAGAGAATCGTCCACCCCAGAGAAGGTACATCTGAACAGCATCACCGCGCACGAAGACCATCGATGCCGTAGGAGCGCAGCCTTCAGGCTGCAGAAACACACGAAAACACAGTAGCACCGGAACGCTCCTTAGCTGCTCTGCAATATGATATTCTGCAGCCTGAAGGCTGCGCTCCTATGCGCTGGTGGTGCGGACAAGATTCGCCCGGACTTCAAAAATGCCTGAAATGCCTGTTGACTTGGTCGGGTGGTCTGCTATTTTCAGCCCTCTTTTGATTTGGATTTGAGATGAAAACACATCTACCGAAAGTCAACTTGGACCAACGTAAATGGCACGTGATTGACGCCAAGGGCGCCATCCTGGGCCGATTAGCGGCGCAGGTCGCCGATGTCTTGCGGGGGAAGAACAAACCCGTCTATACACCGCACCTGGATGCTGGCGATTTTGTAGTCGTCATCAACGCCGAGAAGGTTCTCCTTACAGGCAAGAAGGAGATCCAGAAGAAGTACATGAGCTACTCCGGCTGGAAAGGCGGCGAGAGATATCGCTCCGTGGTGGAGGTCCGCGCCCAGCAGCCCGAAAAGCTGATCTCCCACGCTGTGAAGGGCATGGTGCCCAAGAACCGCCTGGGCCGGGTGCTGCTGACCAAGCTCAAAGTGTACAAGGGCGATCAGCATCCTCATGCCGCCCAGCAGCCCCAGCCAATGACCCCTGCCAAGTAGAGCTATCAACCATCGACTAGTAACCATCAACATCTTCCAGGCATGTCCGACATTAAAATCCCCGAAGTTAAGGTTCCCAAACACCTCGGCACTGGCCGCCGCAAGACGGCAGTAGCCCGGGTGCGCCTCGCCACCGGCACCGGCAAGCTCCTGGTCAATGGCCGGCCGTTCGAGGTTTATTTCCCGACTGAATCCCTGCGTATGGTTGTCATGCAGCCCCTGGCTGCAATCAGCTCCGCCGACAAGTACGACGCGCAAATCACGGTCTCCGGCGGTGGCCCGAACGGCCAAGCCGGCGCGGTGCGGCATGGCATCGCCCGCGCCCTGCTCACGGTGGACGCCAACCTGCGGCCCGTGTTGAAGGCCGAAGGGCTTCTGACCCGCGACCCGCGCGAGAGAGAGCGTAAGAAGTACGGCCAGCCGGGCGCGCGCAAACGCTTCCAGTACAGCAAACGTTAATCGCGCTGGATATTTCCCCGCCCCGCTGGTTCAATCCAGCGGGGTTTTTTGTTATGGCTATGAAACAAGTCGCAATTGTAGGCGCCTCGGGTTACTCCGGCGAGGAACTCGTCCGGCTGCTCGTATCGCATCCGCACGCGGAGCTGGCCGCCGTCACCTCCCGGCAATACGCCGGGCAGACACTGGCGCAGATCTTCCCGAAGTTCGCCCATCATCCGCGCGCCCGCGCGCTCCGATTCAGCGAGCCCAAGGCCGAATTGTTGGCCAGGCAAGCGCAGATCGTCTTCCTCGCGTTGCCGCACGGCGTGGCTGCCGAGTTCGCGGTGCCTCTGCTCCAACTCGGCTGCCAGGTCATTGATCTGAGCGCGGATTTCCGAGTCAAGAGCGCCGCCGTGTATAAGGATTTTTACGCCCACGACCATCCCGCGCCGGAGCTGCTCTCCCAGGCGGTTTACGGTTTGCCGGAGGTCTATCGCGACCAAATCCAGAAAGCCTCGCTCATCGCCTCCCCGGGCTGTTATCCGACCAGCATTCTGCTGCCAACGCTGCCGCTGCCGAAAGCGGGTCTGATCCAGCCAACCGGCATCATCGCCGACTCGCTGAGCGGCGTCAGCGGCGCGGGTCGAAAAGCCGAACTCGACTATCTCTTCGTCGAGTGCAACGAAAGCGTTCGGCCATACGGCATCCCCAAGCACCGGCATTTGTCTGAGATCGAGCAGGAGCTATCGCTTGGGGCGGGCACACCTGTCACGATTCAATTCACCCCGCACCTCATCCCGGTGAATCGCGGCATCCTCACCACGCTCTACCTGCAACCGATTAGCCTCAACCCTCAACCCTCAACCCTCAACCAAATAACCGCCTGCTACCAGGCGGCCTATGCCCACGAGCCGTTCGTGCGACTGCTCGAAGGTAAGGCATTGCCGGACACGAAAAACGTAGTCGGCACCAACGTGATTGAAATCGCCTGGCGGCTGGACCCGCGCACAGGGCGGCTGATTGTAATGAGCGCCGAGGATAATCTCGTCAAAGGTGCCAGCGGGCAGGCCGTGCAAAGCATGAACCTCATGTGCGGATTCCCAGAAACTGCGGGGCTGATATGAAAATGCGCTTCTATTCCACTCTCGTCTTGGCGCTCGGGCTCTGCGGGCTCTTTCCCGCTAGGGCAGCCGCCCCCTCCACCCAGGCGTCATTCCCCGAACCTCCCGCGCTGCCGTCTCAGACCGCTCTGCCGGACCCGTTAGTGATGCTGGATGGCCGGCGCGTTTCTTCCCGGGATCAATGGTTCAAGGAACGCCAGCCTGAACTGAAAGCGCTGTTTCAGCACTACATGTATGGTGCCATTCCCCCCAAACCGGCCCACGTTCAGGTCACGAAGCTCGGGGAATACCACGATTTCCTGGACGGGAAGGCAACGCTCAAATTGGTGAGATTGGAAATGGGCTCCGCAAAGGCGCCGCAGATTGATCTAATGCTGGTGGTTCCCAACGAGCGGCCCAGCCCCGCGCCGGTCTTTCTCGCCATGGACTTCTGCGGGAACCACGCGCTCACATCCGACCCGCGCGTGCCGCTGGCGCGGAGTTGGCTCGGCAATGGATGCGCGGGGTGCATGAACGGCACCGCCACCGAGGCCGCCCGCGGCTCGCAGACCGTTGACTGGCCCCTGGCCGAAATTGTCCGCCGCGGCTACGCCCTGGCGACGTTCTACAGCGGGGACGTGGACCTCGATCGCGGCGATGTCAGCGAAGGCATTTACGCCTGGCTGGCCGCGGGCGATCAGGCCAGGAACATCCCCACCAACCGTGGCACGATTGCCGCCTGGGCCTGGGGCTTTCACCGTTGCGTGGATTACCTGGTTACCGAGCCCGCCGTGGACGCGCACCGTATCGCAGCCCTGGGCCACTCGCGCAATGGCAAGACGGCCCTACTGGCGGCGGCCTACGACGAGCGCATCGCCATTGCGTTCCCTCACCAGGCGGGCTGCGGCGGCTCCGCTCCCAGCCGCGGCAAGACTGGCGAATCGGTGAAAGCCATTAACGACCGTTTTCCACACTGGTTCAATGCCCAGTTCAAGCAGTTCAATGATGCGCCGGAGCGGCTGCCCTTCGATCAGAATTGCCTGGTCGCCCTTTGTGCTCCGCGCCCGGTGCTGTTCTCCGCGGCCGAAGGCGACCAATGGGCCAACCCGGCCGGCCAGTTCCAAGTGCTCCAGGCTGCCGACCCGGTCTATAAGTTCCTCGGCACGAAAGGATTGGCCTCGAAGCAAACGCCGCCGCAAGGCCAGCTCGTGGATAGTCCCCTCGGCTATTATGTACGCGAAGGCAAACACTCAATGACGTCTGCTGACTGGACCGTGTTCATGAACTTCGCGGATGCCCAATGGCGGAAGTAAGCCTGCATCTCAATTGCTAAGGAATATGCCGACTGCTACAATGAAATCTAAACTGACTGCGATCCAAGGTTCCATCGCCGCCCCGCGGGGTTTCCGCGCCTCCGGCGTCTTTTGCGACATCAAACGGCTCGGCACCGGTAAAGGCTCCGAGAAAGGCAAGAAGCGCGACCTCGCTCTCATCGTTTCCGATGTGCCGGCCACGGTGGCCGGCATGTTCACCACCAATCGCGCCTGCGCTGCGCCCGTGAAGGTGAGCGTCGAGCGCGTGGCAAAGGGCAGCGCTCAGGCAGTCGTCGTCAACTCCGGCAATGCCAACGCCTGCACGGGCAGGCAGGGACTGCAGGACGCCCGAGCGATGGCACGCTTCACAGAACAAGCGCTCGCCTTGCCGCAGGGCGCCGTACTTGTCGGTTCAACGGGCCGTATCGGTGTCACGATGCCCATGGACAATGTCCGCGCCGGTATCCTCGAGGCCGCCGTCGAACTGGGTTCCACCGCAGACCACGCTGCCCAAGCGGCCGAAGCCATCATGACGAGTGACACCAAGTCAAAACAGGTTGCCGTGGAATTCAAACTGGGCGGCAAGGCCGTACGCATCGGGGGCATTTGTAAGGGTGCTGGCATGATTCAGCCCGGCATGAGTGCCACGGGCGAGCGTCCCGCGGCCACACCCCTCCACGCCACGATGCTGTGCTTCGTCACCACCGACGCCGCCATTGAGGCTAAGGTCCTCCAGGCTGCCCTGCGCGAAGCCGTCGCCAACAGCTTCAACCGTATTACCGTGGACGGCGACATGAGCACGAACGACACCGTGCTGGTGCTGGCCAATGGACTGGCGGGAAATCAGATTTTGAAGGGTGGGGCGAGAGTCCTCTCGAGCCCTAAACAGAATAAGTCAGGGCTCGACGGAGTCTCGCCCCACCAAGATTTAGCAACGTTCCAAGCCGTATTAAACCACGTCTGCCTTGAGCTGGCGAAGAAGATTGTCCGCGATGGCGAGGGCGTGCATCGCGTGGTGACGGTGCGGGTGAATGGCGCGAGGACAATTCAAGATGCCGATGCCGCCGCGCGCGCGGTGGCCAACAGCGCGCTGGTGAAAACCAGCTGGCACGGCGGCGATCCGAACTGGGGCCGTATTATAGACGCGATTGGTTACTCGCCCGCGACGGTAGTGGAGGAGAAAATCGATATCGGTTATTCGGCAAATGGATCGAAGAAAATTCTCTGGAGTTTGAAGCGCGGGCAGCCGACAAAGGCCACGTTCAAGGAATTGTGCGTCGCCGTCGCGCCGAAGGAATTTGAACTGCACATCAACCTGAATCTCGGCAAGGCGAACGCGGTGATGTATGCCGCCGATTTGACCGAGGAATATGTGGACTTCAACAAAGGCGATGTGGGCGATCCAACTTCGCTGGGGGGATAACATTCGTCGGCCGCACCAAACAGGAGTCCATTTACGAATGCCCTCGTAGGATGAACCGCGCGCTCAAGGTAATTTGACTGCCGATCTCGGCGGGTTGGTCCGTTGCCGTGTCGGAACGCACGCGGGGCGAGATCGAGAAGCCGAGGGAAGAAAATGAAGGCATTCACACGCGTGTGTGTGCTGTCAGGGTGTTGGCCCCGGCTTGTGTTTCTGGAAACTGTCTTTAACTCCCCTGGGAGCGCATGAAACGGTTGCAAGGCGAGCGGATGGAATTTGGGTAAACTTTTGGTTCAAGCTTCGACCATTGAGAGGGTTGACCCTCACCAGTTTGCCGGCCTCGGCCTCGACCCGCGCGCGGCTGCCCTCGCCGAGCTGGTGCTGTGGATTGGGCGTCTCAAATGGCCTTTCCGTATGGGGGCTGACCAAGCGGCTTGTCTCACACTGCCCGCTTTGTAGGTTTTGCAAAGCTGCTCTACCCGCAACCATGTCTGCAATGGTGTGCTTGGTCCACGT
>Ga0118677_10003253_pt1 | contig 31072 bp, 21 predicted proteins | sample AliMusrvi5mmetaG_FD_86154 | JGI IMG/M metagenome (GOLD analysis project Ga0118677, IMG submission 86154) | reverse complement strand
CAATAAGGGTCTTGGCGCAAGTCGGGCATTGGATCTGGTGCCCGGACCAGTGTTCGTTGCCGGAGATGTGCTGCCCGCATTGGGGGCAGGCAAACTTGATTTCAGGCATAAGCGTTGCCCCCCAAGCCGCACGCCGATCCCGGAAGAATCTTCACGATGAGGACGAGCATCCCCCATTTACTTCCGGACCGGAGGGAGGTGTCAAGGAAGTACGCGGTGACATCATTGAGCAAATGTGGCCATTCCTTGGGATAGCGTGTCGGACACGGCAGCGCTAGTGTGCTGTCTCAGAATTACCTTCACGTTCCGGGCGAACTCAAAAGCGGCAGAGGACAGCCGCACTCCAAGACGCTTCGCGTTTTTCGGCGCTTAGGTGGGCGCGCTAGCGTCTTGGAGTGCGGCTGTCCTCTGCCGCTTTCGCGCGCAGGTTATATGAAAATGTATGTGCTTCCCATGTCTGCGAGCGAACGGCGCGCACGGAGTGCCGCGCCCTACCCAGCTTTCAGCATGGCCCGTTCCCATAGAGCTTGTTTGAAAACTCGGGTTGGAGTCCCGCCTTTAGGCGGCGCGGCGCAGAAACCGCCTAAAGGCGGGACTCCAAACCTGCCGCAACGAGGCTCAATGGTCGTTTTCAAACAGGCTCATTGGTATTCGGCCTCCGGCCTGCTCCACTTTTGGACCCGCCAAAGCACAAACCCCTCCGCGCGAGCGCGGAGGGGTTTGGCGGAAGCCAGTCTGATGTGCCTGGCTCTCGAGACCCTTAAGGGGTTACGGGGTGTGAACCACGCGGAAGAACTTCTGCGAAGGATCGCGCGTCTGGCTCAGGTATCTGATTTCCCCACCCGTGCCGGCGATCGAGCCGCCCACGTTTTGCCAATCCTCGCCGAGCGCCGAAATGGACTGGATCTGGTAGGCCGTGCCTACCTGCGTGTTAAAGGTCACTTCCGCGGCGGTGTAGATCGCGACCGCATTGGTGCCTGCCGGATTAACCAGGCTTGGGCCATACACATACCCACCGCTCATTGGGACACCGGCCGTCAACGGATTCAGGCCGCTGTAGTACTTGAGCCAGTTGGGCACGCCGTCGCCAGCCGGGGCGGCAGTGGGCGCGGCGAGTGGGTTGGTGATCGAGCCGAAGTATTGGATCTGCCACCAATCGGGCAGCCCGTCATTGTTGGCATCGCCGGTCAGGTCCGCTATAGAGGCCTTGAGGATACCAACGGCGAAGGGAGCATTATGGACACCCTTGCTGCCGTCATTGGCGACATACTGCCAGTTGTAACCCGCCATCAGGAACTTCGCGGGCCAATTTGTTTTGAAAGAGACGCTAGTCTGAACGACACCGGCAGCCACGTAGTTGTTGCTATTCGCCTGGTAGGTCGAGTTCGGCAACAGGGTGGACAGTTTGTTGAGCAGTTTTTGGACTTCGGTCTGAACGCCTTCGATAATGCCGTCGCCGTTGTAATCGCTTCGCACCATGTCGAATGAATCGATCTTGCCGTGGCATTGGATGCAGACGTCCACCTTGTCGTAGGAATTTGTTACCAAGGTCGTGCCGTTGGTGGTCACCACGTTGTACGTCATGTTGAAGGTGTGCCCGCCGGCCTGGAGGTAAGCCGGATCGCCAGAGGGCGCGCTTTGCATGTGACAGCCGACGCACAGGTTGGTGACCGCAGTGCGGTGGGCCGCACTGGGAATTGCCTGGCCGTAAGTGAAGGCGTTGACACCTTCGATCAGGTCACCCTGCGGACCATCATGGACACCCATGCTGGAGCCGCCGAACCAGGTGAGCTTCCCGACCGGGTAGTTCGCAAGCTGGGTGGCAGCCGAGCCATTCCGGACCTGATGGCATTGCAGGCAGACCGCGCCGAGGCCGGCGTTCGTCACGATGGTGCCGTCGGGCATTGTGACGGCGGCCAACATCCGCAGCAGATGCGGGTTGTTCGTAGGCGTAGTCTCGCCGTGAGGCTCATGGCAGGTCTGGCAGCCGATCGAGTTGTAAACCGTGTTCGTGGTGTAGGCTTTCGTGCTGCCGTAATTCTCCGCCCGGTCAATGAATCCGTCGGCGGTGTGACAGCCTACGCACATCCAGCGGGTTGGGCCGGAGGGAGTGCGCGGAGAAGTAGATTGGCCGCCGGCGTGGGCGGAGGTCAACCATTGCGTGCCATAAATGTGGTGAGTCGGGGCGTCATGGCATTGGTTACAGTCACCGGAAGCAACGGTCTTACTAATTAAATTGGTATTGCCGAGACCGTAAGCGTGCTGGCTCCCGGGGCCGTGGCAGTTTTCGCACTGAATATTGGCGAGGTTGGCCAGGCTGGGGTACGTAGCCTCCATGTAAGCCCAATTGGTGGGGGCCAGCACCTTTGGCCAAGTCCAACCCAGAGATCGGGCGACATCATCAAACCCGCCATTCATGTGAATGGCAATTGTATTTGTATTGGCGTTGTAGCCGACGGTGTGGCAACCGAAACAGCTCGGGCCGGTGGTGCCTGCCCCGCCGTTGATGCCGTCCTCGAAGATATGCGCGTGAGCGGTGGTTTCCCAAGGTGTGAATTTGTCTGGCGCAATCTTGCCGCCGCTGTGGCACAAGGCGCAAGTGTTGACGCCCATGTAAGTGCCGACAGTGATGGTCTTGGTCAGAGTGGTGACTACTTGAGTGCTATTGCTAGCGATGACAACCGTGGCGGCGACGGTGTATTGCCCAACGACGTCCCCGAGCAGGAACGATCGCCCCGCCACCTGATAGACCAGGCGATCCGCCACGTCATAAATGGGCACATTCGCACCCAACGGGCTGTTGGTCAGGGCGGCCTGAGACGCTGCAGGTATGTTGGTCAACACCCAGGTGACGCTAAGGATATTGGAAGGGGCGATTGCTTTATCCACCTCCGCCTCGAGGTACATCGGCGAGCCGATGGCGACCGTAGCCAACCCTGGCGAAGTGGTGGTGGAAGCGGACGGGAGCTTGTATCTGCTGATGTCGCCCGGTGTGAGCGGTCGCAGGACAATCTGGGAGGGGTAGGCGGCGTTTGCCGTGACTGCGGCGACCATGGTCACCAGCGCAACCGCCGTCAGGCAGATTGAGGCTTTCTTCATGTGTTTCATACTTGGCACGTGTTTTCTTCTACTTGGTCTTTTGCTGATCAGGTGCGGCACGGGCTAATGGCCGCGATTTGTTGAGTTGACGCCGCATCCAGGCGATGCTGCGTTTTCCAACGAGAGTTTGGCCCGGCAGCGAGCTCACTGCCCGGCTCTCTCGTCAAAAGTGTTCTTGGTTTCATATCGGTGTTCCTGCTCGCTGGCTCAGCCAAGGCAAGCCGCCCCGAAACCCACCGCCCAGTTTGGCTGGGACGTAATGTCCGGCGCAACTCGCTTCTCCGGGGCCGGTGCGAGTTTGGCCATCAACGCCACTGTCCGTTCGTTAACGATGGCCTGGCAGTGGGCGAGTTCCTGTTCGCGCTGATGCACATTCTCGCGCACGATCGCTTCCAGGTGGTCCACGTTGTAAAGGTAAACGTTGTCGAGTTGCTCGACCTCGACGTCAATGTCCCGCGGCACCGCGATATCAATCAGGAAGAGCGGGCGGTTCCGGCGGGCATGCATCACGGAAGCCACGTCCTCCCGATGCAGAATGGTTTGGGGGCAGCCGGTTGAACTGACCACGATGTCTGCCTCAGCCATCCCTTGCAGACACTCGTCGAATCGGACCGCTCGCCCGCCGAATTCGTTGGCGAGGCTGAGCGCCCGGTCAAAGGAACGGTTGGAGACCAGCACCGAGCGAGCGCCTTTCTTGGCCAGGTGGCGGATACACGCTTCGCCCATCTTGCCCGCGCCGATAATCATCACCGTCTTCTCGGTCAGATCCTGATCGAAGATCCGCTCCGCCAGCTCGACGGCGACGCTGCCGACGGAAGTCGCGCCGCGGCCGATACCGGTCTGTGTCCGAATCTCTTTGACTGTCTGCAGGGCCGTCTGGAAAAGCCGATTGGTCACGCGCCCGGTAAGCTTGGCTTCCTGAGCCGCCAGGTAGGCTTGCTTGACCTGGCCGGTGATCTCGGTTTCGCCGATGACCATCGAATCCAGGCCACTGGCCACTGAGAAGAGATGCTGCACGGCCTCGGCGCCTTCTTTGACGTAAAGATGCGGAACGAAATCAAAGTCGCTGGCAGAAAGCTGCTGAAACAGCCGGTTAATGTTGCCATTCACTTTCGGGGTCACGCCGTAGATTTCCACCCGGTTGCAGGTGGACAGCAGAACCACTTCGGCCAGGTTCCCGCCCAGTTTGAGGTGGCATCCGTGGCAACGTAGTCGAGAGGGATGTACCGCCAGCTTCTCGCGCAATTCGACCGGCGCGGTCTTGTAGCTCAATCCGGCAACGAAGAGTTTCATGCAGCGGCGGCGAACGGTGCGCTCAATGTGAAAATGCCTATTCCAGAAAAGCAAACCCGGCCAAATCTTGCGATCTGGCATACTAATTCAAGTCGCCGGTTGGGCATCACACGATTACCCTAGCTTACAGGTATCCTACTGCTCGCCATTCCTTGCCTTTGTATTTGCATATTTTGCCACCGCCGAGCAATATTTGGAGCACCACGACTAATCTTACCCAGCGAATAAGCCAAGGTGAATTAATCCTATAGAACAAAAGGTGCTAATCTTACACTGTGAATAAGCCTGTGTTCGATAATGCTGGTCTAGCGCCGTTGCTAATCTGAGCGCGCGGATGCACCGGCTTGAGTTAATGACTGGGGGCTCAAGCACCGCGACCCCAAGGCACATCGAAGCCAGTAAAGGCCGGAAAGGCCCGAACATCATCTGCGGGCTGCCCCCCGAAGCCACCCCGAAGCCACCCCGAGGCCACCTTCAAGCCATCTGGTAGCCAACCGGTAGGCACCCCGAAGCCACCCTGAGGCTACCCTGAGGCTACCCTGAGGCTATCCCGAGGCTACCCAGAGGCTACCCAGAGGCTACCCTGAAGCCAGGGGAAGCCTTGACCAGCTCCAATCCCAAGGAGGTTGGGTCAGGAGTTACGAGGCTGAGATGGAGTCCGGCGCCGCCACTCGACTTTAGGTGGTTCAGGCAAGCCTTGCGCCCGCAGAGCGGTGCGGAAGTGCATTTTGGCGACTTTGGCGAGGCCGTCCGGGCCCTGGCTGGCGGCGATTTCCTTGGCTGCGGCATCCACGGCCGCCGAGGCGCCCTTGGGCAGTTTTTTGCCTGTTTGCTTTTCCAAGGCTCCCAGGCGGGTGACAAATTCATGCCGGGCCAGGATCGAAGCCGCAGCCACGGCCAGGTCTTCTTCGGCCCGGTGCTTTTGGATCAGCTCGATCTCGCGGCCCAAGGTCATGAGCGCTTTGGCGACCGTCTCTTTATTGGCGGCGAACTGATCACTAATAGCGCGCACCGGTGGCGGGTTCATGCGATGACGCTGGCCCATCAGGTTTTCGATCACGCGCGCGTGCCCCCAGGCGAGCATGGCGTTGACACTCCTCATCTTGGTGTAAAGGCGGTTGTAGGCCTCGTTACCGATGGGAACGACCGTCGTCACGCAGCCGGGCGTGTTGCGGATCAATTCCGCCAGCTCCTTGATCCGCTTGTCACTCGAGATATTCTTGGAGTCGCGGATTCCGACGTCGGCCCACGCCTTGACGACCGATTCGTTGACGTAAGCGCCCGCTATACAGAGCGGCCCGAAGAAATCGCCTTTACCGCTTTCATCCACCCCCAGGCGCGGCAGCAGCAGGTCGGGATTGAGGACGGCCTCGTAACCAAGCCGTGCTTCCCGCACGATCTCCGGCTCGATCACGAACTCCACAAACTCCTGAGTCCCTTTGCCTTGCACCACAAGCTTGCCGCTCTCGTAGAACACCACGTTGGTTTTCTCCTTCTCGGCGGCGAACCGCGCGTAGGGAACCTCGCGGAATTGGTACTGATGCGCCTCCAGCCAGGTCCGGAGTGCGGCAGCCTGGGCGTCGGTCAATTTACGGGTATAGGAGGTCAGGGGTTTCATAGTTCCAGCACCTGCTGGTATTCGGGTACGAGGACTTCCGCTTTTGGTTTCATCTCCCGCAGGGTCTCGGCAAACGCCAGAGCCTGTTCCTCTTCGCCATGGATAACGGAGATCTTCTTGATATCGCCGGTAATGGCCTGGACGTAAGACCGGAGCTCACTTTTGTCCGCGTGACCGGAGAAGGAATCCAGCGATGCAACGCGGGCGCGGACTTCGTGAGGCTCGCCAAAGATGTTCACCGGGTTCTGGCCGGACATGATCTGCGCGCCCAGGGTGTGCTCGGCGCAATAGCCGACAAACAGGATCAGGTTGACCGGATTGCCGATGTGGTTCGCCAGGTGATGGCGGATGCGGCCAGCTTCGGCCATGCCAGAGGCGCTGATGATGATGGCCGGGTCCTGGAGGTCGTTGAGCTTGCGCGAAAGCGCTACCTCTCTAATGTAGGTGAGATTCTCCATGCCAAAGGGATTTTCTTTCTCCCGCAGGAATTTGTAGATCGCCTCGTTGAAGCATTCGGGATGCAAGCGATATACTTCCGTGGCGTTCACGCTGAGAGGGCTATCCACGAACATGGGGACCCGAGGCAACTCTCCCGCCAACGTCAACTGGTGGAGAGTATAGACGATCTGTTGGGTCCTTCCCACCGAGAACGAAGGGATAATAACCTTTCCCTTGCGGTCCAGGGTTTCGCGCACCATTTGGCCCACCGCGGCATTAGCGCTTGCTTTGGGAGAATGCAGGCGCGCTCCATAGGTGCTCTCCACTTGCAGGTAGTCCACATTTTCCACCGGCTGCGGGTCACGCAGAATGTCGTCCTTGCCACGGCCGATGTCACCGCTGAAGAGATAGCGAAACTTGCGCCCGTCCTCGCGAATATCAAACACCACTTGCGCCGCGCCGAGGATGTGGCCCGCGTCGCGGAAGGTGACCGTGATCCCTTCACCCACGGGGAAGGGCCGGTCGTAATTGATGCTAACAAACTGCCGGATCGCCCTATCGGCATCCTGGGCCGTATAAAGCGGCTCGACGGGCGGGAGGCCATGCTTGGCGCGCTTCTTGGAAACGAACGCCGCATCGTCGCGTTGGATCTCGGCCGAATCTTCGAGCATGATGCTGGCCAGGTCGCGCGTCGCGAAGGTGCAGTAGATGTTGCCTTCAAACCCCTGGCGGCAGAGGTTCGGCAGGTTGCCGCAGTGATCAATATGGGCGTGGCTAAGGACGACGGCATTGATTTGCTTAGGGTCGAACGGGAAACTGCGGTTGCGCTCGATGGATTCGCCACGCCGCCCTTGAAATAAGCCGCACTCCAGCAGGAGCCGCTGCCCATTCAGCTCGAAGAGATAGACCGATCCGGTGGTCGTGCGAGTGGCACCGAGGAAATGAATTCGCATGGCAAAGAGATTGCGGCGTTGATTGGTAATGTCGAGCGAAAGGTGATGTCCAAAAGAGCGAGGAATACACCACGCGAATGCCCCATCACAGCTAAGTATGCCGGAAGGTAATCCGCGCTTTGCCCAAGTCGTAGGGTGACATCTCCACATTGACCTTGTCTCCGACGCTGATGCGGATGAAGTTCTTGCGCATCTTGCCGGAAAGATGGGCCAGCACCTCGTGACCATTCGGGAGCGCCACACGGAACATCGTACCTGGCAGCACCTGTGTCACGGTGCCGGTCAATTCAATTGGTTCTTCTTTCGCCACGCGGACTTGTCCTGAGCTCGAGAGGCTTCCTACGATTCACATCGGCCAGGATTGTTCGATACACACCATTTCATCACTCACCATTCCAGCCACGACTTGGCCTTACAGGGACACAGACCCTGCCGATTTTGGCATCCAAAATCAAGGAGCTTTTGAAGCAAAAACATGTTGGACAATAGAGAGGGAATCGCTACAGTGGCCTTCATTGATATGAAGAACACTCCATTAACCACGATTCTGCTTGGGGTCTTGACCCTGAGTGCGATAGCCTCGATCGTGTTGTGTTGGTTGTATATTTCCAACACGCGTGAGCTGCGGACCCTTCAAGCCCAGGCGGCCCAAATCAATAACAACCGTGCGTTGATCAACGCACTGGCCATCGACGTGGTAGAATACAGCAAGACCCATCCAGCTATTGATCCCATTCTCGAGTCCTTTAATATGAAACCAGGCAAATCCGCCGCCGCTACTACCAACAAACCCGCAACGAAGTAGGTGCTTATGGAAAGCCTTGAAAACAAAACGCCGGTCCAGACTGATTCAGGTGACCTGCAGGCACAGTATGACGCGTTGCGTCAAATGATCGTGTCTCTAATGGTCCTGGTCGTCGTAATCAGCGGCACCCTCAATATTTACATGCTTCGGCAGTGGAGATCCGCCAGCAAGGATCTTACTGCAATTCGCCCCCAAGCTACACAAATGATCGCTGAGTTCCAGAAGGTCAGCGGCCCATTGATGCAGGATTTTGTGAAAAAGATCAGCGACTACGGGCGGACTCATCCGGAATTCGCCCCGATACTGGCCAAGTACGGGCTCAAAGCCGGCACGCCAGCCAACCCTCCATCCACGTCCCCCACTACCGCCGCCCCGAAGAAGTAGGCGGGCATTTTAGCGCGGTCCCTGCTCCACGGCGGAACTCAAACTGGCGCCGCACGAGAAGCAGAATCTCGATTGAGGCGGACATGATTTATCGCAATGGGGACAGTCCAATAGTGCCGCCGTATGCCTTCTGTGTATGACGAGGTTACGGATGTAAGGAATCCAGGTAAAAGCGTAGGCGAAGATAAAAACCGAATCCCTTTGGTGGAAGACGGCGTAGCCGAGCAGGAACAGGGAACCGGCGAGACTCAACCACCAAAATGCCGCTGGCACCACAACCTGTTTGCGCTTCTCGGTCGCATACCATTGCACAAAGAACCGGGAGAAGAAGAATGCGTTGCCCAGCCAGCCGATGACTTTCCAGGCACTCCATTCAATCCCAAACAACTTGCCATTGTGCCAGATCAGGGTGGTTAGCCAGTCCATAATAGAGGCCAGCTTAAACCCATTCCGCGGAACGGGAAGCCGGAACTGGCTGGGGCGTAACCAGCAAAAAGCCCGCAGCTTCCTGCCGCGGGCGGAGAGAAAAATAGCGCCTGACTAAGCCCCGTTATCGCCAATGGCCTCAACCGGGCAGCCCTCTTTGGCTTCCTTGCAGCGTGCTTCCTCGTCCGGATTTTCCGGCTGCTTGGAGAGGTAGGAGTAACCCCCGTCCTCGTTGCGCTTGAAATTTTCGGGTGCAGTTTCGCGGCACAGGTCGCAGTCGATGCATTGGTTATCAACGTAGTACTTGCCGGGAACGTTTTCAGGATATTTGTTTGCAGCGTCAGCCATAGAATTTCGTAGTTTGTGCCCGGAATATGATGGCCACCCACACTGATGGCAAGCTCATTCTTCTCAATATTTCTTGGAAAACTTCTTGTGGCGCTCATCTTCGGTCGGAACAGCGTCCAGCGCCGGCTCGGCTTTGACCGGCTCGGAAGCTGGGACCGATGCAGACGATAGCGAACCGTGGTCTGGCCGTGATTCAGTTTGCCCCGGCGGAGAATCCACAGCCTCCACAAAGGCCATCCGCAGCGACATCAGGCTTTGTTTCAGCAAGCCAGCTTCGTCCTGGCTGAGATTGCCTTTCGTCTTGAATTCGAGCATTTCCAGCACGTCAATGAAGAGCTTGGCTGCTTCGAGGTCGTGGACAATCTTGCCGGTTTCCGGATGGGGCGTTTTGCCAAGCAGCATCATGGCCATGCTGGACTGCTGCATGACCATGTGCGCGAAGAGCGCGGACCGCATCTCTTCGGAACCCTCGTTGGCGGAGCCAGCTTCGGAAATAGGTGAATCATTCATGACGCACTACTCTTGCGTTTTGCCTGGATTTCGGCGAGCAAAAAGTGGATGAGCTGCCGCAGGCGGGCTTCCACGTCCACGGTTTCGAGAATGGCTTGCCGCTCAGCCGCGCCGGTTAGCACCGCACAGGAAACCAGATCCACGGCTTGTGAGGGATCAGAGATGGAGTCCAGATACCGCATGATTTCCTTCGCGGAAACGGAGGGGGGTGCCGGGTTGCCTTCGGACTTGCCGGGTGACATCACCGGAAACGGGAAAGCCATCCCCAGGTCAATACGCTCCACCAGCAACTCGCGCACTTTGGCGACCAGCGCGTCTACCGTAACGTTGTCACAGGGTGGGGCCTGAAGCGGGCGGACGCGCTGGATACGATACGGTTTGTATCGGACCGTTCTTTCCAATTCCACGCGCGCCAGACCCTGCAGAATAAGGTGAGACGTGCCGTCCCCATGACTGACCGACACCCGGATAAGGCCCAGCCCAGCTACGGGAGATGGGGTTTCCCGCGTGCTGCCTGGCTTCTGCATCGCCACCGAGAACATCCGGTCGGAGTGCAGCGCATCGACCAGCATCCGCCGATAACGTGGCTCGAAAATGTAGAGCGGCAGCAACGCCTGTGGAAACAGCGTGGCATTGGGCAGGGTCATCACGGGGACCTCGCGCGGCAACTTCATGTCCACAATGTAGAAGACTTAGCTCGTTATTCAAGGGGCAGATAGGCGCTTGCCAAACCCGGAGGCACGCGGCATTCTGGTCCGACTATGAAGAACCGAATTGGGGTCATTATTTCATTGCTGGTTCTGGCGAGTGTGGGACTCGCTATTGCGCTGATCGCTATTAAGAAGCAGGCGGGCGAGCGCCAGCGTGAGCTGGCAGAGAATAACGGAACCCTGTCCAACAGTCTGGTGCAGACCCAAGAGGAGCTCAATTCGCAAAGACAAACCAATGCCCTCCTGAAAAGCGACCGGGAGCAGCAGAGGCAGACGCTCGAAGAATTGACCAATAATTACTCGCAGGTTCTGGCCACCCTCTCCCAGGTTTCCAACAATCTTACACGGACTGAGGCCGCGCTCAAGACCAGCCAGGAGGAGGGCGCCAAACGCGATGCGAAGATCGCAGAACTGTCGGCGCAGAATCTGGCGCTGGACAAGCAAGCCGTTGATCTCAGTACTGCCATCACGAACCTGACCACGCAGATCGAAGACACCAAGCGCAAGCTGGCCACTTCAGAGGGCGAGAAGGGATTCCTGGAAAAGGAACTTAAGCGCCTGATGGCCGAAAAAGCAGAACTGGAACGACAATTCAACGACCTCGCGGTTCTGCGCGCACAAGTCTCCAAGTTGAAGGAGGAGCTTTCGGTTGCCCGCCGACTTGAGTGGATTCGCCAGGGGCTCTTCGCCAGCACCGATCAGCGAGGCGCGCAATTACTCATGCAACGCCCCGCCGCTTCACAGGCCAAAGCGCCCAAGCCTTCTTATGATCTCAACGTGGAAGTCAAGGCCGACGGTTCCGTCAAAGTCCTCCCTCCCTCAACCAACCGTCCTGCAGCAACTAATCCCCCCACCAAATGACGGATGTGCGGTTGCTCGTTGACTCGCAAGGGCGCGTACTGCGCGACCTGCGAGTGAGCATCACGGACCGCTGTAATTTTCGCTGCCTTTATTGTCTGCCCGAAACCGAAGCGGCGCAGAATTTCTATCGCGGTCACTGGGCGCATCTGCCCAATTCGGCACCCATCGTGCAGCAATGGGTACCCAGGAACCACATCCTTTCCTTCGAGGAGATCGAGCGTGTCATCCGCCTCGCGGTCGGTCTTGGTATTCAGAAAATCCGGCTTACCGGTGGCGAGCCGCTGCTCCGTCACAACGTCGAAGACCTGGTTGCACGGGTCGCGAGAATTCCCGGCCTCACCGACTTGGCCATGACCACCAACGGCTCCCTCTTCCTTCAAAAGGCTCCGGCGCTGCTTGCCGCTGGCCTTCGCCGCATCAGTTTCAGCTTGGATTCCCTCGTGGGGGATAACTTCAGGAAGATCACGGGCCGCGATGGTTTGGAGGAGGTCCTGGGCAGTATCCGACTGGCACAGGATATCGGGTTGCACCCGGTGAAGGTCAACGCCGTCATCATCCGCGACATCAATGACCATGAAATCGAGGCGCTGGCCGGCTTCGCGCAAGAGAGAAACCTGAGTCTGCGCTTTATTGAGTTCATGCCACTCGATTCCGCGCGCGCCTGGCTGAAGGAGATGGTCGTGCCAGGCCATGAAGTTCTCACCCGCCTGCAAGCCCGATTCGACCTGCGCCCGATTGCTCCCGATAATCCGTCTGCCACCTCTAAACGTTGGGCCTTTGCCGATGGCCGCGGCGAAGTCGGTATCATCGCCCCGGTGAGCGAACCATTCTGCGGCCACTGCAACCGCATCCGGCTAACCGCTGACGGCAAGATCCGCACCTGTTTGTTCAGCATTAAAGAGCATGACTTGCGTTCGCTCCTGCGCGAGGGCGCATCGGACGAAGAGATCGCGGAGTGGCTCAAAGGCGTGGTCTGGCAGAAGGAAGCCCGCCACCACATCGGCGAGGCGGAGTTCGTAGCGCCGCCAAGGTCAATGAGTTGCATTGGAGGATAGCCCGCCGGCAGGCTTGACGCAGCTTGACCTGGCCCCCAGCGCCGACTATTAGAATAGCCGCTATGCCGACTTACGAATACATTTGCGAGAAGTGCGGACACCGATTTGAGAAGCTCCAGCCTATCTCGGCTGCCCCGCTGGCCATCTGCCCGAAAGATCTTTGCGCCAGGAAGCGCTGGGGCAAGGGCAAGGTCAAACGTGCCATCAGCACCGGCGGAGGCTTGATTTTCAAAGGCAGCGGCTTCTACACCACCGATTACCGCAGCGAGAAATACAAAGAAGCCGCCAAGAAAGATGCCGCCCCAACCAGCACGACTGCCTCCTCGGGCACGCCCGCTTCGGGTGGAGAGAGCAAAACAGCCCCAGCTAAAGCGGACGCCAAGCCGGCCAAGCCGTCGGCTAACAAAGGCTCGACCTGAGGCCTCACGCTTTCGCGGCCGCGGCGCCGCGATGTTGCCGGATTTCATGCCTCGGAGCGCGCGAACCGGCAGCGTGGCTGCGCTGGGATTCGTCGGGCGTGGATGCCCGGCGAGAGCATGCGGACGATTTCCCATGAGCTGGAATGCTAAAGCGGTGGCAAGTTGGCGAGCAATCCTACTGGTGACGGTAGCCCTGTTGGCGGAGCTCCTGGGAGGCTTGGCCGGCGCCCAGCCCCAGCTCTCCGACCTCCAGTCGGTGCGCAGTTTCTCCGGGCAGTTCATCGCCTATGCGCCGCGTTCGGTAACACTGTCCCCGACGCTCCTGTCCATGGCGACCAACGGGACCTTCGTCCAATTGGAACCGACGCTTGCCACGGTATCGTGCGAGCGGATCAAACAGTTGTTATTGCGCGAGCTCAACGTCGCGTCCCCGTGGCGGGGAACAATCTACCTGGTGTTATATCCTGCCAGGACCGAGAGCGACCCCGTCACCATCACCTCAGAGCGATTCAAGGACGGCTGGCAATATCGAGTGGACCTGCCAGATGTCCTGGAACGGCCCCGTTACGTGCGGGCGATGGTGCAGGTCTTATTGCTTGAGCTGGCCAACCGCACGGGACCGACCCGAGCCGTCGAAGTGCCGCTTTGGCTGGTGGAGGGCTTCTCGCAATTGCTGTTGGCGTCCAATGGATTTGAGATCATCCTGCCAGCTCCGCGCACATCTGTGAACGGCCTGGCTGTCAACGCAGCGCTCTTCAATGCGCGAAAGGAGACCCCCTTGAGACAGGCCCAGAGGAACTTGCGCGGGCGCCCGCCATTGACCTTTGAAGAACTGAGCTGGCCGCCTGGGCAGGCGTTGGCCGGCGACGCGAGCGACGTCTATCGCGGCAGCGCGCTTTTGTTCGTCGCCGAACTGCTCCGTCTGCCGGACGGGCGGGATGGCCTGCGGACGATGGTAGTCCAGTTACCTCAGTATTATAATTGGCAGTTTGCCTTCCTGGGTGCCTTCGCTTCCCGGTTCCAGCGGCCGCTCGATGTCGAAAAATGGTGGTCCCTATCCGTCACCTCGGCCAAAGGACGCGACCCGACGCAGGTTTGGACACCAGAGGAGAGCTGGCAGAAATTGGGCCAGGCAATTCGCCCGGTTATGCCGGCCCGCGCTCGAGCCGACGATGTGCCGCTGCAAGTCGAGGTGACGCTGCAGAAAGTGCTCCGCGAATGGGATCCTGCGCGGCAGACCCAGGCGCTCAACAACACGTTACGCGAACTTGGGCTACAGTACCCGCGCATCGCCCAAGAGTACGTTGAGTTGGTGCAGGACTACTACCAAGCAATCGAAACCTACTTTCAACAACTCGATCGCAGCCCTTCCGCGCTCGTTTTCACGCGGCGAGCGGCCCGCAGGCGCGTCGTCGAGTCGGCGGTGCAGCAACTAGACGCGCTGGATGCCCGGCGCGAAGCGATGCGGCCCGCACCAAAGCCAGCCGCGCCAAGCGCCTCCCCTGCCCAGCCCTGACCTGGGGCGGTTATCCCGACAATCTCGCACCGTTTTTCGATGAAATCACCTCTTGCCGCTCTCGCAGCTCTCATTCTGTTTTCTGCCTGGCCGCTGGTCGGGCGCGAGAATTCCCTCCGATTGGAGCAGCCGTTCGATGCGGGCTGGCTTTTTCACCGCGGGGATTCGCCAGGCGCGGAAGACGCGGGGTTTGATGATGCAGGCTGGCGCGTGCTCGACGTGCCTCACGACTGGAGCATTGAGGATCTGCCTTCAGCAACGAACTCGCTCCCAACGCTGGGGGTCGCCCGTGGTGTCTGGCGATTTACGCGTGGGGACAGGGCTGACTGGAAGCTAACGGAGTTCGACGATTCGACATGGCAATCGGTCAATCTGCCCGCTTATTGGAACGACCATTCCGGTTACACGAACGAGAACTGCTTCGGCTGGTATCGCAGGCGTATCCGTCTGCCCGAGACGATACGCGGAAAAGATTTCCTACTGAACGTCGGCGTGGTGGACGACGCAGATGAGACCTTTTTCAATGGCGAGCGGATTGGTGGGATCGGCGGCATGCCACCAAAAGTTGACAGCTCGCAACAGCCGTGGACGAAGCCCCGCATTTACCGGGTGCCAGCCGCGCTGGTCCACGAAGGCGAGAACGTTGTCGCGGTGCGCGTCTTCAATTCCAGTGGCAAGGGTGGTCTGTGCGCTGAGGCTTTCGCGCCGGTCGGGCCGTTTTCAACCGAAAGCCCAGGCGGTGCCTCGACAGGATACGTGGTCGGCGGCACCGGTTGGTACCGCAAGCACTTTGCGCTAGACGCAGCGAACACGGGCCGGCTCGCGTCGGTCTTATTCGACGGCGTTTACATGGACACCGACGTTTGGCTGAACGGCCAGCATCTTGGCAACCATCCTTACGGCTATACCCCGTTTGCATTCGACCTGACGTCACACCTGCGACCGGCGGGCGAAACAAACGTGCTAGCAGTGCGCGTTCGCAACCTCGGCAAGAATAGCCGCTGGTACAGCGGATCGGGCATCTATCGGCATGTGCGGCTAATAGTCACCGGCCAGTTGCATGTGCCGCTTTGGGGAGTGACGGTAACGACACCCCAGGTTGCCAGGGATCGAGCCACGGTGAAGGTCGTGACAACCTTGAAGAACACTCTGGACCATGAGGCCGCGATCTCGCTGCGCACGCGTCTCCTGGGGCCAAACGGAAGACGGGTTAGCTCGACTGAGGCTCAGGCTCGGGTTTCCGCCGGAGGTCAAATGGATGTTCCACAAAGCCTGGAAGTCCGTTCTCCCGCGTTGTGGTCGCCGGACAAACCACGTCTCTATCGGGCCGAAGTGGAAGTGCTCACGGACGGCCAGGTGGTGGACCGCACGGGCACGACTTTCGGCATTCGCGACATACGCTTTAGCGCCGAGCATGGCTCCACGATCAACGGCGAAGCGCTCACGCTCAAGGGTGGTTGCTTGCACCACGACAATGGCCCGTTAGGGGCGGCGGCGATTGACCGGGCTGAGGAACGGCGCGTCGAGCTAATGAAGGCCAGCGGCTTCAATGCTATTCGAACCAGTCACAACCCGCCTTCCGCGGCGTTCCTGGATGCCTGCGACCGGCTGGGCATGCTGGTGATAGACGAAGCGTTCGACTGCTGGGAGCAGGGCAAGAACCCAGATGACTATCACCTTTTCTTCAAAGATTGGTGGGAGCGCGATCTCGCCGCCATGGTCTTGCGGGACCGGAATCATCCCAGCGTGATTCTCTGGAGCATTGGCAATGAAATCCCCGAACGCGCCGATCCCTCCGGCCTGGAAATCACCCGGCACTTGAGCGACGCCGTAAAGCGACTCGATCCGACGCGCCCTGTCACCGAAGCACTCTGCCTGTTTTGGGACCATCCCGGTCGGGCCTGGTCGAATAGCACGCCGGCGTTCGCACTACTGGACGTGAGCGGCTACAATTACATGGATGCACAGTATCGTCCGGACCACTTGGAATTCCCGGGTCGCATCATGGTCGGCACCGAATCTTATCCGATCGCAGCGTGGACGATGTGGCAAGCCGTTGAGCACTGCCCCTGGGTAGTCGGCGATTTCGTGTGGACGGGCTTTGATTACCTCGGCGAGTCAGGCATCGGCCATTCCCGTCTCGACAACGAGCCCAGCGGTTTCGGCCGGACGTGGCCGTGGTTCAACGCGTACTGCGGCGACCTGGACCTCTGTGGTTTCAAGAAGCCGCAATCCCGTTACCGCGATGTCCTCTGGCTCCGGAGCCCGCTGGAGATGCTGGTCCACAAGCCGATTCCGCCAGGTCGTACGGAGCACGTCAGCGACTGGGGCTGGCCGGATGAACTGCCGGGCTGGACATGGCCCGGCGAGGAGGGCAAAGCGCTGCAAGTCTCGGTTTATTCTAGCTGCGAAGCCGTGCGTCTGGAATTGAACGGCAAGGAAATCGCCACCAAAATGCTCGATGCGACCTCGAAGCTGACCGCGCGCTTTGAAGGGCCTTACGCCCCGGGCGAACTGCGCGCCATCGGCCTGAGAGGCGGGAAGGAAGTTGCATCGCAGAAGTTGCGCACGGCGGGACCGCCACGGCGACTGCGACTGATCGCCGATCGCTCACCTATCCACGCGGATCGGAATGACCTCTGCTACATCACGGTTGAGGTCACCGACGCTGCCGGCATTCTCGTACCGACCGCAGCGCTGCCGGTGCGATTCGCCGTCAGCGGCGCCGGCGAGTTGGCAGGCGTCGGTAGCGGCAACCCCCGCGAGCCAGAAAGCTTCCAGGCGCCGGCACGCACCACATTCCAGGGCCGCTGCCTGGCAATTCTCAGGCCGAAAGGCGCTGCCGGCTTGATCCAGCTTCGGGCGGAGGCGGACGGGATCGAGTCCGCGACAATAAGCGTTCGAGCCAAGTGAGCCGCAGCGCACCCCAGCCCGAGGGGGCCGCAAAGCGACCAACCCTCGCCTGGTGTGTCATGCGTTGGCTCAGAAACTCCGATGTTCCCTGGCGCTTCCGACCCAAAGGTCTCCACCGGTTCCGGAGCGAAGATCGACGGACCCACAAGCCACCCGCAAGCCAACTGATAGCCAGGAGATACGGTGTTGATACGGTATCTTAGCGCTAAGATACCGTATCAACACCGTATCTCCTGGCTATCAGTTGGCTTGCGGGTGGCTGCCGCCTCGGACTGCCGGAGACATCCGGGAGGACCGGGTCAGGCTACCGCTACTATTAGCTCGACCAAACAGGCCTCGCTCCGTATTAGAGAGAATGAGCCAAACCGAATGGAAAGGTCTTGGACGGGGGCCTACATGGTCTGGGCATATGATTGACGATTTCGATCGCTGGTTTTGCCAAGAATCCCGTCGGGCGACACTTCTTATCATAGTAGCTATGTTGCTATGGGCAGGCCGCCTCTTAGCGCAGGACGCGTTATTCATCACGGAGTTCCTGGCAGTCAACAAGGGTCCGCTTCTCGATTCGGATGGCGATGCCTCAGGGTGGATCGAGGTTTATAATGCGGGCACCAACGCGGTGAATCTCGCCGGTTGGCGCCTCACGGACGATCCTGCATTGGTGGCAGGCTGGACGTTCCCCGCCACGAACCTGGCCCCGGACCGTTTCCTTATCGCCTTTGCTTCCGGCAAGAACCGGGCACTGGCCGGCGGGGAACTGTACACGAGTTTCCAACTCAACCGTGGTGGCGGGTACCTTGCCCTGGTGAAGCCAGACGGCCGCACGGTTGCGCATCAGTATGCCCCCGCATATCCGCCGCAGGTTGAAGGCGTTTCCTATGGCATCGAGATCACCACCACCGTGAGCCCCTTTGTAGTGGCGGGGGCGGCGGCTCGATGGACCGTACCGTCGAGTCCGTCAGGGGTACCGGCGGGCTGGGCCGGCACGAATTTTGACCACACTTCCTGGACCGCAGGCCAAACGGGGCTGGGGTTCAGCGCTGGGTCAACCAACGGGCTCCCGCCAGGCACGACCACCAACCTCGCTCTCGACCGGCCCACGAGCCAGTCCTCCACACTGGGTGGGTACATTTCCGGCCTCGCGGTCAATGGGAGTCTTTCCGACTTCACCCACACCCAGGCGGGACAGAACCTGCCGGCCAAATGGGAAGTGGATCTGGGAACGAACTGCTTCCTTGAGCGGATCGTGATCGACAACCGCACGGGCTGCTGCGGTTCGCGGTTGCGCGATATCACGGTGCAGATCTTGAGCCAGGACGCCACGACTACCAACGCCGTCTTTGGGCCGCTCAACCCGGAGAATATCCTGGGCGGCCGGACGCTGGATGGTCCTGCCAACCTCACGCTCGATCTGCCCAACCTCACGGGAGGGCTTGTCCCAGGCGGGCGCGTGCGCATCCTCCGCACACCGGACCCCGATCTTTCCGGGACGGGCGGCCAGGGAAATTCGGACGAAGCGGACGTGCTTTCGATGGCAGAAGTTGAGGTGATCGGCACAGCCGCCGACCCTCTGCCGGCCCTGATCCAGACCGATTTGGGGTCCGCCATGCTCGGCCGTAATGCATCGGTTCTCGTTCGGCTTCCCTTCGTCATCCCGGTGGAGGAAATGCCTATCCTCGATATTCTGACCTTGCGGATGAAGTATGCCGATGGGTTTGTCGCCTACCTCAACGGCACAGAGGTGGCCCGCCGCAACGCCCCTGCGACACTCGCATGGAATTCGCATGCGACCACAGCCCACCCCATCTCCGCCGCGCTCCAATTCGAAGACATCGACCTCACGCCATTCCTCGGCATGCTGCGCGAGGGCGAAAACGTCCTCGCCTTCCAAGGATTGAACGATTCAGCTTCGGACGGCACGTTTCTCCTCCTGCCGGAATTGGTCGGGAAGACGATCCGGGGCGCGAGTGAAAGGTATTTTGCCCAGCCGACGCCCGGGGCGGTCAACACTTCCTCCTTTTTGGGGTTCGTCAGCGACACCAAGTTCAGCGTGCCTCGGGGCTTTTACTCCCAGCCCTTCACGCTGGCCATCACCGACGCGACTCTCGGGGCGGAGATTCGTTACACCACTAACGGGTCGCCCCCCAGCGCGGTGACCGGTCTACTTTACACCGGCCCGATCCAGGTCAATCGCACCACCGTGCTCCGCGCCATAGCGACCAAGCCAGGTTACAAACCATCCAGCGTGGACACCCACACCTACGTCTTCCTGAAGGACATTGCAGCCCAAAGCAACCAAGGGGCGCAGAATGTGGGTTTTCCCAGTTCCTGGGCGGGCCTGGCAGCCGATTACGCGATGGATACACGGATCACGGGCCCAAACGCCAGCCAGATGGAGTCCGCCTTGCGTTCCCTGCCGTCGCTCTTCGTCACCACCAGCATCTCGAATCTATTTGATCCGAACACGGGAATTTACGCCAATCCCACCAGCGGCGGGGTCGCTTGGGAACGCCCGGCTTCCCTGGAGGCAGTCAACACCAATGGTCAGAGCGAGTTCCAAGTGGACTGCGGATTGCGGATTCAGGGCGGATATTTTCGCCAGTCCGGCGTGACCCATAAACATTCCCTGCGGGTCCTCTTTAAGTCCATCTACGGCCCCGGCAAACTCCATCAAGACCTGTTTCCGGGATCGGACGCGGCGAAGGACTTTGACGGCTTGGTGTTGCGGGCGGGGGCCAACGACGGATACGCGTGGAGCGCCGCTAAAGACACCGAGCAGTTCATTCGCGATCAGTTCGGCCATCTTCTGCAACTCGGCACGGGCCATCCCTCTTCGCATGGGAGGTTTTTCCACCTTTACTTGGACGGTCTGTATTGGGGTCTTTACCACATGGTCGAGCGACCCAACGAGGATTTCTGCTCTTCCTATTTTGGCGGCCCGCCCGAGGAGTGGGATTCCAACAATGCGGGCGACATCAAGAATGGTGACTTGCAGGCCTGGAACACGTTCATCGGTCTGGTGCAAGCGCCCATGAGCCTGGCCAACTACCAGAAGTTGCAGGGCGACAATGCCGACGGCACCCGCAATCCGGCCTACCCCGTTTATCTGGATAAACTGAACTACATCGATTACATGATCGTGAACATGTGGGGCGGAAACTGGGACTGGCCCAACAAGAATTTCTGGTTCGGGCGCTTGCGCACAGCGGACACCACCGGGTTCAAGTTCCTCAACTGGGACTTCGAGAACACGATGGGAAATGACCTCAGCCGCTCGCCGACCAACATGGTCGCGCCACGCGCGGGGATCGAGTCCTCCTGGGTGGCCGCCCCCAATTACTATCTGCAAAGCCTCCCGGAATACCGGATGGACTTTGCGGATCGCATTCACCGGTTCTTCTTCAACAACGGCTTGCTCACCTCTGTCGCGCTCTCCAACCGCTATCGGTTTTTGGCCGATTCGGTGGAAGCCGCGATTATCACGGAATCAGCGCGCTGGGGGGACGACAATCTCAATCCGCCCCAGGATCAAGCCGACTGGATCCGCGAGCGGGACTGGATCCTGAAGACTTACCTCCCGGTGCGCTCGGCCATTGTGTTGAGCCAGTTCCGGGGCTATGGGCTCTATCCCTCGGTGTCGGCGCCAGTGTTCAGCCAGCATGGCGGCAGCATCCCGAGTGGCTTCCTGTTGACGATATCCCACAGCAACGCCACCGGCCGCATCTATTACACGCTCGATGGAACCGATCCGAGGTTGGTGGGTGGCGCGTTGAGCGCCACCGCCCTGCCCTACACCAACCCGGTGGCGCTGCTGAACAGCACCCGCGTGCAAGCTCGGGTACTGAGTGGTAGCGCCTGGAGCGCCTTGAACCAGGCGGATTTCGCCAATCCCGACCTGGCCCCTCTGCGCATCACAAAGGTCATGTACCATCCGGCCGAGTTGAGCGCGGCTGAGCGGGCGGCGGGCTTCACCAATGCCGAAGACTTCGAGTTCATCGAGTTGCGCAACGTCGGCGCCTCGCCACTAAGCCTGGCGGGGTTGAAGTTCGTCGATGGCATTAGCTTCACATTCAGCTCGGGGATCCTGGCAGCGGGCGAGCGGTTGGTGTTGGTCAAAAACCAGGCCGCTTTCATCTTACGCTATGGCCATCTAGCTCGCATTGGCGGCGTTTACGGAGGCAACCTCAACAATGCTGGAGAACGGCTGCGCCTTGAAGACGCCTCCGGTCGCACCATCCTCGATTTCTCCTACGCCGACAGTTGGCAGCCCATCACCGACGGTTTTGGTTTTGCCCTGGTGATTCAGGACGATACTGCGCCGGTCTCCACCTGGGGCGCCAAAGACAGTTGGCGGGCGAGCGGCGCACAAGGCGGGTCTCCAGGCGCAGAGGACCCCCTGCCCCTCGTCTTTCCTCCGGTGGTGGTCAATGAACTGCTCGCCAGTCCCGCCGCTCCGAAGAAAGTGAGTGTGGAACTGGCTAACCTGGGTGTCGCCCAGGCGGATCTCACCGGCTGGTGGTTGACGGACGATTTTCGGCAGCCTCGTAAGTATCGCCTGCCTTTCAAAGTGCTGCCTGGAGACGGATTTGAAGTGTTCACGGAGGACGACTTCAACTCTCCCGCCCAAGGCACGAACGCTTTTACCTTCAGCCCGTCGGGCGGCGAGGTGTACCTGTTCAGCGCAGACGCCGACGGCCTTCTGACCGGCTACGTCACTGGTTGGAGCTTCGGTGCCACCGAGGAAGGGGTGAGCGTGGGGCGGTATGTGACCAGCATCGGCACTGGGCACTTTACCGCACAACAGGGGGTCACACTTGGTTCGCCTAATGCCGGGCCGCGTCTCAGCCCGGTTATCCTGAGCGAGATCATGTATCACCCGCCGGAGCTGGGAGGCACGAACAACACGCTGGATGAATTTGTGGAAGTCTGGAATTCCTCCACCAACGCCCAACCGCTCTTTGACGCTGAGGCCCCTACCAACACCTGGCGAATTACTGGCGGAGTGGATTATCAGTTCCCACCTGCCGTGACGTTGCCACCCGGAGGACGCGCCCTGGTGGTGAGCTTCGACCCGGTGGCAGATACCGCGGCGCTTGATCGGTTCACCACACTCTACGCGGCGCCCGCGGGGGTGCGCCTGTTTGGACCATTCACGGGCAACCTGGACAACGCCGGAGGCGACGTGGAGCTCAAGAAACCGATCCTGTTCAAGACCGGTTTGCTCGGCTACGTGATGGCAGACAAGTTATCGTACAAGGATTCGGCTCCATGGCCCGAGGATGCCGACGGCGCTGGCGCTTCGTTGCAGCGACGAGGGCCGAGTTACTACGGGAACGACCCGGGGAGTTGGCTGGCCGCCGCGCCCAATGCGGGTGGCGTTTCGCCCGGGGGCATCCCTCCGACCATCGTTGAGAATCCTGTGGACGTGTTCGTTTGCGGAGGATCAAACGTTCGATTCCACGTGAGCGCGACGGGCACGGAACCGCTACGATATCAGTGGCGTCAGGACGGTAGCCCAATCCCTGGCGCTACCAACGCGTTCCTGGACCTGGAGGTCGTGCAGACGAACCAGGCAGGCGCTTACTACGCGGTGATTTTCAATGGGGCCGGCAGTGCCCGCAGCTCAGACGCCGTCCTGGTGGTGTGGCTGCCGCCGCAGATTCAAGTCCAGCCTGCCAGCGTCAGCGTGCGTATCAGGCCTGATCCCGCGGCCGCGTCGGCCACCAATGCCACGTTTTCGGTGCGGGCCGCAGCCGTGTCGAGTCTGCGCTATCAGTGGCGGTTCAACGGCGTGGATCGCGCGGGCGCTACCGACCAATCGCTCACCATCACCAATATCCACATGGCTGACTGGGGAGAATACAGCGTCGAGGTCAGGGACGATTTCTGTAGCGCTGTCAGCACGGGAGCGTGGCTCTATCCCCTGATCCAGCCGGTTATCACGCAGCCGCCCCTCAGTCAGGGCGTCCCAGTGGGCGGCCAGGTAACGCTCAGTGCCGCCTGGATCGGTTGGCCCCCTCCTTTCACCGTCGAGTGGCAGTTGAAGACCAACCGGATCGACGGCGCTGTCCAGAGTGACACCACAAGCTTCTTCACCTACACCATGCCCAATACCAGCACCAACATGCCGTTCCGGCTCGTGGTAAAGAATCCCGCCCAACCGGCTGGTCTGGCCAGTACCTTCTGCACTTTGTTCACATTAGCGGACAGCGACGGCGACGGCATGCCGGACTCCTGGGAGGTGGCCCATGGCCTTAATCCTCTCGACCCTGCGGATGCCGTCGGCGATAGCGATGGCGATGGGTTGTTGAACTGGCGAGAATACCAGGCTGGAACCGATCCCACGAACGCACTCAGCAAGCTGCGCCTGGATCTATGGCTCACCAACGGAGTCTCGCTCACCTTCGGCGCCGTCTCCAACAAGACTTACACAGTCCAATTCACGGATGACCTCGTCAACAGCGGATGGGCCAGGCTCGCTGACGTGGTCGCCAGAACTAACAATCGCGTCGAGGCTCTGACCGACACCAACAGTGTTGGTGAGCGGTTCTATCGAGTGATAACCCCCGCACGACCTTGATCCGGGAAGATCGCGCCCCCGGGCTTCTCCGAACCACCATCAATCGGCGCCAGACTAACGGCCGGCCCGGCCTCGTCCGGCAGAGCGATGCGCAAGTCGAAGGGCGTACTGCGGATAGTGTCCAACACCTCCAATCCGGCGCAGTCAAAGAAGTGTTTGTTGAGTATGCGGTATTGAACGAAGCGCGTGGTGACGGGTTGCCCCGGGATGAAACGGAAGGTCCCCGAGGTCATGGTCTCCTCGTCCGTCCACATATAGTTTACCGGGAGGTCTTTCCAGAAGAGGTTGAGCTTGAGAAAGCCCTGTGCGCGATACTCCTTACCATCCAGGGACGTAAGCACTTCAACCTGGTCCTGGACCTCGCCTTTCAACGAGTCCCACCACGGATACCCGTGTAGATTCATCCCGAAGCTCGCGCAGGCCGACGGCGTCCCCAAATCCAGGGTGATGACCGGGTTGACACCCTGGTTCCACAACGCGCCTGATTGGTAGGAAGAACCGCCGGCATAAGAAGGGCCACCTGCGCCGCGGGTCAATTTCCTGCCGTCCGGATCGCCCGCGCCCCAATTGTCCCCCGATGAGGCCGACAAAGTGTAAGGCTTGCCGATGGCGATGTTCTTCCCGCATGTCAGCCACTGCGGCATGAACTTCCCCCCGCCGACGTCCCGGCCGTCGGAATAGCCTTCTTTGGCGCCGGGAATCGCGCCTCGCGCGTTGACTCGCAGCCAGTTGACGACGGGCTGATCCTCACCGCCAACGTTGATCGTGTACTTGAATGGCAGGTGAAGGACGGTTTGAGTGTGGCTGCGCTCGACCAGCGTGCGGTCTTTCTGCCGCTCCGACCAATTAAAGGTCACTTCGAGCGGCTTGAACGTGGTGTCAGCGGGTAGGTAATTAGCCTCCATTCGCACGGCATAGATGCTACACCCGGAAGGAGCCGCTTCAGGGGTGTTCATCAAATACTTTAGCCATACCGAGCGGTGTCCCCTGGGGACCTCCACCGTCTCGTAGTGAATCACATCCCAGGGAGATGAGGTTCGCCGGAGTGACCAGGACTTCGCCCAGGTCCGGCCCGCGTCGAGCGAATAGAGGAGGTCCACATGGCTTTTGGGGGCGCGGTTGCAGAATCGGCCGCCGTAACTGACCCCTGTGATATCCCTGGGTGCGTCCAAGCGATAGATCAGCCAGGCATCCTCACCTGCGGCCGCCGGAAACACGGTTCCCTGGTAGCCGGGATGCTTCGGAGTGGACGCCATGTTCCGCTCCTCAACAATCTGTTCCTTGTATTTGCCCCCCTGCAACTCGGGCCATAGAACAATCGACTCCGAGGGGTCGCCCGAGCCGATATACACGGTATTCCGCCCCAGGTTCAGCTTGGGTTGCGTCTTGGCGTTCAGCATGGTGGTGGTCTGAATATCAAGGCCGCGCAGGCTGGCATTGGCCGGCGATTGCTTCGCCTGCAAGCTGATCCGGATCAGCGTCTCGTAAGCACCATTGACCTCATTCACCAGGTCCACCTCCGCCGCCGTGTCGCCCGTGGCGCCCTCACGCCAGACATCCTTCCAATGCAGGCCGTTATCCACTCTGACAGCAATGCTCGCGGAGTCCTCCCCGCTGGCGCGCGTGAAGGAGGCGCGGATGATCTGGCTCGAAATCACGTTGGCCGCCTGCACCTTGAAGACTACTTCGGCGGGTTGGCCTGTGGTCAGCGGATGAAGGCCTTCCAGCCCCGCAGTGATGTTCGTGGCGGTGTGGATTAGCTTCTCGTACTCCCCGGCGGCCAGGCTCGGCTTGAAGCGCCAGATTCCATTTCCCCTGAGGCCATAACGGTCATCCGGGTCCTTGCCTTCGTTGGGCACATAGAAAGCGGGGGCCTTCCCCAAGTTATGGTAGTGCCGGGTGTAGGACTCCTGCTCCCGTAAATTGAGGATATAACGATGGCCATAGTCCCAATTGAAATAGTAATTGCGGCACTTGAGGGCGTTAGGATTGAAGCAGCGCGCCTCTTCGTCGAGCGAGCGTTGCGTGTCGGCGCCGGTGAGAAAATCCTTCGGGCCGGTCGCATACAGGGAATGGTATTTGGCCACATGCCCGCGCTCTGATTCACCACCAGACGCCGCGCAAGCACCGTCCCGACCGATGTCCTCGACTCTGGCAATCGTCACGCCATCGCACAGGGTGTAGAGGGCGCTCATGGAGTTGTCATACATGTGCCAGCGCCCGCTGTAAAAGACCTCGGGCACCGTGTGGAGCGAGATGTCCCAGAACTTAACCGGCAAGCCCAGGTGGTGCCAAAGCGAGCAATTCACCCCGGAGATCGTGCTGCACATGGTATAGCCGTAGTCGTTGAACTGCCGGATTGGGTCGGTCAACTCAACCCCGTGCAAAATCATCGGTGCGGTTTGGCGGCGCGCGATGTGGTTCCAGTAGAACAGCGCCCAGCATTTCTCCTCGGGGCTCGCCCACTTGGCCGTTGCACTATGCAGCAACGAGGGCAAGTCCGAGTAATCGGGAGAAGCGTCGGTGACGATCTTGAGGTTGCAGACCTCCGCAGGGGCTGTGTCGGCTGCCAAGGATAGGGCGAGGGAAAGCGCGATGGCCAGACTGCGGTAAGGCCATTGCTGATTCTGCATGATCGACGGGTATAGAACCGAGCGGTGCGCCGTTCAAGCTTGAATGCAGCGCTGGGAGAACAACTTCAGCTTCGATGGCCTTTTGCCCGCTCCGTTTGAATGCACAAGCCACACGACCCGTCTAAGCTTGAAGAAGCGGACAGAGCCGAGGAATCTGAAACGGTATCGCCGCGTGAACCTGGAGAGCTCGCGTGTCTTTACCCGAGCCGTGCAACAGGTAGCGGGCTGGGAGGCCAAGTTGCACAGGTTCTCCAGCAGTGCCCTTGTCCCCGCCAGTTGACACGGGGCAGCGGGCAGAATGAGCCGTGGAGGTGGCCTCCAGCCCTACAAGTAGGATGACAATGACTGGACCAAGGTTTGCTCTTCCTCTCGCCTTCCCAGGTTTAGGCCCAGCCACCGTATTACGTCACGCAGATGGTCTCGCGCAATTACCTGCCGCTATGTGTCAAAGCGGAAGCCACCAGCCCCGGCAATGCGCTCGACACCTCAGCGACCCTGAGCGACGACGGCAAAACCCTAATTTTGCAAGTGGTCAATGCGGGCAAGCTCGCTTCGAGCGCGCGCATCGAGTTGACCGGCTTTGAGCCCCGTAAACCAGCGGCCCACGCTACCGTCCTATCGGTCGATTGGGAGGCCATCAACACCCCCGACCAACCGGATCACGTCGAGCCCGTCGAGAGCGAGTGGCGCCACGACCTTAAGAGCGGCACCGCGACCCACACCTTCCCCCCTTATTCTTTCACCGTGCTTCGCTTCAAGTGAGCAGCGGCTCACAGATCAACAACCGACGTATAACCGGCGAACAACGGGAATACAACGGACCTTCGCCGGACATCCTGGCTTACCTCACGCTCGTTCGTGGCTCTCCTCTCGTCTCTACCTGCCCCTCTGCTGCCGCCAATCGACAGCCAACCTTGTAAGCCGCGTGCTCTCGTGTATAGTCACACCACATGGCAGTCCAAAACCGCATCGTTAAAGTCCAGAAGCGTAACCGTGCTCTGGTAAAATTCGACGATACCCGCATCCGGCGGGCCATTCTCGGCGCGGCAGAATCCATTGGCGGTTTTCGTGAGGATTTCACGCCCGGCGTCAACGAGACCATCTTCGATGCGCAAGGAACGGACGCCAAGATCGCCGAGTTCCTGGCCGACGTGGTGGTGGTCTGTCTCAATTCCGATCCCCACCATCTGATCTCGAATTTCCCCCCCACGATCGAGACCATCCAGGATGAAGTGCTCCACGCCATGCGCAGTTATGGCTTTCAAAACACCGCGGACGCCTATGCGTGCTATCGCTGGGGCCGGCATTGGCTGCGGGAGGGTGCCATTACGATCGATAAGTTCGCGGGAAACGGCTTCCCTCGAGCGCAAATGGAACAGACCCTGGCCTGGAACCGCCAGCGTGGCTGCGACACCGTTGCCGGCCTGAACGAAATCGTCCGCAGCGGGAGAATCAAGCCGTTGGTGGACGATTCCCTCGCCCATTATGAGCAGTCTCTCGACGAGGCCGCCAGGAAGGTCATGCAGCGGTTGGAGGCTGGCGACCAGGTCCGCTTGTTGTGGGTCAGCGGGCCGAGTTCCTCCGGCAAGACCACGACCACGGTCAAGTTGACCGAACGGCTGCAAAAGCAGGGTCTGCGTTTCCTCATGCTGAACCTCGACGACTATTTCTGGTCGCTCGTCGAGCATCCGACCGATTGGATCAATGACCGGAACTACGAGACGCCCGAAGCGCTCGACATCCAGTTGCTCAACCGCCATCTCATCGACCTGCTCGCCGGCGAGACCATCGAGAAGCCGATCTACAGCTTCAAGGAGGGCCGCCGCACTGCCTCCAAGCGCGTCAAACTCGAACCGGGCCAGATCCTCCTGCTCGACTGCCTGCATGGGCTCTATCCGCCCATCACGGAAGGCATCCCGGCTTCCGCCCAGTTCCGCCTCTACATCGAGACTCAGAATGTGCTCTATGAAGGCGACGGCAGTAGCCGTCGGCGCACGCACTTTACCGACATCCGTTTGCTGCGGCGAATGCTCCGCGATGCGCAGCATCGCAATCACTCCCCGCTCCTGACGATTCTCCACTGGCATTACGTGCGCTCAGGTGAACTGTTCAGCATCATCCCGCTCAACGGTTTGGCCGATCACGTCGTCAATGGCGGATTCTCCTTCGACCTGCCAGTGCTCAAGCCCTTCTTCTGCGGCCCGCAGGGCTACCTGCCCCCTCCTGAGGATTTTCAGTCCTATACCGGCTTTCTGGACGCTCGTATCCGTTATGAGCGTGCAAAGCGTTTGTTGGATTCCGTCGAGGCCCTCACCAGGGAGCAGGTCAGCACTTATGAGATAATCCCCGGCGATGCCGTGATTCGCGAATTTGTCGGCGGCAGCACCATCAAGATTCCGCATAACGAGTAAGCCGTTTCTGCAAGAGCCCGGGGAGAGGCGGCGATTCGGTCCGTCAAGAAGGGCTCAGTCCGTGGCACGCCGAAACACTGTATGAGTATCGATTGCGCCTTTTGCAGGTTGTTAGGGTTGATCATGGCCGGCGTCTGGTTTCTGCCTCCCATCACTGTCGCCGCCGAGCCAGCGCCTGCTCCCAAGCCGAACATTCTAATCATCCTCACCGACGACCAGGGGCGTGGCGATTACAGTGCGTTTGGGACACAGGACATTCGGACGCCGAACATGGACCGACTGTTCCGCGAAGGCATGACTTTCCAGAACTTCTTCGCCAACAGTTGTGTTTGCTCGCCAACTCGGGCGGCGCTGCTGACCGGTTGTTACCCGGATCGAGTCGGCGTGCCGGGCGTGATCCGAGAAGAGACTCCGAACGATTCTTGGGGCTACTTATCACCTCGCGTGAAGCTGCTGCCACAACTGCTCAAGCAGGCCGGTTGCCACACCGCGCTCATCGGCAAGTGGCATCTCGGCATTGGGGCGCCCAACACGCCCACCGAACGGGGCTTCGATCTGTTTGAGGGCTTTCTGGGTGACATGATGGACGATTACTGGACCCATCGGCGTCATGGTCTGAATTTCATGCGGCACAACCAGGACGTCATCGATCCCCAGGGTCATGCGACGGACATCTTTACCGGGTGGGCGTGCGAGTACCTGGAGGAGCGGGCCAAAGCCGGGGGACCGTTCCTGCTCTATCTGGCCTACAACGCTCCCCATGATCCGATTCAAGCGCCTCCCGAGTGGCTGAGAAAAGTGAAGCAACGCCAACCGGGCATATCGGCGAAACGTGCCAAACTGGTCGCCTTGATCGAGCACCTGGATTCCGGCATCGGCAAAGTGCTCGACACGCTCGACCGAACCGGGCTCGCCACAAATACGCTGGTCATTTTCACATCCGATAACGGTGGCGTACTGGCCAATAAGGCGAACAACGGCCCCTGGCGCGCGGGCAAACAGCACATGTATGAGGGGGGACTAAGGGTACCGGGCGCAGCACGGTTTCCCGGCAGAATCCAGGCCGGCAGCCACACTGAGCGCATGACCCTCACAATGGACATCTTTGCCACTGCCTGCGCGGCCCTTGGCGCGCAAGTGCCTGAGAACATTGATGGCGTGAGCTTTTTGCCGACGCTCCTCAGCCAGGCTGAGCCCGAACTGAACCGCGACCTTTACTTCGTCCGCCGTGAGGGAGGGACTGCCTACGGGGGGAAGACCATCGAGGCGTTCCGGCGCGGAGACTGGAAACTGCTCCAAGACAGCCCCTTCGCACCTCTGGAGTTGTATGATCTGAAGTCTGATCCGCGAGAAACGACTAATCTCGCCAGAAAGGAGCGGCAGATCTTCGACCAGCTTTCAAGTGGTCTGCGCCAACAACTGCAGCGCGGCGGCCAAACAACTTGGCAACCGCCATCGACACAACGGTAAGCTCGCCTCGGAGCCAGAACCTTGTTACAAGCTCTGAGTGCGGCGAAAACCCATTGATCTTAACACTGCCAGCGGCCTGGGCGCGATCCTACTGTGGAGCGCCACCTTCGCGTTCGCCCGCAGCCTGTCCGAACAAGTCGGCCCTCTGACCGCAGGGGCTGCCGCTTACCTGATCGGCGGCTCGTTCTGCCTTCTTCGTCTCGCGTCGTCGTCGGCACCCTTGAACCGGTTTCTGCGGATTCCTCGGCTGTACCTCTTTGGCTGCGGCTCTTTGTTCGTTTGCTACACTGCCGCCATTTACCTAGCGGTGGGTTTGGCCGGGAGTCGTGAGCAATTACTGGAAATCGCCCTGGTGAACTACCTGTGGCCGGCCATGACCGTCCTGTGCTCCTTGTTGCTCTTGAAAAAGCGGTCCAACTGCTGGCTGGTGCACGGCACCGCCCTTGCCCTTATCGGGGTCTTCCTGGTCATGACGCAAGGTAGTAAGGTTTCCTGGAATTCTCTGACGGAGCACCTGCGAAACAACCCGGTGGCGTACGCCCTGGCACTGGCCGCTGCGATCTCATGGGCGCTGTATTCCAATCTCACCCGGCGTTGGTCGGGACCGGAAAGTGACGGAGCGGTTGCTGT
>Ga0118677_10003251_pt1 | contig 31086 bp, 28 predicted proteins | sample AliMusrvi5mmetaG_FD_86154 | JGI IMG/M metagenome (GOLD analysis project Ga0118677, IMG submission 86154) | reverse complement strand
AGCCGATATTGGCGGTGATGATGACCACATTGGCGGCGGGTTGCAGATTGCCCAGCTTGCAGTCGCGCAGCTGGTAGGACAGCTCCGGATTCAGCACCGAATAGGTGCCGGCCGAACCGCAGCACAGGTGCGACTCGTTGACTGCCAGGCGCACCTCAAAGCCCAGTTCAGCCAGATGCTGCTCGACACCACCGCGCAGCTTTTGGCCATGCTGCAGGGTGCAGGGCGGGTGAAACACCAAGCCGGGCTTGGGCGCATGGTTGAGCTTGCCGCGCAAGCTTGGCACCAGCTCGGGTAGCAGCTCGCTCAGGTCACGCGTCATTTCGCTGACCCGTGCAGCCTTGGCTGCGTAGGCCGGATCGTTGCGCAGGATGTGGCCGTATTCCTTGACCGTGACACCGCAGCCGGAGGCGTTCATCACCATGGCTTCGACAGTGCTGCCCGGCGCAATCAAGGGCCACCAGGCGTCGATATTGGCGCGCATCTGCGCCATGCCACCGTCCTGGTCGTTTAGGTGGAATTTGACGGCGCCGCAGCAGCCGGACTTGGGGACCACCACGCTCTGGATGCCGACCGCGTCCAACACGCGGGCGGTGGCGGCATCGATATTCGGGCTCATGCTTGGCTGGGCGCAACCGGCCAGCATCAGCACCTTGCGGGCGTGGCTGCGCGTTGGCCAGGTGCCCGCGTCCTGTTTGACCGGCACTTTGGCTTGCAGGCTGGCAGGCAGCAGCGGGCGCACCAGCTGACCGAGCTTCATGGCAGGAGCAAACAGGGGGGACGGCAGGCCTTCCTTCAAGGCCCAGCGCACGGCCTTCTCACCGGCCGGGCGCGCGACCTTGGCATCCACCAGCTTGCGGCCTATGTCCACCAGATGCCCGTAGTCGACACCGCTGGGGCAGGTGCTTTCGCAGTTGCGGCAGGTCAGGCAGCGGTCCAGGTGCAGCTGCGTGGCGCGTGTGGGTTTCTCGCCTTCCAGCACCTGCTTCATCAAATAGATGCGCCCGCGCGGACCGTCCAGTTCATCGCCCAGCAGTTGGTAGGTGGGGCAGGTGGCGGTGCAAAAGCCGCAATGCACGCACTTGCGCAGAATGGCTTCGGCTGCCAGTCCGTCGGGCGTGCCTTGGTACTCGGGTGCGAGAGTGGTTTGCATCAGGAAACGAGTCCGGGGTTGAAGATGCCCTGTGGGTCGAAGCTGGCCTTGAGGCGTTGGCTGATGGCGTTCAGGCTGGGGCTTTCGCTGCGCAGGGCTTGGGTCGCGTTGGCCTGGGCAGTGGTGAACGCCGGGTTTACAAACAGGGTCGCGGTGCCGCCCGCTTCGCGTGCCAGGTTTTGCAAATCGACTCCCGCCGCCAGAGGGGCCCATACCCAGCGCAGTCCGCCATGCCACTCGATCAGCGGATGGGATGGCAGGCGCAGCACAGCTGCAGTTTGCGGGACGCTCAAGCGCCACAGCACCGTGCCTTGCGGCGCTTGGGTGGTAAAGAAAGGCAGTTGCTGGTTGCGGCACAGTTCCCAGTCTGGGGCGGACTGGGCGTTTTCCATGCGCTGGCCGGCCACCTCAGCCAGCATCTTCTGGCAGGCCGCTTCCACCGCAGCCACGGCTCCACGCAGGCGCACATACAGCGTGGGTTGGCCTGAAATTCCGGGGGCCGAATCACCCATCACCCAACAGCTGGCGTTGAGCGGCAAGGGCTCGCCACCCCAGCGATGCAGATGTTCCAGCGCAGCCTCCTGCTCCAGCGCAAAGCACAGGGTGGCCTCAGACGGAGCCACCGGCAGCACCTTGAGCGATACCTCGGTCAGCAAGCCCAGCGTGCCGCGTGCGCCCACCATCAGGCGCGAGACGTCATAGCCCGCCACGTTTTTCATGACCTGGCCGCCAAAGGTCAGATGCTGACCCAGGCCGTTGATGAGTTTGGCGCCCAGCACATAGTCGCGCACACCGCCGACGCTGGCACGCGATGGCCCGGCCAGACCGGAGGCAACCATGCCGCCCACGGTGGCGGCAGCTGCGCCCAGCGTGGACCAAGCGAAATGCGGGGGCTCAAACGCCAGGCACTGGCCTTGTTCGGCCAGCAGGGCTTCCAGTTCTGACAGCGGGGTGCCAGCGCCCACGGTGACCACCAACTCGGTCGGCTCGTAGCTGATGACGCCATTCAGTGCGCGGGTGTCCAGCAACTCGCCCTGCGAGACGCCTAAAAAATCCTTGCTGCCGCCACCGCGCAGGCGCAGCGGCCTAGCGTCGGCGCGAGCCGCAGCGATGCGGTCGGTGATGCTGCGTAAAGCGTATTCCATGTTTGCCATGGCGCACATGGTACGGGCTGCTTACGGTTCAGCGCGTGAATTATTTGAACGGGGCGGCGTTAAAAAATTAGTCCGCAAAGAAGTTCACCGGCAGCCCGGGCCTATCCACGCGGGTGAAGAACACCGCGCCGGAGTCGGGAAACTGCGCCAGCTCAGGCGCACTGCGGCCGTGGCGTGCCGTCGTGAGGTACAGGGTTTGGAGGTCCTCGCCGCCTAAGCAGGGCATAGTCGGACACTGGGCCGGGGTTTCCAGTTCCTGCAACAAGCGGCCATTCGGGGCAAAGCAGCAGACGCGTCTACCCTCGAACATGGAAACCCAGTAGTTGCCCAGCACATCCACGGCAGCGCCATCCGGGCGACCCCGGTAGCTGCGGTCTTCCCAGGTCCAGCCAGCAGGTTTGGGTGGAAATTGCAAATGTTCGCGATGCCCTGTCAGCGTGTTTGCGGCCAGGTCAAAGTCCCAGGCATGCAGCACATGCTGGGGCGTGTCGGCCCAATACAGGGTGTCGCCCTGCGGGCTCCAGGCCAGGCCGTTGGCGGTGAGTGCATCCCCAGCCTGGCGCTGCACCAAAGGCGTGCCGTTGCGGCAGTCTATGGAGAACAGTTCGGCGGCGCGACTGGCCTTGGGCTCGTCTATGGTGCCGACCCAGAAGCGCCCAAGGGCGTCGCACTTGCCGTCATTGGCGCGCACCGACGCGGTGTCATAAGGCAGGGTAGTGATCCGCTCCAGTGCAGCACCCCAAACGCGGGCGCGAAACACGCCGTCGCGCAGGGCGATTACCAGTCCACCAGACGCCGCCGGGGCAATGCAGCCCGGCTCGCTGGGCATGTCCCAGGCCTCGACCACGCCATCGGAAACAAGAGCTCGCAAGAGCTTTTTTCCGGGAATGTCGACCCAGTACAGCCTTTGCTCCTGCGGGTGCCAGAAAGGGGATTCCCCCAGCTCGTAATGGTCAAATCCCAGCTTGTGCCATTGCGTCGTGCTGCTCATACCAAGGGCTCCAACTGGATGCGCATGGTGGCGGTGAAGGTTTCACCCGGCTGCAGTACGCGCAGGCCCAGGGCTTCGGACGTCACACCGGTCTGTTGCGCCAGCGCCAGCGGGTTGTTGACATGGCTGACCGGCTCGATGGCGATGCTGTCGCGCCCCGGCGTGGTGAACACCACCAGACAGTTCAGGTCAGAAGTCACGCTCATGCGCAGCACACCCTCGCTAAGTTGCAGCCTGCCATTCCAGCCGTCAAAGCAGTGGTCCACATCGAGTCGGCTGCAATCGGTATCCAGGCCGGGGTTGTCCAGGCGCTGGACAGGCAGCTTGTCCGCATCCATCTCCCAGCGGCCCTGTGACTCAAACTGAATACGGGTGTTCGCACTCTTGGCAAAGTAAGGATGCCAGCCCAGACCGACCGGCGCGGCAATATCGGCACGATTGGTGATGGACAGCTGCAATTCCAACGCATCGCCAGTGAGCGCGAAGGACTGACTGCTGTCAAAGGCAAAAGGCCAGGAAGCGTCGGCGGCATGGCAATAGCTCAGTACCGCCCGTGAAGCACTGGATTCTTCCACCAACCAGGCGCGCTCCCAGCCCACGCCATGGATCGTGTGAGGTTCAGGCTCAAAATTTTGTGGCAACGCATATTCCTTCCCGGCCCAGTGCAGCTTGCGCCAGCCGATGCGGTTGGAATAGGGAATGAGCGGATAGCTGGCGGACACGCGCACATCCTGCAGTTGCGCCGCCGGTGTGGAGCGCAACACCTGATGCTCGCCCCACCACAGACCGGCGATGCAGCCGCCCAGGTCGGGACGCAGTTCGCAACGCAGGGCGCCGCTCAAGAGAGAAATGGGGGAGGTCATAGGCGTGGGCACAAAAATGAGGTTTTGCGCAGTGTCTCGTATGGCCGCGCTGGAGCATTGTGCAACGCCGATCTCCCAAAATAAAAGCCCGGCGCAACTTTGGGGTTACCAAAGTCGCGCCGGGCTCGGCCGCCAGACTGGCTGGCGACTAGGGAGTTTAGAGCTTAACGGCCGTAGGCAGACTCGCCGTGAGACGTAATGTCCAGGCCTTCGCGCTCGTCTTCTTCGCTAACACGCAGACCGATGGTCTTGTCAACGATGAAGTAGGCGATGAAGGAGACCACACCGGACCAGACCACCGTGGTCAGCACAGCCTTGGTCTGGATCCAGACCTGGGCGCTGATGGAGTAGTCGGCGGCGGTGATGCCGGTAGCTGTCACCCAGTCAGCCACGTAGCCAGGGCCACCCAGGGAAGGCGAGTTGAACACGCCGGTCAGGATGGCACCCAAGATGCCGCAGACACCGTGCACGCCGAACACATCGAGTGTGTCGTCAGCGCCCAGCAGCTTCTTCAGACCGGTCACGCCCCACAGGCCGGCAAAACCGGACAGCAGACCAATGATCAGCGCGCCGCCGATGCCGACGTTGCCGCAAGCGGGGGTAATGGCAACCAGACCAGCCACGGCGCCGGAGGCAGCACCCAGCATGGAGGCCTTGCCCTTGTGCATGGCTTCACCGATGGACCAGGTCAGCACAGCAGCGGCAGTGGCGCCGAAGGTGTTGATGAAGGACAGAGCAGCGAAACCGTTGGCTTCCAGAGCGGAGCCAGCGTTGAAACCGAACCAGCCCACCCACAGCAGCGCAGCGCCCACCATGGTCAGTGTCAGGCTATGAGGAGCCATGGATTCTTTGCCGTAACCGACGCGTTTGCCGATGAAGTAAGCACCTACCAGACCGGCGACAGCCGCGTTGATGTGCACCACGGTACCGCCGGCGAAGTCCAGCGCACCCCATTGCCACATCATGCCAGCGGTGGCGTTGACCTTGTCAACCACGTCTTTGCTGACGTAAGCGTCAGGGCCGGCCCAGAACCAGACCATGTGTGCGATTGGCAGGTAGCTGAAGGTGAACCACAGAACCATGAAGGCCAGCACGGCGGAGAACTTGACACGCTCGGCGAACGAACCAACGATCAGCGTGCAGGTAATGGCCGCAAAGGTAGCCTGGAACGCGGCATAGACAATTTCAGGGATATATACACCCTTGCTGAAGGTGGCGGCGTTGGCAAAGGTGCCAGCGGCGTTGTCCCAAATACCCTTCATGAACAGGCGATCCAGACCACCAATGTACTGGTTGCCTTCGGTGAATGCCAGGCTGTAACCGTAGATAAACCACAGCACGACGATCAGCGAGAACGTCACCATCACCTGCATCAGGATGGACAGCATGTTCTTGCTGCGCACCAGGCCGCCGTAGAACAGCGCCAGGCCGGGAACCGCCATCATGATCACCAGCAGCGTGGAGACCATCATCCAGGAGGTGTCGCCCTTGTTGGGCACTGGTGCGGCGGGGGCCGATGCATCGGCAGCCCGTGCAGCAGCGACTGCTGCAGCGGGAGCTGCGGAAGCAGCAGCAGCGGGCGCTTCGGCCTTGGCTTCGGTGGCAGCAGCAGCCGGGGCGGCGGTTTGGGCCGGCGCAAAGGTAGCTGCGGTCAGCAGACCGAGCCCCAAGGCCAGAGAAACAAGCAGTTTTTTCATGATTCCGTTCCTTTATGTTTTATTTGTGGCGCCTTACAGCGCTTCCTTGCCGGTTTCACCGGTACGGATGCGTACGACTTGCTCGACGTCGTACACGAAGATCTTGCCGTCGCCGATCTTGCCGGTGCGTGCGGCGCCTTCGATGGCTTCGATGACCTGCTCAACCAGAGCGTCGTCAATGGCGGCTTCGATCTTTACCTTGGGCAAAAAGTCCACCACGTATTCGGCTCCGCGATAGAGCTCCGTGTGGCCTTTTTGGCGCCCAAAGCCTTTGACTTCGGTCACAGTAATGCCTTGCACACCAATGCCGGACAAGGCTTCTCGCACCTCATCGAGCTTGAACGGTTTGATAATGGCCGTCACGAGTTTCATGTATTCACCTCAGCTAGATAACAGGGGTTGCAGACACCGGCCTGGAATCGCCGGCTTCTCCAAAAATCAGGAGATAAGCCTGTTAAGCAGGGTCCGTGCCAAGATGTTGCGACCTGACAAATCCGCTCCTTGTGCACCAAAACACGATTCATACGTTACTTAGTTGTACGAGACTTTTGTCAGCACTTTGTTGGTGCAATAACAAGATGCGCACGCAAAAAAATGCGCACCGTTTTGGGATTTCTTTCAATGAGCCTATCTTTGGTGCAGAGTCGCGCTCTGCTTGGTCTGGAAGCTGCCAAGGTCACGGTGGAAGTGCATCTTGCCAATGGTCTGCCGAGCTTTACCTTGGTCGGGCTGGCAGATGTGGAGGTGAAAGAGGCACGAGAACGCGTGCGCTGCGCCATCCAAAATTCCGGCCTCGAGTTCCCCTCCAACAAACGCATCACCGTCAATTTGGCCCCGGCCGATCTGCCCAAGGATTCCGGGCGGCTGGATTTGGCCATCGCCTTGGGCATTCTGGCGGCCAGCGGGCAAATGGATGCACAGCGCCTAGAGGGTTATGAATTTGCCGGCGAGCTGTCCCTTTCAGGGGAATTGCGTCCGGTGCGCGGCGCGCTGGCCATGGCGCTGACTACCCTGGATGCGGCAGCGCCTGTCCGGCTGGTGCTGCCGCCGGGCAGCGCCGATGAGGCTTCTTTGGTCGCTGGGGCCCACATTTACTGTGCCCGGCATCTGCTGGATGTGGTGCGCCAGTTCCTGCCGGCCGGCGTGGAATTGGCCGATCCGCAACACGCGGAGAATGGATGGTGTCGCATGGAACCGAGCGCTCCCACCACGCGCGCAATGCTGCCGGATATGGCCGACGTCAAGGGCCAGGCGGGTGCCAAGCGTGCACTGGAGATTGCGGCGGCAGGTGGACACAGTCTGTTGCTGGTCGGCCCACCCGGCTCTGGCAAGTCGATGTTGGCCCAACGCTTTGCCGGGCTGCTCCCCGAAATGAGCAATTCCGAGGCCTTGCAGAGCGCGGCGATTCACTCCCTGAACGGGCACTTTAGCCTGGAGCAATGGGGTCAGCGTCCCACCTGTGCACCCCATCACTCGGCCAGTGCGGTGGCCTTGGTGGGTGGGGGGTCGCCACCCCGGCCCGGAGAGATCTCACTGGCCCACCATGGCGTGCTCTTTCTTGACGAATTTCCCGAGTTCAAACGTTCGGCACTCGAAGCGCTGCGCGAGCCAATGGAGACCGGCCATATCACCATTGCCAGGGCTGCCAAGCGGGCCGAGTTCCCAGCCCGTTTTCAATTGATCGCTGCCATGAACCCCTGCCCCTGTGGTTACCTGGGCAGCTCCACCCACCATTGTCGCTGCAGCCCGGATCAGATAGCGCGCTACCAAAGCCGTCTTAGTGGCCCCCTGCTGGATCGGATCGACCTGCACGTGGAGGTGCCGGCACTGCCGTCGCAAGAGCTCGTTGGCGCACCAGCAGGCGAATCCACTGCCGCCATGCGAGCCCGCTGCGTGGCGGCACGCGAACATGCACAGCTGCGCCAGGGAAAGTCCAACCAGGCACTGGTGGGCCAGGAGATTGATGTACATGCCAAACTGGACGACGCGACTCAACAGTTTTTGCGTACCGCGGCCGCCCGCCTGGGTTGGTCGGCGCGTGCCACGCACCGGACCCTGAAAATTGCCCGTACCATTGCCGATCTGGCGGGCAGCGAGTCGATCACTCTGGCACATGCCGCAGAAGCCATGCAATACCGGCACGCGGTGCGCTAGGATGCAGCATCCACCGATTGCCGGTGCCGCACCACAGCTTATGAATTTGAAACCCCAAAACCTTGACGCTATTTCGGTTGGCCGCGGCCTCGCCGGAGCAGAGCTTGCGGCCCAACTGCTGTCGTCGCCGGATGCATTGACCGGACTGAGCATGGAAGAGGCGAGCGTCGTGGTGCGCTACATGGCGCCGCGTTTCTTCCCTGCCAACACCACCTTTATTCGCGAGGGCGACGCCGGGGGCAGCGGCTTCATGGCCTTGCTGATTGAGGGCGATGTGGTCGTGGAGCGGGTCACCGTGCGCCGAACAGCGCCCGTGACCATCCGGGTACTGGGTCCAGGCAGCCTGATCGGAGAAATCGGCCTGGTGGATAAGGAGGCACGTTCGGCCTCCTGCACCGCGGCCACGGATGTCTGGTGCGCCATCCTGACTCGCGAAGGAATAGAGGACATGATTGCTCGCGACCCCAGGGTGGCGGCCCGATTGCTGTTGGGGGTATCTGCCAATATTGCCGAACGACTGCGCGACACCAACCGCCAACTCAAGCTCTACGCCCGATTGGCTACCGCCATGCGCGAGGAGCTCGGCAGCGTCAGCACACCCACGGCTGCACAGGCCAGGGGCTTGGAGTCCTAGCGCCACGCAATAGTCCCGCGCCCGGCCATGGCCTTCGCATGCTCGCTTTGGCACCCCTGCCATTGGCAAGCCATTCCCCTCATTCAATAGCAAAGTTTTCTTGTCGCAACAGCAAATTCTCAGCGAGGTCTTCGGCTACGACCAGTTCCGCGGACCGCAACAGGCCATTGTCGAAAACATGGTGGCCGGGCTTGACGCTCTGGTGCTCATGCCCACGGGCGGCGGCAAAAGCCTGTGCTACCAGATACCTGCCATTGCCCGACAACGCCTGGGCCATGGCGTCACCATCGTGGTCTCGCCCCTGATTGCCTTGATGCACGACCAGGTCGGCGCCCTGCACGAAGCCGGTGTGGCAGCCGCCTTTCTCAACTCCACCCTGAGCGGTGAAGAGGCCTACCAGGTGGAGCAGGGCATGCTGCGAGGCGACTTCACCCTGGTCTACGCAGCGCCCGAGAGACTGACCACACCACGGCTGCTGGCTCAGCTAGACGCGCTGTTTGAGCGCGGGCAGCTCAGCATGTTTGCCATTGACGAGGCGCATTGCGTCAGCCAGTGGGGCCATGACTTCCGACCCGAATATCGCGCGCTCACGGTGCTGCACGAGCGCTTTCCGGGCGTACCGCGCATCGCCCTCACCGCCACGGCCGATGCGCTGACGCGCGATGACATTGTGGAACGTCTGCAGCTCGAAACAGCGCGTGCCTTTGTCAGCAGTTTTGATAGACCCAATATCCGCTACACCATCGTGGAAAAGCGCGACAGCACGCCGCAGTTGATGCGCTTTGTCGAACGCGAGCACGAAGGTGACGCCGGCATTGTTTACTGCCAGTCACGCAAAAAAGTGGAAGACATTGCGCACACGCTGGCAGATGCCGGCATCAATGCCCTGCCCTACCACGCCGGGCTGGACCACAAGCTGCGGCAAAAGCACCAGGACCGTTTTTTACGCGAGGACGGCATTGTGATGGTCGCCACCATCGCCTTCGGCATGGGTATTGACAAACCCGACGTGCGCTTTGTGGCGCACCTGGACATGCCCAAGAATATTGAAGGCTATTACCAGGAAACCGGGCGCGCCGGCCGTGACGGCCTACCGGCCGCAGCCTGGATGGCCTACGGCCTGCAGGACGTGGTGAACCAGCGGCGCATGATTGACGAGAGCCCGGCCAGCGAAGAATTCAAGCAGGTCATGCGCGGCAAACTCGACGCCCTGCTGGGTCTGGCCGAAGCCACCGACTGCCGCCGAGTGCGCCTGCTGGGCTACTTTGGTGAGCAGAGCCAACCCTGCGGGAACTGTGACAATTGCCTGCAGCCGCCCGCCATCTGGGACGGCACCGATGCCGCCCGCAAGCTGCTCAGCACCATTTACCGCATTCAGCAAATGAGCGGCGTCAGCTTTGGCGCCGGCCATGTGATGGATATTGTGCGCGGAAAGAGCACCGAGAAGACCAGCCAATATGGGCATGAGGCGCTCAGCACCTTCGGCCTGGGCAAGGAATTTAGTGAACTGCAGTTGCGCGGCGTGCTGCGCCAGCTGATTGCCATGGGTGCGGTGCGTGTCGACGCGCAGGCCTTCAATACACTGCAACTGACAGAGCAGTCACGCGGCGTTTTGCGTGGGGAAGTGGCCGTTCAACTACGGGAATCGTCTGCCGAGACAGCCCGAAAACCCAAACGCAGCGCACGTCTGAGCGCGGTGGTCAAGGCACCGATTGCCTTGGACAGCGATGCCTTGCTGCGCTATTCGGCGCTGAAGGCCTGGCGTGCGGAAGTTGCCAGGGAACACAATTTGCCAGCTTATGTGATTTTTCACGACGCGACGCTGGCGGCCATTGCCCAACGTGCGCCAGGGTCACTGGAAGATTTGCAGGGAATCAGTGGCATTGGCGCCAAAAAGTTGGAAGCCTATGCCAATGAGGTGTTGCGGGTGGTGTCGCTGACCTGATTTCAACGCGCTCGGTGGCGCGCATCATGTCGACCGGTCTGGCGCTGCGCACCAAGCGCAGGCCGTTTAATGTTGGTGAAAACCACTCTCGAACGCCATGGCTGCACCGGTCATCGTGTTTTGCAGGCGGGCAATGGCGCGATTGTGGCGCTCACAGGCCGCGGGCTTGCTGGCCTGTTGACGGTGGTGCTGAATCAGGTTTTGCAGTTTGCTACGGCAAGTATCCAACGCGCCAGCAAAATTCAGCGCAATGTAAGCGGAATGGTCGTTGTGCGTCTGGCGAAATTCGTCCGACCAGTAACTGAACAACTGCCACTTATAAGTCCCCTTTTCTGGAACCGGAATCGTATCTCTGTTCATATATACAGTACAAATCTAAGAACATGGATGCGTGTCACATGTTTCTGCATCCCCCTGCTGATATTGACGCGCCACACCTGCTATCGGTTGACACGCGGTTAAAAATCAAGGCCCTACTTGATATCCGTCATGTCATGAATGGCTAGAATCACGCACAAACTATTTTGAAAAGGCCCTCCCATGTCCGCACCTGCACGCCATAGTGATGCCGCTAGTCCCGATGCTGTCGAAGCCGTTTTGCCGCTGATTCCACTGGTACTGCCACTGGCTGGCGCTGTTTTGATTTTCCTGCTGGCCTTTATCGCCGTTTCGATGGCCTGATTTTTAGCTCCGGGCGGTGCGCTGGAGCAGCGTACCCAACGCCAAGCAAAGCATAAAGTTATGCATTTTTTGCATAACTTTTCCTTGTAATCGCTTGGTAACTTCGGTACGGATTCATAGAATTGGCGACTCACGCAAATTGCGACCTCTGGACGCATTTTGGGAGTCGCTTTTTCAAAGGTGTTTGTGGACTGCTTTGAAAAGTCGATTTTCAAACTAGGAGTTTTTCCATGAATTCACCCCGTATGCAAGGCCTGGCGCTGGATGCACCCAGCTATGTCAAGAATGCCAATTTGATCGCCTGGGTTGCCGAAATGGCCGCCCTGTGCAAGCCCGCCAATGTCTACTGGTGCGATGGCTCTGAAGAAGAGTACCAACGCCTGTGCCAGCAACTGGTGGACACCGGCACCTTCACACGCCTGAACCCTGCCAAGCGCCCCAACAGCTTCTTGGCCTGCTCCGACCCCAGCGACGTGGCCCGCGTGGAAGACCGCACCTTTATTTGCAGCGCAAAGAAGGAAAACGCCGGCCCCACCAACAACTGGATGGAACCTTCCGAGATGCGCGCCCTGCTGCAAACCGGCAAGGATGGCAAAAAGGCCCTGTTCGACGGCTGCATGAAGGGTCGCACCATGTATGTGGTGCCCTTCTCCATGGGCCCGCTGGGCTCGCACATTGCCCACATCGGCATTGAACTCTCCGACAGCGCCTACGTGGCCGTCAACCAGCGCATCATGACGCGCATGGGCCGTGCCGTGTACGACGTGCTGGGAGTGGATGGCGCCTTTGTGCCCTGCGTGCACACCGTGGGCGCGCCGCTGGAAGCCGGCCAGGCCGACGTGAAGTGGCCTTGCAGCCCCACCAAATACATCGTGCATTACCCCGAGACCCGCGAGATCTGGTCGCACGGCTCCGGTTACGGCGGCAACGCCCTGCTGGGCAAGAAGTGTTTTGCGCTGCGCATCGCCTCCAATATGGGCCGCGACCAGGGTTGGTTGGCCGAGCACATGCTAATTCTGGGCGTGACCAATCCCCAGGGCAAGAAGTACCACGTAGCAGCCGCCTTCCCCAGCGCCTGCGGCAAGACCAACTTTTCCATGCTGGTGCCACCCGTTGGCTTTGATGGCTGGAAGGTCACCACCATCGGCGACGATATCGCTTGGATCAAACCGCACAGTGACGGCAAGTTGTATGCCATCAACCCCGAAGCCGGTTACTTTGGCGTGGCCCCCGGCACCAACTTCCACACCAACCCCAACTGCATGGCCAGCCTGGACAAGGATGTCATCTTCACCAATGTCGCACTGACCGATGACGGCGACGTCTGGTGGGAAGGCATGGACAAGGACACCGGCTCGGTGCCCGCACACCTGATCGACTGGCAAGGCAAGGACTGGACTCCAGCCATCGCCAAGGAAACTGGCGCCAAGGCCGCGCATCCGAATTCCCGCTTTACCGTCGCCGCGGGCAACAATCCGGCACTGGATCCGCAGTGGGACGACGCCGGCGGTGTCGCCATCGACGCCTTTATCTTCGGCGGCCGTCGCTCCACCACCGTGCCACTGGTGACCGAAGCCCGCGACTGGGTCGAAGGCGTCTACATGGCAGCCACCATGGGATCCGAGACCACTGCTGCTGCCGTCGGCCAAATGGGCGTGGTGCGCCGCGACCCCTTCGCTATGCTGCCATTCTGTGGCTACAACATGAGCGACTACTTTCAGCATTGGCTCGATATGGAGCACAAGCTCGAAGAAAGCGGCCACACCCTGCCCAAGATCTTCTGCGTCAACTGGTTCCGCAAGGGCGACGACGGCAAGTTCGTCTGGCCCGGTTACGGCGAAAACATGCGCGTTCTGAAGTGGATGATTGACCGCCTGGAAGGCACAACGCCCGGCGTTCAAACCGGCTTTGGAATTGCCCCGGCCTATTCCGAAATCACCTGGACAGGTCTGGACTTCACGGCGGCGCAGTTTGACTCTGTCAGCAGCCTGAACAAGGATGCCTGGAAACAGGAATTCGCACTGCACACCGAGTTGTTCTCGCAACTCAACTACCACCTGCCCAAGGAACTCGAAGAGACGAAAGCCAAACTTGAACAGCGCCTAACCGCCTGATCTGGCATAAACAAGGTGCGCCCGGGCAGGGCGCACCCACAAAAAAGCCACCGCTCGCGGTGGCTTTTTTGTGGGGCTTCCGATTTCCGTGGGGTAATTTATTCAGCGCAGCGCGCGACGGCGGCGCGAATTTCTTCCATCACACGCGGATCATGGCTGGCCATGTCCCACATACGGGCCTCTTCGCGGCCAGCACGCATGACTGCTATCTTGCGGAATAATCCGCCGGCGAGAAACGCCGAAAGCTGACGCAAAGAAGGCGCCAGCACAGCCAAGGCGGCAAAGGCCAGAGTCCAGAGTGCAACCCAGCCGGCCAGCAAATGCCCGTCAGACCAGGCACTGATGACCAGATCGGCAACCACCAGAAGAGCCGCCAAGCCGGCAGCAAGCAACATGCCGGCCAGCACGCGCGAACCGTCCAGGGCGGAGCCCATATTGCCGATCATGAGCGGGCTGGTGTTGCGCGGTGCATGGGATGCCGATGCAAGATGCGGCTCGGAAAAACGGGCCATGGCGAACGTGCTGGCGAGATTGACTGATTGCGGTTGGTATGAAGACATGGTGAGGATCATAGGGTTTCTACTAGTATTGGTCTACTTTAGGTTAGTGATACTTACTATTCATATAATGAATGTATGAGTGCCTTGACTAGCGTCGCCCCTTTCAATTTGCGCACCTTTGATCTCAACCTGCTCAAGGTGTTTGATGAGGTCATGGCCGAGCGCAGCCTGACCAAGGCCGCCAAACGCCTGGCCCTGACGCAACCCGCGGTGAGCAATGCACTGCGCCGTCTGCGCGAGGCCTGGGGCGATGAGTTGCTGGTGCGCAAGGGGCGCACGCTGCAACCCAGCGCCCGCGCACTGGAAATCTGGCCTAACGTGCGCGAAGCCTTGGTCAGTCTGCAGTCGGCCCTGGCGCCCAGCGTGTTTGATCCGGCCACGGCCGATAACTCCTTTGTGCTGGCCATGGCCGATGCCACCGCGGCCGAGCTCTTGCCCGGTTTGGTGGCAGTATTGGCCGAAGAGGCTCCCGGCGTCAGTCTACGGGTATTGCCGCTGACCACGCGTGACCCGCGCAAACTGCTGGACGAAGGGCAGGCGGACCTGGCCATTGGCCACTTTCCGGTGGCGCTGGCCGATCTGACAGCACGCGCCCAGCAAGGAGAAACCGTGTCCTTTTTGCACCAGCGCCTGTTTCAGGGCGAATATGTCTGCGTGATGCGCGAGGGCCACCCCTTTGCCAGCGGGCCACTGTCGCTGAACCGCTATTGCAGCGCCCGCCACCTGCTGGTGAGTTTTTCCGGCCACGCCTTCGGTTTTGTCGATGAGGCACTGGCGCTACAAGGGCGCGCACGTCGCATTGTGCTGACGGTGAACCAGTTCTTTACCGCCAGCAAGGTGGTGGCCCATTCCGATTTGCTGACCGTGCTGCCACGCCACTTCATCGGTGTGACCGGCTTTTCCGAGCAACTGGTGCAGCGCGAACTGCCCCTTGAAATGCCGGTGGTGCAAGTGGATTCTGTATGGCACCACCGCCAGAACGGCAACAGCGCCCACGCCTGGTTGCGCACCAAGGTGATGGCACTGGCGCACAAGGCCTTTCCCGCATGAGTTTCGCAGCATGAAAATCCAACTTCTGTCCGACCTGCATCTGGAAACTCACCCACATTGGCGCGCCACACCGGCAGTCGGTGCCGATGTGCTGGTGCTGGCCGGCGACGTCGGTTCCTACCAGCCGGGGCACCACATGCCGGATGAGGACTTTGGCTTGCGCCAGTTTTCACCGCAATCGGGATGGCCGACACCGGTGATTTTTGTGCCCGGCAACCACGAATACGACACGCTGGATTTTGACGTCGCACATGACCGCCTGCGCGAAACCTGTGAGCGCTTGGGGCTGATCTGGTTGGAGCGCGCCAGTTTTGTGTCGCCGTGGACCGACCGGGCCGGACGCGCGCTGCGCTTTGTCGGCACCACGCTGTGGACAGACTTTGCCGCCCTGGGTGCACCGGAGAAGGCCTTTAGGGCCGCCAACTACTACCTGAAGAAAACCGGAACTACGCGCCAGGGTGAGCCGTTTTTAGCCCCTCAGCTCAGGGAGCAGTCGCTTCTATGCCAGGCCTGGCTGACGGCCGAGCTGGCCAAACCCTTTGATGGCAGCACCGTGGTGGTCACTCACTTCGCTCCCAGTCTGCTCAGTGCCGACCCGCGCTATGGCCATACCCCCGGAACAGCCGGATTTTGCAACGCGCTGGACGCCCTGCTGCCGCAGGCCCAGCTCTGGTTGCACGGGCACTTGCACGCGCCCTCCGACTATCTGGCTAGCGGCTGCCATGTGGTGGCCAATCCCCTGGGCTATGCACGCAAAAACGAACAGTTGCACTTTCAGCCCGCGCATTGCATAGAGGTTTAAGTCTCGACGGCAGACCGCTGTTCAGACCGGCCGGGCGTTGAGTCCGTCAAAGCAGGTGGACAGCACCAGTTCAATGATTTGCTCATCGCTGTGCTGGCCGCCCATTTTCAGGAACTCCAGCACCGGGTCGCAGGCACGGGCATAGACGGTGTACAAAATTGCGATGGCAGGGATCTTGGCGTTGATGGCGCCCTGTTCCTGGGCCGCCTCTATCCATGCGCCCAGCGCGTCGCTCACCTCGATCAACCCATCCATGTAACTGCGGTTACCAAGCAGGGCGGCACGCAGCTTGGAATTCTGGCTCGGCAGCGAAGGCATCTCACCGGCGAGTTTGAGCTCCATGGTCCAGCGTACGACGGCGCGCAAGTTGTCCAGCGGTGCGCCATCTCTTGGCAGGGTGGCAATAAAGGCCTGGGCCCGGCGCATGACACTGACCATGGCGGCGGCGGCCAGGTCTTCCTTGCTGGGAAAGTGCTTGTACAGACTGGCCTTGGCAATGCCGACCGAAGCGGCTACCTCGTCAACGGTCATGGCCTCGAAGCCTTTTTCGGCCAGCAACAGGTTCACCACCCGGATGATGGCCTCCTCACGCGCCTGCAGCATCTGTTCTTTGAAGGAAACCTTGACCACGTTACTGGATTTCATCCACCCAGTTTAGCCGCAAGCGTCATTTCTTGGAGCGTGGGGTTATTTTATGACCACTCGGTTTCGCAGCCACGCTCAAGGCCTGAGCCGCACCCTGTTCTAGGGCCTGGGTGAGGCGGTCTATGACTTCGGAATCCAGGTTCCAGCAATGCCAGTACAGGCTGACCGGCAAACTGAAGTCCGGAGCCAAATTCACCATTTCGCCGCTGGCAATCTGCTCCTGCACCAACAAGGCCGGCAGCACGCTGGCGCCCCAACCGGCCTGCACAGCATGCACCTGTCCTTCGGAACTGGGCACAAAGCGCTGGCTCAGCGCCACGCGGCGCAGGCCCAGAGCGCGGCCGACAAAGTCGGTCTGCAGGTCGTCCTTGCGGTTGAAGGCGACGAAAGGAATTTGGCGAAAGTTATGCGGCGTCAAGCCTTGCGGGCATTGGAGCTCGGCAAAGGACTTGCTCGCCACCGCAACGTAATGCATATCGCCCAGCGCCAGCACCTTGCAACCGCGCAGCGCCAGTTTGAGCGTGGTAACGCAGCCCAGCACCTGGCCCTCGCGCAGCCATTCGTGGGTAAAGTCCTGGTCGTCGGTGATGATTTCCAGCGGCAACCCGGCGCTGACCAGGGGCCCAAGCGCTGGCAGGGCCCAGGTGGCGATGCTGTCGGCGTTGACGGCAATCGAGATGCGGTCTTCTTCGCGCTGGGTGCTGGCACCGGGGGTCAGCTCCTGCAGATCGGTTTCCAGATCGGAGCGCAGCAGACGCAGCTGCACCGCATGCTTGATCAACAGCCGCCCGGCGGTGGTCGGCCGAATCGGCCTACTGCGCACCAGCAGCACCGTGCCGACCTGGGCCTCGAGCGAGCGCAGGCGCTGCGACACCGCAGACTGGGTCACGGAAAGCCGCACGGCGGCGCGCTCAAAGCCGCCCTCCTCCACGATGGCGGCCAGACATTCCAAGGCATCTGCATCAAAGCTTCGCATGGTCCCCATTATTAACGCCGCTAATGCTTTCGCAATTCCTCAGGATGAACTTTCTTGATTTGCGGCAAGTCAGAGACACTGAGGCCATGAAAATTACAGTTTTAGGCGCGGGCATCCTGGGTATAAGCACCGCATGGCATCTGGCAGAGCTCGGGGCTAAGGTCACCGTGGTCGACCGCCAACCCGAGGCCGCAATGGAAACCAGCTTTGCCAACGCGGCGCAAATATCGGTGAGCTACTGCGAGCCCTGGGCCAACAAGGAGGCGCCGTGGAAGGCGCTGAAGTGGATGTTCAGCAAAGAGGCACCGCTGTTGTTCCGCCCGCAAATGCCGATTGGCAAGGGCTGGCACCAGTACCGCTGGGGCCTGGAATTCCTGGCCAACTGCAACGACGCCGCCTTTGAGCGCAATGTGCAGCAGCTCGTCGCCCTGGGCTCCTACAGCCACAGTGCGCTGAAAGACATAGTCGCCTCCACCGGAATCGAATACAACCGGCTGGAAAAGGGCATTGCCCACTTCTATGTGGACCAGAAGTCGTTTGACGCCGCCGCCAGTGCCGCCGCCCTGATGTCCAAGTACGGCGTCAAGCGCCGCGTCGTCAGCCGCGACGAGCTGCTGAAAATCGAGCCCGCCTTCAAGCTGTATGCCGACCACATCGTGGGCGGCACCTTCACCCCCAGCGACGAGAGCGGCGATGCCCGCGAATTCACCCAGCAGCTGGCGCTGCGCTGCGCCGCGCGCGGTGTGCAGTTCCTGTGGAACCACGACGTGCTGTCGCTCAACCAGACGGGCAACACGCTGGAAACGGTCAGCGTGCAGGACCGCGCCAGCGGCCTGGTCACGGCCCTGAAGAGCGACCAGTTTGTGCTGTCCATGGGCTCGTACACCGCGCCGCTGCTGCGCACGGTGGGCGTCAACCTGCCGATCTACCCCGGCAAGGGCTACAGCGCCACCTTCAAGATCCTCAAACCCGAGCTGGCGCCCCAGGTCAGCTTCATCGACGACTCGGTGAAATGCGCCATGAGCCGCCTGGGTGACACCCTGCGCATCGCCGGCACCATCGAGGTGGGCGGTTTTGATACCGGGCTGGACAGCAGCCTCTCGCGCGCCCGCTGCCACATGCTGGCGCGCCGCGTGGAGACCGTGTTCCCCGGCGTCTGCGACACCAGGCTGGAAACCGAGGGCGGCAACCCGCAGTTCTGGACCGGCCTGCGCCCGGCCACGCCGACCAATATTCCCTACATCGGCAAGAGCAAGGTAAGCAAGCTGTGGGTGAACGCGGGCCACGGCACGCTGGGCTGGACCCATGGCGCAGGTTCCGGCAAGGCGATGGCAGAGCTGATCAGCGGACGCACGCCGGAGATGAACTTCAAGTTCTACGGCTACTGATGCGTTCCGGCTGCGGCATGCGCCTGCTCCAGACAAGCCTGAAACGCCCGCGTCGCCCGTGACGGCTGGGGCGACCTGCGCACAATGCCGAAAAAATCGCAGGCGTAGTGAAACAGCTCAGGCCGCACCGCGCGCAGCTGGCCGGCCGCCACAAAGCTTTGCGCGTAGTGAATCGGTAAGAATCCCAGGAACTTGCCGGACAGGATCAGCGTGGCAATTGACTCCTGGTCAAAACCGGTGGCGCTGCGCGCCATGCGCTGGGCCTGGCTGATTTCCATGTTCGGTGAGTGGTAGCCCAGCCCGGCAAAGGCGTGCTGGCGCAGGCTGCCCCAGTCCAGCCCGGGCGCGTCGGCAGCAAACAGGGCGTGGCCCTCGCCGCAGTACAGGAGCATGGCTTCATCAAACAGCCGCGTGTATTCCAGCGTGTCTGAGCTGCGGTGTCCGGGGATGATGCCGATCTGGAACTGCCCGTCCAGCACGCCCCGCTCGATGCCGTTCAAGGTGGACACATGCAGGTTCAGGCTGACATCCGGCGCCTGCTCGGTGAACAGGGCAATGGCGCGCGCGATCTGGCAGGCCGGGTTGCTGGCAGTCTTGTCGAACACGGCAATGTGCAACTGCCCGCCCATGCGCTGGTGGATTTCGTCCACACCGCTGCGGAAGGCCTCGGTGGCCAGCAGCAGCTGCGCGCTTTGGGCGTAGATCTGCTCGCCCTCGGCCGTCAGCGCAAAACCGGCCCGGCCGCGGCGGCACAGGGTCAAACCGAGCCGCGTTTCCAGGTCCTTGATGTGGCGGCTCACGGTCGAGGTGCCGATGTTGAGCTCCAGTTCGGCCGCCGCCATGCCGCCGCAATCCACCACCGTGCGGAACACCCGCAGCAGGCGCAAATCCATGTCGCTGATTTGGCCCAGGGCGGCGCGGCTCTTTGGTTTCATAAACTGCCAACTGAATAGTGATAACTCTCACTATATCGAAGTATTAAAGATCACACAATCGCCCCTTAGCCCACCGCCATCTGTCCCATACAGGAGACCGCCATGAACCTCAACGACAAGTCCACCGTCAGCGCCGAGCCCGTGATCAGCACGACGCCCTATCCGGAGGGCCCCGGATTTCTGGAAGCGCACTGGATGCCCTACACCGGCAACCGCAACTTCAAGGCCAATCCGCACATGATGGTCAGCGCCAAGGGCGCCTACTACACGGACTCCAACGGCCGCAAGATTTTTGACGGCCTCTCAGGCCTGTGGACCTGCGGCCTGGGCCACAGCCGCCCCGAGATTGCCGAAGCCATCGGCCGCCAGGCGGCCACCATGGACTACTCACCCGCCTTCCAGTACGGCCACCCGCTGTCCTTTGCGCTGGCCAACAAAATTGTCGAACTGATGCCCCAGGGCCTGGACCATGTGTTCTTCACCGGCTCCGGCTCCGAGTCCGCCGACACCTCGCTGAAGATGGCGCGCGCCTACTGGCGCTCCAAGGGTATGGGCACCAAGACGCGCCTGATCGGCCGCGAAAAGGGCTACCACGGCGTGAACTTCGGCGGCATCTCGGTGGGTGGCATTGGCGCCAACCGCAAGATGTTCGGCCAGGGTATTGAGGCGGACCACCTGCCCCACACCCAGCTCGCCAGCAACGCGTTTTCACGCGGTATGCCCAAGAACGGCGCCGAGCTGGCCGATGAGCTGCTGCGCGTGATTGCCCTGCACGACGCCAGCAATATTGCCGCCGTCATCGTGGAACCCATGTCCGGCTCCGGCGGCGTGGTGGTGCCGCCCGTGGGCTATCTGCAGCGTCTGCGCGAGATCTGCACCGCCAACAACATCTTGCTGATCTTTGACGAAGTCATCACCGGCTTTGGCCGCATGGGTGCCTACACCGGCTCGGCCGCCTTTGGCGTGACGCCCGACATCCTGAACGCTGCCAAGCAGATCACCAACGGCGCCCAACCCCTGGGCGTGGTAGTGGCCAAGAAAGAAATCTACGACACCTTCATGGCCGCCGGTGGCCCCGACTACCTGCTGGAATTTGCCCACGGCTACACCTACTCGGCCCACCCAATCGCCTGCGCCGCCGGCATTGCCGCGCTGGACTTGCTGGTCAAAGAAAACATGATCGAGCGCGTGTCCAAGCTGGCCCCGTATTTCGAGAACGCCGTGCACAGCCTCAAAGGTGCCAAGCACATCACCGACATCCGCAACTGCGGCCTGGCCGCCGGCTTCACGATTGATGCCGTGCCCGGCGAGCCCGCCAAGCGCCCGTTTCAGATTGCTGAAAAGTGCCTGGAAAAAGGCTTTTACGTGCGCTACGGCGGCGACACCATCCAGTTGGCGCCTCCGTTCATCAGCAGCGAGGCCGAGATCGACAGCCTGGTCAACGCCCTGGGCGAAGCGATCAACGCCACGGCTTGATTTTTAAGGGATCCGCAGCTCAGTTCGCCACTTCCTTCACATCGGTGACAAAGTACTCGGTCTCGCCAAAGCAGGACGTGGGCACACCGATGTGCTGCTCATAGGTCAGCGCCACGCGCTTTCCCATGGTGGCGTTGATGCGCGCGGCCACCGCGTCGTCGCGCACCGAAAACAGGAATTTTTCGGGTGTGCTGCCGGGCAGCGCCACCAGTTGCAGTTCACCCTCCCAGGTCTTGCAGACAAAACCCTTGGTGGAGAGCTTCTGCATAAAGCCTGCACGTTCGCCGGCCGAGTAGCTCCACTTCAGTGCCACAAAGGTGTAAAGCGCAAACAGCACCACCACCACTACCAGAAAACCGATAAAAGTACCCAAAACCTTGCGTGCCGTAATCGCCATTCATCTACTCCTGAATTTCATCCCGGGGCCAAGCGCCCGGGTTGTATGGATTATGTACGGCCCGCCAAGCCCGGTGCCGGGCCCAAAAACCCGGCGCAAGGGATAATCGAAGGCTATGGCACTGATTACCCTTCTTGACGCCCAGCTGGCATTCGGGCACGTTCCCCTGCTCGACCACGCTGACTTCTCCCTTGAAACCGCGGAGCGCGTCGGTCTGATCGGCCGTAACGGCGCGGGCAAATCCAGCATGCTCAAAATCCTGGGCGGCATGGACCGCCCCGATGACGGCACGGTGCAGGTGCAAAACGGCATCCGCATCTCCTATGTGGCGCAGGAGCCGCAGCTCGATGCCGATGCCACCGTGTTCGAGGCCGTGCGCGCCGGCCTGGCCCGCGTCATAGCCCTGATCGAGGAATACTGCCTGGGCCATGGCGATCTGGACGCCATGCAAGACGAGATCGAGCACCTGGACGGCTGGAACTGGGAGCAGCGCGTCAACGAGACCTTGCACCGCCTGCACCTGAACCCCGAAGCGGTGGTCAGTACCCTGTCCGGCGGCACCAAGAAACGCGTGGCGCTGGCCCAGGCGCTGGTGGCGCAGCCCGACGTGCTGCTGCTCGACGAGCCGACCAATCACCTGGACCTGGATTCCATCGAATGGCTCGAAGGCCTGCTGGTGGACTTCAAGGGCTCCATCATCACCATTACCCACGACCGCTCCTTCCTGGACAACGTGGCCACGCGCATCGTCGAGCTGGACCGCGGCAAACTGCTGTCCTACCCCGGCAACTTTGCCGCCTACTTGCTGCAAAAGGAAGAACAGCTGGCGCAAGAGGCCGTGATCAACGCGCGCGCCGACAAGCTGCTGGCGCAGGAAGAAATCTGGATCCGCAAGGGTGTGGAAGCGCGCCGCACGCGGGCCACGGCGCGCATCGTGCGCTTGGACGGCCTGCGCTCGCAGCGCGAAGCACGGCGCGAGGTGGTGGGCAGCGTCAACATGGACATCTCCAGCGGTGCGGCCAGCGGCAAGTTGGTGGCCGAGCTGACCCATGTGAGCAAGAGCTTTGGCGACCGCAGAATAGTGCATGACTTTTCCGCCACGATTCTGCGCGGCGACAAGATCGGCCTCTTGGGGCCGAATGGCGCGGGCAAGACCACGCTGCTCAAGCTGATTCTGGGCGAGCTCAAGGCCGACCCGGCACCGCCCAACTCGCCAGCGCCCGAACCCGGCCACAGCCCCTGGGGCACGGTGCGCCAGGGCGCCAACATCGAGGTGGCTTACTTCGACCAGATGCGCAACGCGCTGGACATGGAAGCCACGCTGGAAGACTTTATCAGCCCCGGCTCGGAATGGATCGAGATCGGCAACCGCCGCCAGCACGTCAAGAGCTACCTGGGCGACTTCCTGTTCTCCCCGGCCCGCGCTAATTCACCGGTGAAATCCTTGAGTGGTGGCGAGCGCAACCGCCTGCTGCTGGCGCGCCTGTTCGCCCGCCCCGCCAATGTGCTGGTGCTGGACGAGCCGACCAACGATCTGGACATTGACACGCTGGAACTGCTGGAAGACCTGCTGCAGAACTACGACGGCACCGTGTTCCTGGTCAGCCATGACCGCACCTTCCTGGACAACGTGGTCACCAGCACCATTGCTTACGAGGGCGATGCGCACTGGCGCGAATACGAAGGCGGCGTGACCGACTGGCTGCTGCAAAGCAAACGCGCCAGCGAGATCGCCCAGGCCAAGGGGCAAAAGGGTGCGTCACCGTTCAACTACGGGCGCGACCAAGCGGCCAAGCCGGCGGCGGCGGTGGCGGCGACACCGCTGGCAACTCCGGTTGCAGTGGCACCGGCTGCCAAGACGCGCAAGCTCAGCTTCAAAGAGCAGCGCGAGCTCGACGGCCTGCCCGCCGCGATTGCCGCCTTGGAAGAAGAACAGTTGAGCATCACCGAGTCCCTGGCCGACGGCAGCCTGTTTGCCAAGGACAACGCCAAGGCACTGGCACTAACCAGTCGCGCGGCGAAAATTGACGAAGAGTTGATGAGCGCGCTGGAGCGCTGGGAAACGCTGGGCGCTTAAAGAAAAGTCGCGGCTTCAGGCAAACAGCTTGAAGCGCGAGGCCAGCTTTTGCACCTCGGCCATGCTGCGCGGGACCAGGGAAGCGGCGCTGATTTGTTTGAGCCGGTCCTGCTCGTCCGCGTAATTGCGCATGGTCGTCACGGCGGAGCTGACGAATGCCTGCGACTTGATCTCGACCGCCGAGGCCGGCCTGGCCACGAGCACGCCATCCTTGTCTATCGACAGACTGCTGGGACTAACGGCGCTGCGTTGCATTGCCTGGCTGTATTGCCCGCCAGCAACATCGGCGTTACCCGCACTATCGGCACTGCTGGATGGCGTTTGGGCGCCCTTGGAATACACCAGGTCCGTCGGCAGGGCAGCGCCAGGCGCGGCATCCGCCTGGATGCTCAGAATGGCACTGGCTGCATCCTGCGCCGGTGTGGCGGCGGGCACGGCTACGCTGCGGCTGGCGGCGCCCGCCGTTGCGTCTGTGTCCTTATCGTTTGCCTTGCCTGCGAGCGGCGCGTTGTTGCCGGGAAGAAAGCTTAGCGGGTTCGAAGAGCCAATTTGCATGGCACATCCCCTGGAAGTGAAAGTTCCCCGCCAGTATGGCCAGCAGCCCGTCCGGTCAATGCCGAAATAAAGGGGAATAAGCAGCGTTATTCCGGCCACTTACCAGATGGCCAGATGCGCGGCTAGCGGCTGAGTGTGCGCCGCAGCATGGGCCACAGCAGGTTCACCGCCAGCCCGCCCATCACCAGTGCCGCAGCTACCAGCTTCCAGGCCGGTAGCGACTCTCCCAGCAGCCAGCTGGAGGCACCCATGCCAAACACCGGCACCAGTAGCGCCATCGGCGTGATGGTGGCGGCAGGGTGGCGCGCCAGCAACCAGCCCCAGGCGGCGTAACCGAACAGGGTGTTGCCCCAAGACTGCCAGGCCACTGCGGCCCAGGTCATCCAGCTGGCATCGCGCAGTCCATTAGCGATCGCGTCGCCCCCTTCAAACACATAGGACAGCGCAAACAAAGGGGGCACAGAAAAGGCACTGGACCACACCACATAAGCCAGCATGTTGGCGGGCTTGCCCACTTTGGCCGCAATATTACCCCCGGCCCAACTGAGCGCGGCGCCCAGAATCATGAACAGGCCCAACACCGTGGTCGTTCCGTCCGTGTGCGTGGCGATGTTAGCTATTCCCGCCGTGGCCAGTGCCAAGGCAGCCCACTGGAACAACTGCACCCGTTCGCCGCTCATGCGCATGGACAAGCCAATGGTGAAGAACACCTGCGTCTGCACCACCAGCGAGGCAATGCCGGGAGAAATGTGGCCATGAATGGCCAAGTACAGCAGGCCGAACTGACCGACGCCGATCAGCACGCCGTACAGCGCCAGATTGCGCCAACCCACCGTCGGCCGAGGCAGAAAGAACAGCGCCGGAAACAGGGCCAGCGTAAAGCGCAGGGCCGCAAACAGCAGCGGCGGCAAATGCCCCAGCGCCAGCTTGATGACGACAAAGTTGGTGCCCCAGACCGCCACCACGGCCAGGGCGAGCAGGAAGTGGCGAAGTGGCAGGGCGGCGGGCATGGGGCTATTGTGCGTGCTGGCCGACCCCGGCCTGGGAGCGCACTGTCGCCACCGTTGCAGGAATCAAACCACCTTGTCTGCCTGCAGCATGGCAATCTGCTCCGCGCCCAACCCCAGCTCGGCCAGCACCTCGAGCGTGTGCTCACCCAGAGCGGGTGGCGGCTTGCACAGCACCGGCGGGTTGGACATCAATCGCAGCGGGCTGGCCACGCTGGAGATGGCGGACACTGCCGTCAGTGCCTGCGCTGCAGGACTGGTGGGCTGGGTGATTTTCAGGCCGCGGTGCTGCACCTGGGCGTCGGCAAAGGCCTGGTCCATGGTGTTGATGGGGCCGCAGGGAACGGCCTTGTCTTCCAGCGCGGCGATCCAGCCAGCGGTGCTGCGGGTGCGGGTAGCCGCCTGCATCAGTTCCACCAGCGCCACACGATGCGTCACACGTGCCGTATTGCTGATGAAACGGGTGTCGGTGGCCCATTCGGCATGACCGGCAACGGAGCAAAAGCGTGCAAACTGGCCGTCGTTGCCGATGGCCAAGAGCATCGCGCCGTCCAGAGTTTCAAAGTCCTGGTAAGGCACCAGGCTCGGGTGGCTGTTGCCCTGGCGCACGGGAACCTGCCCGGTATTCAAAAAACCTGCGGCCTGATTCGCCAGCACCGCCATGCCCACATCCAGCAGCGCCATGTCGATCAACTGGCCCTCGCCGCTGCGGTGCCGCACCTCGAGCGCGGCCAAGATGGCGCTGGTGGCATAGACGCCGGTGAACACATCGACGATGGCCACGCCCACGCGCATGGGTGGACATTCTGCCTGCCCGGTGATGCTCATCATGCCGGTCATGGCTTGGATCATCAGGTCGTAACCGGCGCGTTCGGCGTAGGGTCCGTCCTGACCGAAGCCGGTGATGGAGCAGTAAATGAGCCTAGGGTTAAGTGCTTTCAGGCTCGCATAGTCGAGCCCGTATTGCGTAAGGCCACCAACCTTGAAGTTCTCCACCACGATGTCGCTTTGCAGCGCCAGGGTGCGAATCAGCTCCTGGCCCTCGGGCTTAGACATGTCGATGGTGACCGAGCGTTTGTTGCGGTTGCAGGCGGCGTAGTAGCTGGCCTGCTCGGTGTTGTTGCCTTGTACGTCCTGTAGAAACGGAGGGCCCCAATGGCGGGTGTCGTCGCCCACCACCGGCCGCTCGACCTTGATGACGTCAGCTCCCAGGTCGGCCAGCATTTGGGTGCACCAGGGACCGGCCAGCACGCGCGAAAGGTCCAGCACCTTGATGTGGGAAAGAGCGCCTTGGGTTGCTGTGGCCATGCTCAAAACGCCGCAATCCCGGTCTGTGCCCGGCCCAGAATCAAGGCATGGATGTCGTGCGTGCCTTCATAGGTGTTCACCACTTCCAGGTTCACCAGATGCCGCGCCACGCCATACTCGTCGCTGATGCCGTTGCCACCCATCATGTCGCGCGCCAGCCGGGCGATGTCGAGTGACTTGCCGCAGGAGTTGCGCTTCAGGATGGAGGTGATCTCCACCGAATCCGTGCCCTCGTCCTTCATGCGGCCCAGACGCAGACAGCCTTGCAGGCCCAGCGCGATTTCGGTCTGCATGTCGGCCAGCTTCTTCTGGATCAACTGATTCGCGGCCAGCGGCTTGCCGAACTGCTTGCGATCCATGGTGTACTGGCGGGCGCGCAGCCAGCAGTCTTCGGCGGCACCCAGGGCGCCCCAGGCAATGCCGTAGCGGGCGCTATTCAGACAGGTGAACGGGCCCTTCAAGCCACGCACCTCGGGGAAGGCGTTTTCCTCCGGGCAGAACACGCCGTCCATCACGATCTCGCCGGTGATGCTGGCGCGCAGGCCCACCTTGCCGTGGATGGCGGGGGCCTTCAGACCGGCCATGCCTTTTTCCAGCACAAAGCCGCGGATCGGGCCAACCTGGCCGCCTTCCAGCACCTCCTTGGCCCAGACCACAAACACATCGGCAATCGGGGAGTTGGAGATCCACATCTTGGAGCCGCTGATCTTGTAACCACCCGCCACCTTGTGGGCGCGCGTGGCCATGGAGCCGGGGTCGGAGCCGTGGTCGGGCTCGGTCAGACCGAAGCAGCCAATCCACTCGCCGGTGGCCAGCTTGGGCAGGTATTTCTGGCGCTGCGCTTCGGTGCCAAATTCAAAAATCGGCACCATTACCAACGAGCTTTGCACGCTCATCATGGATCGGTAGCCGCTGTCCACACGCTCCACCTCGCGGGCGATCAGGCCATAGGACACATAGTTCAGGGCCGGGCCGCCATACTGCTCCGGAATCGTGGGCCCAAGCAGTCCCAGTTCACCCATCTCGCGGAAGATGGCCGAATCTGTGGTGCCCTCGCGAAAGGCCTGGGTCACGCGCGGTAGCAGCTTGTCCTGGCAGTAGGCTGCCGCAGCATCGCGCACCATGCGCTCCTCGTCTGTTAGCTGGGCGTCGAGCAGAAAGGGGTCTTGCCAATTGAAGCTTGCGTGTGCCATGGGAGTCTTTCGAATGAGGTTGTGCTGGCAAGCCGCAGATGGGCTTGAACCGACTGATGGTAGGGCCACGCAGGAGTCGGGGCAATCAATGCTTTTGCATACAGGTATGCGCTGGGAGAATACCTACAGTCAAAACGGTGTACAAAGCAGTCTGCCTGTTGCCCCAACCAACCACGACAAAAAAAACATGCGCCGCAAGATTCCATCCTCCCATACCCTGCTGTGCTTTGACGCCGCCGCCCGCCACCGCAGCCTGACGCGGGCGGCGGTGGAACTGTCGCTGACGCAAAGCGCCGTGTCGCGTCAGATCCTTGCGCTAGAGGAATACCTGGGCACCACGCTGTTCCGGCGCACGCGCCACGGCATGGAACTCACGCCCGTGGGCGCCGACTATGCAGCGCGCGTGGCGCAGCGCCTGGGCGCCTTGGAGCAGGACACGCTGGACATCATGGGCGCGTCCGCGCCGGGTGGCGATGTGCACCTGGCCAGCGTACCCACCTTTGCGGCGCAATGGCTGATTCCGCGCCTGGGCGACTTTGCCCGGGCGCACCCCGGTATCACGGTGCACATCGACACCCGCACCAGGCCCTTTTTGTTTGCCGACACCGCGCTTGACGCCGCCATTTACGCTGGAACGCCCGAGCAACTGCAGCGCTGGGCCGGCACGCACAGCCAACGTCTGCTGGACGAGGAAGTGGTGGTGGTCTGCCACCCGCGCCTGTTGGGCAAACGCAAGAGCCTCAAGGCCGAAACGCTGGCCTCCATGCCGCTGCTGCAACAAAGCACCAGGCCCGAGGCCTGGGGTCAGTGGTTTACCCAGGCGCAGATGGAGGCTCCGCGCGCATTGGCCGGGCCGCGTTACGAGCAGTTCTCCATGACGGTGGCGGCAGCTGCCCATGGCCTGGGCCTGGCGCTGGTGCCGCACCTGCTGATAGCGCCGGAGTTGGCGCGCGGTGAACTGGTGATCGCGCACCCGCTGGCCCTGGCCAGCCAGCGCGGCTACTATCTGGTGCGCCCGCAAGGCGCGGCCTCGGGAGCGCTGGAGCAGTTTGCGCAGTGGCTGGTGCAAATGACAGCGGGATAGTTGCACGCCACGAGTAAACCACTGCCTGCATGGGAAACCACGTCCATGATTTCTGAATGGCTCGGCACGATACCTAGCGTGCGAAGTACAGGTCGTGCAACTGGTCCAGATTGACGTCCGCTGCCGCCTGCGAGTGGATGATCTTGCCGCTTTGCATCAGATACACATGGTCGGCCACCGCTACCGCGCGGTGGGTGTTTTGCTCGACCAGCACGATGGTGCGTCCGTCCTGTTTGAGGCGGATGAGGATGTCAAACAGCTCGTTGACCAACAGCGGCGAAAGTCCCAGCGAGGGTTCATCGATGATCAGCAACTGCGGGTCTGCCATCAGGCCGCGCGCCATCGCCAGCATTTGCGCCTCGCCACCGGAGAGCGATCCCGCCAGTTGTTTGCGCCGTTCACCCAGTCTGGGAAACATGGCGTAGGAGCGCTCCAGATTCACCGCCAACTTGGCGCGGTGCGCCTTGGGAAAGGCGCCCATGGTGAGATTTTCTTCCACGCTCATGTCTTTAAAGGTCATGCGCCCTTCCGGAATCATGGCCACCGACACGTCGGGCATCTTCCAGGTGGGCAGCCCGTTCAGCGGCTTGCCGCGCAGGTTGATCCCGCCAGCAGTGAGAGGCAGCAGGCCCATGATGGCCCGCAACAGGGTGGTCTTGCCGGCACCGTTGGGGCCGATCAGGGTGGTCAGCTTGCCGGGCGCGACATGCAGTGAAACGTCCCACAGGACATTGATGGCGCCATAGCCGACGCGCACATTGGAAACATCAAGCATGCTCTGCTCCGGTGTAACTCTCAATCACTTTCGGGTCGCTGAACACCGCCTCGGGTGTGCCGTCGGCAATCAGCTTGCCAAAGTTCAGCACCACCACGCGCTGGCACAGCTTGCTGATGGTCTCGATGTCGTGTTCGATGATCAGAATACCCACGCCAAAGCGCTGGTGCAGGTCCTTGAGCATGGTCATGAAACGCCGCTTGCCACTGGTCTCCAGCCCGGCCAGCACCTCGTCGAGCAAAAGCAGGCGCGGGTTGGTGGCCAGTGCCTTGGCCACTTCCAGGGCCTTGAGTTCGGTCAGGGCCAGTGCGCTGGAAGCCATGCGCTCGCCCTTGCCGTCCAGCGAGGTGAAGGCCAGGATTTCGTCGACCTTGTGCGGGTCCACCGAGCCCGTGCCAAAGCGCTGCGCCACGATCAGGTTTTCGCGCACGGTCAGCTCATGCAGGGGCTGGGGGATCTGGAAGGTGCGGCCCAGCCCCATGCGGGCACGCTGGTACATGGGGCGGCGCAGCATGTCCACGCCGTCAAACAGAATGCGCCCGCTGCTGGTGTCGGCCAGGCCGGAGATGGCGTTGAATAGCGTGGTCTTGCCAGCGCCGTTGGGCCCGACCAGACCGACCACATCCTGCGTGCCGACATTGAGCGAGACCGCGTTGACGGCGGTCAGCCCGCCAAAGCGCACCGACACTTGGTCAAGCTGCAGCATGGCGCCTCCCGGTCATGTTTCGGGCAATCGATAGCAGGCCGTCGGGGCTGAGCAGCACCATGGCCACCAGCAACAGGCCCAGCACCAGCTGGTGCCCGGACGGCATGATGGCCTTGAACACCAGCTGGTCCACTAGGTAGACCGCCACGGCCCCGATCACCGGCCCGGTAATGGTCCGGTAGCCGCCAAAGATGGCAGCCACGATGGGCAGCGTGACCCAGACGCTGCTAAAGGCGTAGTCGGGTTCCAGAAAGTTGATGTAGTGCGCATTGAAGGCGCCCACCAGGCCGCACATAAAGGCCGACACCACCAGCATCAGGCCCTTGAGCAGGGTGCTGTTGACGCCCACCACGCGGGTGGCGTCCTCACTTTCATGCATGGCCCGCAAGGCCAGCCCGTAATGGCTGGTGCGTATCCGGTGGTAGACAAAAGCCATCGCCATCACCAGGCTCAGAATCACCCAGTAGTTGCCCGTCTTGCTGCCCCAGTCCACACCCAGCCCATCGGGCAGGCGCGGTATGTTGGAGATGCCAGCGGCACCGCCGGTCACCGATTTCCACTCCGTCGCCAGAATGCGGAAGATGTGCGCGTAGGCCAGGATGGCCAGCGCAAAATAGGGCCCGCGCAGGCGCAGCACCGGCAGCATCGCCACCGAGGCAAGCACGGCACCACAGCCGCCCAAGAACATGGACAGCGGCACGGGCAGGCCCAGCTTCATGCTCGCAATCGCCGAGGTATAAGCCCCCACGCCAAAGAACGCACTGTG
>Ga0118677_10003248_pt1 | contig 31136 bp, 30 predicted proteins | sample AliMusrvi5mmetaG_FD_86154 | JGI IMG/M metagenome (GOLD analysis project Ga0118677, IMG submission 86154) | reverse complement strand
CCATTCCCTCCAACCTGGCACGCAGCGTGATGAACGACCTCATCACCGACGGCAAGGTCACCCGTGCCCGCCTCGGCGTGATGATCCAGGATCTAACGCCCGCGCTGGCCCGCGATTTCGGTGCCGCCGAAACCACCCACGGCGCGCTCGTCGGCGATGTGCCGGCGAAGTCACCCGCGGCCAAGGCCGGCATCGAAAGCGGCGACATCATCATCGGTTGCGGCGGCCAGTCCGTACGCGACGCCCGGAGCCTGAAACTGGCCGTTGCCAGCCACAAGCCCGGCGACCGATTGGATGTGAAAGTGTTGCGCGGGGGCGTGGAAAAATCCCTCACCGCCACTCTGGAACCGATGGCCGGTGAGGACCGTGCCACCCCAGCCCAGATGAGGTCCTCCGGCGGCGGCGAAGGCGACTCCCTCAATGGGGTAAGTGTGAGCGACCTCGACCCGGCGACCCGTCGCGCTGCCGAAATTCCCGCCGACGTCACCGGCGCGCTGGTCACCGGAGTGGATGAATCCTCCCCCGCGTGGGAAGCCGGGCTGCGCTCCGGCGATGTGATTGAACAAATCAACCACAAAGCCGTGGCCGACGCCGCGGATGCCGTTAGACTAACCACCCACTCGCCTAACAAGGAGACCCTGGTGAAGGTATGGAGCCACGGCGGCAGCCACTTCCTCACGGTCGATGAAAGCCAGGAGGCGCGGTAACCCACCGCCCGTCTCGATTTTGCGCCGCCCGTGCCATCCGCGCGGGCGGCGCATTGTGCCCGCGCGTTCGGCCTGTTAGTGATTTCGGGCTCGATATCCGCCATGAGTCTGCCAGGTTTCTGGCGTGGACTTGTTTTCGCCCCCCCAGCCAAGCGTGCCGCAGGCGCTGTCCGTGACGCAGTTGCTGCGGCGGATGAAGAATGTGTTAGAGTCGGAAGTGGGGGAACTGTGGGTGGAAGGGGAGGTTTCCAACCTCAAGAAGCAGGGTAGCGGGCACTGGTATTTTTCGCTTAAGGACGAAGCGGCGCAGATTCAGTGCGCGATGTTTGGGGCCGCCAAGCGGCCGGGGGCGGCGGCGCTGGCGGATGGGGCGCAGGTGCGGGTGTTTGCGGAAGCCAGTGTGTATGAGGCGCGCGGCCAGCTGCAACTCATCGTGCTGAAGGCCGAGCGGGCCGGGACGGGCGATCTGCAGGCGCGGTTTGAGGCGCTCAAACGCAAGCTGCAAGCCGAGGGTTTGTTCGAGGCGGAACGCAAGCGGCCGCTGCCGGTCTTTCCCAGGGTGATCGGGATTGTCACGTCGGATACCGGTGCGGCCATCCGGGATATTCTCAACATTCTCCAACGTCGTGCGCCATGGGTGCAACCGGTGTTGCTGCCGGTGCGGGTGCAGGGGAGAGGAGCCGAACGGGAAATCGCCCACGCCATCGACCGTTTGGGCCGCGCCGAGACCTTCGGCTATCCGCGCTGCGATGTGTTGATCGTCGGCCGTGGCGGCGGCTCTTTGGAGGATTTGTGGTGTTTCAACGAGGAAATCGTCGCGCGGGCAATTGCCGCCTGTCCCGTGCCGGTCATTTCCGCGGTGGGCCATGAGATCGACTTCACCATCGCCGACTTTGTGGCCGACCTGCGCGCGCCAACGCCCAGCGCGGCGGCGGAACTCGCCGTGCCGGATGGCGCCGAGTTGTTAGGACGACTGGCCCAGACCCGGCGCAGGCTGCTCCGCCTAACAACGGAGCGGCTGGCCCGAGCCCAGGCCGGGATCGACGGCCTCAAGCGCGGCGTGCTCCAGCGCGGCGGCGACAAGCTGCTGCGCGAGCCAATGTTGCGGCTCGACACCCTGCAGTCCCGGCTCGCCCATGCCCTGCGCAGCGAGCTGGAGGCTATCACCGCGCGTGTTAGCGAGCTGCGTGCCCGCCACCGCTCGCAACAGCCGGCGCGGGTCCTCGATCGGCGCCTCGAACACCTCGCCAACCAGCGCCAGCGCCTTGAGCGGCTCATCCGGGTGGCACTGCGGCAACACCGCGAACGGTTGGCCCGCTTGCGGGGAATGCTCCGCACCCTGGGGCCGGAATCCGCCTTCCAACGGGGGTTTTCCATCACCCTGGGCCCGGACGGGCGGATCGCCCGCGCGGCAGCCGCACTGCGCCCGGGGGACTTGCTCACCACCAAGTTCGCCGACGGCGAAACACGCAGCCGGGTGCTCGATCACGGCACGCAATTCCCGTGATTATTCAGATTGTTGGGAAATCCGGCAAGCAGGTGTTGACCCGGCGGCGCTCATCGACATAGCGTCGCCGCGCATCACGATGCCCGAATGCCAGCATCCATCCTGTTTCCGCAGCCATTATGAACATTCACGAATACCAAGCCAAGGATCTTTTTGATAGGTTCGGCGTACCCAGCCCCAAGGGGAAAGCCGCCGCCACCCCCAAGGAAGCCTACGATGCCGCCAAATGGCTGGGCGTGAAGAACCTCGTCGTCAAAGCCCAGGTTCATGCCGGCGGCCGCGGCAAGGGGGTTTTCAAGAACGGCTTCAAGGGCGGCGTGCAACTCGTCGATTCGCCCGAAGCCGCCCGCAACGTGACTGCCAAAATGCTCGGTGAAGTGCTCGTCACCAAGCAGACCGGCGAGGCCGGGCGCCTCGTCCGCAAGGTGATGGTGACTGAATCGGTTGGCATCGAGCGGGAACTCTATCTGGCGATTCTGATGGACCGCGAGTCCCGCCGCCCGGTCATCATCGCCTCGACCGAAGGCGGCATGGACATTGAGGAAGTCGCCGCCAAGACGCCGGAGAAAATCGTCCGTGAGTCGGTCAATCCGCTGGCCGGACTCCAGGCCTATCAAGTCCGCAAGCTCTGTGAGACGCTCCGTTTCGACACCACCGCACGCCAGTTCGGCCGCTTGTTGCATGCGCTCTACAAGCTCTTCATCGAATGCGATTGTTCGATGGTGGAAATCAATCCGGTGGTGGTGACCAGTGATGACCACGTCTATGCGCTGGATGCGAAATTCAATTTTGATGACAACGCCTTGTTCCGACATCCGGAAATCCTGGCGATGCGCGACCCGGAGGAAGAGGATCCGCGGGAAGTGGCGGCTTCCGAGTTCGGGCTCAACTACATCGGCCTGGATGGCAACATCGCCTGCCTGGTCAACGGCGCCGGGTTGGCGATGGCCACCATGGACATCATCAAGTACTACGGGGGCGAGCCGGCCAATTTCCTCGACGTGGGCGGCGGCGCCACCAAGGAACAAGTGGTGGCCGCTTTCAAAATCATCCTCGGCGATCCCAAGGTGAAGGGCATCCTGGTCAATATCTTCGGCGGCATCATGGATTGCGATGTGATCGCCTCCGGCATCGTCGAGGCCACTCGCGAAGTGGGCTTGAGCCTGCCGCTGGTCGTCCGCTTGGAAGGCAACAACGTCGAGGCCGGCCGCCAAACCCTCGCCAGCGGCGAAGTCGCCCTCATCACCGCCACCACCATGGCGGATGCCGCCAGCAAGATCGTCGCCGCCGTCCGCTAGTCCGCCGCGCCCTTGCTGCTCACTAACCGGCTTTGAATGCAAAACAACCTTCAAGTGATTATTGACGAATGAACCTCGGAAGAAAAACAGGAAGTTTCTTAACCAATACCGGAGCTCGGCGGAGATGGCCTGCCTGACTTTTTCGAACCATGCAGGCAAATCACACAGTCTATCCTGAAAACTCTCACGTATCCATCATCCAACCACTTTTCTAACATGTCCATTCTCGTTGACGAATCCACCAAGGTGCTTGTGCAAGGCATCACCGGCAGCTTTGGCGCCCGCCACACCCAGCTCAGTATCGATTACGGCACGCGGATTGTCGCCGGCGTCACTCCGGCCAAAGGCGGTCAGACGTTTGACCACGCCGGCATCAAGGTGCCGATCTTTAACACGGTTGCGATGGCTGTTAGAGAGAGCGGGGCCACCGTTTCGGTCATCTTCGTGCCTGCCGCCTATGCGGGCGACGCGATTCTGGAAGCGGCCGATGCCGGGCTGGATCTGGTGGTTTGCATCACCGAGGGCATTCCGGTCATGGACATGATGCGGGTGCGGGCCATGATGAACGGGTCCAAGACGCGCCTGGTCGGGCCTAACTGCCCGGGAATTGTCACGCCGGGCCGTGGCGAGAAGAGTCACGGTGGCTGCCGAATCGGGATTTCCCCCGGTTACATTCACAAGCGTGGCAGCGTCGGTGTCGTCTCGCGTTCCGGCACGCTCACATACGAGGCGGTGTGGCAGCTCACCGGACTCGGCTATGGCCAGAGCACCTGTGTCGGCATCGGTGGCGATCCGATCAACGGCACCTCGCATTTGGATGTCTTGAAAATGTTCAACGAGGATCCCGAAACCGAGGCCATCATCATGATCGGGGAGATCGGTGGCAATGCCGAAGCGGAAGCCGCGCGTTGGGCCAAGGAGTTTTGCAAAAAGCCGATTGCCGGCTTCATTGCCGGGGCCACCGCGCCGGCCGGACGCCGCATGGGTCACGCCGGTGCCATCGTCGGCGGCGAGGAAGACACCGCCCAGGCGAAAAAGCGCATTCTAACCGAGTGCGGCATTGCCGTGGCCGACACCCCCAGCGTGATGGCCAGCACCCTGCGGGATCGCTGGGGCAAGTGAGTTTGCAAGCGGGTGAGGATAGCTGGTCGATCTCGTAATATAACTCTCAACAACATTTTCCCAGATCCACCGGCCGCATCCTCGAATGGATCGAGGATTACAAGGAAACCGAGCCGACCCACCGCCATACCTCGCATCTGTTTGGCCTGCATCCCTCCAACAGATCACCGTCTTTCTCTTCCGCTTCGTTTAGAATTTCGTGCTTAAAATTTAACACCTTCCTCCCTCCATGCTCACCATAGCCGGACGCCAATTCCGCTCCCGTTTGTTTCTTGGCACGGGTAAATTCCCATCCAATGAGGTGATGCGCGCCGCGCTTGAGGCCAGCGGCGCGGAGATCGTCACCGTGGCCTTGCGCCGCGCCGACCTCAGCGGCCAGCGCGACCCTTTTGCCAACATCCTCGAATTCATCGACCCGGACAAATACCTGCTGCTGCCTAACACCAGCGGCGCGATGAACGCCGCGGAAGCCGTCCGTCTCGCCCGCCTCGCCGCCGCCGCCGGCTTGCCCAAATGGGTGAAGCTGGAAATCCACCCGGATCCCACCTATCTGCTGCCAGACCCGATTGAAACCCTCAAAGCCGCCGAAATCCTCGTCAAGGAAGGCTTTGTCGTGCTGCCCTACATCAACGCCGATCCGGTCCTGGCCAAGCGTTTGCAAGACGTCGGCACCGCCACCGTCATGCCGCTGGGCGCCCCCATCGGCTCCAATCGCGGCCTCGCCACCCGCGATCAACTCCGCATCATCATCGAGCAAGCCACCATCCCGGTCGTCGTCGATGCCGGCCTCGGTGCCCCAAGCCATGCAGCGGAGGCCATGGAACTGGGTGCGGATGCCGTGCTCGTCAACACCGCCATCGCCATCGCCAGTGATCCGTCGCGCATGGCCATCGCCTTCAAACTGGCCGTCCAAGCCGGCCGCGACGCCTTTGAGCTGGGCCTCCCGGAACCATCCGAACACGCCAGCGCCACCAGCCCCCTCACCGGGTTTCTGGGATGAACACGCGAGCCGCCAACACGCAATCGGCGAGAATGGAATGGAATTTAGTTGAAGTATCCACCGACATTGTGGATACTGCGCATTGGTCATGAAGCGCCCCGGTTCACTGCCGGGGAAACCGCTCGGGTCCACGACCGATGCTCGAAATCCCTGAATACCGAACCCCGCGAATTCTCCTCGTCACGCCGGAAATCAGCTATCTTCCGGACGCGATGGGCGATGTGGCACCCTGCGTGGCGGCCAAGGCCGGCGGCCTCGCGGACGCCTCCGCCGCGCTGATCTCCGCGTTGGTTGCCCAAGGCGCCGACATTCACGTCGCGCTACCCAACTACCGCCGCATGTTCAACGGCCACAACCTGCATTTGCACGAGCACAATCTGCGAAGATATCACGAAGTGCTGCCGGATGCCCGCATTCACCTGGCACAGGACCGCATTTTTTACTATCGGGACCAGGTGTACAGCGGCTACGAAAACGAGGCGACTCGCATCGCCCTGGCGTTTCAGCGCGAGGTGATCAACCATATCATCCCCACCGTGCGCCCCGATTTGATCCACTGCAACGATTGGATGACGGGGTTGATTCCGGCAATGGCCCGGAAGCGTGGTATCAAGAGCCTGTTCACCATCCACAACATCCACACCCGCGAGGTGCCACTGATGTGGATCGAGGAAACCGGCATCGATGCGGCGGAGTTTTGGATGAATTTGTTTTTCACCGGCATGCCTTCACACGGCTATGAACAAGCCCGCTCCGAGATGTCAGTCGATCTGCTGACCTCCGGGATTTTTTCCGCACACTTCATCAACGCGGTGAGCCCGCGGTTTCTAACGGAAATCGTGGAGGGCCAGCACGCGCTGGTGCCTTACGCGGTGCGGGCCGAGATTCGCAACAAGTACGCGGCGGGTTGCGCGTCGGGCATTCTCAACGCGCCGGATGCCACCTATGATCCGTCCACCGATCCGGCGCTGGCCCGCACCTATGGTCCGGGCGATTTCCCAAGCGGCAAGGCGGCAAACAAGCAGGCGCTGCAGCAGAGGTTGGGACTCACTGTGAATCCCGCCGCGCCGATATTTTTCTGGGCGTCGCGGTTGGATCCGCTGCAGAAGGGCCCGCAACTGCTCACCGACATTCTGCATCGGACGGTTTCGGACTACCATGAGAGCGGGCTCCAGATATTGGTGGTGGCCGATGGTCCTCACCAAATGTGGATCCACAAAATCGTGCGCGATTTCGGCCTCGGCAACCGCGTGGCGGCGGTCAATTTCGACGAGCATCTGTCCCGCCTGGCATACGCCGCCGCGGATTTCCTGCTGATGCCTTCCCTGTTCGAACCCTGCGGACTGCCGCAGATGGTCGCGCCAATCTATGGCACGCTCGCCGTCGCCCGAGCCACCGGTGGCCTGGCTGATACCGTCCGCACGCTCGATGTGAGCACTTCCACCGGCAATGGTTTCCGCTTTGAACATTACGACTCGGCGGGCCTGCGCTGGGCGATCGACCAGGCGATGGAGTTCTATGCATTACCGTGGAAACTCCGCGAGCGCGAGATCCGCAGAATCATGCGGGAAAGCAAACTGGAGTTCAGTCACGAGCAGGTGGCACGCCGCTATATGGATCGCTACGAAGCCATGCTCGCCCGGCCGCTGGTGAATCACAAACATCCGGCGGAGAGGGCGGGTCCCTTTGAAGTCCAGGATTGGCAGGGCGAGGGCCTGAGTTGAACCCTCGGAATGCGTTGGGAAAGTCCCGCGTGCGAATGGCATCCACCGGATTGCCCACCAATTCCTTGAGAAACCAAGGAAATGCCAGCGACAACCCGGCGGTGACGAACAGCGCCACCAGCGACGGCAGAAACACCGCCTTCTCTTGCATCAGGTATCCCAAAATCCACTTGTTCGAGGAAATCGGCTTCGCGGATATCGGTTCCGGCATGCCGTGATGGGAAGCCGGCATCGGCCCGGAGTCAATCGCGGGATGAATTTTGTTGGTGTGGCGGCTCTGGTCGGTTACAGTGGCCGCCCCCACGGGGGAACTTATGGCGATCCAAGGAGCAGAACTGGCACGGGCTTGCGCGCAAGCGGCGGATGAAATGCAGGCGGAAAACATCCGCGTCTGGGACATGCGCGGCATCTCCAGCCTCACGGACTACATGGTCGTCTGCGCCGGCTCTTCGATGCCGCACTTGCGGGCCATCCTGCGCGACGTCTCCGGCTTGGTGCAGCAGTGGCATGGCCAGCGGCCGGTCAATTCCGAGGGCAAGGCCGACACCCGCTGGGTGGTCTTGGATTACATCGATGTGATGGTGCACGTGATGCACCAGGAAATGCGCGATTATTACGGCCTCGAGGAACTCTGGGCCAACGCCAAGGAAATCCCTTGGCAGAAGACCCCGGACACCACGCCGGCCGCCTGATGGCTCGCGACATACCCGCTGCCTCGCCGCGAAACCGGCAAAGCCGAAAATCGGGATTGCCAAAGTCAACCGCGGCCCCTACTTTGCCCCCCCGACCTTCACGGACAGGTGTCAGAGTGGTCTAATGAGCACGCTTGGAAAGCGTGTGTGGGTGAAAGCTCACCGAGGGTTCGAATCCCTCCCTGTCCGCCATTGGCTTTACAACCCATTGAAAATGCGGTAAATCCTTCTCCTGCAATGAAGACGAAGGGCAAAATGGGACACAACGATGGGACACAATCCCCATCTCACCCAATGCCGAAACACCCGCACATCCTGAAAAGGGAAGGCCAATATTATCACCGCAAACGCATCCCGGCAGACCCTGTGCGGGCCGGGTGTTACGGCAAAGCCAAAGAGATCAAGCCATCTCTGAAAACTGGCGACCTTGCAACGGCAAACCGCCTTGCCAGAACGGTTGCGTTGCAAGTGGATGCGGACTTTGAGGCCATTTGGGAGCGAATTACCGGTCACTCATCTGGAAAGAAAGTTTCCAGACGCTATGGACGCTACGATGAACTGCCGATGCTGAAAAAGGCAATCGACAAGATCGAATTCCCCGACGTCGATTTCTCCGCGCTCCGCCCTAACGGCGGCGGCGGTCAATAGCCCGCCAGCAACACCACGCCAATCGAATCCTGCACCGCAACCGGATCGCAAATCGGGAGAAAGCGGGGCTATTCGGGAAAGTAGGCTCGGGGAAAGGGAAAGCGCGACTCTCCTTTTCCCCACCCATCATCCATATCGACTCTTCCCAATTCCTTCTTGGCCTTGGGATCATAGACTATGGCAATTGAACCATTTCCTTCCCAAATGATCCACGGCTCAGTTGGATGGTAGCGAATCCAACCGGCAGATTTGAATCCCGTAAGAATCGGCTCATATTTCCCATCACGACTGAGCCATCCGACTGAGGTTCCGCATGAAACCAGAAAACGATCGTCATCGATGGGGACAATGTAGCGAGGATCATTCAGCGATTTCAGTGATGTTTTCCAGAGCAGATCACCCCGACGGTTGCGACTGTCGATAGAATTGTGGCCAAGCAATACTATCCGACCTCCACTGATCGGCGCGATTTCTCTATATTCGTCGTCGTTGATTGGGCACTCCCACAACTTTGACCCGTCAGCCTGAAATTCCGCAATACGATTGTGTCCGTTAATCGCCCACAACCCGCCGTGAGATGCGATCATCGGAGCCGAGTGGAAGATTTGAATTCGTGAATGCAATACTCCCTCGCTGTCTGACAAGCCATATTCCATGGGAAAAAATTCGCCAACTCGGGAATAGAAGTTGCCATTCGTCAAAGACTCTCGAATCAACGGCCAAACATCATCCTCGCTGCGAGCGACCCGGGCATTGCTGGTAAGCCAGATCAGGTCGGTGCGTCCCCCAACCAATTTGCGTAACAGGGGGCGGTCCAAAGGTAGTGGCAGGGTGTCCCAAAGTGGAGTGGTGGAGTGCCATTCGTGGCTCAGAAAAGATTTGGCAAGCTGCTCAGTGGACACGTTATAGGGTAGAGAGCCACCGATCCCGGATCTGATGATCATTTCCGTGGTGCTGCGTATGGCCGCATCCTGGCTCTGCAAACCTTCTCGAAAGACTTCGACTGCTGCTTGGGGATGGCTCGCGGCAAACGCTTTGGCAAGCCATATGCGTGTTCGAAGTCGGACGTGCGAACGGAAAACGGCACTGTCATAACCGTCATATAGACGCTCCCACAAGGTCCATGCCCAAAGATTGGCCACATCGGCGTCAAGGTCGCGGAGCAACGGGGCGACGAGATCCGCCGGAATGTGTATCATAATCTCGCGCTCAAGTTGGGTGGGATCGACCCGCGGCAAAATCTCTTGCACACTGGCAAGAGCCTTCCAGCGGACCCACTCTCTCTCTTCCATTCTTGGGCGAATCAGCAACGGGAGAAGAGATTTTTTCGTCCCTTTACGGCCCAGTTCTCGGATGGTGGCGTCCACAATCCTTCGGGGATCCTCCAATCGATCAACCTCGAGTTGGGCGCGGGCCTTCGTCAAATATGCCGCTGCGTCACGACCTCTCCGAAAGTATTCTGACGAAATTCTCTCCTGTTCTCTCACAGCTAGTTCGGGAATCCAATAACCCACCGCATCCCAATGCGCTTCAAGATAATCCAAAAGAGTCTCCTCGTCCGCACTGGCAAGCCCATTATGCTCCAGCACTTGTGCGGCAGTTGGCTCCTGAGAAAATTCCAGAGATGCATATGAGGTCGCATAGGCGCTGCCGCAAAACATGCAACAAAGTAATGGAATTTTCAGCGGGCCTAGTTTCACGGTGAATGAAGTCCTCGCGGATTCACGTGTGGAGGGCTCCGAGACGACATCTGCGCCGGTCCGGGCATTGTCGGGAATCTTGCCGCGTAGAGTAAGATCGGTTATTCGGGCTTCGGCTTCGTTGGGGGTCATTGGCATGGACAAGACTCAAATAGCACGCTGTTAACCGAAAGACGAGAAGGAATGCGGGGCGGAGTGTCTGGCTGGGGACTACAGCAACCAGCAACATCGTCATGCATGCGTGCCTCCGCCTTTTTTCCGGCTGCCTGCCGCTTCCAACCATTTCTCGCTGATACCCAGAAATGCGGGACTGACCGACAAGTCGATATCTTCCGAGAACCGGTCGATGACACTGAATACTTTTGACAGCGAAGTGCCGCCCTTGAAGACGAGCTGTCCGCCGAACTCCGGATGAGCGAAGAGCACCGCCAGCGTCCACGAAACCCAGAAATCCTTTCGGATCGGCAGAAAAACTACCATGTTTTCCTGACATGACAAGCGCATTGAAGCACTGCGGAGATTCCCGGCTATGAACCCAATGATTCCGGGTGCGCTGGAAACGCCCTTGATCGGTGGCGGTGGTGTGGCAGAGATGTGGCGGATGGTGGAATCCGTGTGGAATCGGACGCCTTTCTGTCGCGGATTTGGGTGGTGCGCGAATCCCTGCCCTCGCCCGCATGGCAGGTTGACATCACGCATCTGACGAAACGGCTGGCAGTCATCTGAATCATCGTCAGATCCGCCACATTTCCCGGCAATTTGCGAGGTCATTTTTGGCGATCCCGCAGGTCCGACGCACGTTTCTGCAAGCAGGGTGTCAAATGGTGTCAGAGCGGACTAGAGTCCTCCCCACTAACTTGGCTGTTAAAGGCGGCGGGCAGGATGCCCGCGCCACGTGGCCCGGGCATCCTGCCCGGAGCCTCCAAACAAAAGTTTCTTCCAATTCCACACCCAGCGCAGCGCGGGTTCTGGTGCTTGAAAAGTGAAAGATGTTGTCGTTAGGTCAAGTTCTTCGTCTTGTGTCTTGTGTCTTGTGTCTTGCAGTCTTGGGTCTGAGACGGAACATCGCTAGGCAAAGGTCTCGCAACAGGCAACCGGTGCGGGAGGCCGTCAGCGGCGGTTGAGAACACGCCGTTTGACAGCCGCTGGATCAGCGAACCGGTTTTGGTCGAGTTGGATCGATCTCAACGCCGGAGGCGCCGGCCATTTTTCCGGCAGAGTGGCGAGGAAGTTGGCACTCAGGTTAAGTGATTCGAGTTTGCTGCATGACTCCAAATCCTTTGGCAAGGATGCCAGGCGGTTTTCGGATAGGTCCAAGGTCTGCAACCGCGGCATCCGGCCGAGGTCCACATCGGTTAGGGAATTGGCGGATAGGTCTAGGAAGCGCATGCCGTTCAACGGTTTTCCACCAGAGGAAAACCGTGCCAGGCGATTGCCCGCTAGATTGAGTGATTCGAGACCAGGCACCAACCATACTTCCGGAATCGCTCCGAATCGATTGTCGCTCAAGTCGAGAAGGGTGAGCTGCGCACAAGGATGCAACGGCAGTTGATTCAGCCGGAGGGAGCACAGGCTGAGTTCCTTGAGTTTCGACAGTTGGTTCAGGTTCTCCGGCAATCGCTCCAACGCAATGTCACTCACGGCGAGCATGGTGAGATTCGGAAAGCGCTCTGGCAGGTCGTCGGGAAGATGGCGCAGATTGCCGCCCGTGATCCTGAGCGAGTTGAGACGCGGATGCTTGAAATCATCCGGCAGGGTCTCGTCCGGCCAGTCATCAAGGAGGATATCCCAAGGCTGCGGAGAATGAATGAGTTCCATCGTCCGACGGCGCACCTCGGCGGCATCCCTTTTGGCTTGGGGCACCCTCCATGGGGCTCCAGGCGGCGGCTTGCTCGCTGCGGCGAGCGCCGTTTCCAATGCGACTCCATCCATCGCGCGTTTGAGCACATGGTTTTTCTTCTCCATGGTGCATTCAATGGCACCGGGTGAGGATGCGGATGGCGTGAAGACGATGGCGTCCCGGGTCTTGATGGCGCGACCAGTGGCATCGAAATCGAAGAGTTGCACGGTGACGCGGCCTTCGGGATCACCCTTCCAAATACCGGGGGCACCGCCCACCGCGCCGCTGAAGATCGCGAGGCCGTTCGCCCGCAACATCAGGGAGAGCGTCTTGAACTCGCCCTCGCCATTGCTCCAGGCGCCGGTGAACCGTTCCGGATTCGGAGTCGCGCATTTCGCCCAGTAGGGTGACTTCCGCGCAGGATCAAGCGCCTCTAACAAATCAATCCGCAGCATCTCCTCCGCCCATTGCAGGGCGGTTTTCCCATCCGAGTCGACATAGGCCGGGTCCGCTCCGTGAGACATGAGCAGTTTGGCCATGGCCAGCATATCGCCGTTGAATCTCACGCTCGTCAGCACCGAAAGAATTCCCCGGCGGTTTCCTTTGTAATCCTGCACCATGGGAGCACCTGCCTTGGCGAGCGACTCGATGAAGGCAAATTGATCCGCCTTGGGACATACCAACATCCAGGACAACATGGCCGGATCCCGGGTGACCGACACCTTGTGCTCTAACAGCCAGCGCATCGTTTCGCTGTCCTTCGCGACGCGAAATGGATCGTCATCGGGATCGGTCCAGTCATCGGGATTGACGCCGTGGCGTTCCATGAGATCGAAGCGTTTCTCCCCGACCCACTTTGTTAGCAACTTGGATGGCCCGATCGGGATCAAGGAGTGTCTGGCCCACCCGCGTGGTGCGACGCCGGCGGCGCGGTAGGCGACAATGGCGGCTTCGTCGCCGTTGACGAGCGCGGAGGCCAACCGGTCCTCGTCGGTAATCGGTTCGGACGTTGCGGTTGCTATGATCACCGGATCGAGTTGTCTGGCGAGCTTCCACAGGCCGCGTTTTCCGGCCTCTTTGGCGGCATCCCGCCCTCCCTCACCCCACGGATTTTCCGGCATCCCGCGCTCTTGGAGTTTGTCCAGCGCGGCGCACAAGCGGTCTTCCTCATGCAGACGCGTGGCAATCCGCGAGACACAACTTGAGGGCAACGAAGGAACCTGGCCGGCCGTTTCTCGTTCGGCCGGGATCGGCGCGAGGAGGCTCCGGGGATCCGGCAAGCCGTCGAAAAGCAACTGAACCGTCTCCCACGAATGATCCACAAGCGAGTGGCAGAAAACCCTGGGATCCGAAGGCGAACCCACGGTCATGACCACGCGCAACGCCTTCTCGCCATTGATGAGATGCGCGTGGTCGAGGAGCAGCCTGCCGCGCCCCAAGGCGACGAGTTCCTCCATGGCCACTCGACCGATTCCGGATTCGGGCGGACCGTAAGACAAGTGCATGCGCGGGAGCATGTCCACGATATCGGTGTCGTCCGGTTTGGCCCGCAACAGGAGGCGCATGATGGTGGGGTCTGCCTTGCGGATCGCCTCGAAGAGTACGGTGGTCTCCGGGGAGTCCACTGTGCGATACACAAATCGGGCGCCCGGATCGGCACCCTCGGCCAGACATTGGCGCACCTGCTCCGCATCGCCGGCTTCCACTGCGGCGCGCAGCGCGCGGTTGATGGATTCAGCTCCGGCACGAAATGGGAAAAGCGCCATCCCGGCTAGTCCTGCCGCAATCAGCGATACCACGCAAGGAAGCCGCAACCGAAGCTTGGTGCGAGGGCTGCCAGGAGTACTTTGGCTGGTGCGCATAGGGGTTCAAGAGAGGTTCGGTGTGCGAGAGGAAAACAGGTGATACGCCGAGAGCTTGCCCCCGTTTCCGTCGTGTCGGCAAGTCCCGATTTCGCTCACTATCCCGCACAGTTAGGTGGCCTGAAATCCAACAATTCCCCTCAACCCGGGATATCTCCCCACATTCCGCATTTTCCGCTTGGCTGGCTGACCATGGAAGACTAGAACCCTTTCATGAGCAGTCCCCCTAGAGAAGTGCCCGTCCGGGTTGCATTTGCCCCTTGTTCAACGACGGGTTCGATGAACAATTGTTAACGCCGCACGTCATTGAACAAAACTGCTGCTCAAAATGAATCGAATAATACAGTCTGTAACGGTCTCAATTTTGATGGCGTCTTCAGTTCCGGCGGACACGAAACCGCAAGAGTCTATTAAGTCACTGGTTGAACGCTCATCTTTGGCGATTGATCATATTGAAAAGACCCATAAGAAGATCGAGGAAATCCGTTCCAAGAAACCTCGTCCGGAGAATATCGATCAACAGCTTGTTCCTTTACGTGCTGCTTTGCGTGAGGCGACAGGAGAAATCAACAAACTCATTGGGGAATTTAAGGTCGGCAGATCGATATTCTCCTATCCGGGTCTCATCGACCTCGGTCGCACGCGCGTCATTAGTCCCAAAGATCTACAGAAAGTTCTAAGAGAAACCTACTGCTTGAAATTCTTGATCGGATACAACGAAACAAGTAGTGGTGTTTTAGAACCGCAATTCTATGAAGTACACTTTGATGCCGACGGATTGATTATCAGTCATCACATTATCCCAAGTCACGAGTGTCCGGTTATAAGTAATTGAAAGTCAATTGATTAGGATTGTCGTCATGCATAGTTCTGTGGTCGGTTTCTGTAAGTAGTTGATTTAGAAGGACTTTCTCAAAAGGATGAACGCTCAAAAGCTGCAAAGTTCTGTGGAGTGTGCCTGGCAGCTTGAGTTGCTTGTGAATGATGGCAATCATCAGATAAGTTGCCACGGCAATCCAAATCTGCGTCTTCACCGCGTTTGGACTTGTTCCATAGTAGTGTTTGATCCGCAGGTGACCTTTGATCCAACGAAAGAACAGTTCGATGCGCCATCGCATCTTGTAAAGCATGGCCACGGTAAGCGCCGGGATCTCCATGTTGTTGGTCAGGAAGGCGAACTCCTTGGCGGTTTCCAAATCGTAATATTTGACTCTCCTCAGAAGGACGGGAAAGGAGCTCCGCGATTTGGCGAGAGTGGGTTTCCCAACGTGATCGCTGCGCAGTCCAGTGAGCCGGTCCACCGGCATCGAGTAATGCCGAGTGAATTGCAGGTTGCTCTTGCCCCGCGTGACAAAAAACGCTCCCGCATTTGCTATCAGAATGAGCCGCGCAAAGTCCATGTAGCCCCGGTCCATCAAATAGAACGCACCTGCCTCGAACAAGAGGCTGTCGAGCCAACCCACATCGTGCTGCCGTGCCCCTGTGATGTTGATGCACGTCGGAATCGGTCCGCGCAAGTCGATTTGCGTATGAACCTTGACGCCTGCCTTGGTCTGGCGGAAATCGGCCCACGGAAAGAGGGTCAGCGAAAGATCGATGGTGGTGGAATCCAGAGCATAGATCGTATTGTCCAAATCCAGTCCAAGATCCTCGCCCGCATAGAGTGGCCTGGCCTTCCTCATCAAACTCTTGGCAAGGTCTTCCCAGATGCGCCAGTCTCTCTGTTCGTTGGCATCGGCGAGAGTCGATTTTGCAATCGGTTCGGTGAATCCGAGGTGATAGCGGATTTCGGGTCTGGCGTTGAGGCATGTCATGATGTCGCGCAGACTCTCCCTCGAAGTCATCTGGGCAAAAACCATGCATATGAGTTGTTGCCGACACCCGAAATGCCTGACGCGGACCTCTCCATCGTAACGTTCTACCAGACGAGACAGTGTTTCCCAATGAACCAGATCGAGAATTTGCGAGAGAATGTAGCGGCCAGCATTCATGGCCGGGAATACGCTCAAAACTGCCCAAAAAGTTCAAATCCCTCACATCGGTTTGGCTTCGTAACTCTCTCATTTTATGATCGTTCCAAGAAATCATTTGTCAGTTAACCGGACACTCGTGAGCCGGCGGGGATAAGCAGCCGTCCATCTCGCGACACTTTGAGGTAGCTGTTCCAAGTGTTGACCATGTGGGGTCCATCAGGCCCCAGGGTGGCGATAGCTACCACTCCATCCTTCTTCATGATCTTCTGTAGCGTGTCCGGGATCATCGTGTTTTTCATCTTCGTTTGTGGTGTGAATGCGGCCTAACAACTGGGTTGGAGTTGTTATTTCTTGCGATCATCTCAGTCTGCCGCCAGCCGGCAGACGCGATTGGGGGGTGATGTTGTGGGGTCCATACTGATCGGCAGTACTGAATGATTGCCACCATTTCGTTTAGTGCGGCCGAGCTTGTGATATTGGTACGGTGTTTTCATTTTGGTTTCGACTCGGGCTGTGCCGTTGCTTGGCCTGCATTGAGATACTTCGCGAGGAAATCGCCAACCCGGTTCTCATACCCGGTCCTGTTGTACCTGTAAAGATCGACATGCGCGGCTCCATCAACCTCCCAAATCTCCTTGGGGCCTGCCGCAGCGGCATAGAGCGCCTTCGCCTCTCCCGGTCTTGCGTGCCGATCCTCCGAGCCGTAAATCACCAGCACCGGTTGCCGGACTCCTGAGATCGCATGCACCGGACTGAGCGTGTCCGCCTGGGTGCCAAGCCTTGGCCGGAGCTGCCAGCTCAGTAACGGTGTGAACCGCCGACCGGGTGTTCCAAAGCGCATGGTGAGGCGGTTGTCGATGGCCGTCTCAACGTCGGCGAACACCGACTCGACAACAAAGGCAACAGAGATTTCCGGTAGGGGGGCGCACGCTTCCAGCGTGCCTCCTTCCGCATCCTGCGGAAGGTCTTCTCTTCCTCCCGTCACCGAACCGATGGGAATCCGGGCCCCCTGGCCAGCTTCATTGAGGAGGCTGAGCTGCTCGGTCACGATCACCGATTTAGGCAAAGGAACGCCTTCGAGGGACGTCACTGCCGCCAGAATACCCGCGCAATTGTCACTTCTCTCAACCGTCTTCTTCATGGAACCGCCACACAGTTGACAGGTGGGACGGCCTGGGGTCAGTCGCGGCTGATTCGGTGGCATGGTGGAGGATGACTCGTGCTGTTGGAATTTGCGATCCAGAGTTGCAGTTAGGTTCATCCTTTGGAAGGACAATTTCCAGAAATCCGCCCCTGATGGCCCTCTTCCGTGGCTGCGTGCTTCCAGCCGCAGGCCGTGTCTGCGTGCCTCCGGCCGCAGTCTTTTCTTCCGTTCAGGCAGTGTCACGAATCCTGTCTCACACAATTTAGGTTTTTGTCATTCCGGGGTGGACGTGTCGGCTGTTTCCCTAAACTCCACGCGTACAGACCCCAATCCCCATCAGCCAATGCTGCTCTTTATTGATGAAAGCGGACATGATCTCGTCTCCACACCTTACGAGGTGCTCGCGGGGATGGCTGTCGCGGAAACGGAGCTTTGGAACCTGATCGAGGCAATCCGATCTGAGGAGATGCGCATCTTCGGCATCAACCTGCGGGCCGCAGGTGCCGAGATCAAAGGCGTCAAATCACTCAAGAAGAAAACCTTCAGGCTCGCTTCCGAAGGCGCCGTGATTCCCGAGGCAGAGCGTCGCGATTTGGTCCGCACGCTCTTGCTCGATGGAGTTGCCGCTCATGCAGAGCATAGGCAGGCAAAGGTGACCTCGCGGCAACTCGTTGCTTATGGCCAAGCCAGATTGGACTTCATTCGCTCGCTCTTCGCCCTCATGGGCAGGTTCCGGGTCCGGGTCTTTGCCGCCATGGTCGAAAACGGTGCTCCTCGTCCGACGGGCAAGACGTACTTGCGCAAGGATTACGCGTTTCTTCTCGAACGCTTCTTCTACTATTTGGAGGATCGGAGTACGACCGAGATGGGCTTGGTCGTGTTCGATGAACTCGACAAGGCCCGGTCCCGGATCCTGATTGATCAACTGGGAGCCTACTGCCGCGACACTCTAACGGGCTACGTGCGCAGCAGCAGGATTGTCCCAGAGCCGTTCTTCGTCCATAGCGATCTCACCACCGTCATCCAACTTGCCGACATTGTCGCCTACTCGCTCAATTGGGGCACCCGCCTCAACCGCATGACCAAGCCCACTCGGCCGGAACTTGAAGAGTTCGCCAATGCCGCTTTTAACCTGCGTTACGTTGGGCGGCGTCAGGACGTTCAGAATGGAGATGACCGGCCGGTTTACGGCGTCTTCTACCTCGACGATCTCCGACCTCGCAACGAACGCTCGTAAAAGAACAAAGGCAATGCCCAGCGAACCGGGTAAAGCCTCCGACGCATCAATCGCACACTCGCCGCTTAATTCAAGCTTTTTCTTTGATTTTTCGTCGAATGCCTCTTTAGCGCGCTCGGCAACGTCACGCCCTGCGCGCTGTGTTGCGGCTTCCAGCCGCAAATCCCTTGATCTTTCAGCCCCCGCTTTCCAGCTTGCGATTGGTCCCCCCGTCAGGCACCATCCGCCAGTTTCACGTGACCAACAGCATTCCATCCTCTTTGTCTATCTTCCCGCGCACTCGCCGCCGGATCTTCCGCCTTCGCTGCTCTATCCTCGCGTTTGCCGTCGCGGGGAAATTGGCGGGCGCCGAGCCGCCGCCCGTTCGCGTGCCCCTATTCCGCGAAGCCGCGCATGAATTCGGCACGATGACGAGCACCCTGTACCAGCACCAAACACAGGTGGATCGGGCAGCCGGCAGCTACCGTTATGATTGCGTCGGTTTCGTTTCGTATGCGCTCAAGCAGGCGGCACCGCAGGCGTGGACAACGACCGCCAAAGTCACCGGCATCGCCAAAGGCCGAATCCCAAGCCCGCTGCGGTATCGGGCATTCTTTGCCGGCCTGGCCGAAAAGCCGCAACCGGGATGGCAGGCGGTCACCAAAGCCTCGGAACTGCGCCCCGGCGATGTCGTCGCGTGGGAGCACAGAACCGAGACCTCGGTGGGTCATGCGGTGATCGTCGGCAAAACCCCGGTGCCGGGGCCGGACGGATCCTGGTTGGTCGAGGTGTACGACTCGACGTCGTCGCCGCACAGTGACGATTCACGGACCACCGACCCGCGCGCCCAGGTGTTCGACACCACTGGCCGGCGCAGCGGACTCGGGCACGGCCTGATGATGTTCATCTCCGATCCGGCAACTGGCGTACTCACCGGCCTCCGCTGGAGCCGGAAGGCCAAGCCCATCACCGTGCCCATCGCCGCCGCCCGCCCCACCTCGTGAATATGAAACCTGCAACATTGCGTAACACGCGCCCGCGATGGAGTCTGAAATCCTCGTTTTACACCGCTCTCGGCATTCTCATTCTTGTCACACCACTGGTTCTCCTGACTGTCAAGAAATCAATCTGGACCGAACTCGAAATTCTCACCGGCATTATATCCGCAATCATGTTCGTCTATCTGTCGGTGATCCTTTATTTCGGCGTTCACTTCGACAAACACGAGCGGATTATCGTCGATTGGCCAAAAGCATCGCCGATCGACATCTCGGACGCCGGCTCATTCATCACGGGTGATTTTGGTGGATTCTTTACCGACCTGGGATCGGAAGCGGGAATCCCTGGAATCATCATCGGATTCATTTTGGACATCTTCGCCACGTTTATCATCGTCTGTCTGATCTCACTGCTCCTATGGATTGGCCTGAATGGGATAGAGGCTGTGATCCTCGCCGTGTGCATCCCGCTTTACTTCTTCTATCGGCGAGCCCTCAGGGCAATTGTGATAAGAGGAAGACGCTGCCGGGGAAACATCCGGGCGTCTTTACTCCGAGCCTTCAAATCGACGCTTGGATATGCCGTTTGGTTCTATGGGATATTCATGCTCGCTCACTACGTCGAACAACTCCGGCTGAAATGAAGGAATCCCTCTGTTACCTCTCATCCGCTTTAGCCATGGCCGTCCCAATTCCACCGGAACGCAATCGCCATCAGACAGCGCTCCTCCTGTGTTGGCACCCACGTAACGCGGGAGGGCAGCGGTCATGCCCGGGTCCTGGTCGGCAAGGAATTAGCCAAAAATGGATTGCGGATATTTCTTGATAGATCCTGACAGGGATGCGATCTTTTTGGGGTGCTCGTCGCATCCAACTCTATTCGTGACTGGCGGCGGCGAGAAAACCATACGAAGGCATCCCTATGGCTACAACACCCGAACCCAAGAAAGCAGCCCCGGTAGCGACGGCCCTGACACCTCCGGCAGGCGATGCCGAACGACTCTATCCGGAACCGCTCTGCGAGCAGGAGGCTGGCTTCGTGCGTGCGCGGCGGAAAAAGGCGGACACGATCAAGAATGCGGTGAATGGAAACACCGACCGCGAAACGATTGCCAACGCGACGGGTCTGGCGTGCTCCGGCGGGGGCATCCGGAGCGCGACGTTCTGCCTCGGCGTGGCGCAATGTCTGGCCGGGCGGGAAATGCTCGATAAGTTCGACTTTCTATCGACGGTTTCCGGCGGTGGCTATTTCGGGAGTTTCCTGTCGCGGCTGATCCAGCAGAAGGAAGGCGTGAAGAAGGCGGAGGAGACGCTGACGAATAACGATTCGTGGTCGATCCGCTGGCTGCGGGAGAATGGCTACTATCTGGCACCGAACGGGTCGGCGGATCTGTGGACAATCCTGGCGCAGATGCTGCGGAACATGGTGGCGATCCATGTGGTATTGCTGGGAGTGTTCGCGGTGCCGTTCCTGTTTGCAAATGCGCTGCTGCATTCGATACAGGGCTATACCTGGTGGTCGAAGCTGGAGTCCCATTTCATTCCCGGAGAAAAGTCAGCATGGGCGTGCAGTCCGTGGACGGTGCCGCTGGCCCTCGTGTTTGTGGTGGGCATGCTGTTACCGGGTGTCCTGTTCTGGTTCACGCAGTTGCCGGGCAGCCGGAGCAGTCAACAGGCGTGGCAGACGTACTTCACGCGTTGGCTCGGCACGGGGCTGGTGCTGACGATCGGACTGGCCCTGACGGCCGGGATGGATTCGCTGGGGCTATGGATCTATACGACCATCTTGCGGAGCGGTGGCAACGGGGCGGGGATTGCAGCGGGGTTTGCGACGGTGTATGGCTCGGCGGCGCTGGCGTTCACGGGAGTGTACAAATTTGCAGGAAAGCTGACGAGGCTGGTCAGCAGCAAGAAGGCAGGCCTGCCGTTGATGCTCATCTTGCAAGCGGGCGGGTTTGCATGGGTGCTGCTGTTTTGGGCGACCCTGGCGACGCTCGGACAATGGGAGCTTTGGTGCGGGCAGGTGCCGGCGCCCGGAATCCTCACGGGAAACCCCGTTTGGTATTGGGTGGCGGCCTGCGTGTCGCTCGTCGTGACCGTGGCCTTGGCACAGGTGTGGGGCTTTGTGAATCTGTCCGCCCACCAGGGCTACTATTCCTCGCGTCTGCGCCGGGCCTACCTCGGTGCGGCCAATGAAATGCGGGAGACGGAGGAACCCAGCATCGTGCGCAACCACAAGGACGATGACATCATCTGGACGCAGCATCGCCCGGACGAAAATGGCGGCCCGCTGCATCTAGTGAACACGACGGTGAATGAAACGATCTCGGGCAAGTCCCAGGTGGAACAGCGGGATCGCAAGGGCATCTCGCTCACCGTGGGACCGGCAGGACTCAGCGCGGGCACGAACCACCACGCGCTTTGGCTGGGCTCCGATGAACGAATGAGCCAAATCCGGCCGATCGAGGAGCCGCGGGACAAAGGCAGCTTCCGCATTTTTCCCACGCCCGCCGGAGCGGTCGGCACTCGGAAAGTGGAGGCGATGACATTGGGCCAGTGGATGGGCATCAGCGGGGCGGCGTTCAGCACGGGGACGGGAGCAAATACGAAGCTCGGCCTTTCGCTGCTGCTGGGCTTCGCCAATATTCGGCTCGGCTATTGGTGGAACAGCGGAGTGGTGCCGAAGGAACGCGCGGCCACACGCACGGATCCGATAGCCAGGCAGAGATTTTCCGCGTTCATCTCACGGCTGCTGCCCGCACCGCACAGTCTCGTGGATGAGTTGCTGGCACGCTTCCACGGCCCGGCGCAACAGCGGTGGTATCTCTCCGACGGCGGACATTTCGAGAACACGGCCTGCTACGAACTGATCCGGCGCAGGGTGCGCTTCATCCTCTGCCTGGACTGCGGGCAGGATGCGGACATGGCCTTTGCGGACATCGCCAACCTGACGCGCAAGGCGCGCATTGATCTGGATGCGGAGATCGAGTTCGTGGATGGGAATACCGCCCAACAGGAACTGAAAGCGCTCGAAACACGCGGCTGGATACCGCAAATCAATCCGGCCTTGATCGGCCGCCCCAGTGAATTCAAGCCGGTGAAAAACAAGGACGGTATACCTGCTGCGAATACGGGCAAGGCCCACGCGCTGGTCGCCCGCGTGAAATACGATGGCAGGCCGGAGACCGGAAGCGTGATCGTGTTCCTGAAACCCAGCCTGATGGATGACGTGCCGGTGGACATCATGAACTACCATCGTGCCAACGCGGACTTCCCACAGCAGTCCACGGCGGACCAGTTCTTCGATGAGGCACAATGGGAAAGCTACCGGCGACTGGGAGAACATATTGCCGGCAAGGTGCTGGTATGAGGAATCACCCCATTTTGCTTTTTCAAGCGGCCTCGAACTCAAGGTAACGTCAATCCCGCTCCAGCTCGCGTCCAAATGTGAGGTGAAATGACGCTCATGGGGGCGTTTGGTGGAGCGGGGATTTCATCGCCGGAATGTTCAATCTCCCAAATTTATCCAAACTTTTTGCTTGCGCCCAGATCCCAAAGTCAATAAAGAGGAAATTGATCGTATGAAAGAATCCCCCGATGCTCCAACACCCCCAAAGGAAATAGCCGCTGTGCATCTAGCCGACGAAGATCGTTTGGCGAATTTGAAAAGACAGGTAGAAATAAGAGATAACGAGCGCAAGTTGATGCCCGGTTTCCTCAGCACCTGGAATGACCGTGTCACCGCCCTCGGAGCGGCGGTTGCGCTACTCTCCGCGATCATGTCCGGTATCAATGCCTGGCAAATCAACCGCTTGACCACACGGGAAAAAGTCGAGCAGGCCAGCTACAAATTCGCCGATCTTTTTGTTGAGAAATTTCTGCCTGCTAATAAACCGGATGCCCATCCAAAGAAGGTGCAGGCGATGCTCGCCATCCTCGACATCGTAGCGCAGGCCAGCAGCAGTAAGAAAGGAGACTCTCGGGCCGAGTCGCGGGAGTTACTCCCCATCCGCTTGTCACTCCTCCTTGGCGAACCAGGTGCCGTCATTGAGCTGGATCCCGATGGGATTCATCTCGATGACTGGGTAAACTTGGCTGCGGCCGACAACCAGGATGAGACGCGCGTCTGTGCAATGCGCGCCCTCGCGCAACTCGGCAAGAAATCGCTTGTCAACAGACGGCTAGACATCCTCAAGAAGGTCGTTGACAAAATGGAATATCTCCAGAAGTTTACTCCAGAAGGAAGTAATGACGATACTGCAAAAGTTGACGAGGCGGCGAAAGTGCAAAGTTCTGTTTCCACCGCACGGTCGGATCTCGCTGTCTTCATCAGCAACCATCAAGACGATCTAGATAGTGCCAGTTTTATTAATGGCAACGGAAAGAGTAGTGGGGAAACGGAGGCACGTGCATTAATCAGAAAGCAGAGCCGCCATGCCGTTACCAACGCGCAGCAAGCCCGCCAGAAGTTGCAAGCGCAATTGCTCCAAATCGAAGGAAAGGTCGAGGCAACCTCTGTAGATTTAGGGCAGTCACAGGTCGGCGGCCCCGATTCAGCGCCGCCACCCTTGGCCGGGGAACTACGTCAGAACTTGGAGAAGCTCGATGTCGTGATTGCCACGGCTGAGAATGCAGCCGTCCGAAAAGCAGACCCTTCTCTAACCTCAGATCCTGACAATATTTCGGTCAGCGGGCCAACCAAGATAGTAAATGTGACCAAGCAGGCTTCCGATCTTGCCGATCAACTCGATAATGAAGACCCCGCCAAGCGACAGGATGCACGCTCCAAGCTAGCCCTGTTCGGCAATTACGCCGTTAAGCCCCTCCTTAAAAAAATTGGTTCACCCCCCTCTACCGAGGCACAAGAAAAACTTAACTTCGAGGTTGCACTTACGCTCGCCCAGATGCGCCAGCCCATCAGTCTTGATAAGAACGATTCGGCAGCAGTTGTAGGGATGCTGTATTCGCGAAGCGTTAATGAATCTAATGAGGCTTCAGGAGATCGCGCCCACCAGATCCGTCGCAATATTGCCGCATTTCTCATGGACCTTGCCGACGGCCCGACAATCCGCTGCACTTTTGCGCAATTGAAATCGGCCTTCGAGAAGGACTTCCAGGAAAATTTTGGGAAAAATGGGAATATGGATCATAAAGGTTTCGTCGTTTTTAACGCTGCGCTCGTCGTTGTCACATGGGCACGCAATCTTGTCCCCAGCATTCGAAGCCCCGAAGGTGATAAACCAATGCGCGAGACTTGCCTCGAAACAGCACGCAAGTGGCGCACTGATCTCGCCGCGGACGCCGGGAAGTCCGACAAATGGAATATTACTCTATCCACACTTGACGATCTGATCGCTCGAGCCAGGAACGTGCAAACCCCTGTCAAGTCAATGCAAACCCCTAAGTCACCACCACTGACTACAGCACCCGCCACTCCATAACCCTGTGATCTCGCGGACATATTGGGTATATGGGGTAGTGGTTATTTGAGGTTGGGATGCTTGTGGTAGGCACTGCGGATATTATTGCTGACGCCGAGACCGAGAGGGCCGCCAGTAAGGGAGTCAAACCAGTGATTCGGACCTACACCAGGACTGTATTTGAATTGCTCGACTCCCTATTCATCGGCAGCAGCGGGGCTATCGTGGAGTTTGACGACGTTGGTGGGTGCAGGGATACCGTTGCCATCTTGGTCAGGCGTGTTCCAAGTGCCGTCGGTGCTATGATAAGTTCCTTCATTTATTGTGATTCTTGATCCTGCTTATCGGATAAGGTCGTCAATAAATAGCATGGAGGCAGGCTGCTAATGCGGAACCTGGTCGATCCGCTCGATACAGCCTGAAGTGGACGGCCTCGGTAGCCAGTTCTGTCCAGAGTATTTGGATACCTGATGAAACTTTATGGAATCGCAGCGAGAGCGGCATTGAGCACAATCTCTATGAAGCCTCCGGTGAATGTATCAAGCGTTACCTTAGAAAGACCTTCTTGCTTCAAGAGATGCATTTCCGCTAGGTCGCGTTCCCCGCGAACGAGGCTCGCAAAATTTTTTCTGGTGATGTCGCCCTTGGCAAGATCGACCAGCCATTCGGCAATTTGCTTCTCCGCTCTTTGCTTAAAGTCGCGCGCGTCATTAACCGCTTGTTTGACGAAACCGTTTAGGAGGGTTTCGGCGAGGGTAGCGGTCTGCTTTTCGATTAGATTCCAATCAATTGTGGCCATGGTAATTCATGAGGTTAGAGCTTCTTTTCGGCTTCAGCGGGTTTCATCTTTCCGCTTTCGAGTTGGATTATGGTATCGAAGCCCTCACTGATTTGTTGCTTCTTATGTTGGACATATTTGGGAAGCATCGGGCCGTCTTCCTTCCATTCGCGCAGGAACCCACCAAGAAGGTCGCCGTTCGGATTCCGCAGTTTGTCCCACATCTTTACGGTGATATCGTTGAGCGGACGGTTGCGATCATATTCGTAGGCCTTGTCCAAAGCGATTGTTAGTTTAGCCACCTCGCTGCTGTGGCTGGAGAGAGCCTCATTGGCTTTGCTCATGACGACGAGAGTATCTACTTTCAGCGACGTAGCATTCTTATAGGCCTCCTGGTCGTAGGTGGCGATGGTGCTACATCCGGTGAAAACGCCCAGAAGCAATAAGAGTGAGATGCGCATTGGGTTGATTATGTGTTTGCTCATTTCTTCGTTTTTCCCGGAATGGGTTTCCCAACGACGCTTCCCGGTCCGACGAGTTGGGCTGTTTGGTCGTAGCCAAGGGTCTTGAGGGTTTTGTTGGTATTGGCGAGCGCTTGCTGGAAGCTGCTGTTTGGGTTGGCGCGGAGGTTCTTGGCAAAGGCATAGGTGAACGCGCCATAGCTGGTGACGCCGTGGCGGTATTCGTAGGAGTATTGTTCCTCGCCGCAGGCTTCGATGAGCACGGGAAAGTAGGGACCGGGGTTGTTCTTGGGGAGCTTGGTGTAGTCGCTCTTGCTGGTTTGGCGCAGGCGCATGGCGCGACCGATGCGGTAGGTGGCATGGTTTGATCCCATGAAAGTGCGCTTTTCTTCGGCGGTGCCGCCGAAGTTTTCGTTCAGGGCGGGCAGCTTGCGTTGCTGCCACATTTGCTCGCCGCTGTTCCATTCCAACAGGCGGTGGCGGATGTCGTCGGGCGGGGTGATGCCGCGCACTTTGCGCGCGCCGTCGCGGGTCATGCCGCCGGAGTGGCAGCAGTCGAGCATGGTGAAGAAGCGGGACTTGTAAGGGAGGTCGCTGTAGAGGTGGTAGAAGTCGTCGTCGGTGATGGCCGTTTCCTTGGTCCACGCAAAGTCGTAGGGGACGAGGCATTCGTCCACATGGTCGATGACTTCGAGGGCGCTGTAGCCGGGCATCTGCGCGCCGTGACCGCTGTAGAAAAGAACCCGTTCCATGCCGTCGTCCGCGCCGTCGAGCAGCCACGCGAGGCGTTCGCGGATGCCCTGGGCGGTTGCGCGCTCGTTGAGAACGACCCGAATGTCCTCGGCGGCAAACCCGCGTTCCTGGAGCAGGGAACTGGTGAGAAAGACGTCGTTGACGCAGCCTTCCAGACGGTTGGCCGGATCGGGATATTCGTTGATGCCGATGAGCAGGGCGCGGCGCTTGGGCTTGGCGGTGGCTTGGCTGACGATGGCAAGGTTGCGGGAAAATGTGCGGGCACCCGCCGGTTTGGCCAGTGCGCTCCATACCATGGCGTGGGTATTCGGATGGTCGAGGTATCCGGGCCCAGCCTGGGTTGTCACCGGCGAGTGGCCTGACGGGGAGTTGGCGGAGACTTGCAGGAACTTGGGATCTGTGATCGAAATCGGCGCGGTGAGGACCGGATCCTGCGTGTTGTACAGGTGATACCAGTACCTGACGTTGGGCACCTTGATCTGACCGGGGAAAATGCGGCTGCGGGCAAAGGGGTTGTTGATTTGTGAGCCGAAGGTGATGTAAGTGGCCCTGGCAAGGATGTTCGCACCACGGGTGTCGTTGCGAAACAGATCATAGGTGATGAGACTGCCCAGACTGTGAGCCGCGAGGACGTCGGGCCGAAAGGCGGTGATTTTCGCCACCAGACGATCACGAAGCTCCCTGCGCAAGTCCTCTTCAATCGCGAGTTGGGCCACCATGCCGGCCTTCCAGCGCAGTTCTTCCCCGGACGGCAGGAATCCGCGGGCAGGATGGAAAAGTTCGGCCAGCGGATCGGTGACCGAATGCCAAGCCGCTGAGCCCAGAAGTTCGGCCAAAGCGCCAAAATAAACGGGTGCCCCATGATAGTGCGTGTCGAACAAATCGTCGTAATGAAGGCCGTCGAATTCCAAGGTGTCGGTGAACCCGCAGCTTGTTAGCTGCTTGGAAATCGTGTCGATCCAAGGCTTGTAATAGCGGAGATCGGTCTGGGATTGGACGCCTTCGTCTGAATGCCCGACGCCGTGAACAAGGAGGATTTTCATAATGGGGAGGTCATTAATTGGTGAAGGTTCAGTGACATTAAGAGCCTTTTATCTAAATTCTTGGGATCGCGATAGATATACCTTGGTATATTCCGATCGTGGCGATACCGGGATGGATTTGCGTGGGGGAAGTAGGTTGGCGGGCAGGATGCCCAATACTGGCTGTTTGGCAGGAGGACAGGCGTCCCGCCTGTCTTGGCCGACGGGCTTCCAGCTTGTTGGTTCATTGGAGGACAGGCGGGACGCGCTGTCTGCCCTCACAGGCTGGAAGCCTGTTTTCCATCAACAAGCGCTAACCTGACCGTTTTGGGCGGGATGCACAAGACAGGTTGGCTGCTCCGGGTCGCCCGTGCGCTTTCCTTCGAACACGGGCAGGCTGCCCGTGCCCGTCTTGGATTGAGGCTCCCACCTAGCATGAGTGATCTGTTGGCCACCTGCGCTATCCGGTGATTACTTGCCGAGGAGCCTTTCATAGTAAGCGGCATCGGGCTCGGGATCATAGACGAGATCGACCTTCTGTCGGAGCTTCTTCCATCGCTCGTTCGTGGCGTCAGCGCCGTAATCCATGAATGTGTAATCCCCGAGATGCCAGACTCTGATAGGTTTGTCTGGTGACGTTGGTTTGAGTTTCACAGCCAAGCAAATATAGCTGCAGCCAGTTTGTATAGCATGGGCGCGAAGACAGCGAGGGCGAAGACGATGAGGCATCTTCTCCACAATTTCCGCTTGCGTTCCTCCAGCAGGCAATCCCATACATCCGGGGTCGTCGTGATCTCGAATGGAAGCTCCGAGAGAATGTTGCGGGCGTCCTCTGCACGCTCTTCCGGGACGAGGATAGCCCACCAAATACCCGGTCCCATTGAAGGTGCGGCTGGCATGGCAACGCGCATTCCAGAGACCGTTTCCTCACGGGTGAAGTGTGGAACCCGTGCGTCCTTAAGCGCGGCCTCGGCCATGTCCAGCTTGTAGAGCTGGCCTGTGCGCATGATTTGAATTAGCTCTGACATGATAAATGCGTGAAGTCCTGTTGCTCCAGCAACACAAAGCCGGCATCGGTCCGTCTTACAAGCATCGTCTCGACGCGGCCGGAGTTCTGAATGACATCCAGTCGAAACTCCCTCAGGTCGGATGGAGCTGAGACGACCGATAAGACGAGCATGAAAAGCTCACTGACAATTTTCGCGATCGCTTGCATAACATAGTTTTCTGCCGGACGTCACGCGCAGCCGACCCCACCAGCGGGGCTGACCGTCGAGACCGGGTTGTGGTTGTCGTTAAAAGGGATCGTCGAAACAATGGGGCTGGTGGGGGTCGGCCTGGCTCGGCTTGTTCTGCTTGGGTGGCGACGCCGGGTTGAGTTGGAGGCAACTTTAGGGGTGAGCGTCCTTCTTTTGCATTGCAGCCAACACATGGTCCTTCAGAGGGACTGTATACTCTGTAATAATGTCTCCTTTCTTGATTGAGCCATTCCAATATCGAAATCTTACTTCACAAGAATTCGCGTGGTTGGGCTCAACATAAATAGCAAATGAGCGCATCCCTCGCTCGTCAGGCCCGCTTCCCTTTCCCATTGAGACGTAGCTAATAGGTCGATTGTCTTTGTCTAATGTTTGAAACTGGACGTCGTCAAAGCGAACGCCATTGACCTTATTAGGCACTAGTGCGCCCCACCAGATCATACTATATGGTGTCCCTCCGTGGGTTTTGTAGTTCACCAATCCACCCGACATTTCAATCCTAAACCCATCCTTTGTTTTCGTCTCTCCCGGAGAAAGTCTCACATGCACCCAATTTTTATTACCTGCAAATGTGTTGCGTGATTCCTCTGGTTTAGCGCTCGAACACTGGACCAGCATAAGGAGCAGAAAAATGGCTACTATTAGATTATTCATATTGTGTATTTGCGGAACAGGGTTAATGAACGGATGGTCGGATTTTGGGGGTGGTACACGACCGGTCGTTGAGCAGGGGACAAACCCGACCCGGACGCGCGGAACTCCGTCCACCGGCGCCGGCAAGGCCGTTCTTACGGGCCTAATCAATCACCCGCGCGACTCAGGGGCAAGCGGAATCCTCCGAAATCCCCAACCAGGCACAAAGCGGGATATGCCAGCGGCCCGCGCTCGGGGCGATCATGGGCGTAGAGTGCCGCAGGGAATGAGACAGAACGTGTCACATCCGGTTGAAATCGCGGCGGGCCTGGCTACAATGGTCGCGTGCGTGTTTCCGTCATCGTCCCCGCTTTCAACGAAGAGCTGCTTCTGGCCGACACGCTGGCGGAAATCAGGAAGGCGTCCGCCGCCTTTTCCCTGCGTGGTTGGGCGGTGGAACTCATCGTCTGCGACAATAATTCGACGGACAACACGGCCGGGATTGCCCGCGCCGCCGGGGCAACGGTGGTGCTTGAACCGCTCAATCAGATTGCGCGCGCCCGCAATACTGGAGCGGCGGCAGCCACCGGCGACTGGCTGTTTTTCGTCGATGCCGATTCGCATCCGAGCCGCGAGTTGTTTGGCGACGCGGCGGAGCAGATTCTTTCCGGTCGCGTGCTGGCGGGCGGGGCAGCCATCCGGATGGATGAAACAATGCTTGCCGCGAGACTTACCCTAGGTCTGTGGAATCTTGTCAGCCGCTGGCGGACACTCATGGCGGGCTCATTCATTTTCGTCGAGGCCACGGCATTCCGCAGCGTCGGCGGATTCAGCCACGAATGGTTCGCGGCGGAGGAATTGGACCTGAGCCGGCGGCTGAAGAAGCTGGCGCGCAACACGGGCCGCCGCGTCGTGATCCTGCACCGCCATCCTATCAGGACATCGGGACGGAAGGTCCGCCTCTACACCACTTGGGAGCACGTCCGTCTCCTGTTGCGGGTCGTGATTAGCGGAGGCCGGTCCCTGCGCAACCGCGAGTCCACCCACATTTGGTACGACGGGCGGAGGAGACCCAACTCCAACCGCAGCGCATGCCAATCAACGTCACCGGCGATGCGTTTTCCGAATGGTCGGTGGTGTGAGCCGGACGGGTTTCAGTTTGTTCCTCGGGATTTCATCGCCTCCACGAGTGCCGCGCCGAGTGAGCGCACGGAGTTGGCGATGCCCTCATCGGCGAACGATCCGTCATCTTGAATGATTTCATGTGCCTTCGGGATGGTGACCTGCGGCTCGATCACGGTGATGCGGATGTTTCCGAGAAAAGTCCGGAGTTGGGCGAGACTGCGCGCGCCGCCGTATCCACCCGGAGAGGCGGCGAG
>Ga0118677_10003246_pt1 | contig 31140 bp, 25 predicted proteins | sample AliMusrvi5mmetaG_FD_86154 | JGI IMG/M metagenome (GOLD analysis project Ga0118677, IMG submission 86154) | reverse complement strand
AACCATTTTGCAATGAAAGCAAGAATTTATCAGGCAGCATTGAAAGCAGCACATAACGAACTGATCAGGTTATCAACACCCAAAGCAGCATAATGACTAAAACAATGCGTAACGTGAGTAAGTTATTTAATTTGAATGTCATATATATTACTCATTGAAGAATTAATACTCTTTTGTCTTTAAATAAATATAACTACTCTTGAAATCATTTCCAAAATATATTTTAGAATTTTAGATCAAATTTTTCTATTATACATCAATATTTTCTATAGGTGATAATTTTTAGAACAAACTAAAAGATCAAGTACCCCCAATTACCCGGGGTTGGGAGTGACTATTAATAATGCATTCCCATCGTTTTATTATAGAGTCATTTATAGTTTTAATTATCAGTAATTGATACATTTTCAACGAATCCTATTTTGAATAACACAAAACTGTAATATGGAATAAAGACTGTCAATAGCACAAACGTGTCATTTTTATTGGTAATTCATAGGTACATGACAAATACTTGAATGTATTTACATAGGCTGAAAGCTTGGGTTTAGCACAACTATTACTATTGAGTATCTTCAAAATGACGATCCCATCATTAACCTGGCAACTGCTAAAAGTATATTGAATAATAACCTGAAGGCTTTCATACGCTTGTCATTGTGAGGTTGAAGTACGCGGAAAATCTAGTGGATACGGATAGATTTCCGAATGTTTTGATCTTTGATTTACTTGATCCACTTTTCTCCAACAAACTCAAGCTAAACACTTGGAGTACTGGTTATTTGCAAATAGACTATCCGTTTAAGCGACTGATTAGTCGAATTCAACTGTTGGTTGAACTGGCATTGGGTATGGTTCTCCTTTTATTATCTGTCTTCTATGTGTGTTATAACTGTTTTAAAATGCAGCTTTTAATACAGATACAAATCAATCGTAAATCAAATTATAAAGCCCGAATATGGCGCAATCCCAACCCGGAACCATTCCGTGCAGGTCAAAAGCAGATTTAATGCTTTACTGGAAAGCATCTGAATGGATAATAATGAAAGTAATTTGGAAAGAGTCAAAAAGAGTAATAGCGGTATCCCGTCGGAGTGTGGGCGGGATTAATCATTGACAGGTCAGCGGTTTAATGAATCAAGAACAAGGGATGATGCTCCAAGGATAGAACTGTCCTTCAATTCAGAAGCTTCAATTTTCAAAGCCTGGTAAAGACGGCGGAAAGGGAATTCATTTTCCAGAACGGAACGCATTCCATGCTCAAAGAGGGGAAATGACTGACTGACTGAGCCCCCAAGGATAACCGCTTCAGGTGCAAGGGCAAACAGTATATTGGCAATTGCCCTTCCGATATGTTCGCCAAGTTCATTGAAAAGCCTCAGTGCCTCCTTATCTCCAAGTTGAGCCTTTATCGCCAGATCTTTTCCAGACAGGTTCTGGTCTTTAAAAAACTGCCCGCTGGCATAGGCTTCAACTGTCTTGTCCCGGTATTCAATAGTGCCAAACTCACCGGCGCCGCAGTACCTTCCTGAATAAAGGTGATTGTTAATGATGATACCAGCCCCAAGACCAGTACCCATTGTCATTCCGACGAAGTTTTGGTAGGGTTGTCCCTTGCCAAAATATTTTTCACCAACAGCAAAGCAATTGGCATCGTTGTTTACGAAAACAGGTTTTTGAAAATGGTCTTCAAGTAAGCGCTTCAAAGGAATAACATCCCAGGAAGGAATATTGGTGACATCAATGACGTTATTGTTTTGCAGATCGACCAGTCCAGGAACGCCAATACCTATGCCCGCAATCTCAGGATCAAAGACTTCGGAAATGGCAGCAATGATTGCATCGACTACAACCAGCTTTTCCTGATCAAAAGGTGTCGGACAGGTAAACTGACGGATGATTTTCGTGTCTTCAATCAGTGCAGCAGTAATTTTTGTTCCTCCAAGGTCAACGCCGATCAGTTTCATATGCAGTAATTTAATTTCAGTTACAATGATGGTCATTTTTTAAACAGTTCGGCAATCTTTATCGTTTTATTATTCACCAACGGCTTCGCCCAAAAGGGAATTGCAAGGATATAACCCAGCGTGATATAGAGAAACAGCATGGCAGGGCGCAGTCCAATCTGGTCGCCAATCCACCCGATTATAAGTGGTACGAGCGCACCTCCCAATATTCCTGAACAAAGGATTCCTGAGAATGAACCATGGTGTTTATCCACTGAATTAAGAGCCAGTGAAAAAATTACGGAAAACATGATGGAAAGGAAAAAGCCGGCAGTGGGGAAGGCCCAGAGCGACAATTGTGCAGGACCGAAAAGTGCCAGGGCAACAGTTACCATGGCCAGCAGCGTGAATACTTTTAATACGAGTTTTGAATCGACTAACTTTAGAATTACAAGGCCAAGCAGACAGCCAACCGACATCAGGCCCCAAAACCATGCTATGGCTGAGGCTCCTTCCATTTCAGGATTAAATCCGTGGTAAGTATTCAAAAATTTACTCATCCAGTTTGAAAGGCCTTGTTCGGTCCCCACATAAGCCATGATACCAAGGAAATATAAATTGACTTGCCGCTTTCGGAACAGATCGATGTAACTTTGAAAAGCACCTGCTTTTTCGTCCTCATTTAGTTCAACCTTTGGAAATTTAACCAGGCTGATAATCAAAAACATAAAAATAAGGATGAGTGAGAAGATCCAGTACAATGAACTCCATGGAAGTTCTTTTGGGATTAGCAAACTTAAGGTATTGATGAATAGATTTCCGCCACCCTGGTAATTGCTCAGTTCGCGCATCAGGTAGGTGAAAACAAACGGGCTCACAAACGAAGCGGCTCCAAAAATAAGCTGTGCCAGTACCGAGTTAAAAGCAAAATGTTCTTCACCTCCCGCTTCACGCATTAAAGGATTGATAATGACCTGGAGCATAGCCATACCTATTCCGATGATGAATAAGGAAGCCAAGGCCATGATATAAACAGGGAAGGTCGCAAAAAGAAAAGACCCGGTGAACGTCAGTCCAAAAGCGACAAGCATGGAAGGTTTCTCACCGAAACGTTCAATCATCATACCTGCAGGAATGGACATGATGCCGTATGCCAGAAAGAATGAAAAGGGGAGAAATGCTGCCAGAGTGAGACTTAGCTTGAAATTATCGATCAGAACCGGCATGATTGGTCCAAGAATATTGGTTATAAAGGATATAACGAACCAAATAAAAAGAATAAGGACTACAACGAATTTGTTTCGTCTCATGGATTATGAAATTATACGGATTATTCAGGAATCCGCTGTTAATCTAAGGCATCTTTTTCAATCAGGCAAATTACATTTGGGTGCAACCAAAGGAAAGATGCTGGGACTAGACTGGTTATTTTTTTTGATAGAAACTTGCTAACCATCCTTTTCTTTTGCTGACCATTGATCAGGATAATGATCATTTTCGAACAAAATATATCTGCCATTCCAAGAGTCAGGCCATAGGCAGGTTTGATTTGCATCTCAGAGGCCATGGGGTGCCGAAGTGATTGCTCGGATAATTCTGCTTTATGACAAAAAGGTTGCAAGTATTCGGCAGGTTCATTAAGAGCCAGGTGGCCATTCATGCCCAGGCCTAAGATGCATATATCGACCGGACCCTCTTTGACGAGCTGCTCCTGAATATCCATGCATTCCAGCAACGGATCATCAGGAAAGCTGTTAAAACCAATGTATCTGGATTCGGAAATCTGCAGTGGCTGAAGGAGATGAACCTGCAAATAAGATTCACAGGTACCCTTGTCATCCATGGGTATTCCTCCCCATTCATCAAGTTTGAGGATTCTCAGATCAGTAAAAAGATCCGGTTGACGCTGGTATTCTTCACCTAGCAAATGATAGGTTTTCGTTGGACTTCCCCCCGTTGCAGCGCAAAGTAACAGGTCTTTCTGCTTTTTGATTTCATGAATAATAAGTTCTTTTGCTTTTTGGCTTAATTCCTCGTAAGTATTAAAAACGTCAACTTTCATAGTTGTAATTTAAGTTCTCCCCATCCTTTACGGTATTCTCTTTTTACAAACTGGTTGGCCTGCTCGAAGTTGGTAATCCGCATATTTGGGCCATCCCATTTAAAGTTGATGTAACGGCCGGGGAATACGAAACCTTCCATGTCGCCATAAACAGGATCTTTACGTTTGATTTTTTCACGGATATTAAAACTGCGTAAAAGCAGATTTCCCATTAGGACAGTTTCAGTGAGCGGACCGGCATATCCTTCAAAGGGTGAGTCAACTTCAGCCTTGCCATAACCAGCTATGCAGGCATCAATCCATTGCCAGTAATGACCATCCATATCGCCTTCTATGCGGGGATATTTTTTAGGTACATTGATCTGCTTATTTAACGAAAGAGGAAGCAATACAGGGCTGCGTCCACCCCAGCCACAGGCTGCCTTGCCTTTAGTTCCCACAAATAGCGTACTGCCTTCATAATCCCTTAAACCAGTAAAATCACCTAATATTTCATTCATATTCGCACTACCTTCCAGTTCAGCAGGACGTTCAGGAGTAATTCCACCATCCATCCAGTAAAGGTCAAGGTTCTTACCGTTCTTCAAGGTATATTTAAACTTGATAGAACTGGAGACAGGTCCGCTTTCGGGATATTGAGCCTCAGAGAAGATTCCATCGTAAATAGTACTGGCGCTTCCTGAAACTTCAGTAGGATAGCCTAGTTCGAGCAATTTGAACGGAGGCCCCATGATGTGACAGCCCATATCACCTAGCGCTCCGGTTCCAAACTGCCACCAGCCGCGCCAGTTAAAGGGTACCAGGTTGTCGATGTAATTTGTTTGTTGGGCAGTTCCAAGCCACAGATCCCAGTTCAGCTCTTTCGGAACAGTGGGACGTGAATTTGGCCAGGGGATTCCCTGAGGCCACACCGGTCGGTCGGTCCAGCAATATACTTTTTCGATGTCACCAAGCACACCAGCTTCAATCCATTCACGCAGGGTACGCATTCCCTCACAGGAAGCGCCCTGATCACCCATTTGGGTAACCACATTATATTTCTTCGAGGCTTCGGTTAATATCCTGGTTTCGTAAATGTCATGCGACAGAGGTTTCTGGAGGTATAAATGTTTTTTCAGCTGCATGGCACTCAATCCAACCAACGCATGATTGTGATCGGGAATGGCCACAGTAACGGCATCAAAATTCTTACTTTCCTTGTCGAACATCTCACGCCAGTCGTGGTAAAAAGGTGCGTTTGGATATTCCTTCCGCCGATCGGCAGCCATACGATCATCCACATCGCACAGGTGTGAAATGACAGCATTCTTACGTGGAGTTCTCATGTGTGCCTGTATGTCGGCTGCGCCTTCACCACCACAGCCCACTGCGGCGATATACAATTTATCGCTTGGCGCAACATGTCCAAGTCCGCTAATGGTAAAGCTCGGAAGGATGCTGATTGCAGCTGCCCCTGTAGCAGCCATACCTACAAATTGTCTTCGGGATATTTCAGTTGATCCTGATTTTCGATAATTGGTTTTCATCGTGGATAGAATTGAATCGTTAGAAGGGTGTATTGGATATTATTTGTTTAGCACACGCTTTTCTTTTTCTGAAAGGGGTTTTACGGCCACTTTACGAAAGAACACAACATCGTTATCACTATGGTTTTGCAGACCCATATATCCGTATTCAGGACGTGGGCCATGGTAAGGTTCAAAGTCGAATTTACGTTCAGGAACAGGGTCGCCTTCCTTAAAGTCAGTCACTTTAATCCCATTCAGATAAATAATGGTTCTCAGTCCATCCAGTGTGATGTCCATGGTATTCCATTCAGGACCGGGTTTGCCGGGTTTGGCTAATGGTTTGGTCAGAGAATACAACATCCCGGTAACGTGATAATCGTCTTCGTTTGAGAGTTCAGGTTTATTATCGATCTGTACTTCATAGCCATAGAATACAGGCATCCACTCTTCATAGGGTTCAATGGGGATACGGATAAATACACCCGAATTGCTGTTTTCATCTCTCATGCGATACTCCACATGGATGGTGCAGTTTCCAAACTTCTCACCAGTCCAGTATAATAAGCCCATTCCTCCGTGTGATTTAATGAAGCCGTCCTCGACATACTGTGATCCGGGGCCAACGTGTTTCCAGCCGGTAAGGTCTTTCCCATTAAACAACTGACGCCATTCGTCCTTGTTCTCGGCTTGTACGCTCTTTACCTTTGGGGATCTCTTTTGTTGCTTTGTTGCAGATTGAACATTGGTTACAGTGCATACCAATATAACCAATAGGAAGTAAATAATTGATTTTTTCATTGCTTTCTCTTTTATGATTATTAATTTAGTTTATAGGAAATTCAAAGCCCCACAAGTTACTTATATTCCTTATAAGTGCCAAAACTGTAAGCTGGTATTTACTCAGCTGATCCGGCTAATAGAGTCTTAAGGAAGATGGCTGTGTCTTATGGAAGTAATACAGCCATCAAACTGAGTAAGAATGTCTGTGTTATTGAATAATTAGTTTTTTGCTAGTCTTGTATTTTGTGGTTGATACTGTCAGAAAATAAATACCCTTATCTAATTTTAAATCAAGGACCTTTTGATTAACCGTACTTACAGGTATTTCCTCATACATAATCTGGCCGGTGATACTATAAACCTCTATTTTCTGCATTTTATCACCAACAGCAATCTTGATGTTTACAAGGCCGGAGGTAGGATTAGGGAATATACTTAAACCATTTTCTAACTTCAAATCCTGTTTTACACCAGTACCGATTTCATTTACAGTAAAAGATACGGAAGCATAAAGACCATACCCGTCACAGCAAAAAAGTCCTGCATAGTATTCTCCCGGCCCCAGTGGCTTCGTAGCATCTGCTTCAGGGAGTGTTCCATTGGGATATGGTACACTGAATGTCATCGAATTATTCGAATCCTTCAGATAATCCCAAACAATTGATCTGGTATTACTTGGGATATCTCCCTGATTATAGATTCCTATCCAGTCGGTTCCTCCTCCACTGGCAAAATTAGGATCGTTATAAATAAATTCCAGAGCATCCCCAACCTCGAAAGACATGGCAGGTAATATGAGTGAAGCAGTATTTACGCCAACTACTTTAAAATCGTACTTGGCCTTAATCTCGTATCCGTCGCAACAAAAAAGATAAACGGTATAATCACCTATTGCGTATGCATTGGTAAATTCAATGGTACTTGAATCTTTGGCAGCATAATACCGTTCTATTGCTGCAGGACCTCCGGGAATCTGATCCTTCTTATAGATGCCAATCCAGTCTTTGTTCGAATAATTTTCATCTTTGTAATTCACCAGAATTGTATTTCCTTCAGGATAAACACTGGCAGCAGTTGTTACGTATGATCCATTTGCAACAGCCGGGACATTAAAAACGACCGAAGTCGCATATACTATGCTTCCATCCTTGCTGAACAGAGCGGCATAATAATATCCTTCTGTTAATACAGCTGGAAATATTACAATCCCTGATTTGGAAACTATTCCGCTCCAGGTGACTGACTGACCCTGAACAGCAACTATGCCGTCCTTATAAATCCCGATCCAATCACCCGCAACAAAGGCTGGATCATTATAGTTGATTTGTATCGTTGCTCCGGCTTCATAGATTTGTGTGCTCGGGTTAACAAATGCGGTAGCCTGATCAATGATCTGGAAACTGCAGGCAGAAATGCTGTCATAGCCGTTACAGCATAAAAGGTAAGCGTCATAATACCCAACATTCAATGCGGTCTTAAAGGTTAATGATCCCTGCTTGCCGGTAATATACTTTGGGTCTATTACCGGATTATCTTTTCCAGGCTTTGTTCCCTCATTATAGATGGCAATCCTGTCTGTTGGTGAAAATTTAGGGCTTATATATGTGAATACGACTGAATCTCCATGAACATACGAAGGGAAGGAAGTGCTCAATAAAGGAATTTCAATGCTGAATTCAGCAGAGGTGGCATTTACTGTATATCCATCGCAACAAAACAGATAAGCCTGGTATTTACCTGCATCCTTTGGCGCTTTCAGATACAAGGATCCTGATTCGCTGGTAATATATTTCCATGAAATAGAACCCGTACCAGGAGTTACACCTGATTGGTAGATGCCAATCCAGTCTGTAGAGGTGAAGCCAGGTTTGCTAAATGTAAATGCTATGGAATCCTGTGGAAGAAATGTCGATCCGGATACCGTAAGTGATTGGGCATTTGCTTGAATGCTAATGCCGGCGAGCAGGATCAGGCTCAATAAAGTGATGTAAATATTCTTCATGATTAAATTATTTTAAGGTAAAACCGAAAACAGATTACATTATTTAGGTGAACATTATTTGCAATAAACTATTGCGCATACAAATATACTAAAGAAAAGATTGTTTCACAACGTTTCGGTTAAAGGAAATAAAATGATTTCGTATTGTTTTTATAATTTGACATGATTAATCTTTGTTTAATATTACAATCTTTGTTATTGTACTTATATATAACTTGTTAAATATTAATTTGCATTCATTGTTAGTGTTTATTTTTGCTATTTCGTTTAATTCTGAAACGATTTATTATCTTTGGTATAATCCAAATGAAATGTGTTTATTCAAACGTGATAAATAAATGATATTCGGGAGAGCTTATTTGTATTTTGTTTAATATTTCGCTTATTTGTTAAAGATTAATTGGATTGTAAAATGACACAACATCAAAATATTTCAACGGTTGAGCGAAGACGCATCATATTAGAGGAACTTCAGCAAAACAAACAAGTGAGCACTGCAAAGCTGAATGAGCATTTCGGGGTCAGTGAAGTTACCTTGCGCAAAGATCTGCGTTATCTTGAAAATAAGAATTTGCTTATCCGTTCGAGGGGAGGAGCGATGCTGCCAGTAAAAGTAAGCGACGATTTATCCGTACGTAAACGAATGGTACTTAATCTGGAACAGAAGAAATCCATTGCCGCTGCTGCAAGTTCGCTCATCAAGGAAGGCGATACAATCATATTGGATTCGGGTACTACACTAATGCAACTGGCCATCAATCTTGAAAAGATCAAAAAGCTTACCATCATTACCAATGCTTTGGATATAGTGCTTAAACTATCCGAATTCAATAACCTGAAAATTATTGTTCCCGGAGGTATATTTCGTAAGAAGTCCTGCTCGCTCGTTGGTGTCAATGCAGTGGAGAACTTTCAGATGTTCAGGGCTGACAAGTATTTTGTTAGTGCCGATGGAATTAATAATGAAGGTATTTTTACGGCTAACCTGGAGGAAGGGCAGATTGCTAAATTAATCATGTCACATGCCAAAGAAAATATCATACTGATCGACTCAAGTAAATTCAACCGCAACGGAATAATAAATTTCGCCCCGCTCTCAAAAATTCACACATTGGTTACTGATAAGAATATCCCGCAGAATTATCTGTCTCATTTTACCAATCTTGGCATCAAGGTGGTTATTGCAGAGGACATCAGCGGAAGCTAACTCTTTACAATTGACTAATTCTAACCCATACAAATGAATAAAATAGTAATAGGATCATTTTGCCTGATATTTGGCATGCTATCAATCGTTGCAGTAGCACAGGTTAAATCGATAGATCAGAAAGTGGATTCCGTAATGAGCCTGATGACCCTCGTTGAAAAGATTGGTCAGATGAATCAATACAATGATGACTGGACCGCTACTGGTCCTGTAACTCTTGATAACACAAAGGCTGAACAGATTCGTAAGGGCCAGCTTGGCTCCCTGCTGAACTGCATGGGAACCAAACGAGTAAGAAGCTGGCAGGTTATCGCCATGCAGTCACGAATGAAAATTCCCCTGCTCTTTGGGCAGGATGTCATTCACGGGTATAAAACCACATTCCCTATTCCTCTGGCTGAAGCCTGCAGCTGGGATTTGGATGCTATGGAATTATCCGCACGAACTGCAGCAACGGAAGCCAGTGCAGGAGGTATCAACTGGACCTTTGCACCGATGGTCGATATTGCCCGTGATCCCCGGTGGGGCAGGGTGATGGAAGGGGCTGGTGAAGATCCATATCTGGGCTCGTTAATAGCCACTGCAAGGGTAAAGGGCTTCCAGGGAAACAAACTAGGCGACCTCAATGCAATAATGGCCTGTGCCAAGCATTTTGCTGCCTATGGGGCCGCTATTGGAGGCAGGGATTACAATTCAGTGGATATGAGCGACAGGCTCCTGTGGGAGGTTTATCTGCCCCCATTTAAAGCTGCTGAAGAAGCCGGTGTGGCAACATTCATGAATTCCTTCAACGATCTGAACGGAGTGCCTGCAACGGGGAATAAGTATCTGCAACGGGATATCCTTAAGGGAAAATGGAACTTTAAAGGATTTGTGGTAAGCGACTGGGGCTCTATTGGCGAAATGATTAACCATGGAAATGTGAAAGATGGATACGAAGCTGCCTTGTCAGCCATTACTGCCGGTTGCGATATGGATATGGAAAGCCGGAATTATAAGGACCATCTGTCCCAATTGGTGAAAGACAATAAAGTGCCGGTTGCATTGATTGATGAAGCAGTAAAACGAATACTAAAGAAGAAGTTTGAGCTGGGATTGTTTGATGACCCATACCGATTTTGTAATGCTGAACGCGAACAAAAGGAACTGAATAACCCTGAACATGCTAAAGCAGCCAGGGAAATAGCAACTAAAAGCATCGTGTTGCTGAAAAACGAACATCAGCTGTTGCCTTTGTCCAAAAACATCAAAACCATTGCTTTTATTGGTCCGCTGGTAAAACCAGTTATGCAGAACAAGGGGTTTTGGGATGTTGAAGTGCCGGGAATTGATTCCTCTTATGTTGTGTCCCAATGGGAAGGTCTGAAGAACAAAGTGGGTAAGAATACTAAATTGCTTTATGCAAAAGGGTGTTCCATTGAAGGGGAAAATAGGGATGGATTTGGTGAAGCGCTGGAAGTTGCCAAACAGGTTGATGTTGTTGTACTCAGTATCGGCGAACGTAGAGATATGACCGGAGAAGCCAAAAGTCGCAGTAATATTAACATCCCCGGTGTGCAGGAAGATTTGTTGAAAGAACTCCTGACTACAGGAAAACCTGTGGTGGTTCTGATCAATGCAGGCCGCCCTCTGGTATTTAATTATACGGCTGAGCATGCACCAGCCATCCTTTATACCTGGTGGCTGGGAAGTGAAGCAGGTGATGCCATTGCGGATGTGCTTTTTGGAGATTATAACCCTTCGGCCAAACTTCCTATTTCGTTTCCACTCAGTGTCGGACAGATACCCATCTATTACAGCCATTTTAATACAGGCAGACCTGCAACAAACGATACTAATCACAATTACAATTCTTCCTATAACGATTTGTCCATCTTCCCCCGTTATGAGTTTGGATACGGTTTAAGCTATACCACCTTTAAATACAGCAACCTGAAGCTCAGTAAAAAGAAAATGACAGGCAATGAACGAATTGAAGTCTCAGTAGATATTACCAATACCGGCAACTATGCAGGCGTAGAGATTGTACAACTCTACCTCCGTGACAGGGTAGGTTCCATTGTGCGCCCTGTGAAGGAATTGAAAGACTTCAGGAAAATAAGCTTAAAGGCCGGAGAAGCTAAAACCATTCAATTCGTGATCGATAAAGAAAAGTTGTCTTTTTACAACCAGCAGTTAGAGTGGGTAGCCGAACTTGGTGATTTTGAACTGATGATCGGAGCCTCTTCCAAAGATATTAGATTGACTGACAGCTTTGAATTGATACTGTAGTTTTATGTATAAGTAACAGTAATTTATAGCTTTAAGGGATATGTTTAAAACCCAGGAGTTTTGGTAATTACCATACTGTCAATGCTACGCACCTTTGTTCTGAGGGAATATTCGGTAGCTACCATACTGTCGGTGCGATGCACCTTTAAAGCCGCGATAACAGTGAAAGTATGGTAGCATAATTGTTTAGGCTGCAAAAAAGCCGCGTCAGCGGTGACACATTAATTTGTAGTTTTTTATATGCTTCAGATTATTAAATTTCGAAAACGCTTATTTCTTTCTGATATGCATAACCTCGCCCCCTCCTGAAGCCAGATGCAGGGTTATTATATCTTTACGGGTAACTTCTTTTGTCAGTTTGACCAGCAGGTTGGGATTGGTTCCTGCCTCAGGGCTATCGGTATAAATTTCTGCTTCATAATTACCCTCAGGTAGGAAATCCAGGTTCACGCTCAGATCTCGTGCATCGTGATTGGTGACTGAACCCACATACCAGTCTGCATTTTTTCGTCGGGCAAAGGTGATGTATTTTTGAACCTCTGCCCCCAATACTTTTGTTTCGTTCCATACCGTTGGTACTTGCTGAATAAACTCAAATCCAGGTTGTCCTTCGTAGGCTTCAGGATAGTCGCACACCATGCCCAGATAGCTTTCCAGAACAACGTACATGGCCAGCATATGACAACGGGTACCCATCATCACCGGCTTGATCTCCTTAGGCACAAACTGATCCGCAGGCACTGCCCTGAAACCTCCCAGGTGATAGTCTGTAGCACCGGCCAGCAGTCGAGTAAATATGATATTGAGATCATGGTCAGGGGTAATCTTTTTCTCCCATTTGTTCACTTCATAATTCAGGGTGCCTTCCCTTGTAAATTCATTGGGATAAGTCCTTTCCAGCCCTGTAGGCTTGTAGGCACCATGAAACTGTATATGCAGGTGATGAGCCGCTGCCCGCTGGAGGATTTCAGTCTGGATATTTACCATCTCCTGGTCGTCGCGATCCATAAAATCGCACATCAGCCCCTTGATTCCCCATTTCTGATAAAGCGTAAAGGCTTCCTCCAGTTTCGGATACAAAGCCGACCAGTATACCCATACGCGAATGCCAACCCCTTTCGATTTGGCATAATCGCAAACCTGTTGCATATCCAGCCCATCCACTGGTTTTGTCACATCTACTTCTGTCCCGGGATGATAACCCGTCCCGTTGTTGGTATACCATTCATGTCCGCCCTGTTCAACCACTGAATGGTATTCCAGTCCGTTGCGCGCACAAAAGTCAATATAGTATTTATTGGTTTCGAAGTTGTTGCCCGGTATAATGGTAGGATCAGAAACGATAGTTCCGTTCCACCACGGAAAGGTGGTCTTGCCCGGTCTGATCCACGAGACATCTTTGATCGCACAAGGCTCATTCAGGTCAGTAAGCATGTTTGATTCAAACAAATCACCAATCCGGTCAGAGATCATCATCACCCGCCATGGACTCTTGTGAGGCAAATCAGCCTTCACCCTGTTCTTATTCTGACCTGGTAAAGGCGACAATTTACTGCATAACACTCCGTTGTGTTTCACCAGGTACATCCCCGCATAATCCAGCAGGGCTGCCTCGGTAATGGCCATATAGGTTCCGTTGAAATCAAATAATGCAGGCATATCCATCAGGGTATCCGCCTTGATTTGGTTATATTGCAGACTGGTATATAAGCCCTCATGTGAAGTGAGAAACCCCACCCTGAAAAGTGTCAGTACATTTGGATTGCCTACGAGGTTAAAGCTTGAGTTCTCATCCGTCATCACAAAGGATTTCCATTTGTTCTGCATGGGGAATTCATACCTGAAAGCTACACCGTCGTTAAAAGCCCTCACTACCAGATTGATCCTCCGGAATGGGACATATCGTTCATTCATGGGAACAAGCATTTCCCTGCAATGACTATGTACTGTTTTGTTTTTTCCTACCACAAGATCGTAAGTCTCGTTCAATTCATGGAAGATAGGTTTCGAGAGGTTGATGTTTTTCCCGAATTCACCTGTTTCGGCAAAATTCATGCTGAGACGTGAATCTTCAACCAATTTCTTCCCCTTATAGGTTATTGAGTAGGAGGGATATGCCGATTTCATTTCCAAGGAAAATACAATTTGCCCGTTGGGAGATTTAAGTTCCAAAGCTTTAATTGCAGGATTTTGCTTTACGGAAAATTCCTCAGATAACGAATTATTGGTCTGACTGGCTTTGCTATTTACTGAAAGAGTATTCCCTGTTGGAAATGCCTGAGCCAGCACTGCCAGCATACTGAAGATTAATAAGCCGATGATTTTTTTCATAATCCTTAAAATAAAAAGGATGATTAATGTGTATTTTCATTCTTCCTTAAACAAAGGTGGATAGAATAAATGAAAATTTGCATGTCTTTAATCCTCCATTCGCTATACAATTAGATATGCTTCCAACGGAATTTTTACCGATCTATTTTCCTTAAGTATAAATTTCTAAGCTATTCGATCCGATATACCTGATCATTGTAGCAGTTATTATTGGACTATTATAGTATAAGTTGCAGTTTTTATTGTGCGCCGTGCATGGCGAATAACTTGACGGTGGAAGTCCGTTATGGGGGATTGTAGTTTCCAACCATTAGCCAATAGCAAGGGTGTCGTGGGTGACTGCGAATCTGAAGGAAGCTGGCGGCAAAGTTCCGACCCGAGGAACACGAACATTATCAGGCATATCCGGTTGGATGAGTTTGCAACACAAAACGAAGTCCCAAAACTACACAGAAACCGGAGTTTAAATTATGCGGGTACATGGAATGAAGGTTATTTGTCTTACCACGGGAGATCCCACAGACGTGCGGAAACCTACGTATGAAGCACGGTTGAAAAAGATTTATTGTGAGAAGTCAGCCGAGGCCATATTAGCTGAAGAAACGAGCCATCAAAGAGAGGTGGAGGACTCACAGACCCAGTGAAGGGCTGAACCTTAAGAAGTGAAAGTAAATAAATGTTACCGGATGCAGGGAAGAAAGCAGAAAAAATCGGAAGAAACCTGGCTGCAAATAGATAGGGCGGAACCTGAAGTGTATGCAGGAGGGCAGACCTACATTTGGATAACTGAAAACAACCTCACTAATGCCAACCAACCGAGTGGTGGAATGTTGGAACAAATCCTATCTCCGACCAATTTGAACCAAGCCTACAAACGGGTGAACAGTAATAAAGGAAGCGGAGGGGTGGACAAGATGGAAGTAGACTCACTTCTGGATTATCTTGTTCTCCACAAGGAAGAGCTAATACAATCCATTATGGAAGGGACTTACCGACCGAATCCTGTTCGAAGGGTAGAAATACCCAAAGAAAACGGGAAAATGCGAATGCTTGGCATCCCCACGGTAGTTGACCGTGTTGTGCAACAAGCTATCACACAAGTTTTATCACCCATCTACGAGAAACAGTTTTCCAATAACAGTTACGGTTTCAGACCCAAACGCAGTGCACATCAGGCATTAAACCAATGCAAAGCCCATATCACTGAAGGCTATAAATATGCTGTTAATATGGATTTGGAGAAGTTCTTTGATACGGTTAATCAGAGTAAACTGATAGAAATCTTATCAAGGACGATAAAAGATGGACGAGTTATTTCGCTCATCCACAAATATCTAAAAGCAGGAGTTGTAGTTCGGAGTAAGTTTGAAAATACAGAAGTTGGAGTGCCTCAAGGAGGTCCGCTGAGTCCATTATTGAGCAACATCATGCTCAACGAACTGGACAATGAACTAGAAAAGCGCGGACACCGTTTTGCACGATATGCCGATGACATGGTCATTCTGTGCAAAAGTAAACGGAGTGCCGAGCGTACACTAACAAACATCATCCCGTATATTGAGGACAAGCTGTATCTAAAAGTAAACAGGGAAAAGACGGTGGTAGCCTATATCTCAAAGATTAAATTTTTGGGATACTCTTTTTATACAATGAAAAAAGAAGGACGACTACGGATACATCCGAAAAGCATAACCAAAATGAAAGCACGCATAAAAGAGCTTACATCAAGGAGCAATGGCATGGGGGATGCAACACGGAAAGAAAAACTTAAACAGTACATTACTGGCTGGGTGAATTATTTTAAGTTGGCAGATATGAAGTCACTTCTACTGCAAGTAGATGAATGGTATCGCAGACGCTTGCGGATGGTTATATGGAAACAATGGAAACGGATACGAACCCGTTTGCGGAATCTCATTAAACTTGGGATTGCAAAATACAAGTCTTGGGAATATGCTAATACCAGAAAAGGCTATTGGTGTATTGCCAATAGCCCAATCTTAAGTTCTTCAATCACAAATGACCGTTTACAACAAGCAGGATACATGTTCTTTTCGGATTATTATCGGAAAGTCAATGGCGTAAATTAAGGAACCGCCGTGTACCGAACGGTACGCATGGTGGTGTGGAAGGACGAAACGGGAAATAATCCCGTTTCTCCTATCCGATTCAGTACTTCTTAACGACAAATTTGGTAAATTTTAGATGTTCTAACATCTATATAAAAATAAAGATTCTAATTTTGGACTTCATAGAATAATTGACATGATGAAAGAAAAATTAGATGCCTTTGCCCGTCTGTTGGATATCATGGATGAGTTGCGTGAAAAATGTCCGTGGGATAAGGAACAAACGCTTGAATCGCTTCGAAAACTGACTATTGAAGAGACCTATGAATTAGCTGATGCCATTCTGAATAACGATCTGAATGGAATCAAGAAGGAATTGGGTGACCTGATGCTTCATATTGTGTTTTATGCGAAAATAGGATCTGAAAAGGGGGCCTTTGATATGGCCGATGTGCTTAATTCCATCAACGAAAAACTGATATACCGTCATCCGCATGTCTTTGGTAAGGTTGATGTGGCTAATTCCCGCGAAGTGGAACAAAACTGGGAAACACTGAAACTTAAGGAGAAGGGTGGCAATACCCGCGTACTGGAAGGTGTTCCGGCCGCTATGCCTTCGATGGTCAAGGCAAACCGCATTCAGGAAAAGGCCAGTGGGGTAGGGTTCGACTGGGAATACAAGGAACAGGTATGGGAGAAGGTGAAAGAAGAAATTAACGAATTATGTGTTGAGATTGAGAATGTCGATAAAGACAAGATTGAAGGCGAATTTGGGGACTTGTTTTTTGCCATGGTAAATGCTGCCCGCTTGTATGGAATTGATCCTGAAGCGGCATTGGAACGCACCAATCTGAAGTTTATCAAACGGTTTAATTATCTTGAAAGTCAGACTTTGCAGAAAGGTCTGTACCTGAAAAAGATGTCATTGGCTGAGATGGATGTCATCTGGGATGAAGCCAAACGGTTGGAAAGATTATAAAGCTTCGAATTATTACGTTTTTTTCTAAATTGGGCAATCTGAAAAATAAAGGATTCACACCTCTTAAACTGTGGTTTCTTTATTAATAATACCTTTGAGAATAGTCAAAATATTCAATAAATTTAGACTGTCAAAAAACAGAACACATGAAACATTTAAACAAGCTGTCTCCACAGCCTTTGTGGAACTACTTTGAAGATATTTGCCAGATTCCACGCCCTTCAAAAAAGGAAGAAAAGATCATCCGTTTTTTGTTGGATTTCGCTGAAAAACATGACTTGAAGGCCGTGCAGGATGAGATTGGTAATTTACTTATCTGCAAACCTGCATCTCCAGGTCGGGAAAAGGATCAGGTTGTCATCCTTCAGTCACACGTTGATATGGTTTGCGAAAAAAACAGTGATACAGTTCACGATTTCGAAGTTGATGCGATCAAGGCATTTGTTGATGACGGTTGGGTTAGGGCAGAAGGAACTACGCTTGGATCAGATGATGGTATAGGTGTGGCTGCTCAGATGGCAGTGCTTACGGCTACCAATTTGTCTCATGGTCCGATTGAATGTTTATTTACCGTTGATGAAGAGACTGGTCTTTCGGGAGCATTTGCTTTGCAGGCAGGATTCCTGAGTGGATATACCTTACTTAACCTGGATTCGGAGGATGAGGGTGAATTGTTTATTGGCTGTGCCGGTGGAATTGATTCGGTTGGAACCCTCAATTATACTCCTGAAGCTCTGCCTCCTGGTTCTTTTGCCATAAAACTTGAAGTGAAAGGCCTGATGGGTGGCCATTCGGGCGACGATATTAATAAGAATCGTGGAAATGCCAATAAAATACTGAACCGTTTTTTGTTGGATGCTGCGGGTAAAACTAACCTGAGAATTGCCGATTTTAATGGTGGAAATCTTCGAAATGCCATAGCCCGTGAGGCATTTGCAGTGGTGGTGCTTCCCCATGCACAGAAGGAAAACCTCATTGTTGAATGGAATGTATTTTCTTCGGAAATGGAATTTGAATTCGAACTTGCTGAACCCAATCTAAAATTGCATCACCAGTCAGTAAATCTGCCTGAATTTGTAATTGATAAGGATTGCCAGGACCGATTATTAAAGCTTATTGCAGCATGTCCTCATGGTGTGCTTGAAATGAGCAGCCGTATGCCTGGTATGGTCGAAACATCGACAAACCTGGCTTCAGTGAAATTTACAGAAAATAAACAGATTGTGATTACAACCAGTCAGCGCAGCGAAATTGACAGCCGGAAGTATATGGCTGCCACTATGGTTGAGTCGCTGATGTTACTGGCAGGAGCAACGGTAGCACATTCAGATGGTTATCCCGGATGGACACCTAATCCTGATTCAGCTGTAGCAAAAATTGCTTCCCAATCCTATAAAAAACTCTTTGGTAATGAGCCTTTGGTTAAATCCATTCATGCCGGACTGGAATGTGGTTTATTCCTTGAAAAATATCCTGAACTCGATATGGTTTCCTTTGGCCCGACCATTCGTGGAGCACATTCTCCCGACGAACGAATCAACATTGCAACGGTAGAGAAATTCTGGAAACTGTTGGTCGATGTGCTTGAAAATATTAAATAACCTGGTCAAAGAACGTTTTGTTAATGCTGAAAAACCGCCCCATTAAGAGAGCGGTTTTTTGACCCTGTTAGCCATTCAAATCCCTACGATACGATTATGCCGCCTACAAACTCACTGTTCGACAGAACAGCCTGGGTTGCATTGGAGAAGGAGATAAAGCATTGAACCTCATCACCTGAGAAGTTCGAAGGAAGAGTGATCGACTGACTGCCCCCTGTGCGGGTGTTGCCATCTACTACCGTTACTGCCTTATTGCGGGCAGGATTATACACCACCAGCAAAGCCTTGTCAGTAGCATCTGCATTGGTATCCAAATGATTGTCTGCCCAGGTGTAAGTAATTTCACCTGCAGTGGTTGAGGTGACTTCGGGGTTTAAGGCTCCCGGCAGAGTGCCCTGGCTGACCAGCGCCTTTGAATAATCTACTTCGTAAGCCGGATAGGTGCCTGTAAGGGCATTCATCAGGTTATACGACATGGCTGAATTAAAACCCGACATTTTTATGGCCTGGTTTTTAAACCCAATCCGCAGAAAGGGAATAAGAGGACGTAGAAATTTACCCACTACCGCAAACTTAGCCCTTTGCTGGAGTTGTGCCGCTGTATTGGGTTGTGCAATGCTGGGGGCTATACCACGCATTACTGCGATGCCTTTCCAGCTACTGCCGATGACTGTCCCGGTCTTACCGGAGAAACCACCTAAGATACCTTGTTTAATTGTGCTCATTACACTGAAATTTTAATTGTTTGTGCTCCGACTCGGTTGGACTTTTACGCGGGTTATTCCTTCTTTATCTTTCGCTATACAAAGATAATCATTATACAAGTAAATGATTGACAGTCAGTGAGTCGTGCATCTATTTGCAGTGTTTTGCACAGACTATTTATCAATACTTTGGGGAGGTATTGAGTATCAGGAAGATATGAATATTACACATTAAATGATAATTTTGAGTGGATTCACATAAACATTCGCTAATGATTTTTTTCAACCTTAATTTTTCTGTTGATACCTTAACTGGGCAAATACCTCCTGACTTTAACCTGATTAACCTTAACTGTTTTGTTCAGATGTGATTAAAAAATCGTAATTTTAATTGACGTGTCAAATCTGAAAATAAAATCAAAATTTACTCGTTAAAAGGCAATTCAAATAGTAAACCTATAAGTTTATTTTAATGAAAATAGTTTCTATATTTGAAGATCATTTGTATTCATTTAAATACCCCGGAGAAGAATTTGATGAACTCGAAAGGTTGTTGGATGAATGGAATGATATAGAATGGCTTAGAAACTTTTTTATAGAAAACAAACAGGATTTAAAGTACTATAATATTGACATTGATGAAGCAATTATCGAAACCCGAAAGGAGGCAAAGGCTTTTCGCAAGAAGCTGATCGATCTGTCGGGGACTGTCATGCTGGATTTAGATTCCATGTTCGCCAATCTTGATGATTACGATACACGCATTATTAATCTGGCAAAACAGAAGTCAAGGAGAAGATGGCTTAGATTATATGCCTTACGTATTGATGCAAATAAATATGTTATAACAGGAGGCGCCATTAAACTTACCCAGGCAATGAAAGAAAGGCCCCATACTGAAAATGAACTAAAGAAACTGGTGCATTGCAGGAATTACTTAAAAGAACAGGGTGTTTTTGATGTTGATACTTTTAATGAACTTTATCTTTAAGACTATGGAATCAGAAGAGATAATCAATTTTGAAAAGCTTGTCAGTCCTGAAAAATCAGGATGGCTCGAAAAAGCCCAATGGCGGGAAGACAATCAGGCTTGGCTCGATAAATCAGCATTAATTGCCATGAAGGTACTTAGGGCAATTAGTGATCAAAATACCAATCAGAAGAAACTGGCAGAAAAAATGAAGGTATCTTCCCAATACATTAATAAGATTGTGAAAGGAAGCGAAAACCTTTCCCTTGAAACCATTTCAAAACTCGAAACAGCCTTAGGCATTCATCTAATTGAAATCGTTGGTTTCAGCTCTTTGCCCGATATCGAAATCAATGAATCGGTTCAGGCAACATGATAATCTGAACTGCAATTCAACTGTTAAAAAATTGTCTGAACTCCAGAGGTAATCGGGACAAGTTTTGATTACACCTGATAACCCTGATTCCGCTGATTTATTAACCAAAGATAATCATAGTCAATCATTTAATCAGCTTAATCATAGTTCCGACATTTTTGCCTGGATTATAAATCAAATTCCAATGTCGTTTAGTGTCCGTGGCTCAATTCATAGTAATTTACTGTCATTCTTACCCAAAACTTACCATAAAAGCTTGTACTGAAGTCCGTTTTGCCTGCTATTACTTCACTTGTAAAATGGCGGTCGACAAACCTGGAGCAGTGGCTGTAATACGAATTTCACCTACCGCAGCTGCCCTTTTCACCGTAACTATGAGACGACCCTGATAAGAGTTGCGTGTATCTGTCTTAAATAAACCCGTATAATCAAGTTCGCCGTTGTCGAGACCGATAAGCTTACCTGCACCCTCCACTTTTACAGTGATGGCAGCCTTACCATCTATTACTTTCAAACCGGCCTTATCAGTCGCTGTAATTTCGAATAAGATAATGTCATTCTCAATTGGTAATGGCAACGAAGTAATTTGAAGCTTTGAGGCTACGTCGGTTGTAAGTAGTTTTGAAATGGCAACTTGTTTACCTTTGTTATATCCAATTGCTTTAAGCTCTCCAGACTTATAGTCTACGCTCCAGTCATTTGAATATAAATTATGCGATATTGCCTTTCTTCCAAGGGAACGTTTGTTTAAGAACAATTCAACTTCATCGCAATTGGTGGCAGCTCTTACTGTAACCTTTGTTTTTTCAGGCCAGTTCCATTTGAGCAGCGCTGGTTGTGATTGCCATGGATTTTTAGGTTTCTCGCCAGTGAGTACGAAAAGTTGTAATACAGGATCATTTCGCCAATAGGCTGCACGTTGGTAAAAGCCGCTTTTCTTTCCTCCTGCAATGTCAATTTCGCCAGAATGACTCCCCCGGTTGGGTAAATTTTCTGTCTCTCCAAGATAATCAATACCTGTCCATATAAAGTCACCAATAACGTAATCATTATCACGAACGCCGAGCCAATTATGAATCTGATGGCTGGTTTCAGTTCCCAAAAAGAGACGGTGCGGAAAACGTCTGTGCTCAGGGACATAGGTACTATCGCGATACAGGCGGTCAATATAATTATAGCCAGCTATGTCAAGTTGATCCATAAAACCATTTCGTGATGAAACAAATGACTGATCACAAGCTGAAGTAGCCGGTCGTGTGGAGTCTTCTTCGTGACAAATTGTAATTAATTTCTTTGCAAGCTTCCATCCATCGTCATTGAATTGATCGGGAATTTCGTTACCAATACTGTATAAGATTACGCTGGGATGATTACGGTCGCGACGTAACATCGCACGAAGGTCGGTTTCATACCATTGGTTAAAATACAGGTGGTAGCCATATTTTGCCTTGCCACGTGTATTTTCAGTGTAGTTGAGTGTCCAGTCGCGTGTCCACTCGTCAAAAGCTTCATCAAAAACGTAAAAGCCAAGCTGATCACATAAATCATAAAACTCAGGAGCAAATGGGTGATGACTTGTGCGAATGGCATTGCAGCCCATTTCCTTTAACAGACCCAGGCGATATGCCCAGATTGCAATTGGTACTGCATTACCGAATGACCCTGCATCCTGATGCAAACAAACACCCTTGAGTTTGGTGGACTTGCCGTTAACAAATAATCCGCGATCGGGAATAAATTCAAGTTTACGAATACCAAATGTTGTAGTGGTTTCATCCAGTGTGCGTCCATCCAGTATTAAGGTGCTTCGCAATTGGTAGAGGTTGGGAGTCCCGTCAGACCAAAGGCGGGGGTTAGGAACAGAAACTTGTTGCGTAGCATGTTGTCCGGGATGCATGCTTTGTAGCGCAAGTTCCGATTCGGCAGATGCAATAATTTTACCATCCAGATCCAACACACAACTTCGCAACGTGATATTCCTGGTTTGTGGCTTTACTTGCCAGGGACCTTTGACCCAGGCTTGCAGCTCCTGTTCAGTAAAGAAATTTGGATCTATAATGTAATCTGTATTAACAACAGCTTTCTCTGCTGAAATATCGGGTGTTGAGATGCTGATGCCCCCATCGAGCTGAAAATGAGTATATCCTGTAGTAATTAAACGTACATGCCTGTAAATACCTGAGCCGGCATACCAACGTAGAGCGGGTTCTGATGAATCATCAACACGAACGGCTATAACATTTTGCGAACCATCTCTTTTGAGAAATTCAGTTAAATCGTAGCGAAACCCATTGAAGCCATAAGGTCTTTGTCCGAGAAACTGACCATTGATCCACACTTCACTATTCATGTAAACTGCATCAAACTCTATTACAACCTTCTTAAGAGTGTCGGGTGACATGAAACTTTTTCGATACCAACCAATGCCATGGATGAAGTAGCCACTGTTTTTATCACCTGTTGGAGGTGGATTTACAGAACCTTCTATACTCCAGTCATGTGGCACGTTCAGGGTTTGCCATTTGGAGTCATCGAAGTTAATCTGTTTTGCTGACGGATCGTCTCCTAACCAGAAATGCCAACCTTCATCAAATGGAATAATTTCCCTGGGGTTGTTGCTTTGAGCATTAACCAGTGAAATTGTAAATATGAAAATCAGGCTGAATAACACCAGGAATTGGAATTCCTTTATCCATAAGTATTTGAAGAATAGATTTTTATAATTCATAGGTTTAGTTTTTAATATCCTGCACAAATTTAGTAATTTCCTGATTATTTTTTTTATAAACCGCTAACGCTGGAAGCCACACCATCAGTTCAATCCTTTGCATTTTTAATCCTGCCCATCCTGTAATCCAGTAATCCTGTTCAAGACTTTTAATCCTTAAATCCTGCTCCGACATTTTTATCTGTTTCGTTGTCTTTGTTGGTTGTTTTCGAATTTCCAATGGATAGAATGCTTTTAGCGTTTAGCGGACTAACCACCTTCTTACCCGTTTCGGCCTCTAGCTTCATTCGTGCCTCTTTGGCAATGTTACCACCACGCCGGGCCACATCTTCATGCTCCGGGAATAGCTCAGGATTGGCAACTTCCGATATTTCTTTAGTTGATAGTTCAGCAAGCATGCTTAGAATCAATTCTTTGTTAGTCATGTTATCGCGAAGGTTTTCCTTTTTCAAACCTTTGAACTTTTTATATTCTTTAGCCGTTTTATCAGCCCATGTTTTGTAAATAATATCGGTGAGTGTTGCAAATTGAACACCTTCTTCCAAACCTCTCACTTTCCATTCGTCAGTCAAATCTTTACGAATTTCGATACTTTTCAAACGCTGGTTTATCCAGTTGTCAGAATAGCCCAAACGTTTGTAATCGGTCATTGCCTGTTCAATGGACAATTCGGGGTCTTGCATTTGATCCAGCCGCTGTTTTGCTACCTCGGCTAACCACAATTTGAAAGGTTCTGCCTTTTTTGAAGGGATTGATTGGATAATACGAAAAACTTGCACTGCATCAACCACATCTGTCAACCGCATTTTGCCATCAGGCGCTTTTAATTTCAACTGGTTAGTAATACTAACCACTTCGCTTCCTTCTTCTTTTAATCTGTTTTTAAGCCATTTCCAGTAATTTCGTACCTTTTTGTAGTCTGCCTGGTCAGTTAATATGGTGATAATGTCCAGAACCGAAAACCACCATTTTCCCGAATCTTCATCCCAGGCTGTTCGAACTTGTTGCTTTTCAAATAATTGTATTTTATCTTCCATCTGTCTAACTATTCAACAATTTAAAACTCAATAATTTTCCCCTGTAAGTTTCTTCTTGTCTGACGTCCCGGTCAGCAAATCAGATAACCTTACAAGCAATAAATAAAGATAATAAATCCCTGGCGATAAAGCAGTCCCGAACACGATTATTTGATTTCTTGATTTACACCATTACTACTATTACATGCATTTTTTAATCCTGACCATCCAGTAATCCTTTAAATCCTGTTAAAGACTTTCAATCCTGTAATCATAAAATCCTGTTCCGACATTTTAATCTGTTCTTGCCGTGATTACAAATCCCATGATAAAAGGTGCAGATTGCAAATCTTCACCAGCTTTTGGGATTATTTTAATAATTTCCGTTTTTCTACCTCTTGCAATATTTTCATTTGCTGAATGGCAATTTGGTTGAGTTTGACCAATCGCTCGCTTTGAAGCATGTTTTCATTAATAAAAACAGCATTCAGGTTTTCCATATTCGACAGGCAAATGAGTTCGTTAATGGTGGCATAATCGCGTATATTGCCTTTCATGGCCGTGTTGGCATCCCGCCATTGTTTGGCAGTAAGTCCGAATAGGGCGACATTCAGTACATTGGCTTCATTGGCATACACATAGGTTATCTGTTGTGGCATAAGTTCAGCCGGTATGAGGTTTTGCTTTATGGCATCGGTGTGGATATGGTAATTAATCTTCGACAATTCACGTTTAGCCGACCAACCTAGTAGCTTTTGTTCTTCTTCCTTGAGACGTTGAAATTCACGAACTAAATAGATTTTAAATTCGGGGCTTATCCACATTCCAAATTCAAAGGCAATATCTTTATGCGCTTAAGTACCTCCATATCTTCCGGTTTTAGCCTGAATACTGATAGCATTTGTTTTTTCAACGAATTCTTTAATACTGATTTTAAAACTGTTCAGACCTGCTTGATTTCTAATTAGGGCGAATTCGCCATAATTAAAAATGGGATTATATAATTTTTCCCAAATACCGAGATATTCGAGTGTATTCCTGTTTCTGAGCCAATCGGAAATAAAGAAATCACCGTCTTTAGCCTTTAACATATCGGTCAATGAAATGTAATCAGTATCATTGATTTGAAGTATAGTTACTTCAGTGTCTTTAATGATCAGTTTTGCCATATTGCTAACGATTAACGGTTGATTATTAATCCAAGAATTTAATGTGGTCGAATTTGATCCCTTTAATTCAATAATGGTCTGAACTCCCGAGGTATCAAGACAAGTTCTGATTCAACCCGATAACCCTGATTCCGCTGATTTCTTAACCAAAGATAATCAAAGGCAATCATATAATCAGCTTAATCATAGTTCCGACATTCTTGCCGCGATTAGATATCCCATGCTAAAAGATGCCCCGGGTACCCGGGGCAATACTGCACCAGCAGTCTATATCATGCATGGTTACTTCTTTTTGTTAAGTTTTTTTGAGGTCGTTTCTATTTGTTTGATATAGTCTTCTTCGACATTCGACAATCCATTTTTTAAACATTCTTTATATTTGTCGTATTCCTGATGTGCTTTTATTAACGCATTTTCGTGGCTTACTGTTCCCGGATTTTCCAGAATCTCATTGCCTGTCATTGTCAAAAATACGTTCAGCCGATCAATCCAATCTTTCATATACATGAGCTGGCGGTTAAGTGCCTGTAATTCGGCAACCTCAAGATAAGCAGTAACCATTCGGTTTAGTACATTCAGTTCTTGTTCGTTCAGATAGTTTTTGGCGATTTCCGTTTCCTGCCTGGTAGGTTTACTTCTTTTTTTACTAGTTAAACCCATGTTTAGTTTATTCGCGTCGGCGCGCTGGTATATGATTTCAGCGGCGGTATGACCATGAGCAGCCCAGTGCATTTTGTTTTGAACGGTTTTAAAGAACTCGATTGTCATTGGTGTGTTTGCGTCATAATCAACGCTTGTGGCATAAATGTCCAATACTTTTCGCCAAAATACTTTTTCTGATGATCGGATATCCCTGATTCTGGCCAACAGTTCATCAAAATAGACTCCACCACCAGCTTCTTTGAGCAATTCATCGTTCATGGTAAACCCTTTGATCAGGTATTCCTTGATCAGGCTTGTGGCCCATTTACGGAACTGAACACCACGATGCGATTTAACCCGATATCCTACTGAAATGATCACATCGAGATTGTAATAAGTTACCGGTTTGTCTGAATTTGCAATATGCATTTTTTGCATATTGCTTTCTCTGTCTAATTCACCTTCGTCGAACACATTTCTTATATGTCTCGAAATCACAGACTGGTCCCGTTGAAATAAGGAAACTATTTGCTCTTGTGTAAGCCAGACAGTTTCATTCTCAAAGTGGGTTTCTATCCGCGTTTGCCCGTCTTCTGTTTGATAGATGATAATTTCTGAATTCATTTTCTTTTCTTTTTGGGTTTAGGTTCTGAAGCAAACAATGTTCCCCTGTTTTTTTCTTCCTCATTCATTTGCTCAAACATAGTCTGAACTCCCGGGGTATCGGGACAAGTTTTGATTACACCTGATAACCCAGGTTCCGCTGATTTATTAACCAAAGATAATCTTAGTCAATCAATTAATCCGTGTAATCTGAACTTTTAAAGGATTGAAAAACCGCCCCCATTAAGAGAGCGGTTTTTTGACCCTGTAAGCCATTCAAATCCCTACGATACGATTATTCCACCTACATACTCGCTGTTCGATAAAACAGCCTGTGTTTCGTTGGAGAAGGAGATAAAGCACTGTACTTCGTCGCCTGAGAATCTGGAAGGAAGAGTGATTGACTGGCTGCCCCCGGTACGGGTATTACCGCCAACTATGGTTACTACACGATTCCTTACAGGATTGTACACCACCAGTAAAGCCTTGTCAGAAGCATCTGCATTGGTATCGTCCGAATTGTCTTCCCAGGTGTACTTGATTTCACCAGCAGTGGTGGAGGTGACTTCGGGGTTTAAAGCTCCCGGCAGATTGCCCTCGCTGACCAACACCTTTGAATAATCTACTTCATAAACCGGATAGGTACCCGTGAGGGCATTGACCAGGTTATACGACATGGCTGCATTAAAACCCGACATTTTTACTGCCTGGGTTTTAAACCCTATCCGCAGAAAGGGAATAAGAGGACGTAAGAACTTGCCCATTACCGAGAACTTTGCTCGTTGTTGAAGCTGAGCTGCTGTATTGGGTTGTGCAATGCTGGGGGCTATACCACGCATAACCGAGATGCCTTTCCAGCTGCTTCCGATGACTGTCCCGGTCTTACCGGAGAAGCCACCTAAGATACCTTGTTTAATAGTACTCATGTTTCTGAAATTTTAATTGTTTGTGCTCTGACTCGGTTGGACTATTACGCGGGTTATTCCTTCTTCGTCTTTCGCTAAACAAAGATAATCAATATACAACTAAGTATTTGGCAGTCAGTTTGTAATGCAGTTATTTGCAGTGTTTTGCATAGACTAATTTCTACTCTTTTATGTAGGCAGTGATTATCAGTAAATTGTGCTTACTGATAGAATGAATTATTTTTATGGAAGAATATAATGTAACGTAAAGTAGCATTATCCTATTTTATAATCGAATATTATTCCTGTCATAGATCATATAAACCTTAACTATTCAAGGTAATTACAAATCTCATTCTAAAAGTTGCAGATTGTATGTCATCTATAGACTGGAAAAGCTGCGCCAGCGCCAGGTTTAGTGAGAGTGTTCGTAACTGTAATATCAATTAACGCAGTGAACTATTCAATTTCTTTTCTTTCAATGGCATTGTGGTTTATTCTTTGGGTTTAACAAAGCCGATTGGCTTTCGGGATTGGTTGGGCGATGAAATGTTTTTATGCTTATTGGCCAGCTCTGATAGTGCCAGATAAATTTCATCGAAAGTTTCCTGATTTTCTTCTCCCAAATCATTTAAAGCCTTCAGGTTTTCCTCGCTCTGTTCCTCCAGTGCTTTCACGTGCTGCCAGAGCTCCTGTATTTCGGCTGAAACAGATGATTGAGCAAGCAGATAATTACGGGTAGCAACAAAGGCACGCATAATGTTGCGGTTTATCTCAATTGCAGTTGTTGAGTTAAGAACACTGCTAAGCATCGATACTCCCAATTCGGTAAACGCGAATGGCAAATATTTAATATTACTTCCACGGCCTTTGTTCAAGGTGCCAATTTGGCATCTTGAAAGTTCCTCCCTGGTTAATTCAAACATGAAATCGCTACCCTCAAAACGCTCAATGTTTCTTCTAACAGCACGTTTTAATTGTGATGTTTCGGTACCGTACATTTCTGCAAGGTCAAAGTCCAGCATTACACGCTGGCCCCGTATTTCATAAATTTTGCTTTGGATCAGTGATAGGTCCATAAAATTATTCTTTGGTTACTTTGCCTTTTACCTCTTCCAGAATCCTTTCAAGATCCTGCACTGAGGGATTCTGCTGAGTAAAACATAGTCTGAACTTTGATTACACCAGATTTATCCGATTCCGCTGATTTCTTAACCAAAGATAAACCTGGTCAATCATTTAATCAGCTTAATCATAGTTCCGACATTCTTGCCTGGATTACAAATCCCATGCTAAAAGGTGCAAATTGAAAATATGCACCAGCGCTGATATTTTCAATACCATTCTCCATTCCAATTTTGATATTCGTCTATCTTGACAGACATGTAATGTCTTAAGCGAGATAAGGTTATAAGAGAAATCCTGTTATAAAAATCAGATTCTTTCTTTAAGTTAATTAATTCCAGTAGTTGATGTTTTATATTGGTTTCAAGTCTTGCACTGTTTTTTAAGTTTGTGGGGCGATTGTCTAACGTGATATTAGTTTCAATAAATGGATTCCATTCATATTCTGTACCTTGAAAAATGTAGTATTTAAAATCTTGTCTTGAAAGATATGAAAGTTTAGATACAGCTTGATAGGTCATGAACCCTTTTATCTCGATGTAAAGGTCAAAATCATTTAGGTATATGTCGCATTTGGGCGGAGTCAATGATCTGGTTGTTTTCCAGGGATGATTATCTAGTGGTACAGGTTTTTGAATCTCAAAATTGATTTGATTTTTCTTCAATTCACTCTGGATTCTTTCTTCAAGTTTACTCATGTGTGACGTCTATTAACAGACATATAGTTAATCTTATGGGCTTTGATTTTTAATCACCTTCAAAAAAGTCTCCGTCCAATTCTTTGACTTCATAAACCGCCTTAATTTGAATCCCAACGTTATATTGGTGCATTAAATCAACTAATTTATTCCCGTCAATTAATATGATTGTATGATGCGCATCATGGGCTTTTTGATAGGCTCCTTTATCAAAGTTTGAAGTAGTCACAAAAACACCTTTATTCGTGTTGCCACTCATTGCTCCTATAAAATTGCGAATATCCTTTTCATGTACTTTATTTTCACTATATCTTTTCGCTTGAATGTAGATTTTATCTAAGCCAAGTTTATCCTCATTTATTATACCATCAATACCACCATCACCAGATTTTGGTGTCTCAATAAAGTCACCATATCCCATTTTCTTCAATAATTTCAATATTACCTTTTCAAAATAATAGGGGTCAATATTCTTTAATTTTTCTAACAATTCACTTTTTACTTGTGTCTCGATTTCTGAAAAACCTTTGTCAATTAAGTCTTGTGGAGTGGAATTTAATATTTCAGCATTATGAGGAACGTTTTTTGTGGTTTCCTCTTTATAAAAGTCCAAAAAGTTAGATTCACCTGTAACATCACTAAGTTCTAACTGTTCCATATATGATTTCTTACCTTTCTCGGTAATTTGAACCATGCCTCTTTCTGGATAAATTATATAACCACCCTTTTTTAAATATGACTTTCCCCAGGCTATCCTATTTAAAATCAATAGTTCTCCGCTTTTGGTTTTTTGATTTAATACTTCTTTCGGCAGATCAGAAAAATACTTGTCGACAACTTTTTTAAGTAATTCTCTATGGTGTACTATTTCTCCATTACTCAGAATGTCGAGTATTGGCTTAAAAGTCTCATGAAATTTAGGTAACTCTTTCTTTTCCATTATATTAGTTTAGGTCTTGTTAACACTTACTTTCAGTGTCTTATATTATTGGCATTGGTCTACATTTTTCAATTCTTATATGTCAAAATTAATAATTAGTGGCGTTACATTTCGCTCGGATTATTAATCCCATGCTAAAAGTTGCAGATTGCAAATCTACACCAGCGCTGAAGTGAGAGGCTCTCCCCAACAGCTAATTACTGGCGGGGCAGTCGATTAGCGGTAGCTATTTTTTATCATTATCTATAATAAATAGTCCAAACTTGTCGTTTTGACTTGTTCTTCAATTTTATCTGGTGACGGATACATAGCCATCATAGTTATACCAATATTATTTTCTGGTTTCTTTAATACACTTGGAGCATTTAAAGTAAAACCAGAGATATGTATGATACTCCCCAAAAATAGGACAGGAAGTTAAGATATAAATTTACATCTTTAAATCAAAATTTATGTCAACAACACGAAGGAAGTTTAGTAAGGAGTTTAAGTCTAAAGTTGTTTTAGA
>Ga0118677_10003245_pt1 | contig 31141 bp, 21 predicted proteins | sample AliMusrvi5mmetaG_FD_86154 | JGI IMG/M metagenome (GOLD analysis project Ga0118677, IMG submission 86154) | reverse complement strand
TTTTGGTTTCCCAATCAAACCCGACCTTAGCTGCTTTTTCCTGAATGCGGTATGCGCGCAACAACGCGGGCATTGCCTGCGGAATTCCCTGCAAAAGCGAGGTTCTTCCCTCATTCATTTTTATAGCTTCCCAGTTTTGTGCTATCTCCTCAGCATTCGTTGCCGTTCCATCGGCAAAAATATGCGGATGGCGGCGAATAAGTTTTTCTGTTATTGATTTTATGACATCTTCAATATTGAAATTGCCCTTTTCCTCCGCAATAACGGAGTGAAATGCAACATGAAGAAGCAAATCGCCTAATTCCTTCTTTAATTCATCTGCATCGCCTTCATCGATTGCGTGAACCACTTCGTACGCTTCTTCAATCGTATTGCCCGAAATTGACTCATGCGTCTGCTCTCTGTCCCATGGACATTCTTTCCGCAAACGGCTCATTACTTCAACAAATTCTCTGAATGTTGCTTCTATCAAAGGATACTCCATTTTTCAACTGTTTATTATACGTAAAATAATTATTTTAATATACTTAATTTGAAGTAATAGGAAAAGGATATCAATGTACGAGAAAAGATTAGATGAGCTTCAAATAGCCATACCTGAAACTCCAAAACCATTGGCAGCATATGTTCCCGCTATCAAGACAGGCAACTATATATATACATCCGGGCAATTACCCATGCAAAATGGGGAATTACTTGCCACCGGCAAAGTCGGCTCTGACGTAGGCACGGAACAGGCTCAGAAGGCTGCTCGCGCTTCAATCATTAACTGCTTGAGTGCCGTAAAATCAATAACGGGGTCACTGGACGCCATTGAACAAATAATAAAAATAACCGTCTTTGTTAACAGTGCTGCCGGATATACCGACCAACCTGTTGTTGCGAATGGAGCTTCAGAGCTTTTATTGCAAATATTTGGAGACGCGGGGAAACACGCCCGGAGCGCTGTTGGCGTCAGCGAATTGCCGCGAAACGGCGACACGGCGCCCATCTCAGCCAGCGCCTGGGGTAGGTAAGGAAACTTCTCATGCCCCTGCGCGCCTGGACCTGTGGCGAGCCACAGCACCGCCCCTTGCCCCCGCCGCACGCCTGCCAGTAGTGGCGCTTTCGACCATCGCTCGCGCACAAAAATACGCGCGCCGGAGCTGAGCGCAAAGACTGGAAGGGACTCCGTTTTCTCCCAAATAATGGGAAGCTTCGGCGCGCGTTCGTCCACCACGCTGCGGACAGAGAGCGCCCCCTGCCCAGGTTGAAAGCCGAGGGCGGCGGCCAGCGGCGAAGCGCCAGTGAGCACGACGAGCGCGCCTTCGTCGACGCGCTTTAGCCAGACGGCAGGATCGGCAACCGCGCCTTCAGGAATTACAGTGACATCAGCGCGGGCTCCCGATGCCGGCAGCAGACCGACGGAGGTAAGCACAGCCGGCCAGGCGCCGGCGTTAGCGCCCACGATCTCAAAATGGGTGGCAGCCTGTGCCCCGCCGGCAAGCAGGCAGAACAGGCTAATGAACAATCGCATAGGAGAATCCGGCCCTCAGATCGAAGTAGTTGGGACGGCGCGGATTGCCCTCGTTGATCAGGTTGGCTCCACGCAGCAGGTTGACGGAGAACTGCACCGCATGGGGCAACCGGAAGCGGATTCCCGGCCCCGTCTCCACATAATTGGCCCAATATTGACCATGCAGGTCAACAGTGGCGTTGTGGTTCCAGAATAGTTGCACAGGCGAGGCTTCGAGCAGCGGCAGCGTGATGCCTGTTCGCGTTTGCGAATAGATCAGCATGTCGTTCGAGAAGCGGCTGACATAGATCCCATCGGCATTGGTCTCCGCGAACAATGACCGCCGCTTCCACATCCGGGCATAGGCCAGCCCGCCGCGAAAGTCCTTGCGGTTGACGCCTCTCGACCGGTAGCTCAACGCCTCACCACCTTCGAACCAGCCCATGAGTCCTTTGAACGCGCCCGTACCGTATGGCGTAGCGACACCGGCGGCGAGGATCACCGAACTCTCCGACAACGACTGCGGCAGCACGCCGCTGGTCTGGCCGCGCGAGTCGCCAATGAAGCGAACCGAAATATAAGGCCGCAGCGGCAGCGCGGCGATCCGCATCTCCGTCTTCACCTGGCCGTAGGTGAAGACATCGTGCCAGCGCGTGGAGAAGAACGGGAACAGCCAGCCGGAGGTGCGGAAGCGGGCGAAGGCCGGGCGCAGATTGTTATAGGCTCTGCGCGCTTCGGCCGCGATTGCCGCATCCGGGCTCTGGCGCGCCAGATCGAACCACCGCAGCGCCTGCAGGTCGTCATGCAACAGGTTGTACGTCCAGCCGAGTTTGAGGATCACTTCGTAGTCGAGCGGATCGCCTTCATGCGCGATCTGCAGGTACTTGCGCGCGTCCTTGAGATAGTTGCGCTGCAGGCTGCGCAGGGCCAGCGACTTGGCCTCCGCCGCATTGAGCCCGTTCATCGCCTCAGCCCGAAGCTTCAATCTCTGCTCGGGCCGCAATGACTTGTTGATGCGCCCGGCAAGTTCCTTGTCGCCCGAAGCCAGCACCTTTTCGAGCAGTGTCATGGCCGCGGCTTCGTCGCCTCGCTCCAGCTTGAGAAAACCGAGTTGCGTGGTGGAAAGCAGGTCCGCAGGAGAGTGCTCTACCAGCCAGGCGAACTCCCGCTCGGCCTCGCCCGGCTGTTCCATCTTGAGCAGCAGAAAGGCCAGTTCCCTTCGCAGTGCGTAATTCTCCGCGTCGGCCGCCAGCGCGGCGTGGAATTCGTAGAGGTACGGATAACGCTCAGGCAACTGTTCACGCGCCTGTTCGGCCACACGCGGCTCCGCACCTCGTGAGGCCGCCAGCAGCACCGCGATCGCCTCCGGTTCACGGCCCAGCAGGCGATTGACGCGGCCAAGATCGAGCAGCAAGGAACGCATCGTCGGCTTGAGCCGCCAGGCGGCATGATAGTTTTCGAGCGCGAGCACAAGATCGTCCCGCTGTTCGGCCAGCTTTGCCAGTTCCTGGTGCGCGCTGAAGTTCTCCGGAGTCAGCTGCAGCGCCTGCTGCCAGCGATGGATCCCTTCGGCCAACGGACGGTCGACGTTTTGAAAGGCCTGCTGTGCGGTGGCGTTGCCAGCTTTGCCGAGCCGTTCAAAGACCAGCCGCGCCTCCCGTTCCTGCCTCGTTTCAAAGGCCAGAAAGGCGAACTCCAGCGCCGCCTCCGTATCGGCCGGATCAAGCCGCATCACCTCAAAGAACTGGTCGCGCGCGGCCACGGTCTCTCCGGTCTTGAGCAGCGTATAGGCCAGATCCTTGCGGAGTGGAGTGCGTTGCGGACTGGCCTCAACCGCCCGTCCGAAGAGCGAAATGGCGCGGCCATAGTCGCGCGCCCGCAACGCCTGGTAAGCCTCGTCCAAGCCTTCCGCGGCTATCGCCGGAGGAGTCGCGATACCGGGAAAGAACAGTACCGAGGTGGTTATGGCGCCGATGATATTTTTGATAGTCACGGCTCTGTGTAAAAAGAGAGTGCCGGCCCGGCGGAAAAATTCTCACCGGAATTTTTCAGTGGGATAACATGAAGGCATGAGCCCATACCGTGGCGTCGACTACATGAACGTGGATTCGCTGCTGAGCGAAGAGGAACTGCTGGTGCGGCAGACCGCGCGCCAATTCGTGGAGGAGCGCGTGATCCCTGTGATCCGCGACTGCTATCGCGACGGGCGCTTCCCCATGGACCTCGTCACCGAGATGGGCCGCCTCGGCTTCTTCGGCGCCAACCTGGAGGGCTATGGCTGCGCCGGAATGAATAACATCGAGTACGGCCTGCTGTGCCAGGAACTGGAACGCGGCGACTCCGGACTGCGCAGCTTCGTCTCCGTCCAGGGTGCGCTCGTCATGTATCCCATCCTCACCTACGGCAGCGAAGAGCAGAAAGAGCGCTGGCTGCCCAAACTCGCCGCGGGCGAGGTGATCGGCTGCTTCGGCCTCACCGAGCCGGGCTTTGGCTCGAATCCCGCCGGCATGCTGTCGCGCGCGGTAAAGGATGGCGGCGAGTGGGTCTTGAACGGCGAAAAGACCTGGATCACCAACGGATCGCTCGCCGGCGTGGCGGTGTTCTGGGCCCGCACCGCGGATGGCATCCGCGGCTTCCTTGTCGAGCGCGGCACCCCGGGCTACACCACCTCCGACCTGCATGGCAAACTCTCGATGCGCGCCTCGGTGACATCGAGCCTGAGCATGGTCGATGTGCGCGTGCCCGATTCGGCGATGCTGCCCGGCGCGCGCGGCCTGAAGGGACCACTGGGATGCCTGACCCAGGCCCGTTACGGCATCGGTTGGGGCGTCTTGGGCGCGGCCATGGATTGCTACGAAACGGCGCGCCAGTATACGATCCTGCGTAAACAGTTTGACGACAAGCCGATCGCCAGCCATCAACTGGTACAGGAGAAACTGGCCAACATGATCACCGGCATCACCCAGGGGCAACTGCTGGCGCTGCATGCCGGGCGGCTGAAGGACCAGGGCAAATTGGAGCCCGCGCATGTTTCGATGCTCAAACGCAACAACGTGTCGATGGCGCTCGATTGCGCGCGGCTGAGCCGCGACCTGCTGGGCGCCAACGGCATCATGGACGAGTACCCGATCATGCGCCACTTGTGCAATCTGGAAACCGTGAAGACTTACGAAGGGACCGACCATGTCCATGCGCTGGTGATCGGCGAACGGGTCACCGGAGTGGCCGCCTACAAATAGTTTGGCGATAAAGTTGCGCCGGGCGTGGGGAGTCCGCTATATTGAAGATGGTTTTCTATGTGGATTGTATATTTATTGACGACGATACACGTGATCGTCTGCTTGTTTCTTGTGATTGTAGTGTTGCTGCAGAGCGGCAAGGCTGCTGATCTAGCCGGCGCTTTTGGCGGCATGGGATCGCAGACTGCCTTCGGCCCTCGCGGCGCGGCCACGGTGCTTTCCAAGGCGACGACAGTCGCGGCGGCACTCTTCATGGTGACTTCGATTTCGTTGTCGATCATGGGCACGCGGACGGCAGGCATCGGCGGTTCGAAGTCGGTTCTCGAAACCTCCAAGCCGGCAACTAAGCCGGGCACGGCAACGGCCCCGACTCCCCTGAATCTGCCCGGTACTCCGGCAGCCAACCCGGGCGGCGCGCCGAATCCGAATGCGCCTTCAGTGACGTTGGAAGATCCGCAGACCGGCAAGAGCAAGACTATCCCGATCACTCTGCCGCCGAAGACTCCTGAGAACACAGTGAAGGATCCGGCCCAGAAGAAATAGTTTAAGAAGTCCACCAAATGCGGAGGTGGCGGAATTGGCAGACGCACTAGCTTGAGGTGCTAGCGGGAGCAATCTCGTGGGGGTTCAAGTCCCCCTCTCCGCACCAGAAATCGGCCCGTAATCCTATCAGGTTACGGGCTTCCTCATTTCAACTCGAAATCCAAAACCTCACGGATCTTCGTTGCCAGCAATTCGGGACTAAACGGCTTCTGAAGCAACACTGTGTCATGATCCAGTATTCCCCGGTCGCTAACCACATCCGCCGAGTAGCCCGAGATGAAAAGCACCTTCAGATCGGGAAGCAACCTGCCCAACTGTTCGGCCACCTTCTTGCCGTTCATTCCAGTCAGGACAATGTCACTCAACAGCAAATGGATTTCTCCCACAGGGCCTCTGCCAATGGCGATTGCCTCCTCGCCGCTGGATGCCTCAAGAACTCGATAGCCATACCCTTCCAATACAGCCCGCGTAAAGGACCGGACACCATCCTCATCTTCAACCAGAAGTATCGTCTCCCCGCCCTTTGCTGAGGTGGGGGACATCGGCCTCTTCTCTGCCGGCAGCTCCCATTCCACTCGAGGCAGGTAGATTCTGAACGTTGTTCCGATCCCAACTTCGGAACTTGCCATGATCCATCCATTGTTCTGCTTGACGATTCCGTAGGCGGTGGACAAACCCAATCCGGTCCCTTTGCCGACGGCTTTTGTGGTGTAGAACGGTTCAAACATATGCTGGAGGGTCTCTTCTTCCATGCCGCATCCGGTATCGGTAACCGTGATCAAGACATAACGTCCCGGCTTTACGCTTGGATGGATCGCCGCTACCTCCTCGGCTGCATCCACATTCCTGGTTGCAATATCGATCCTGCCGCCGTCAGGCATCGCATCACGGGCATTCACCACATGATTCATGATCACTTGATGCAGTTGATCCGGATCGGCCATCACCCGTCCCAGCGAATCATCGAGCTGGGTATTTAGCGTGATATCTTCGCCGATTAACCGCTCCAGCATGGGGATATACTCAAGAACCCTGCGGTTCAGATCGCAAACGATCGGCTCGATCACCTGCTTCCGGCTGAAGGCCAGCAACTGCTTGGTGAGACTGGCCGCCTGCTCACCGGATTTCAGGATGGCCGCGGCATGTGAGCGCAACGGATCAGCGAGCGAGAGCCGTTGCGTCAACAACCCGCTGTAGCCGTTGATGACGGTAAGCAGATTATTAAAGTCATGCGCTACTCCGCCCGCCAACCTTCCGATCGACTCCATCTTCTGGGCTTGCGCCAGACTGGCTTCCAGCTGCTTGCGGTCCGTAATGTCCCTCACTGCGCCGATGATATGCGGCTCACCCTGCACCTTCAGGGTAGTGATTGATAGCGAGACGATGATTACCTTTCCGCTCTTCGTCCTCCCATTCAACTCAATATTCCTAACTCGACCCGTCGCCTTGAGTTCTGAAAACACTCGCTTCCGGTCTTCTGGATCGGCATAGAGATTGAGTTCCAGCAAGGTCTTCCCGATGGCCTCTTCTTTGGAATACTCCCACGTCTTTTCGAAAGCGTCATTTACATCAATGATGATGCCGTCTTCCCATTTGGCCAGATAAAGCGCATCCGGACCGTTCATGAACTGCACCCGGAACCGCTCCTCGCTCTCCTGCAACCTCCGTTCGGCCAGTTTGCGCTCGGTGGTATCGCGGTGATAGGCCTGGATCAAAAATGTTCCGCCCATGTCGATGATGCTGGACGAAACCTCAAACGTCAAAACATGGCCGTCTTTGTGATAGTGCTCAACGTCGAATGTCAACGGCTCTCCATCCATCAAGCGCCGCATCCAGCCAGGAACCTGCTGGGCAGTTTCTGGCGTATCCAGGTCCCGCAAGCTCATGCGCTGCATCTCTTCCACGCTGTAGCCGTGCATCTGCGCGAACGCTTCGTTTACTGAGACCAGTTGACCTTCCAGCGTCAACAGCGATATCCCGTCCTTGGCCCGGTCAAAAAGAATCCGGTAGCGCTGCTCGCTTGCCAGTAGCGCCATCTCCACCCGCCTGCGCTCAGTAATGTCACGAAGAGCGGCGAGCAGAACCGTTTGACCTTTTGCCTGGAAAGACCGGGCGGTAATCTCCACCGAAAAGACAGTACCATCCTTCTTGCGATGAAAGCGATGTGGGACCTTTACCACTTGTTCTGGTGTCCATTTCCCAGCCTGGGTCCGCGGAGCTGTCTCCATGGGTTCTGCCGAGATCTCCGTGTCCGCCCTCGCGAGCAACTCCTCGTGACTATAGCCATACAGTTCCGATGCCGCATTGTTGGCGTCCAGGATCTGGCCCGTCGCCGCGTCTATCAGGAAAAGCGCATCCGACCCCAGGAAGAACAGCCTGCGGTACTCCGCCTCCTTCTCTTCCAACGCTGCTTTCGTTGACCTGAGTTCAGTGATGTCCCGTCCAAAACAGGCGAACCAGCCGCCGTCGGACGCCTGATATTGGACGCTTACCTCGGCATCGAAGTGAGTCCCATCCTTGCGGCGATTCCGGGCCTCGAAACGGGCACGGCCCTGCGCCTTGAGCCACTGGATGAATCCCGCCATCTCGTCAGGCGTGCGGTCGGCCACCAGATCGGCGACGCGCATGCCGAGCAACTCCTCTGCGCTATAACCGCTCATATTGGCGTAACTGTCATTCACCTCCAGCAATCGCCCCGCCGCGTCCGTCATCCAGAATCCGTCCATGGCCGTCTGGAGGATTGTCTGGTGCCGTTCCTCGCTCTTCCGCAGCTTCTCCTCTGCCTGTTTGCGCGCAGTGATGTTCTCGATCAGCGCGACAAAATATCCGGCTTTGGGCCTGTAGGCGAAGTTGGAACACCAAAACTCCAGTCCACTGATGTGACGTTCAAAACTCTCGGGTTTTCCTGTCAGCACAACCCTTCCATAGGCAGCCAATAAATCAGGATTGGCTTCAAGCACTCCAGGAGCAACTTCAGTTACTCTTTTGCCGATGACGTTGTTCAACCCTGTCATTTCTCCGAATGCAGGATTCACCTCCAGATAAACCCAGTCCTTCGGTTCACCGTCCTCGAACAACATTTGACAGTAGGCGACGCCGTAGCTCATCTTGTCGAACAACGATCGGAAGTGTTCTTCTCGCTCCCGCGCCTCGGCCAGTTCGCGATCCGGCGCCTCTACTGCCGTCCATAGCAAATGAGTCGTCTGGCCGGCGGCATCCTGAACCGGTGCAAGCGTCAGATCAACCTTGTAGAGTTCGCCGTGCTTCCGCCGCCATATCGAATTGCCTTTCCACGACGGCACAATTCTCTGGAAATCAGACCTCGCTTCAGGTGCCACCAGCAATTCGGCATCCTGCCCAACGAGGTCACTTTCGGAAAATCCGGAAAAGCGGAGGAAACAATCGTTGGCCCATTGAATGACACCTGTGTAATCCGTGATGATCATCGGCATTGGCACGGATGCCAAAGCCGATGTCAACACCCGCACTTCGCGAGGTGGATATGCCGGACTGTCTTTATCAGACATCAAGACCAGTATATCACCTGTTTTACGCAAAATGCTGCCGCGTTAAAAAGTTGGGCAGGATGGCATCCTGCGCGGCGATTGCCAATCGCCGCGACCGCACGCCCACCACCCCTAGTATCGGAGATAACAATTTGTTTATCTTAACGTGAAAAGATCATCTATATCCAAAGGGGTGAACCATCGGAACGAACATCCCGGCCTCCCGCATTTATAGCGTCGCCACCTTCTTCTCCCTGTTCAACCTCAAGCCGCAAGACCTCTTGCGGTCCAAGCAAATCGGGGCGAGAATGTTCTAGAGGTCCGCGATATTGAGCAACTGATTGAGATGGACACACTCTCCCCGCAAGAACGAAGCGAACAGATGGGCCGAGTCAAAGCAAAGGACACGAAGCCGGAGTTAATTGTTCGCCGATTGGTACATCGCCTGGGCTTCCGGTATCGGTTACACGCAAGTAGACTACCGGGGAAGCCGGATCTGGTATTTGTTCGTAGAAAATGCGTGATATTCGTTCACGGTTGCTTCTGGCATCGTCATTCGGGGTGTGCGTTGTGCCGGATGCCGAAGTCCCGGCTGGACTTCTGGAAACCGAAGCTCGAAAAGAACCGCATCCGGGACTCACGAAACCAGCGGAAGCTCCGAAAAGATGGTTGGAGACTCTTGGTTCTCTGGGAGTGCCAGTTGGCCGACGAAGAGAAGCTGAAGAATAGGATAATAGAGTTCTTGGGACAAGTGGAATGATGACATCCGTTGAATTATTCGCAGGAGTAGGTGGCCTTGCCCTTGGCGTGTCCAACGCTGGCTTCCAGCACAAAGCCGTAATTGAGTGGGACGCCGATGCATGTGCGACGATCCGTGAGAATCAGCGACGCAACATCGAACCACTGAACGAATGGCCACTGCATGAAGGGGACGTCCGGGGGTTCGATTTTGGCGGCTTGGGCGAAGGCATCGACCTCTTGGCTGCTGGCGTTCCATGTCAACCTTGGTCTCTCGGAGGCAAGCACCGAGGCTTTCAAGATGAACGCAATCTATTCCCGGATACCGTTGCGGCCATTCGCACTCTAAGGCCGAAGGCTGTTCTCATAGAAAACGTGAAGGGGCTTCTGCGGCAGTCTTTTGCAAAATACTTTGAGTATATTAAGTTGATGGTGCGCCACCCCGAAGTGATCCGCAAAGAGACGGAATCGTGGATGGAGCACCTCTCCCGATTGGAGCGGCATCACACATCTGGTCGCCAGAGAGGTTTGGAATATAAGGTAGTCTCTCAACTTCTCAACGCTGCTGATTACGGAGTGTCGCAGCGCAGAGAAAGAGTGTTTCTGGTGGCCTTTCGATCCGACCTTGGCGTGGAATGGTCATTCCCGGCTCCCACCCACTCTCAGGATGCCCTATTGGTTGAGCAGTGGGCGACAGGCGAGTATTGGGATCGTCACCAAGTCGCAAAGCGGAATAGACCGCAACATCCAGAGAAGCTGCGGCCCCGGCTGGAGCGTATCAGCTCGCGACTGCCGCTGGACTCCCCTTGGAGAACGGTTCGCGATGCCATCTGCGATTTGCCTGATCCCGCGAAGAACACCGCTAATGGAGTGATGAATCACTGTTTCCAACCGGGCGCGAAACCATATCCGGGTCACACGGGAAGCCCCATCGATGAACCAGCCAAGACGCTCAAAGCCGGAGATCACGGCGTTCCAGGAGGCGAGAACATGTTGCGCCTTCCCGATGGACGTGTCCGTTACTTCACGGTCAGGGAGTCCGCACGAATTCAGACGTTCCCTGACTCGTTTGTCTTTCACGGATCGTGGACGGAGACGATGCGCCAATTGGGAAACGCTGTTCCTGTACAATTGTCAGAAGTGGTCGCTTCCGACATCCGAAGACATTTGAACGCAAGGATTGAGCGGCCAACTTCGCCATGCATTCCGAATCCGCCTACAACCCACTAGACAAGCGAAATCTTGGCGCCAGTGTAGCCGATGCACTGCTCTCCAAACCCCTTGGCCCGCTCCCACCTGAGGAACCGTTCATCGGTGCGGGGGTATATGCCATCTACTACAGGGGCAACTTCCCAGCATATCGGCCAATTTCACTCCAGTCCAAGTCGCAACGTGAAATCCCAATTTACATTGGGAAATCGGTCCCGGCTGGTGCACGAAAGGGGAGCTTTGGGCTCGATATTCCAGCCGGGCCCGTCCTGTACAATCGATTGGCCGAACACGGGGATTCAATCCGGCAGGTGGAGAACTTAAGGGGCGAGGACTTCCTTTGTCGATACCTTGTCGTTGACGACATTTGGATTCCCCTTGGCGAATCCCTACTCATTCAAATGTTTTCTCCGGTTTGGAATCGGCTAATCGATGGGTTTGGCAATCACGATCCTGGTAAAGGCCGCTACCAAGGTCAAATGCCAGCTTGGGACGTTCTCCATCCCGGCCGGCGATGGGCAACGAAGCTGCAACCACACAAGAAGTCAGGCAGCGATTTGATCTCCGCGATTCAGGAGTACTTCAAAGTCCTCCCGAAGCCATGATGTTTCTTTCGAAGCGATAGCGATATTCCCTGCCGGCCTACAGCTGACCAGTGGCCTCACCCAACTTGCGCACGCGTGGGTAGCACATATCGCAATCGCAAACCGATCCAACTACGCCTCCATGAGACATCAAATCGCCGCGACCACAAGCCCACCACCCCCTAGTATCGGAGATTAAGATGTGTTTATATGAAATTTGACATATCAACACAAGGAGTGACCCATGACCGTCCCCACTCTTGAACCCCCGCCACGCACGCTCCTCCCGGCTGAGGATCAGGAATTCATTGACTCCCTCATAAACCGCTACCTCGGACACCCCGGCATGCTGCTGGGACTGCTTGAGGAGATCCAGGCCAAACAGCCCGGAAAATACTTATCTCCGGAGACGCTCGAATACCTCGCAGCCAGAACGGGCATCCCGGCCTCCCGCATTTATAGCGTCGCCACCTTCTTCTCCCTGTTCAACCTCAAGCCGCAGGGCGAACACACAGTCTGCATCTGCCGCGGCACCGCCTGCCACACGCGCGGTTCACGGCAACTGCTTGACCGCGTGAAACTCCAGCTCGGCCTGCGCGAAGAAGACGACGACGGCAGCGCCGATAAAATCTCCCTCACCACGCGCGACCGCAAGTTCACCCTGCGCACCGTAGCCTGCTTCGGCCAATGCGCCCTCGCCCCGGTAGTCGAAGTGGATCATGCCATCCTCGGCCACGTCAATGAAAACGGCCTCGAACGGGAAGTTGCGGCGATCCAGAAAGGAGGCCGCAAGTGAAGATCCTCGATCTCGCCTCGTTCAGCGCGGCCCGCGAAGAAGGCCTCGCGAAACTCCTGCCCGCCAGGACGCGCATCGCGGTCGGCATGGGCACCTGCGGCTCCGGCAACGGCGCCGAAAGCGTCTATCACGCCTTTGCCGATGCCATCAACAATCGCGGACTCGGCATCTCGCTCGTGCGCACCGGCTGCTTCGGCTTCTGCGCCGCCGAGCCGCTGGTGAACATCCTCATCCCCGGCAAGCCGCTGGTCATCCTGCAGCGCGTGCAGCCAAACGATGTGCCGGCGATACTCGATGAGATCAACGCAGGGCGCGTTCCGGCCGAACTCGCGCTGTGCCGCATCGAAGAGTGGGACCACATCACCGGCCACATCAAATTCGGCGCCGGCTTCCCTGAGATCCCACTGTGGAATGAAGTGCCCTTCTTCCAGGGGCAAAAGAAGATCGTCCTGCGCAACTGCGGACTCATCGCCCCCGGCGACATCGAAGAGTACTTCGCCGTCGGCGGCTACCAGGCTCTCTACAAGGTCCTGATCGATGGCAACCCCGACCTCGTCATCGAACAGATCAAGGCCGCCAAACTCCGCGGCCGCGGCGGCGCCGGCTACCAGACCGGCATCAAATGGGAGTTCATGCGCAAGGCCAAAGGCGCGAAGAAATACATCATCTGCAACGCCGATGAAGGCGATCCCGGCGCATACATGAACCGCAATGAGATCGAATCCGATCCGCATGCGCTGATCGAGGGCATGGTCATCGGTGCCTACGTGATGGGAGCCGAAGAGGGCATCATCTATGTGCGCGCCGAATACCCGCTCGCCGTGCACCGCTTGAGCCACGCCATCGAAGAAGCGAAAGAATGCGGCATCCTCGGCGATAACATCCTCGGACGCGGCTTCCGCTTCCACCTCAGCATGGTGGAAGGCGCCGGCGCGTTCGTGTGCGGCGAAGAGACCGCGCTCATCCGCTCGCTCGAAGACAAAGCCGGCCGCCCCACTCCGCGCCCACCATATCCCGCGGAATCCGGCCTCTTCGGCTGCCCCACCAACATCAACAACGTCGAGACCTGGTACAACGTCGCGCCCATCGTCCTCAAAGGACCGGCCTGGTTCACCGAAACCGGTTCGCCGAAAAGCCCCGGCACAAAGGTGTTCTCACTCGTCGGCAAGATTCAATCCACCGGCCTTGTCGAAATGCCCCTCGGCACGCCGCTCAAGACCTTCGTCTACGACATCGGTGGCGGTGGAGTAAACGGCCGCACCATCAAATCCGTCCAGACCGGCGGACCCTCCGGCGGCTGCATCCCGCATGAGATGTTTGACACCGCCGTTGATTATGAGAGCCTCTCGCAGATCGGCTCCATCATGGGCTCCGGCGGCATGGTCGTCATGGACGAAGACAACTGCATGGTCGACGTCGCGCGCTACTTCATCGAGTTCACCCACTCCGAATCCTGCGGCAAATGCGTACCCTGCCGCGTCGGGCTCGATAAATCCCTCCACTACCTGAACAAACTCAGCCACGGCATAGCCTCGCAGAACGACATCACGGCCCTCGACGAACTCTCGCGCATGATCCGCGACACGTCGCTGTGCGGCCTCGGCCAATCCGCGCCCAATCCGGTGCTGACCACACTACGCCATTTCCGCCACGAGTTTGACGATCACATCCTCGCCCACCGCTGCCGCGCCGGCGTGTGCGAAGATCTCGCGCTCTCGCCCTGCGAAAACTCCTGCCCGCTGCACATGAACATCCCGCGCTTCCTGCAGCTGTTGAAGGAAGACCGTCTCGACGAAGCCTTCGAATCCATCGCCATCGATAATCCCCTGCCCGCCTCCACCGGCCGCGTCTGCCAGCACCCTTGCGACAACCGCTGCCGCCGCGCGGGCACCGATGAATCGGTGAACATGCGCGAAGTCCACCGCTTCGTCGCCGACACCATCTACAACTCCGGCCGCTACGAGGCGCTCAAAACGAAAATCGTCTCCCAGCGCAAACCAGCCACCGGCAGAAAGATCGGCGTAGTCGGAGCCGGGCCCACCGGTATCGCCTGCGCCTACTACTGCGCCCTGGCCGGACACGACGTCACCATGTACGACGCGAATCCGCTGCCGGGCGGCATGCTCCGCTACGCCCTGCCCGAATACCGCCTGCCCAAGTCCGTGCTCGACAAAGAACTGGAACTCGTCGAGCGAATGGGCGTGAAGTTCCAGGGCAACACACGCGTCCCGCAGGACCTCTCTCTCAACGACCTCGACTCACTCTACGACGCCGTCTTCCTCGCCATCGGAACCTGGAAAGAGAGCTGGGTCTATCTTCCCGGCACCGAGTTGAAAGGAGTCTATCCGGCCCTGCCCTTCCTCGAAAAAGTCTCGAAAAACGAGCCTGTGGAACTAGGCGCCAACGTGGCCGTCATCGGCGGAGGCAACGCTGCCATCGATTCCGCGCGCACCGCGCTGCGCATGGGCTCGAAGGTCACCATCATCTACCGCCGCGAACGTACCGACATGCCCGCCATCCCCGAAGAGACCGAGGCCGCCGAAGCCGAAGGCGCCGAAATCGTCTTTCTCGCCACGCCGCATCGCATCGTTGGCGACGGCGCAGGCAAGGTGCAGGCGATCGAAGTGGTAAAGACCCGCCTCGGCGAATACGATGCCTCAGGCCGGCGCCGCCCCATACCAACCAACGACATTGTGCGCCTCCAATGCGACTCCATCATCCTCGCCGTGGGCGAAACGGTGGATGCCGATTTCGCCCGCGCATCGGGCTTGAAGATCAAAGAAAATGCCCTGATCGAAGTGGACCGCTACACCCTCGAAACTTCGCGGCCGAAATTCTACGCCGGAGGCGACCTGATCACCGGCGCGTCCAACGTCTCAAACGCCATGGGCTATGGCAAAAAGGCGGCGCGCAATATGGACGAGCGCCTGATGGGCGTGCATCGCTGGGAGCAGCTATTTCCGCAGTTCGAATATGACCAGTCGCCTCCCGCGCACGCCAGCGAAAGCCACCGCCATCACGTGACGGAGTTCCCGGCGGCCGTTCGAGTCAAGACCTTTGAAGAAGCCACGCACGGGCTAAGCGCAGTGGAAGCGATGGAGGAATCCTGCCGCTGCCTGCGCTGCGACCTGCGCAACGGAGACCACTAACATGCCATCATCCATATCCCTTCGTATCGACGGCGAATTCATCCGGGCGTCCGTGGGCCAGACCATCCTCGACGCTGCCGCCGCCGCGGGAAAGTTCATTCCCGCGCTCTGCAACATGAAGGGACTCAGCGCTGTCGGCGCCTGCCGCGTGTGCATCGTGGAGGTTGCCGGCGTCAACCGCCTGCTGCCCGCCTGCACCACGCTCGCCCAGGACGGCATGTCCGTCACTACCACCTCGGAAAAGCTGCGCAATTACCGGCGCATCGCGGTAGAGTTGCTCTTCTCTGAACGCAATCATGTCTGCGCGGTTTGCGTTTCCAATAACCACTGCGAACTACAATCGCTGGCCATCAAGCTCGGCGTCACCAATATCCGCTACCCCTACAGCTACCCGAAGCTGCGGGCCGATCTCTCCCACCGCCGCTTCGTGTCTGACCAGAATCGCTGCATCCTCTGTTCTCGCTGTGTCCGCACCTGCGCCGAAGTAGAGGGCGCAAACGTGTGGGACATCGCCGGCCGGGGCGTGCAATCGCGCCTCATCGCCGAACTCTGTCAACCCTGGGGAACCTCGCGCAACTGCACCGATTGCGGCAAGTGCGTGCAGAGCTGCCCCACCGGGGCACTGGCCGAAAAAGGCTACGCCGTCGAAGAGATGACCAAACGCAGCGAGCCCATCACCAGGCTTGCCGCCCACAGGGAGGCCGCATTATGAGCAGAGCAAAGATCGCTACCGTCTGGCTCGATGGCTGTTCGGGCTGCCACATGTCGCTGCTCGATATCGATGAAGGCCTCCTCGCCGTCGCCGAAAAAGCCGACCTCGTCTACGGCCCGTTAGTGGACGCGCAGGAGTTCCCGCCCAACGTCGACGTCACGCTCGTGGAAGGTGCCGTCTCCAGCCAGGACGACCTGAAGCTGCTCCAGAAGGTGCGCGCCAACACACGCGTGCTGGTGTCACTCGGCGACTGCGCCGTCACCGCGAATGTCCCGTCCATGCGCAACGGCATACCGCCCAAGCAGCTACTGGCAAGCATATACACCAAGCCCCCAACAGATGGCGTACCAGCGCTCCTGAAAAATGCGCTGCCCGTGCATGAGGTCGTGAAGGTCGACCTTCACGTTCCAGGCTGCCCGCCCAAGCCCGAAGCGATTCTGTATGTGCTCGGCGAACTGCTCGAAGGCCGCAAGCCGGAACTTGCCGGCAAAGTCAAATTTGGATGAATCAGGAGAAAACACATGCCACGAACCATCACCATTGATCACGTCACGCGCATTGAAGGCCACGCCAAGATCACCATCCAACTCAATGACGACGGTAAAGTCGCCGATACGAAATTCCACGTCACGCAGGTGCGCGGCTTTGAGAAGTTCACCGAAGGCCGCCCCTACTACGAAATGCCCGCCATCACTGCACGCATCTGCGGCATCTGTCCCATCAGCCACCTGATCGCCAGCGTGAAAGCTTGCGATGCGATCATGGCCGTGCAGATTCCGCACTCCGCCCGCCTGCTGCGCGAACTACTGCACTGCGCGCAGTTCGTGCAGTCGCACGCGCTCAGCTTCTTCTACCTCTCCGCGCCGGACATGCTGCTCGGCATGGATTCCGACCCCGCGCTGCGCAACGTCGTCGGGCTCGCCCAGCGCCAGCCCGAGCTAGTGAAGGACGGCATCGCCCTCCGCAAGTTCGGCCAGCAATCGATCGAACGCCTCGCAGGCGAACGCATTCACCCGTCATGGACCGTACCGGGCGGAGTCAACAAGCCGCTCTCCAAGGAGAATCGCGACTTCATCCTGTCGGAGATCCCCATCGCAAAGTCAGTCATCCGCCGCACCTTGAAGTTCTTCAAGGCCACGCTCGATAACTACAAGGAAGAGATCGAAACCTTCGGCAACGCGCCGTCGCTGTACGCCGGCCTGGTCGACTACGACGGCCACCTCAACTTCTACGATGGCCGTCTGCTGTTCAAGGATGCGACCGGCACACCCATCGCCTCCATCACGCACCCCATCGACTACCAGAACTATATGGCCGAGGCCGATCTCACCTCGTCGTATCTCAAGGCCCCGTACTTCAAGCCGCTAGGCTATCCCGATGGCGTCTACCGAGTCGGTCCTCTGGCGCGCCTGAATGTAGTCGAGAGCTGCGGCACTCCAGAAGCGGACGTGGAACTAGCCGAATACCGCCAGCGCTTCGGCCCCATCGCCGAAAGCTCCTACCTGTTCCACTACGCGCGGCTGATCGAGGCCCTGTTCGGCGTGGAGCGCATGGAGCAACTGCTCAATGCACCGGAGATCCTGGCTCCGCATGTTCGCGCCACCGCGGGCGTGAACGCCCTCGAAGGCGTCGGCATAGCCGAAGCCCCGCGCGGAACCCTGATCCATCACTACAAAGTAGATGAGCAGGGCGCCATCGTGTGGGCCAATCTCATCATCGCCACTGGCCACAACAACCTGGCCATCAATCGATCAATCAAACAGGTGGCGGAACACTTCGTGGATGGCAACCAGCTAAAGGAGGGAATGCTGAACCGTGTCTCGGCAGTGGTGCGCGCCTACGACCCGTGCCTGAGCTGTTCCACCCATGCCATCGGCGTTCCCGCCATGCGCATCGAACTCCGCTCACCTCGGGGCGAACTCCTGAATCAGCTCCAACAGGACTGATACCGCTCCGGGGACTGCCAACGCTGTCCCAAGCGCAGCGCGCGGACAGCGCTGGCTGTCCCCCCAACCAACATGCACGAAGCCTCCATCATCGAAAGCCTCCTGGATACCGTGTCCGCCCGCACACCATTGGAGGCAAAAGTGCAACGCATTCACGTGCGGATCGGCGGACTAACCGCCGTAAGTCCCGATGCCATGCAGTTTTACTTCGACATCCTGCGCGAAGAGCACATCGGCAGGCAAGCCGAGCTCACTATCGAGTGCCTGCCCCTGCAAGCCTGGTGCGAGCAGTGCCAGCACGAATGGACCTTACCTGAGCCAAAGTGGTCCTGCCCGCAATGCGGCTCTGCACAGCTCACCTACAAAAACGGCAATGAGCTCGATCTGGTAGCAATAGAGGTAGAGGATGCTTAAAACAATAAGGATCGAACAGAAGATCCTAGGCAAGAACGAGGAACTCGCTCAACGCAACCGCGAGCGGTTCGACAGTAACGGCATCTTCGCCATCACCCTCAGCGGCTCCCCCGGCGGCGGCAAGACAAGCCTGCTCGAACGCGCCATTCCCAAACTCCAGCAATCACTGCGAGTCGGTGTAGTGGAGGGCGACATCGAAACCGACCAGGACGGCCGCCGCATCGCCGCCCTCGGCTGTCCGGTCACCCAGATCGTCACCGCCGGAACCTGCCACCTCGACGCCGGCATGGTCGGGCGCGCCCTCGATGGCCTCCCGCTCGAATCGCTCGACCTGCTGTTCATCGAAAACGTCGGCAATTTGGTCTGCCCCGCGTCCTACGCCCTAGGCGAGCACCTGCTGGTAGTTGTGATGAGCACCACCGAAGGCGCAGACAAGCCCCTCAAGTATCCCGCCATGTTCCGCAAAGCAGACGCCATGGTGCTAAACAAGGTGGACCTGTCCCCGTATGTGAACGTCGATCCCGCGGACGTCGAAGCCTACGCGCGCCGAGTCCGCCCAGGGCTTCTGTCTTTCCGCACCTCCTGCAACACATCCGAAGGAATCGACGAATGGATCGCCTGGATCCTCGAACTCCGAAGGAAAATCTCATGACCCACGTGGCGCGGACACTCGTGTCTGCCGTGTCCCGACTAATCGGGACACGTTCTTCACAACTTCGACACGTCTTGATGAACCGGGCCAAAGCACAGGAGAAACAACGCCGATGACCACCTCCATCATCGGCTGCGGCAACCTCGATCGCGGCGACGATGCCGCCGGCCTGCTAGCCGCACGCCGCCTCATCGCCCTTGGAATCGAGGCCCGAGAGCAGCACGGCGAAGTGCTCTCCCTAATCGATGAATGGAACACTGAGACCGACGTCACCCTAATCGATGCCGTAGTAACCGGCGCACCCCCCGGTCAAATATTCTGGTGGGATGCAAATCAACTCCCCGCCAACGAGGTAGCCTTCAGCTGCTCCACGCATGGAATCGGCGTCGCCGAAACAATCGGCCTGGCCCGAGTGCTCCACAAACTCCCGCGAAGCCTGCGCATCTGCGGCATCGAAGCCCGCCAATTCGAGCAAGACGCCGCACCCACTCCTGAAGTGCAAGCAGCCGTCGAAGCAGTTGCCCAACAGCTTCTAAGCGAAGCAGCGGCCCGACTGCTCATCCGGATCGCAGGAGCCGTACAAGGCGTTGGCTTCCGCCCCTTCGTCTACCGCCTGGCCACCGAACTCAACCTCACCGGTTGGGTCCACAACTCCAGCAGCGGACTAACAATTGAAGTGGAAGGCCCCGCCAACCGCCTCAACGAATTCGAAACACGCCTCGGAACCGAGCGTCCGCCAGCGGCCGTGGTGCATTCGACCGAAAGCACACGCATTCCCCCGCAAGGCTCCACTGAATTCGAGATAGCCGCAAGTGCCGCCGCCGAAGCAAAGACCGCCGCCATCCTACCCGACCTCGCCACCTGTCCGCAATGCCGCGCCGAGCTATTCGATCCCTCCAACCGCCGCTATCAATACCCCTTCACCAACTGCACCAACTGCGGTCCGCGCTACACCATCATCGAAGACATCCCCTACGACCGGCCCTACACCACCATGCGTGGCTTCCCTATGTGCCCCACATGCGCCCAGGAATACAAAGATCCAACCGACCGCCGCTTCCACGCCCAGCCCAACGCCTGCCCCACTTGTGGACCGCAGTTGGAAGGCGCCACGATCCAGCGAGCAGCAGGCGCCCTCCGCCAGGGACAGATCGTAGCCCTCAAAGGCATAGGAGGCTTCCAACTCCTCGCCGACGCGCGAAACCCCGCCGCCGTCTCCCGACTGCGCAACCTGAAGCACCGCGACGAAAAGCCCTTCGCCCTGATGATGCCATCGCTCGACATGGTCCGCCACTACTGCAACGTCTCGCCGGCGGAACAGGCGCTGCTCGAATCACCCGCCGCCCCCATCGTCCTGCTCGAACCCAGCGGAGCCCCCGGCCTCGCCGGCAACGTCGCGCACTGTTCCCCGCACCTCGGCGTCATGCTGCCCTACTCCCCTTTGCATCACCTGCTGATGGCCGAACTGCCAATCCCGCTAGTCGCCACCAGCGGCAATCTCAGCGACGAACCAATCGCCATCGGCAACGACGAAGCCCGCCAGCGACTCGCAGGCATCGCCGATCTCTTCCTGCTGCACAACCGCCCCATCGCGCGCCCCTGCGACGACTCTGTCGTTCGCCTCTCCCGAGGCCGCCAAAGCGTCATCCGCATGGCCCGCGGCTACGCACCCGCGGCCATCCGCGTGAGCGACGACCTGCCGCCGCTGCTCGCCGTAGGTGGCCACCTGAAAAGCACCGTAGCGATCGCCCTCGGCCACCAGGTATTCCTGAGCCAGCACATCGGCGACCTCGACTCCGCCGAAGCCCGCCGCGCCTTCGAAAATGCGATCGACGACCTCTGCCGCCTCTACCGTTTCCATCCTCAGATGGTGGTCTGCGACCTGCATCCCGACTACGCCTCCACGCAATGGGCTCGCGCATCCGGACTACCCGTGATCGCGGTCCAACATCACCACGCCCACGCCGCATCTTGCGCCGCCGAAAACGGAGTGCAAGGTCCCTATCTCGCAGCCTGCTGGGACGGCTCCGGCTATGGACTCGACGGCGCCATCTGGGGAGGCGAGTTCTTCCTAGCCGAGGGCAGCACCTTCGACCGAATCGAACGCCTGCGCCCGTTCCGTCTGCCCGGCGGAGAGGCCGCTGTCCGCGAAGGCTGGCGCACCGCCGCAAGCCTGCAATGGGAGACATTCGGACCCGCGAGTATCGAAACTCCTGAAGTTGTCCCGCCATGTGGGGCGGGCTTTAGCCTGCGCGGGGCTTCAGCCACGCATTTTGCTCACTCCGTTTCCATCGGCAACACCATCTGCCGCATGTTGGAGCGCAGCGTCAATTCGCCCGTCACCACCAGCGTTGGCCGGCTCTTCGACGCCGTAGCCGCCATCACCGGCGTTGCGCAGCAAAGCCGCTTCGAAGGCCAGGCCGCCATGATGTTAGAACGCGAAACCTCACTTACCGCAACTGATGAATCCTATCCGCTACCGAACGGAGATTGGGCCCCCCTCATCCGCCAAGTAGTGTCCGACGCAAGATCCGGCGTAGCGGTTCCACTCATAGCCGCCCGTTTCCACAATGCCCTAGTCGAATGGATCATCGCCGTAGCAATACGAACCGGCCTGCGCCAAGTCATATTGAGCGGAGGCGTATTCCAAAACCGCTATCTTCTGGAGCGCGCCTCGTCCAAGCTGGAAGCAATCGGCGTCACAGTCTACTCCCACCGCCGCGTCCCAGCCAATGACGGCGGCATCGCCCTGGGCCAAGCCGTCCTAGCCGCCAAGGACGTAGCCTCCTGCGTCCCGAACTATCTCTCCGGGGACGTAGCTTGCTGCGTCCCCCAAACGACACCCCCGCCACGGAGCGAAAAAACATGTGCCTAGCCCTCCCAGGAAAAGTAATCGCCATCAACTCCCCCGCCGGCCTCCCCACCGCCACCATCGACTTCGCCGGAGTCCGCAAGCAAATCTGCATCGCCTACACTCCCGAAGCCGTAGAAGGCGACTACGTCCTGGTCCACGTCGGCTTCTCCCTCAGCATCGTCAACCAAGAAGAAGCCCAAAAGATCTTCGACACCCTCAGCCAGATCAACACCACTGGGGAACCCTCGTGAAATTCGTGGACGAATACCACAGCCGCGACGCCGCGCAACAACTCGCCGGCATGATCGCCAAAATCACCTCCAAACCGTGGACCATCATGGAAGTCTGCGGCGGCCAGACCCACACCATCCTCAAAAGCGGCCTCCAGGAACTCCTCCCCCAACACATCACGCTAGTCCACGGACCCGGCTGCCCGGTCTGCGTCACCCCGCTCGAACTGATCGACAAAGCAATCGCCATCGCGCTCCGCCCAGAAGTCATCTTCACCTCCTTCGGAGACATGCTGCGAGTCCCGGGCTCCACCACCAGCCTTCTCGACGCCAAAGCAAGAGGAGCCGAAATCCGCATCGTGTATTCCCCGCTGGACGCCCTGAAGCTCGCCCGCGCCAACCCCACCCGCCACGTCGTCTTCTTCGCCGTCGGCTTCGAAACCACCGCCCCCGCCAACGCCATGGCCGTCTGGCAGGCCCGCCGCGAAGGGCTCGACAACTTCTCCATCCTCGTTGCGCACGTGCTGGTGCCACCGGCAATGCAAGCCATCCTAAGCTCATCCGATTGCCGCGTGCAGGCCTTCCTCGCCGCCGGCCACGTCTGCGCCGTTATGGGCTTCGAAGAATACGAACCCATCGCCGCCCGCTTCCACACCCCCATCGTCGTCACCGGCTTCGAACCAGTGGACCTGCTCGAAGGCATCTACATGGCCGTCGCCCAACTAGAACGCGGAGAAGCCAAAGTCGAAAACCAGTACACCCGCTCCGTCAACCGTGAAGGCAACCGCCTCGCACGCGAACGGATCGCCGAGGTCTTCGAAGTGGGTCCCCGCCAATGGCGCGGCATCGGAGAGATCCCGGCAAGCGGCCTGCGCCTCACCGCACCCTATCGCGCGTTCGACGCCGAACAGCGCTTCCAGCTCGACATCGGGCACGTTCCCGAACCAGCCGAATGCATCAGCGGCCAAGTCTTGCAGGGATTGTGCAAGCCCCCCGCCTGCCCGGCCTTTGGCATCAAATGCACTCCCGAAAAACCGATGGGCGCACCCATGGTCAGCTCCGAAGGCGCCTGCGCCGCTTACTATTTATATGAACTTTCAACCCCAATGCCCGGCGCCAGGCGCCGCTGACGACCGCATCCAGATGGCCCACGGTGGCGGCGGCAAGATGACCCAACGCCTCATCGATCAGGTCTTTCTGCCCGCATTCTCCAACTCCGCCCTCGACGCCCTCCATGACGGCGCACTGCTCGAATTGACCGGCAATCGACTCGCCTTCACCACCGACTCCTTCGTCGTCAATCCGCTCATCTTCCCCGGCGGCAACATCGGCGACCTCGCCGTCTACGGCACCGCCAACGACCTCGCCATGTGCGGCGCCCGCCCGCGCTACCTCAGCGCCGGCTTCATCCTCGAAGAGGGCCTGCCCATGGAGACGCTGCGACTGATCGTCGCCTCCATGGCAGAAGCCGCACACCGCGCCGGAGTAACCATCGTCACCGGAGATACGAAAGTCGTCGACAAGGGAAAAGGCGATGGCGTCTTCATCAACACCGCGGGGATCGGAACAGTGGAATCCCCCTCCCCCATCGGACCCCACGCCGTCCAACCCGGCGACTCCATCATCGTCTCGGGCCAACTCGGCGCTCATGGCCTGGCCATTCTATCCGTACGTGAAGGCCTCGAATTCGAATCCCCCATCGTCAGCGACGCCGCCCCGCTCTGGCCTGCAATCGAAGCGCTGCTAGCCGCTGGCATTGATATCAACTGCCTGCGCGACCTCACCCGAGGCGGCCTGGCCTCCGCCCTCAATGAAATCGCCACGGCCCGGGCCCTCCCCATCCGCATCGAAGAAGACGCAATCCCAGTCGCCGAAGTAGTCCGCGGCGCCTGCGGCATCCTGGGCCTCGATCCTCTATATGTAGCCAACGAGGGCGTATTCGTCCTATTCGTACCTAATTCCCAAACAACCCACGCCCTAGAAGTGATGAGACAGATCCCAGTATCCAGCGCCGCAGTGCGGATCGGAGCCGTCGAAGACGGCACCCGGGGCTCCGTCATCCTCCACACCCAAATCGGCGGCAACCGCGTAGTCGACATGCTGAGCGGAGAACAACTCCCTCGAATCTGTTGAGTGCCCGATAACTCGGATTCGACCAGCAGGCCCCTGCCTCTAACCGAACCGCACCAGTTCAAACCTGAGGCCGCTTGAAACGGTAAGGTTGCTTCGCTAAGATAGGCAGAGAGGCGCCTGATGAATTGGTTGGAATGTGAGGAGATAGAAACCGTTCCCGGCAAGATGGGCGGCAGGCCCGTCATCAAAGGGACCCGCATCGAACCAGACACCGTGATCCTGGATGAGGAGTACGGCCGCACTCCGGAACAGACTCACAATAGCTATCCTTCCTTGGCGATTGATACAATCCTCAAAGTCCGCGACTTCGCACATAAGCACCAACCGGTTCCGTGAAAGTCCTTCTCGACGAAAACATCCCTCATGACCTGCGCCCATTTCTAGCGCATCACCAGGCATTTACTGTCACGTACATGGGCTGGGGTGGTCTGAAGAACGGAAGGCTTTTGGAAGCTGCGGAGAGTGCTGGGTTTGACATCCTGATTACTGGCGACAAGACGCTGGAATACGAGCAGAATCTAAAGCAACGGCACATCTCATTGGTGGCTCTTTCCGCAGTGAATTGGCCGGTAATCGAACCGAACTTGGCGAAGATTGTTGTCGCTGTCGATAAAGCAGAACCTGGCACTCTCACTCGCGTCGACTGCGGCGCCTTCAGCCGCCGCAGTCGTCCTGAATAGCGGAATTCCATCCGGCAACGCCCCCACTGCTTGTTCAGCGCTTGACCTCGTAGCGTTCACCAGAACCTCTTGCAAAACTCCCTTACGCAATAGCCGTTGGTTAGCTTAGCGTCTTTACGCCTTTGTAGGAAAAACTTCTCCCCTCGCCGAAAACGATCCGCATTAATCCGAAATCATCCGCACTCAACTCGAAACAAGCACCGCGCTCTACCTTCCCAAACATGCTGAAACAATGGAAGTAGGTCCGGCCGCCAACCCAATCAGTATCCGCGTTCATCCGTACGAATCAGCGGCCATTTCACCCGTAGGAAGGCGCTTCCTACGCGCCAGGCAGCATCAATGGCAGGTCGGGTGCGCACCACGTATGGAAACTGAAAAGCCAAGAGCCTTTCGAGTGGGTTCTGCAAGTCATTCCCCAACCACAAAACGAAATATCCCCCACCACCCCAACAACTTCCCAAAACCAAAAGCCAATCCGCTACCCACTCCGTGGTATACAAAAACTGGCCGCGCTGGCTTCACCGTGTCACCATCCGCAGCCACCAGATCTTTGACAATCGAACCCCCAGGGCGGGAGCAGTCCGCCCATAACCCGACCCAAGACCCCAAAATCCCGCCTCCCTCGGCAAAACCCCGCATATACCAAACGAACCTAAACCGCCCAGCCCGAATCCTTAACATCTCTTGACCCTCCAATTCATCCTCCGTTCATGAAGGACCTTGTATACTGATGACTTCACATGCTTGGCCTCCGTCTGTTCATTCTCTGCGTTGCCGTTCCGGTCGCGATGACCGGACAACCGGCCGCCCCCCCACTCACCCTTACATTGCAGGACGCACTCGCCCGCGCCAAGGCGAACGCCACACAGCTGCTCTCCGCCAACATCGCCACCAAGCTCGCCCGTGAGGACACGGTTCAGGCCAAGAGCACCCTGCTCCCCGGAGTCAGCGCCAACAGCCAGTACATCTTCACCCAGCCCAACGGCGCATCCTCCGGCGTCTTCGTCTCCAACGACGGCCCCCACATCTATAACAACCAGGTCGCCGTCCATGGCGATCTCTACGCCCCCGGCAAACTCGCCGACTACCGCAAGATCAAACTCGCCGAGGAGATCGCCAAAGCCCGCGTCGAAATCACCGTCCGCGGCGTCACCGCCACCGTCGTGCAAAGCTACTACGGCATGGTCGCCTCCATGCGCCGCATCGCCAATTCCAAACAGAGCGAGAAGGAAGCCGAACAGTTCCTCGATATCACCCGCAAGCAGGAGCGCGGCGGCGAAGTCGCCCACTCCGATGCAGTGAAGGCCGAAATCCAGCTCGTGCAGCGCCAGCGCGACACCCAAGAGGCCATCCTCGCCTTCGATAAAGCCCGCCTCGCATTCTCCGTCTTGCTCTTCCCCAATTTCCGCCAGGACTTCTCCGTCGTCGATGACATGGACACCGCCCAGAAGCTTCCGCCCTTCGAAGAGATCCAGACCCTGGCCGGCAAAAACAGCCCCGACATCCGCGCCGCCCAGATCACTCTCGATCAACAAGGTTTCGAAATCAAATCCGCGCGCGCCGCCATGCTGCCCACTGTCTCCTTCGACTTCTTCTACGGCATGAACTCCAATGAGTTCGCCATCCACAATCGTGACGGCCAATTGAATCTCGGCTCCGTGGCCCAGGCGCAGATGACCGTCCCGCTCTGGACCTGGGGCGCAACCAAAAGCCGTATCAAACAGGCCGAACTGAAGAAGCAACTCGCGCAAAACGATCTCACGCTGACGCAACGCCAGTTGCTCTCGAACCTCAACTCGTACTACCTAGAAGCCGAAGCGGCCAGACTCCAGATCGTCACCCTGCGCAAATCCCTGCAACTGGCGGCCGAAAGCGTGCGCTTGACCGTGCTCCGCTATCAGGCCGGCGAAGTCTCGGTATTGGAGGTGGTGGACGCGCAATCCACCGCCATGCAGGCCCGCAATGCAGCCGACGACGGCATGGCCCGGTACCGTGTCGCGCTCGGCAATCTTCAGACGCTCACCGGGGAATTCTAAAAACAATGAAGCGAAATTTATACCTCATCAGCGCCAGCCTGCTGTTCCTCTCTGCCTGCACCAAGGAGAAAAAGGAAGAGTTGGAAGGGCTGCCTGCCCCCGTCCAGGTGACGGCGGTCACACAAGACACCATTCGCAACACCGTGGTCGGTGACGGCGTGTTATTCCCGCGCGACCAGGCCAGCGTCACACCCAAGATCGCCGCCCCCGTACGCAAGTTCTATGTCAATCGCGGCGACTATGTGAAGGCCGGACAGTTGCTAGCCGAACTCGAAAACCGCGACATCACCGCGAGCGCGGCCGAAGGCAAAGGCGGCGTCGATCAGGCCGAGTCCAACCTGCGTAGCACCAAGGGCGCGGCCATCCCCGAAGCGTTGGTGAAAGCCAAGACCGACGTCGACGCCGCCCGCCAGACGCTCGACGCAGCGAAGAAAGTCTTCGAAAGCCGGCAGCAACTCTTTAAGGAAGGTGCCCTCGCCCGGCGCCAGGTCGACGAAGCGCAGGTCTCCTACGCCCAGGCCAACAGCCAGTTCCTCTCCGCACAGGAACACCTTCGCGCGCTTGACGCCGTAGCAAAAGACGAGCAGATCAAGTCCGCTTCCGCACAAGTTGCCGCAGCCAAATCGCACTATCAGTCATTGCAGGCGCAGGTCAGCTATTCGAAGATCATGAGCCCCATCGGCGGCATCATCTCAGACCGTCCGCTCTACGCCGGCGAACTCGCAAGCCCCGGAACGCCGCTGCTGACCGTGATCGACATCTCCCGCGTAGTGGCCCGCGTGAACGTTCCGCAGGCGCAAGTGGGCATGATCAAACTGGGCCATCCGGCGATGCTGACCGTGCCCGGCATTGACGAAGAGCTCACAGGCAAAGTCACCGTCGTCAGTCCCGCCGCCGATCCGAACACAACAACGGTGCAAGTCTGGATCGAAGTCGAAAACCCCGGTGGCAAACTGAAGCCCGGCTCCAGCGTGCACGCCATCATCGTCACCCAAAAGTTCACCGCCGCGGCCGTCGTCCCCGTGGCCGCCATCCTGCCCGGCGAAGAGGGCGGCAACGCCGTGCTCACCGTAACCCCCGATATGCGCGCCCACCGCAAGAAAGTGGAACTCGGCGTTCGCGAAGGCAACAAGGTTCAGATCCTCAACGGCGTCCAGCCCGGCGAAGAGGTAGTAATCGTTGGCGGCATGGGCATTGACGACAAGGCCAAGGTAAAAGTGGTCGACACCAACGTCAAGGAAGTGGAAGAAGAGGAAGAAGAAAAAGGAGAACCCGCGGGCGACGCGAAAAAAGAGGAGAAGCCGAAAGGAAAATGAGCGAACTTTCGACAACCCCTCCCGCGTTTGATGACAATACGCCGCACTGGACGGAACGTCTCGGCAAGCCCATCATCTTCGTCATCCTGACGCTGGTGGCCGTCGGCATCTATCTCGCGTTGACCATTCCGGTCGCTGTGTTTCCGTCGACCGATTTCCCGCGCATCGTCGTCGGCGTCGATAACGGTGTCTTCCCCATTGACCAGATGCTGGTCACCGTCACCAAGCCGATCGAAGACACCGTAACCAGCGTGCCCGGCCTCGATCACATTACTTCGATCACCAGCCGCGGAACCGCGCAGATCGATCTGTTCTTCTCCTGGCAGGTCGACATGCACCGCACGCTCGAACTCGTCAATGCCGCGCTGGCCCGCGCGCAATCGACACTCCCATCCACCGCGAAAGTGACGGCCAACCGTCTCACCTTCGCCGCGTTTCCAATCATGGGCTACAGTCTCACATCTGAAAAGATTCCGCAGACCAAGCTGTGGGAACTCGCGACCTATGAGATGAAGCCGCGCCTCAACCGGCAGGCCGGCGTTTCAAGCATCGTCGTGCAAGGCGGCCAGGTACCCGAGTTCCAGGTCCAGCCCGATGTCGCCAAGCTGGTGCAATCCGCCGTGACTGTGCCGAACATCCTCGACGCCATCAGCCGCACCAATATGATCGACTCCCCCGGCATGATCGAAGCGCGGCATCAATTGATGCTGGGCCTGGTCAGCGGCCAGACCCGTACGCCGGCCGAACTCTCCAACATCGTCGTTAAGACCACACCCTCGGGCACTCCCGTACGCATCGGCGACGTTGCCACAGTGAGCGAATCCGTGCTGCCGGTCTACACCGTAGTCACAGCGAACGGCAAACCGGCCGTCCTCCTCAACATCTACCGCCAGCCGGACAGCAACACAGTCACCACCGCGGAAGCCGTTCACCAGGAGATCGCCAAGCTGAAAAAAGAGCTCCCCAACGGAGTCGACCTGCGGCCCTTCTACGATCAATCGGAGATCGTCAACGACTCCATCAACAGCGTGCGCGACGCCATCCTCATCGGACTCGTACTCGCCTCGATCATCATGGTCCTCTTCCTGCGCGACTGGGGCACATCGCTCGTCGCCGGCCTCGTTATCCCCGCCACCATCGCCGTCACGTTCATCGCCATGCGCATGCTCAATGAGAGCTTCAATCTCATGACGCTCGGCGGCCTGGCGGCAGCGGTCGGCCTGATTATTGACGACGCAATCGTGGTTGTCGAAAACATCGTGCTCCACCGCGATCAAGGCCAATCCCGTGCAAAAGCAATTCGCAGCGCGATCAATGAGATTCGCGTGCCGTTGATCGGCTCCACCATCACGCCGATCGTAGTTTTTCTGCCGCTCATCGCCATCACCGGCGTAACCGGCGTCTTCTTCCGCGCCCTCGCCATCACGGTTGGCACGGCACTCCTCACATCACTTGCACTAGCGCTCACCTGGACCCCCACCCTCAGCCACTACTTCCTGCGCGGCAAGCACAAAGAGGAAGTGAAGGAAAACGAGGAGCCCGGCTTCCTGTTGAAGCTGTATACCACCACGCTGCAAATGACGCTTCGTCACCCTTCGCTGCTTGCGCTCTTCACCGTGGTGCTGGTCGGCGGAACCTACTTCTGCTACAAGAACACCGGCTCTGACCTGTTACCTGAAATCGACGAAGGCGGCTTCATCCTCGACTACATCATGCCCGCCGGCTCTTCGCTCGCCGAAACCAACCGAGTCATCAAACACGTGGAGCAGATCCTGCGTGATACGCCGGAAGTGGAAAGCACCTCCCGCCGCACCGGCCTCCAGCTTGGCCTCGCCGCGGTAACCGAAGCCAACACCGGTGACATCTCCGTGAAGTTCAAGCGCGACCGCAAGCGCGAATCAAACGCCGTGATTGCCGAACTCCGCACAAAGATCAAGACCGCCGAACCCGTGCTCGACGTCGAGTTCATGAAGCTGTTGCAGGACATGATCGGCGATCTAACGAGCGCGCCCGAACCTGTGGTGATCAAGCTCTTCGCGCAGGACCCGGACCTGCTCCGCCGCTGGGCGCCGCTCGTAGCCTCGGGCATCAAGAAAATCCCCGGCGTGGTCGACTGCATGAACGGTATCGAAAACACCATCAGCGGAACAGCGATGATGTTCACCGTCGACCCGGTGGTAGCGGCCCGCGCCGGCTTCACACCTTCGGAGATCGAGCAGAATGCCGCGGCGATGCTGCAAGGCGAACCGGCCACAACGCCGGTAATCGTGAACGACCGCTCATACGGCGTCCGCGTTCGCTTCCCCGCCGAAACCCGGGCGTCGCTCGATTCCATCCGCAACACGATGCTAATCAGTGGCACAGGCAAAACGGCAACCATCGGCTCCATGTCCAACATGGTGGAGATCCCCGGCCAGACCGAAATCCGCCGCGAAAACGTACAGCGTTATGTAGCCGTCACTGCGCGCTTTGAAGACGTGAACCTCGGCGACGGCATGGCAAAGGTGCAGGAGGCAGTGAAAGACATGAACCTGCCGCCCAGCATTCGCGTGGAGTATGGTGGACAGTTCCAGGAACAGCAGAAGTCATTCAAGGATCTGGCCGTAGTGCTGCTGCTGGCCGTTGTGCTGGTATTCACAGTGCTGCTGTTTGAGTTCGGCAACTTCGCCGCTCCCATTGCCGTGGTGAGTTCCGCGCTGCTCTCCTCTTGCGGCGTGTTCCTCGCACTGCTCATCACGCACACCACATTCAACCTCTCGTCATTCATGGGCCTCATCATGGTGATCGGCATCGTGGCCAAGAACGGCATTCTGCTTCTCGACGCCGATCAGAAGTTCCGCGCCGCCGGCATGAGCCCCGAAGAGAGTATGATCCACGCCGGCGAACGCCGCCTGCGTCCCATTATGATG
>Ga0118677_10003243_pt1 | contig 31157 bp, 29 predicted proteins | sample AliMusrvi5mmetaG_FD_86154 | JGI IMG/M metagenome (GOLD analysis project Ga0118677, IMG submission 86154) | reverse complement strand
GCGTAGCACGTCCACCAGGTGTGTAAAATCTGTGGACACACTTGGTGAGTCCACCCTGCGGACTTTTCCATCATCACTGCCAGGGTTGACTTCCGGGCTGGAAAAAGCTATAATTTGACTAAAATTAAGGTCAACCAGAATAGAGGTCATTATGCGAACGCTTTCACTGTCTGAAGCTAAAATGAAATTAAGTGAGCTTGTTCAGTCGGTCCATGAAACCGAGGAAGAAGTGGTGATTACCAAAAACGGGTCTCCCGCGGCTGTGCTGATAAGCCCTGAAGAGTTTGAAAGCTGGCGCGAAACACTCAGCATTACAGCGGATGCCGGTTTTATGGATGAAATCCGCACCGGCCTTGCGGGGCTGCAGAAAACCAAAAAGCTCTATACGCTTGAGGAGCTGTTCGACCAGCCATGACAGCTTCCCCCTTCGGCATATCGCCTCAAGCTTACTGAACAGACAGCCGCGCTCATCCGGAGCCTGCATCCTGATATAAAAAAGAAAATTCGCGCGGGCATTGAAGCCATTGTCCAAAACCCGCAGCGAGGCAAGCAGCTCCGGCAGGAGCTTTCAGGCCTGTGCAGCTTCAGGGTTGGCAAATTCAGAATCGTCTATCGCATAGCATCCAAAACGGTAATCGAACTGGTTGCCGTCGGCCCCCGCAAAAAAATTTATGAAGAAACGTACAAACTTCTCATGCGCGAAAAAAAAGACTGAAAGGCCGTAACTGGCGCGCTATGAGCCCGTAGGGTGGACTTGCGCAGCACGTCCACCTAGTAAAATCTGGTGGACACACTTCGTGAGTCCACCCTACAGACTTATTTGAAAAGGAGTACTGTCATGCCAGGCTATATCGGCGTTGTACATCAGGAAGGCAAAAGCAGCTACGGCGTATCGTTTCCGGATTTCCCCGGCTGTGTTACAGCAGGAAAAGACCTTATAGAAATACACCGTCTTGCAAAAGAGGCCCTTGTCTTCCATATTGCCGGCATGCGGGAAGACGGTGAAACGCTTCCCGCACCAACAAGCTATGAACATATCGCAACGGACCCCGCTTTTGCGGACGCTAAAGCCTTTATTTCGGTTCAGGTAAAGGGAGCTCTTGTCAGGGCCGTTCGGGTCAACATCACCATTCCCGACAATATGCTGGTCAAAATCGACAAGGCCGCAAAAAAAAGAGGTGTCAACCGCAGCTCGTTTCTCGTGCAGGCTGCTCTCAAAGAGCTTTCCGCCCGGTGAATTGTTGCAGCATCTTTTTATTTGCGAAAGCGGCATAGTTATTCAGCCAATTCAACAACGCCCCCTAAATTTCAACCTAGACATTACAGTTGAAATCAAAAAGCCTATGGGGTAAGAACTGTAAGTAAGCACTGTATCGAAAAATCGCCTTAAACAGGCAAGGTAACCCTAAAGGAGGATACGTCATGCCTCAAACCGTAGAAGCCATTTATCATGACGGTGTTGTGGAACTAAAGCAAAAGCCCACTGGTATTCAAAAATCCAAGGCGCTTGTTATCTTTCTTGATCCCGACGAACCCAGGGAGCGCCATGCTGTCGATTGGGACAGGGTTCGCACCCGCAAAAGCTCGGTTGATAAATGGATCGGTATTCTGCAGGGCAAAGACCTGGGTGACTGGAGGGCTGACCTGCGGGCACATCTTGAAGAGAAGCACCAGTGAAAGTGCTCATCGATACGAACATAGTCCTTGATATTGCGCTCAACCGTGCGCCGTTTGTGGAGCATGCGGCCATGCTTTGGCGGCTTGCCGAACAAAAGGAAATTACGGCCTGTATCTCCAATACCAGTATTACCGATATTTTTTATATCTGTAAAAAACACGTTGGCACTGACACGGCCCGGGGCTTCATCGCCGACATCCTTGATACCTTTACCCTGGTGGACATTGACGAGCAGGGATTCCGGGAAGCGCTCAATTCCGAGATGGCCGATTTCGAGGATGCCGTGCAGTATGTCATATGCAGCCGCAATGGCTGCGACTGCCTGGCTACACGAAACAAGACGGATTTCGGCAACAGGCCCAATGTGTTTGACCCCGCTGAATTGATCGAACAGATTAAAACTTCAGGAACATAAAGACTTTCTTGCCGCCATATATTCTACCCATACAGTAGCAAGTTTCTATCAATATCAGTAGTTCCTATCAGTTCCAGTTTCTACCCAACCCAAGCAAAACTTAAAACTGGTTAAAAATAAAACGGCCATCACACCGGCATGCGCCAGAAGCTTTGGAGTATTCCGCTGCGCACCGGCTGCCGCAAATCAACAAGCCACCCGCATAGCGGGTGGCTTGTTTTCGAACTGGCAGGGATTGAAAAAAACGCAGTATTTGAGTTGCATGTTTCAGAGGATCATCACCATGAGCTTATGGTTCTCCGAAGACAATTAAAAAATTATATCAAAAACCTTAGCCGTTTTTTCCTCGCCGAAGGCATCGATCATAAACGGATAGCCCGGATCATTTCCCTTCATGAGGATGCTTGTTGCGGCCCGTTTTTTTGCGTAGTGCTCAAGGTCGGCTGCCTTCTCCACCGGGCCCGCTTTTTCCCAGAGCTTTATATATGCCTTAATATAGGCATCCGTGATCTGCGGGACGAGGGCAATCCCCTCTTCCTTGATATTTGCAATAAGGCTGTACGGCGACAGGGTGTAGATCGTTTTTGACGGCAGCGTAACGTCTTTATTGGTGACCGTATCCCCGAGCACCTCAAGGGCGTCAGCTTTCAGCTCGTTGACACCTTCAATATAGGTGTCGGCATAGCCCGGATAGAGAACCGTGTCCATCAGGGGAACGAAATCAAAGATCGGAACGTTCATGACATAGGGGACTATGGTCAGATTGCCCCAGAGAATGGGGAAATTGTGCTTCGCATCAGGCCATGCCATCACGGTGGCCTCCACCACTTCGGTTTCAAAGATGTTTATCGTGCACAGAACGATTTTTTCAAACTTGTCGGCCTTGAAAAGCTCGATCTCTACAGAGCCGCCGTCGGTTTTTATGTGCTGTAGTTCCGGATCAAGAGCAATGGGCTGCATGGGCAGCGCTCCGAGACTTTTTTTTGCCTCTGCTGCAAACTGGACTGTTTCCGCCATGGCTGTTCTCCTTATTAAATTGTTTTAGCTGTTTGTGATCATGATGCTGCACAACCCGGTTGCGCCCGCATCAGGGCTCGATGATGGAAATGGCAGTTGCCCCCATCTCTTTGCCCAGGTATTTGTTCAGCGATCCGGCGCCGGGGTCGTTTTCTTTGTATAGTTCCCGGATGTTTTTTCTCCGCTCCTGCACGAGTTTCATGTGCGGAGAATTGGGGTCCTGCGGCTCCGCCTTTTTCCATATTTCGATCCAGGCCTTCAGGTAATCGATGGCGCAGTTGGCAAGCATTTCAATGTTCTCTTTGGTTTTTTCTACAGAGCCGGTGATGATATAGGGTGAATGAATTGTCCTGACCCAGTAAAACGGGCTGTTTTTCAACCCCGGTATCATGCAGTAGTTCATGTAGAGCTCCTCAAGCGGCTCATACAGATATTTGTTCAGATAGTCGTTGTTCCTTCCCGGGTCATCGCTGGGCATAATATCGCAGATAAAGAATATATGTTCTTCGGACTCATCCCAGTCCATAACAAAATAGGGGATGTCATATTCTTTGGACGGCGTCAGTATCATCACATCCGCGGTCATAATCCCGAAGAAAAGCGAGCTTGAAATGCCCAGCTTTGCGATTTTGTCCGCCGTATAGGCCCGGTAATAGGAGGGCTCGTCATCGATTTCGAAATTATTGAGGCTCGTGATATCGGTGCCCTCGAAGGTGAATATCTGCTTCGGGTTGACCACCTGTATCATCTCCGTCAGCTTGTCAAGGATGGGGTAGAACTTGGACCGGGCGCTTTCCGTTGCCCCCGCTGTGTTTGTTTTTACCTTTGCTTTGGCTTTGGCGCCGGCGCCCACGACAACGGTAATGGCTTTTTCAGTACAGGCGCGCTCGCAGGTGCCGCACTCAAGGCATTTTTCCGGGTCCGTCATAATGCACAGGCCGTCCTGGATTTCCAGAATCTTCATGGGGCAGGCATCAACGCAAATGCCGCAGCCGATGCAAAGATTTTCATCCACTTTAAAAATTGATGCTGCATTTTCAGTAGTCATGTGTAACATCTCCTTCTGCTATTAAATTTATTTACTAAAGATTGCCATAGCAATAATCAGCAACTGCAAACACATTTTACGGGCACCTGGTAATCCTGAAGCAGCATTCATCATCGCCTGCGGGCATGTGTTTTATCCTTTCCCAGTGCGCGACCCTGTATTTCCCCCCAAGGGCGCAATCCAGGTCGCAGAGCAGAGGGCAGGGATCAGGCAATTTATACTTTCTCGTCGCCTCAAGATGGGGGCACTTCTCCAGATGTTCATACCATGCGTCAGCTCCATTTTCTTCCACCTTTTCAACCCAGAGCTTCCATCCCATTGCCGGGAACATATCTATTTCGGCCATCAGGATATCGCCTATGTTCTTGCCTTCAAAACGAGCGGCCCGCAGCTTGAAACTGTCTTCATAAACTTCTTCATAGATCGCCCTGCCTTTTTCCGGACCGTAGACCTTGACAAGCGACTGATACTGCATCGGCGCCTTTAAAGCCGCCATTTCAACCAGCATGTCCCGCTGCTTTTCCCAGGGGATTTCTTTTCCAACAGCTTTCGTCATGATAGCCTCCTTAATATAATTAAGCAGTAAGCGACATCATTACCAGCACCAGTCTATGCCGCCGTCAACGCTCAGGTTTTGAGAAGTGATATAGGATGCTTCATCGGAAGCCAGAAAGGCAATGGCCGAGGCGATATCAGCTGCCGTGCCGCAGCGGGGTATGAGCAGCTGGCCGCTGGCAATAGACTGCTCTACAAGCCAGTCAGCAAAAGAATTTTTTTCCATCATCATCTCTTGTTCGACCCCAGTATATATCTCGGTTGCAACAATACCCGGCGCAACACAGTTAACCCGTATTCCCATGGGTGCAAGGCACTTGGCAAGAGTTTTGGTGAACATTATGATCGCTGCTTTTGAAGAAGCGTAGGCCCCCGACATGTTTTTCGCACTGCGTGCAACAATTGATCCCAGGGTAACTATGGATCCATTGACGCCGTTATCCATCATATTCTGAGCGCATGCCTTGCAGAAAAAAAATGAACCCCTCGTATTAATGTTATACACGCGGTCCCACTCTTCAATCGTATTATCAAGGGCCGACGACTGCGATTCGCTGATACCCGCATTTGACACAGCTACATCTATCGGCCCAAAAGCATCCACCGCTCTTTTTACGAGTTCATTAATCGAATCCAGTGAAACTACATCAACGGGAACAAACACAGCCGTCCCACCAGCATCTGTAATTCCCTTTGCAACTGCTTCACCCTGCTCCTGGTTCCTGTCAGCAATAATCACCCTGCCGCCCTCGTCAGCAAATCGGTGAGCAACACCTTTACCGATGCCGGCTGCCGCACCTGTAACAATGATATGCTTGTTTATAAATCTTTTTGCGCTTTGCTCCATTTGCATCTCCTCATATTGGTTGTCATGTTTACAGTTGGCTATGCAACTAATTATGTCATTTAATATTATCCGTTTATAAGATTTTCGTGCACTTTACGCAGTACATCCTTGCAAATCTGAATATGTTCAGGTGAAATATTTTTTATTGCACATAACCCGTTTTCAATGCCGAGCGGAATCAGCTCCTGTTCCAATTCTTTACCTTTATTGGTCAGATAAATACGCTTTTGTCTTCGATCTATTTTATCCGGCACACGCACAATAATATTGCGTTTTTCAAGTCCGTCAATTTGCCGCGTTAAGGTCGTTTTATCTTTGCACATCCCATCTGCAAGCTGCTGCTGAACTTGGCCGTTTTCTTTCCACAGCAGCAGTAAAATCATCCACTGTTCAACCGTTATATCATGGTTGGCTTTCGTGAAAATATTCTGCAAATGCCACAGCTGGGCCCTTGCTGTCTTGTCCAGGAGATACGATAATGAATTATCAGGGTTAAATTCTGTTGTATAGTCCATGGCTCAGATAACCGGGCTAATTTTTTATATCTAGACTTGCAGACAACTGAAAAGCCCCAATGGGATTTATATTAGTTGAGGTTGCAACTATAAAATTATACTGTAGCGCGGAACTTGTCAAGCCGTAATTGCTAGCTGAAAATTTTAAACATGCAATCTCCTGCAAGCTTGACTGTACAAAAGAAAGCGTGTAAACAAGAAGAATAGGATATTGGCTTTGAAGCCAAATTCAATTCTGGCTGTAGAAAGAGAATTTTGCCAATGACTCCGAGTGAAACACTCTATACCATTGCCTATTGCCTTTTCGTCATCGGCGCAGCCCGGTCGTATCGCGACAACGGCAGCCGCAGATCAGTGCTCATCATGAGCTGCGGCGTGCTTTTGGATTTTTTGCTGAGCATGCTTCCGCTGATGGGCGTTTCAGCCCTTAAAATGAATCTGCCGGGAACCAATGGCGTTATCGTATTTGCTATCATCCTGGGCTTTATCGTGTGGCTGCTGTTTCTATCGGCCCTCGGGCTGCGCAGGACCGGACGCATGGCAGCCTTTCACAGCGTTATAACAGTTATGCAAATTGCGTGGTTTCTCGATTTCATCGCTTTTCTCTACGGCATTTATAAATTCCCCCTGCATGCTACAGGAACTTAATACAAAGGAGACGGCCATGACTTATGATGTTGCAGTAATCGGAGCGGGCCCTGCCGGGCTCATGGCGGCGAAAACAGCCGCGGAAATGGGTTTAAAAACGGTGCTTCTTGAGAAGCGGCGCGAGGTCTCGCGCATAACGCGGGCCTGCTGCGAGCAGCTCATCATGGATAAGGATTTTCAAGGCGACACGGTGCGCCTGGAAAACGGGCGCATCGTGTCCCTCAAAAACGATTTTGCCGTGCCGTACAGCGGCAGGACCATCGATGTGACGGATAAATATTTTATTTCTCCCGCCGGGCATGCCATTCATTTCGCCTATACCGACCACAGCCCTATCGTCATAAAAATCGACAAGGGACTGCTGCTTGAGAACCTGTGGCAAGCCTGCGCCGCGGCAGGGGTAGAGCTGCTGGCTGGGGCGCATGTGAATGCCGCGCGGGACCAGGCAGATGCGGTTGCAGTGCAGGCCACCATAAACGGCGCAGCACGTGAAATAAGGGCCCGTAAGCTCATTATCGCCGACGGCGTGAATTCGCGAACAGCTGAAAAAATGGGGCTGAACAGTTCCCGGCGCTGCCTTGCCTCGGCCCTCTGCGTTATTTATTTTCTGCGGGGCATTGCAGGCTTTGAGCAAAGCGCGCTGAAGACGTATTTTGGCAGGGCTTTCTGCGGCCTTGCGCCGCTGACACTCAATACGGCCCTGGACGAGGAGGAAACCGCCTGCCTGGTCGTGATCGGCAATAAAAACAGCCCGCCGGAAAAAATGTATCAGAACATCGCAACCAGGGGCGCCCTTGCCCCGGCGCTGCGGGATGCCCGTATTGTCAGAAGGACCGGCTGTGCAGCCCGCGCCTACACCTCTCTGAGGGAGCCCTGTACCGGAAATGTGCTGGTGGCGGGCGATGCCGCGGCCTATGTCGAAGTTGAAATGCAGGGCGCTCTCGCCTGCGGCTGCCGGGCGGCAAAAGCCGTAGCCGACGAACTTGGCGGCTGCGACGGCTTTGCGCAGTACACCCGGTGGTGGCAGCAGTCTTTTGAATTCAACGGCGACGACTGGCTGCAGGTCGCCCAGGGGTTTGCCCTGGTGCCCACCTACAGCGATGATGAGCTTGATTATCTCTTCGGCCTTATCGAGAGCGAAACGCTTGAAGGCACCTACAACCAGTACAAATCCCCCCGGCTCATGTGGGGGGCCATTCTTAAACATGGCGACAGGATCAAAAGCGAGCGGCCGGATCTGCATGCAAAGATCATCAGCCGCAGCGGCGCGACGCTCAGCGATATGCTGTAAGGGAAAGGAGCGCAGCGATTGGCTGAGCAGGACAAGAAGGAACGCATCCTCAATGCGGCGATGAAGATTTTCGCCTTTAAGGGCTACCAGTACGCCACCGTCGCTGAAATCGCCCAGGAGGCAGGAGTCTCAAAGGGCCTGGTGCATGTCTACTTTGCAAGCAAGCTCGACATACTGCTTGAGGTCATTATCTTTTTCATTGAAAGCGTCAATGCTCTTGTTGTACAAAAGATCGCCCGGTGCTCGACGCCGGTGGAGCGGCTGCATGCCGTATTTAATGGCCTCATGGAGCTGATGTCGCAAAACAACAAGAACCTCTACTGGGGGCATATTCTCAAGGAGGTGCTGCCTGATGCCGAAAAGATGAAGGATGCCAAGCTGGAAAAAAAATATGTCCGGATTATCGAAGGCGCCAGACAGATGCAGCAGACCCTCGACGACTTCATTTCCGACGGTCAGCGGCAGGGCCTTATCGATGCATCGCTCAAGCCCCAGGTCATCCGGCAGATCATCGGCGGTTCAAGCCTGATGCTCTATCAGGGGCTGGTGCTTGAAAGCCATGGCAGGCGCGTCATGGGCTATGACGAAGAGGATGCGCGCGCTGGTCTCACCGCGTTAATCGACAAGTTTGTAATAAAAAAACCATGAAAGGACGGGCACCATGACGGAAGGCTTATCAGGTGACTTCAAGAAACAGCTGCATGAAATCGTCGGCGAGCAGTTCGTGACCGACGACCCGGTGACGAGATTCACCTACACCCGCGATGCAAGCCTGTTCGGCGGCACGCAGTCAGCCCTGGTTGTGCGGCCGGGCAACACCGACCAGGTGTCGCGCATAGCAGCCCTGTGCAATCAGCACCGGGTACCCATTGTTACCCGCGGCGGCGGGGCCACTATTTACGGCCAGCCCAAGGGCGACCCTGACCGCACCGTGCTTCTGGACATGACGCGCATGGACCGGGTGATCAGCGTTAATACCGAGAGCATGACCGTCACCGCCGAAGCAGGCATAATACTCGGCAAACTCGTGCATGCCTGCAAGCAGAAGGGCGTGTATATGTGGTCGCCGTTCGCCCCCCTGCACATGGTATCTCTTGGCGGCTGGATCTCGGGCGTTGCCGGTGCCGCGGGCCTCTGGACCGACCTTATAAGCATCACCGTGGTTCTTGCCGATGGCACGGTAGTAAAAACCGGCGGCGGGCCCGGCACGAATGTGCACCAGCCCCTTGCCTACAACCGCAATCTTGGCGGACCTGATTTTGGCGGCATGCTTATCGGCGATGGCGGCTCCTTCGGCATCAAAACCGAGGCCACCATCCGCGTAACAAAGAACCCCGGCAAGCTGCGCGCGGCCATTTTCGCTTTTGATGAACTCGAGCCCGCTATGGAACTTGTGCGCCTGCATGTGGAGCGCCGCCCGGTGCTGCGCTTTGATCCCGTGCTGGTCTTCGGCGCCGGGGCAATGAAAAATTTTATGGGCGAAACCGATGAAGTGGCGCCCTTTACCGTGCAGGCCATGATACAGGGCCATGAGGATGCCGAGGTTGAAGCGCGGCTTGCCACCATGAACAGCCTTGCCGACCAGTGCGGGGCGCAGCGCAATTTCATGCTCGACGCCATGGCCGAGGCCATGGGAACACCGACGGGCGAGGACAGCGAAATGGACTGGATGGCCATTTTCAACAGCTTCGGCGTTCCGGCATGGCTGCCCTTTAACCTGCCGCGGCAGGGCTTTGCCGGTGTATATAATAATCTAGTCGCCTGGCGCAATGAGCGGCTCAAGGAAGCTGAAAGGCTCAACCTTCGCGTGCGTACAACCTGGGAGTTCTTCACCGCTTCCGACCCAAGCACCATTGTCGGCGAAATAGACGTTTTCTTTGCCGACGTTGAAAACCCGGCTGCCGTCACCTTCGCCCGCACCCTGATGGCGGACTTCCAGAAATACGCCCACGGACTGGGCTCCATCGATGTCTATAACCAGGGATTCATGGCGGATCTCAATGCCTCGTGCTGGTCGCCCGGCTTCAGGCGCCTGTTTGAAGCGGTCAAAACCACTCTTGATCCGAACGGTATTCTCAATCCCGGCCAGTGGGCCGGTAGTTATTTAAGCGAAAAGGAGGGCAGCAATGGCTGACAATAAATTCCGTGAGCTTGACAGTGTTCGCCGGTATATTTACAGCTGCCGCACCTGCGGTGTGTGCCGCTACAAAATGTCGGGTAAAGTGCCGTATGTCTGCCCCGTGAAAAAGGCAAGCCCGGGCTTTGAAAACTTTTCCTCCCGCGGCAAGATCATGCTGGCGCAGGCCCTTCTTGAAGGCGCCCTTCAGCCAACGGACGGGCTGGCGCGCGCGGCCTACAGCTGCACCCTGTGCGGCAACTGCATGACCCAGTGCGGCGCAACCGACCAGGATACGGGCAAGCCTCTCGTCGACAATACGGCCGTGGTGGAGGCCCTGCGGGCCGACCTGCTGCGCGAACGGCCTGATCTTGTGGACGTGGCCTATCGCCGCGTGCTTGAGCAAACCCGCCAGTACGGCAACCCCTGGGGCATGCCGCGCTCGGCGCGGGTAAAATGGGCAAAAGGGCTGAAACTGAAGGACGCGCAGAAAGAGCAGGCCGACGTTCTGCTCTTTACCGGGTGCACCATGAGCCTGAATCCGGAGCTGGCCGAGCGCGCGAAAAAAGCTGCTGTCGTGCTGCAGGCGGCCGGCGTGGACCTGGGGATTCTCGGGGCTGCCGAGCCTTGCTGCGGCAGCGTGCAGAAACGTATCGGCGACACCGGCCTTGCCGCTGAGATGGTAGCGAGCAACATTACCCTGCTCAACGGCCTTGGCTGCGCAACAATCGTCACGCTTTGCGCCGGCTGCTGCAATATGCTGAAAACCGGGTACGCGCAGGAAGAGCATAAGCTTGTCCCGAAGGTGTATCATCTTGTTGAATATCTGGCGCGGCTCGTAAGGGATAAAAAGCTCGCCTTCACCAAAGAGCAGACAATGACCGTCGCCTATCACGACCCCTGCCATTTGGGGCGTCATCTCGGGGTGTTTGATCCGCCCCGCGCCATACTGAAAGCACTGCCGGGCGTGACGCTTGTGGAGCGGGCCGCCACACGGGAGAACACCATCTGCTGCGGCGCCGGCGGGGGCATGCGCCTGTTTGAAGATGGCGCGTATGCGCAGGACATGGGCCGAGAAGCCGTGCAGGCCGCGCGCGAGGCAGGCGCCGGGGCGCTTGTTTCGGCCTGCCCGTTCTGTGAAACAAATCTTGCGGCAGCCGCGCAAGGGCTTGAGGAGATAATGCCTGTTTACGATATTATCGATTTGGTATATGATGCTGCAGGATTGTCCGGCTTATAGATGTTGACTGGCGCCGGGGCGATAATCAGGGGTGCCCAGTGCAGAACAGGATTTTGCACTCCTCGGAGCATCTTTAATGGAGGCAAGCCGTGAAGAGCAAGTGGAGTCTTTCCAAAAGAGTAAAATTTTTCAGCGCCGGATTCATGGTCTTTTTTTTCAGCGCTTTTGTCTTTCTTGTCATAAGCGTGCAGAAAGTCCTCATTGAAGGAAAGATGGCGAGCCTGCAGAAATCGGTCAGTTCAGCCTTTATGCTGCTCAACAGGTATGACGAGCTTGCTGCGAGCGGTAAAATGACCCGTGAAGAAGCTCAAAAAGCCGTGATATCTGAAATCAAGAATTCGCAGCTTGGAAAAAATGAAGCCTTCTGGATTCATGACAGCAGCGGTAAAATTATTGTCGATCCGCTGCTCCCCGAGCTTGATAATCAGGATATGAGCGGCTACCGGGATGCCGACGGCAAACAGGCTTTTCTTGATATGACAGCTTTGTGCCGGGATAAAGGCGAAGGCGAAACGAGATACTATTTTAAAAAACCCGGCGCTGAGAAGCCGGTGAAAAAGTATGTCCACGTAAAAATGTTCAAGCCCTGGGGATGGGTGCTGGGAGCCGGCTTTTATCTGGATGATGCGATTGCGGATATGAGCGGCGCCCGTAATGTTGCCCTGTTGATCCTGGCGATATTTTCAGGCGCCGTCACCTTTGCTTTTTATATTCTTGGCCGGTCAGTTGCCCAGCCGATTGCTGCGTCGACCCAGGGCCTGGCATTAATCGGCAGGCAGATCGCTGCTGCGTCCCGGCAGTTTTCAGAATCAAGCCATTTGCTTGCGCAGGCATCATCCGAGCAGGCGGCATCTCTAGAAGAGACATCCTCTTCGCTTGAAGAAATGTCTTCGATGACCCGGCAGAATGCCGACAATGCCCGGCAGGCCGATAGCCTTATGAAAGACGCCAGCCAGGTTATTGAATATGCAAACAAGTCGATAGCCGGCCTGACCAGGTCTATGTCTGAAATTGTGCGCTCAAGCCGGGAGACTTCCCGCATTATCAAAACAATTGATGAAATAGCTTTTCAGACCAATCTGCTTGCCCTGAATGCCGCTGTGGAGGCTGCCCGGGCAGGCGAGGCCGGCAGAGGCTTTGCCGTTGTTGCCGACGAGGTGCGAAGCCTTGCCATGCGGGCCGCCGATGCCGCCAAAAGTACCGCCGACCTTATCGAAACAACCGTGAGCAAAATCCATGACGGCGAGGATCTCATGCATAAAACAAATGAGTCCTTTGGGGAAGTGGCTGTTATGGGTTCGAAAGCTGCCCTGCTGGTGGCCGAAATTTCCACTGCTTCCCAGGAGCAGGCCCAGGGCATCGAGCAGGTCAGCAGGGTTGTCGTACAAATGGATACGGTGACCCAGCAGAATGCCGCCAATGCCGAGGAATATGCTTCCGCTGCTCAGGAGCTCAAGGTCAAATCAGATGAGATGAAGCAATATATTGTAGAGCTGAGAAGTCTTATAGGGGTCAGGCAGAACCGGGCCGACATGGCGGAAACCATCGAGCAGCCCGAGGCATATGAACAGGAATACGTAAAAGCGCTGCCGCGCTTCTAAAGCATTTTTCTATTAGTATAGCCGTTTGCACAGGTAAGCTTTTGATTCGTCAGCCCGTGCTCTGTTCTCGCAAGATACGCAGGCAAGTGGAACTACGTCCATGGCTCGAACCGCGTGGGCTGCCTTCACCACTTGCTTACCTGCGCCAGTCTGTATAGTATTTAAAAAAATGCTCTAGTGGGCCATGACAATTCATTTTCACACCCCCTCACCCCGACCCTCTCCCACCAAGGGGAGAGGGAGGCTCTATGTTATTCTCCCCTCCCTTGATTGGGAGGGGATTAAGGGGAGGGTGATCTCAACTGATAATTTCAAATGTCATAAACTGCTAGCCGTAACAAAATCTGCGGAAGCATACAGCGGGAAAACTGCACGCAACAGCATACGGCAGAATTAGATTTTTTCTCTACTTCCAACGCAAAAAAAGGAGAATTTTTATGACTAGCGGCGCACAAAGATTTGCAGGCAAACATGTGATCATAACGGGCGCCGGCACGGGAATCGGCCGCAGCACGGCAAACCGTTTTGCCGATGAAGGCGCCAGGGTCGTTATCGCCAACCGCAACAGGGCAAACGGCGAGCGGGTGGCGGCTGAAATACAGGAAAAGGGAGGCACGGCCTGCTATATTTCCTGCGACGTTGCCAGCCCCGAGTCAATTGACGCGCTGGTGCAGCAGGCCGTTGCGGCCTACGGCCCTATTCATGCCGCCGTGTCCAATGCCGGCATAAACGAGAAGCAGCCCTCGGCTGCTGATCTCACCGTGGATGAGTGGGACCGCATCATGAATGTGAACGCACGCGGCTCGTTTTTATTCTGTCGCGCCTGCGCCATGAACATGGCGGACAACGGCATTGCAGGCTCTATCGTCACGGTTTCCTCGGCCATGGCCCGGGGCACCAAAACAGAAACCGGCGCGTATCCGGCCTCGAAAGCGGCGGTGGTGCAGTTTACAAAAAATCTGGCCAAGTGCTATGCGTCCATGGGCATACGGGTGAACTGCGTGTCGCCAGGCGTTGTGGGCACGGAAATCTGGGACGCGATTGAGGATGCCATGATGGCCGAACGCGGTACGTTCGTCGACTATATCATAGAGCAGTCGGTCACAAACGGGCAGCTGCTTATCGGCAGGCAGGGCAGGCCCGAGGAAATCGCCGCTGCCATCGTGTTTCTGGCCTCCGATGAGGCGTCCTATATAACCGCCCAGAACCTGAGCGTTGACGGCGGCATGGACTGGTGCTGGTAAATAAAACGGTTCAAGCGGTTCAAACCGTTCAAGCTGTTTAATCTGTTCAAAAAGCAAGGGGCCGGATTTATAATGAGTCCGGCCCTTTTGGTTTTAATATCTGTTTGATCGGTTGAAACTGTTTAAACGGCTTGAACCGTTATTTTATTACACCAGCCTGCTTCAGGCTGGCAATAATCATCGCAGCGCACTCTTCAACCGGGTAGCGGTCGGTATCCACAATGATCTCAGGATGCTCCGGCTCGTCATAGGGCGAGGAGATGCCGGTGAAATCGGCGATCTCACCGGCCCGGGCCTTTTTATACAGGCCTTTCGGATCGCGCTCTTCGCAGGTTGCAATACCGCAGCGGCAGTATACTTCAAAAAAATCTCCAACGGTTAGGAGCTTGCGCGCCCGTTCGCGGTCCGCCCGAAAGGGAGAAATAAAGGCCGACAGCACAATAACTCCCGCATCCGAGAACAGCTTCACGAGCTCCGCCAGCCGCCGGATATTTTCCTGCCGGTCTTCATCTGAAAATCCGAGATCCGCATTCAGTCCGTGCCGCACATTATCCCCGTCGAGCACATAGGTGTGGCAGCCCATCCGGTGCAGCCGGGTTTCCACCTCATGGGCCACGGTCGACTTGCCGGAGCCCGAGAGCCCCGTAAACCACAGCACGGCCCCGCGGTTGCCGAAAAGCTTCTCGCGGTCCTGTTTTGTGACCGTGGCTTCGTGCCATACAACATTGCTGCTTTTGTTCTGTTCCATACCTGCTGCCTTCCCTGTAATACAAGTGCAGCAAAAGCTAGCACAGACCCCCGCGCAAAAGCAAGCAGCAACAGAAGGGGCCACAGTGCACGCGGCTATATTCACATTGAAAATCAGACTTTTCCTTTACCAACTTTGTTTTATGCAAATAGAAAAGTGTACCTGATTTCTCCAGGCAATTTAAAATCACCCTAATGCTCGCCCCCTGCGGGAAGATCAGAAGCGCCAGCCTGTGTCTGGCGGTTTGTTTTATATATTACAAGTTTTGAAAGCCGCCAGGGCCGCAGATCATAGGGGGCTTCGGAAATTTTAAGCGCTGCATCAATCCCCCCCCCTTGAAGCCAAATTTGCGAATATGTTGAGCTTGTTTCAAGCCTGCGGGCGCCACCCGTTATAACAATGGCGTCAGCGGGAAGCCGGGAAGGTATTTTGTCAAAATATTCTATGGACCACCGAGGCTTAAACCCCGACCGGAACAGGAGATAATTGCGCATTTCGCCATCGGTTATAATTTCTTTTGCCGGGATATTCTTCACCACATCCCACGCCCAGCGCACATCCATCGAACAATTCCGGAAATAAGACGCCTCCACCCATGCCCAGTACCAGGAAGTCGCCACAAGAAGCAGAAATACCAACACCGTGCCAATTTTAAGAATTCTGAAACGAAAGCGCAGCAGGCAGGAAAATGCAATGCCCAGCGCAACCGCCGCCGGCATGGATGCGATATGCAGATAACGGGCAAGGCGATGAATAGGGACATAGTATGGATATATCTTGAGGGGGGAAAATTCCATAATAAGCATATAAAACAGCGCGCAGAGCGACGGGAGTCGCAGCGCTTTGAAGCGTTGGAAAAAGCACAGCGGCACACAGAGCAGAAAGGCGAAAAATAAATATCCATAGGGATTTTCTGTCGGCAGGCCGACAATCCAGTGCGGGTATATCAAGAGGACTCCCAGCAGATTTGTCTCGCCGGGTATAAATCCTGAGGGATTATTGACCAGATTCCACCGCATCTCGGCGTGATAGTTCCCCAGGAAGTCTCCGGCAATTTTATAGAAAAACAGGCACAGAACAGCATTTGCAACAAGCCAGCCCGCAATCCACAAAATAAGGACTTTATAATAGCCGCTGCGGCCACTGCGCAGCAAATACAGCAATCCCAGTCCGACAAAAAGCCCCGGCGCCACTAAGGCATTGAGCTTTACCGCGACGCCGGCGCCCACCACCAGACCGGAAATAAATGCCAGAGCCTGAGCGGCCCTGGCGCTCCCGATGTCTTTACAGAGCAGCAACAGGAATCCGCCGCCCCAGACAAAGGCGGACAGCATAATGTCATTGCTCATGGTGGTTGCGTGAACGGCGTCAAGAGGAAAAACGATATATGCTGCGGCGGCGAAAAAACCTGCCCTGATGCCGGCAAGCCTTACGCCTGCGCAGTACACAATGGCAGTATTCAGAACTGACGCGCATAAAACAGGCAGGACAAAGCTCCAGTCAAACCAGCCGAAAAACCGAAAGCAGAATGCTATGGCATACAGGACAATCGGCCTGTAGGGAATAACATGGTGCATTCCAACCTCGGGATATATATCTTGTAAGATCCTTGTTGCAAAATATGCATAATCCGGATCATCGCCAAGTACAAAGCCGGAGAACATAGACAGCCGAATCATGAGGCTGCACAGCATTAATCCAGCTAATATATATATAGAACTGTGCTTTACATTGATAAACATGAGATACTACGATACCTGGTATTGTTGAATCAGATGCCGTGTCACCGGCAAAACGCAAGGCAGGGGCGCGACTGATACAGAAGATTTATGAGGCCGCTTCGCTCACCTGCCCGCTAGTTTAATGTGTGCTCATGAATAATCCGGGCTAGACCAGCCCGAGGTGGTAAAACACCTATTGCAGCACCCGGGACTGTGGAAAATGCAAAAACGACCCCCGCCGAAAATCAAATTGCCGTTATCGTATTATGCCGATAAACAAATCCCTGCAATATGACAACGCCGATTCGGATTACCCTTTTGAAGCCCATATGTAATTCATACAATCAAGGCAAGATCGAGAGAGGTGCGCGCAAAAACAGCCTTGCCGGTTGACATACCACCTCATAGCAGACCGTCCGCCGAGCTACAAGATATTTTTGTGTATCGCAGGCCACACTCAAAAATTCGTCCCGCATGCCCTGGCCTATAAGCAAAATGCTGATGAATAATCCGGGCTAACGCTTACTGCTGTTGGCCACAATAACCTGTAGCAGTGCCTGGCCGTCAAAATTCAACATTACGGGTTTCACTTTTCCCGACTTTCAGCCGGTGTCTTATTATCAGGTGTTAGCAGCTTGCAGTAGCCCGTGAGTTCCACATAGGCCGAGCCGGTTGCTGCCGCGCCGTTGATGCTGCCCATGACCGAGCTCAGTCCTTCCCAGTAATCCGGCGTCATGGCGCTGAAGAATATTTGGCTGTCGAAAAGAGGCCTGACGGTAAATTCGGCATTGAGGCCGGGGATGGAAATACTCCAGTCAAGCGGGAGGGTGCAGGCGCCGGTTGGATCCCTGTAGGTGCGGTGAGACTGCACCCCGCAGAGATTGCCGTACGTAACATCGCCCGCGGCGGAACGGTAGGTCCAGTTGGTCCTGACCGTGCGGCCGAATATATCCCTGAAATGAAACAGCATCAGCGCCCCGCCATCGTCGAGGCGCAGCGAAAACCAGTCCCATAGTTCCCCGAAGGCGGTGAAATCGCCCCACTGGTGGTCCATCCAGGTGCGGCCGGAGGTTATCACGTAGTCGCGGCCCTTGAATGAAATGGCGCCAGAGGTTTCAAGGTTGGTGAATGAGTAATAATACGAGCGCAGTCCATCGCCCATGATAATGGCGCCGTTGCGGCCGTGGAGCAGTACATCTTCACGAGGTGTGAGGGTAAGGTTAAGGCTTGCATTGTCGGAGACTGCGCTGATGGAAATGGTCCGGTTGCCGGAGAAATCGTAGGAAAAATCAGTGACACTGATCCTGGGGATGCCTTCGCTGATGCCCGCAACCGGCGGCTTCGTGAGAGTTTCTTTGTAAACATATTCCTGCGCCGCAGGGTCGCTTACAGCGACATGGCCAATGTAGCCGAACTTTTTCCTGCCCAAAAGCTGGGATTTAAAAATCGTGCATTCAAAGCCAAGTGTCGTGCCGTCGCCGCCGGTGGCCGTGCCGGTGAAGTACCACCACTCGGTGCGGCTGTTGAAATGCGGGCCATGGTCGGCGGGGAAATGCAGCTCGGCAGGGCCGTTGCAGCCAGCGGCTGCAAGAAGCACAAACGCCATGGAATAGGCCAATAAAATGCGGCATGTTATGGGGTAGCTGTTCATCTCAGCCCCGGCTCAGTATTGGTATGGGCTCCCGGTGCGCATACTGCCGGCTTTGCACAAACGGAAGAATTTAAGTGCAAGTATGTCTCTTGATAAGAGGCTCTTTCAACAACCATGAAATGTCAAGATACTATCTTTTAACAGATGCTTTAAATTTGTATCGCAGGCAGCCCGAATAGCCAAGGCGCAAACAGACTGTATTTCCGCGGGGGGAGCCCGGGACCGATCATTGAGTGAACGTAAAACTGGCAAGAACCTGCTTCTGGATCTTGTCGGGAGCTCCGTCGGTTCTGAATTCGAGGGCGAGGTGTTTTCCCCGGTACGGTACGACATAGGATACCATCCGGGCGCCTACCGGTCCGTCGTAATGCGTGTAGGCGTATATCTGCCCTTCAATCCCGCCTAAACTCCCGGGTTCGACGGGTGAGGTCCCGAACCAAAGCCCTTTATTGGCGGCTTCGCTTTCATCGGTATAACGGATGATGACCGGCGAGCGGAACCCGTAGGAGAAGCGCACATAAAAATCGCCGCTTTGGGTAATGGCGTACGCGTTCGGAACCTTCAGTCGGTATCCCAGGTTCTGGTTCTCATAGGCCACCCAGTTGAAAACTGTCGGCTCGATGCCGGCCGAACAACCGGATACGAGGAGTATGATCACGCACGTGATGAATCGGGTCCGGGAATAAAAAGATCCGGATAGGCCGGTAGTAAGCATCGTTGCACTCTGCTGACTTTCGAGTGAATTCACTATTCCAAAGCGGGTTCATGTCAGCTCCATTTCCGGCCAATGCACTGCCGGGCTTATCGGCTTTTTCAACCCGCTGCTTATTTAATATATACACTATCCAGCTCTGCTGTAAAGCTGCCGACAGCAACCTGGCTTTTAACCATTACCGGCAGCCGCCGCTTGTCGGCGGTGACCCAGATCTGCAGCTTCGCGCCGGGGCTTTTATCAAACACCCCGCCGATACCGGCGAGCTCTGGCTCAACAAGCCAGGTGTCATATTCTTTGCCTGCCGCTGTTATTTTCTGCCTGCCCAGTACGCGCGCCTTACCCATCACGCATTTTTTACCGTCGGAAACAGGCCGCGAAATTTCCATGTTTTCGCGCAGTTCCTGCGCGCGGAAAAAATAAAAAATGGACAGGGGATCAAAGGCGCCGGCCAGCAGCATCTGCGGCGCTCGCTTCTTGCCCTTCTTGCTGTACTGCACCGTCTGCTTTTGCCAGTCAAATACAATCACCACATCCTTGGTTTTGCGCGTTTCCTTCAGTTCCTTGTACTCCAGGGCATGGGTCATTGCCCCGTCGGCATAGGCGTCCATGCGGTCATGCACGGGGTAAATCTGTTCAACCAGCGGCGAGGTTTTTGCCGTCATGACGAAATGCCAGGACTCGACGCCGTTTAGCTTCTCCATGGGCAGAATTTCAAGCGTTGCTTCGGCCGCTTGGATATTTGCCCAGGACACGGTATAATGCAGTTTTTCGCCAGGCCGGAACGGCAGGGCATCGCCAGCCAGGGCTGCTGCGGCCATCAGTATGAGTCCGCTGAAAACAAAAACAGCCGGTAACAACTTCCGCTGCACAGCGCGGTCTGCGCTCAAAGCGCTTTTTGACGTCTTTTTCACTTTTAGGCTTTCTTTTTTCTTTTTGCCGCAGGGCGCTTCTCAACCGACCAGCCGAATTTGCCGATATATCTGCCCAGCGAATAATAGTTGCCGTGCAGATAGCACAGGGGACTGGCCTTTGAGAGCTTGAACGCGCCGGTTGCCGGGCTGATCAGGTTTTTGTCGGCATTGATGGCTAGAACTTCGGCCAAAAACATATCATGGCTCCCGAGGGGCCGAATATCGACCACCCGGCATTCGATGTTAAGCGGCGATTCCGCTATAAGCGGAGCATGCACCTTTTGCGCCGGAACCGGGGTCAGGCCCATTTCCTTGAATTTATCAACATCGCGGCCCGACTTTACCCCGCACCAGTCGGTTGCCCGAGCCAGGGCCTCGGTGGTGAGATTAATCACGAACTCGCCGGTTCTTTTAATGATGCCGTGCGAGAAGCGCTCGGGCCGGATCGAGATACAGCACATGGCAGGATCCGAGCAGACCGTTCCGGTCCAGGCTATGGTAATGATATTGTAGCCGGTCTCCCTGTTCCCGCAGCTTACCATGACCGCCGGCGCAGGATAGATCATGGTGCCTGGCTTCCAGAGCGCTTTTTCATTCTTCATACAGTTTTTTCCTCCGGTGCCGGAAGGTATAATAGTTGAGATTTAACAGCCGGGCAGCCTCGCTTTCCTTGCCGCCCGACAGGCGCAGTGCCTCATCAAAATAGTTTTTTTCAATGGCCTTCAGCGCCGCCGGAAGATCAAGGCCTGCTGCTGTAAAGACCGGTGCGCCGGCGCCCCCGGCCGGCGGGGCCGGCGCGGTCTGCTCTCCCTGCAGCGGAAGGGGCTGGATAGTGTCCCGCTCAAGCAGGGGGCCGCATCCGGTGAGCACGGCGCGCTCGATCACATTGCGCAGCTCCCGCACATTGCCTTTCCAGTCGCGGTTTAAAAGCTCCTGCTCTGCCTCGGGCGTAATGCCGGTAAAGTCTTTGCCGAATTTGGCGCTGAACACAAACATGAAATGCCGGGCTATGGGCAGGATGTCTTCCGTGCGGCGGGAGAGGCGGGGTATGTCGACCTTTATGACCGCCAGGCGGTAATAGAGATCGCGACGAAAACGTTCCAGCTCGATCATCTGCTCGATATCGCGATTGGTCGCCGATATGACGCGGGTTTTCACCTGGTGTTTCTGTGAGCTCCCGATGCGGTAGTACTCACCCTCCTCGAGAAAGCGCAAAAGCTTTGCCTGCGCCTCAAGCCCGAGATCCCCGACTTCATCCAGAAACAGCGTGCCGCCCGCGGCTTCCTCCACCAGGCCCCGCTTGCCCTTGTCATGCGCGCCGCTGAAGGCGCCTTTTTCATAGCCGAACAGCTCGCTTTCAATCAGCTCTTTGGGGATGGCTGCGCAGTTCAGGGTGATAAACGGACCTTTAAAATTCGGGCTTTTATAATGAATGGCCGCCGCCACCAGCTCCTTGCCCGTGCCGGTCTCTCCGCAGATGAGCACGGGCGTGTCCGGGCTGCGTGCCACCAGGTCCACGAATTCCAGAACGCTTTGTATGGAGCGGCTCTCCCCGATAAAACAGGGGATGTTTTCTTCAAGATAGCGCTCCTGCAGCTGCCGCACTTCCTTGCGCAGGCGCACGGTTTCAAGGGCATTGCGGATGGTGACCATGAGGCCGTCCATGTGCACGGGCTTGACGATATAATCATAGGCCCCGAGCTTCATCGCGGACACCACCGTTGCAATATCCTCAAATGCCGTAATCATGATGACCATGGTCTCGGGCCGGAGCTTTTTAATTTCCGGCAGGGCCTCTATGCCGTTCATGCCCGGAAGTCCTATGTCAAGCAGAATGAGATCCGGCGACAGCGTTTTCAGCGCCTCGAGGGCCTGCTCGGCATCGGCAAATCCTCTTACGCTGTAGTCCTTCTCCAGGGCCAGGGCTATGCCGTTGCGAGCCGTCTCTTCATCATCGACGATAAACAGGGTATAGGTCAGCATAATTTCACGATTTTGGATTTTGGGTTTTGGGTTTTGCGCCGGCAACCGGGAACTCTATGCAGAATTCCGCGCCGCCCCAGCGGCTTGCGTCAACGGTGATAGTGCCCCGGTGATCGGTAATAATGCGCTGGCACAGGGAGAGGCCGATGCCCGAGCCGTCGGATTTGTTCGTGTAAAACGGATCAAAAATCTTGCCCCGCTCAGCCGCGGGAATGCCCGGGCCGGAATCCGCCACCGTCACCATGACATGGGCTCCCGTGCTCCAGGAACGCAGAGCAAGCTTTTTCTCTCCTGCCCAGGCCTGCAGGGCCTGCACGGCATTGGTAATCAGGTTCAGCATGACCTGCTCGATCATCTGTAAATCAGCCCGGCAGGCAGGAAGCTCTTCGGCAAGCGCCTGCGTAAGGGCAATGCCGTGCTTGCGCAGGGTTGCAGCCGAAAGCTTGACCGCCTCCTCAATAGGCCGGTTGATGTCGATATCGGCAAGCTTGGGCATGCCGGGCTTGGCAAAATCCATGACGCGGCGGATGACGCCCTCAATTTTGTCAGAGGCGCCCTGTATCTCATGGGCGATGGCAAGCAGAGACGCGCGCTCCCCTGGTTCGTTGACATTGGACTCGATGCCCTTGCGCAGCGAATACATATAGGTGTTGATCCCGGTGAGCGGATTTCTGATCTCGTGGGCTATGCCCGCGGTAACGCGCCCCAGAGAGGCCATTTTTTCCTGCAGCCGCATAAGCTGCTCAAGCTCCACGCGGCGCGTTATGTCGCGCACGATAGCGGTCAAAAAGACGCCGTCCCGCGAGCGCCACGCGGAGCGGGACACCTCCATGTGAAATTCCGTCCCGTCTTTTTTTAGCCCCAGCATTTCAAGCGGCTTGACGTCAAACGGCTGCAGCATATTCTGCTCGCGCTGTTTCATGTATCTCGCGCGCAGGGGCTCCGGCAGCAGCATGGCGGCGTTTTTTCCGATTGCCTCGGCGGCGGTATAACCAAAAATAGCCTCAGCCGCGCGGTTCCAGAACACGATGTCCTCTTTTTCCGTAACCGATATGATGGCATCGCTTGCGGTCTGCACGACCGAGCGAAAGCGCTCCTCGCTGGTTTCAAGGGACTCAAGCGTGCGGCTGTTGAGCAGCGCCACGGCCGCCAGCTCGCTGAAAGCAGAGGCCATGCGCAGGTCGCTGTCGTTAAACCCTTCGGGCTTGTTTGCCAGCGCCAGCATGGCCAGCACCTCGCCGCTGATAATAAGAGGCGCACAGAGTACATTGTCTACGGAGATATGCCGCTCTGAAGACGTACTCGCTCCAAAAGCAGTCATGTCATTGCAATAGCGGGGCTCGCGGGCATCATAGGATTGGCGGTACAGTCCGCCCAGCAGCATGCTCCCGATCGAGGTGAAGCCTTCCGGCAGCAGGCTTGCGCTGTAGCGCAACCGCAGTTCGTTGCCCGTATCATGAATGATTTCAGCGATTAAACCAGCGGCGGCCCCGGCAAGCTCGATACAGATCGCCAGTATCGACTGCGAAGCCCCGGCAAAATCATGATAGGTCAATACGGACCTGGCGGCCTTCAGAAGCGCGGCGGTTTCGGCGCCGCTGCGTTCTGATTCCTGCAGGGCGATGCGCAGGGCAGCCTCGGCCTGTTTGCGGACCCCGACCTCCTGCTGCAGCTCCTGCTGCTGCTTGAAAAAATTGAGCACCAGGCGGGCGAGATTGCCGAATTCGGTAGCAGAGTCTATCAATGATCCCATAAGCCGGGGGTTTTGATGATGCAGGCTTGCCGATATGCGCTTGAGGGGAAGGTTGACCCAGATAACGAGCAGTATGGACATCAGCAGTATGACAACGGAAACAAAAGAAATCAGCAGTATGAGCTGATTGCGCGTAGTGCGATGCATTTCCCGTGTTACCGGCGCTTCGCTGCGCACCCGTATCTGGGCTATGGGCTGCTTGTCCCAGCCGTAAATGACCCGGTAGAAGCCGATAATGCCGCTTGTTTCTTCATAGGTATTTTCGAGAGTTTCTTTGCCCGGCAGCGGCAGAATATCAAGCGTGCTTTCCGTCACAATGGACAGCTGCTGGATATAGGCGCTGTTCCACAGGCGGCCGGCAAACAAAAATCCCCGGGGAGTGGAGGACCGCTCGAAGTCCGCGGACGGCTGCACCGGAGCGCTGCGCACTTCAAGCAGGCCCTGCGGCGTTGTTACATAAAAATGGCAGAAATAGCTCATGGCAAACAGCTGCGGAAACATGAGCCTCTGGCGCAGCATGCTTTCAAACACCCGCAGCTCCCCGGGCCCTTCGGCATACAGCAGGCTGCCCGCGGAATCGCACAGCCACAGCCCGCTCACATTGAAGCTGGGCATGAGAGCTGCGCTGGCGAGCTTTCCGCCTTCGGTCCCGCCGCTGACGGCCGCAACTATTTCATCACGGGTGCTGAAATCATAGGCGAACATCTCAAGGGATGACTCTTCAAGGCGCAGCACGCGGTCAAAAAGCGTGTTTTTATCAAAAATATTATTGCGGATGAGCAGCAGCTCGCGCCGGGTCTCATGCTGCCGCAGCAATATAAAACCCGCCATAAACAGCAGGGTAATGGCGGCAAGCAGTAATGTTATGCGGGTCTGTGTTTTCATGGGCTCTCGTGTCTTCAAGAAAACCATCATCATAGAGGCGATGGTTTTTCTGAAGAAGGCACCTCCAGCACTGCGTATTTTTTGCTTCCGCCCTTCAGGGCGAAATCAGGCCACCGGCTCTCTGGGTGGCGTTTGTCTTCTCTTGCATTTATTATACACGGAAGCTGCCGCAAAAAAACAGTTTCTTTTTTTTTCATTTATGATAGCTTCTATTGTTATTTTTCTTAATTATAGGGAGAAACACGTGTATTTCTTATTCGCATCAACAGCATATGCAATGGCGCCGGCCGCCGAGGGCGGGCAGGGTGGTGGCGGTTTTACGGCCCCGATTCCCCTAGTGCTCATGTTTGGCATTTTTTATTTTCTGCTTATCCGGCCCCAGCAGCAGAAGGCCAAACAGCAGCAGGAACTGTTAAATGAACTGAAGCGCGATGACAGCGTTGTCACCACCGGCGGCATTTACGGCAAGATAACCGGCGTGACCGATACCATTATTACGCTTGAAATCGCACAGAACGTGCGAATCAAGGTCACTAAAAGCAGTATTGCCGGTAAAGCTTCGACTGAGACAAAGCCGGCTGAAGATAAAACCAAGTAAGGAGCTCCGTTATGATGCAGAGCATGAAATTGCGCTCGCTACTGTTTGCGGCGATTTTCGCCGTATCGGCAATGTATCTGCTGCCGACTTTTATAAAAGTTCCCGCCTGGTGGGAGCAGTATCTGCCTTCCGATAAGATATCGCTCGGGCTTGACCTGCAGGGCGGTATGCACCTGGTGCTTGAAGTAGAGTCGGACAAGGCTCTGGCGAATAATCTCGAGCGTTTTGCCGCCGACCTTGAAGAGTATCTGTACAATGAAAAAATAGCCTTTGACTCCATCAAGCGGGTGAACGGCACGGCAATCGAGGCGAAAATCGCCGAAGCTGATGCAAAAGAAAAAGTGCGGCAGTTGCTGCAGAAGAATTTCCCCGTGCTGAAAGAGAAAAGTGTTGAAGAGACCAAGGACGGCATAACCTTCACGCTTGAAGTCGATGCTAAAGAAGCCCGGCAGATGAAAAAGACCGCAACCGAGCAGGCCCTTGAAACCATCCGCAACCGTATCGACCAGTTCGGCGTGGCGGAGCCTACCATACAGCTGCAGGGGGAAGATCAGATTGCCCTACAGTTGCCAGGCATCAAGGACCCCAAGCGCGCCATCGAGCTGATCGGCAAAACCGCGCTCCTGGAGTTTAAGATGGTGGATGAGGGCAACAGCGTTGAAGATGCCGCGAAGGGCAATATCCCGGCGGATTGCGAGCTTCTGTATCAGCGGGAGGTCAACCCCAAAACCGGCGAAGTAAAAAAAGTGCCGTTTGTTTTAAAGAAAAAGACCCTGCTTACCGGCGACCGCCTGGTGAATGCCCAGGTCCAGATCGACTCCCGCTTTAACGAGCCCTATGTCACCCTTGAGTTTGACTCGCGCGGTGGTAAAATGTTTGAGCGCATAACGGCAAAAAATATAAAAAAGCGTCTGGCCATTATTCTTGATAATAATGTGTACTCCGCCCCGGTCATACAGGACCGCATCGCGGGCGGTCATGCCCAGATTTCCGGCCACTTCGGGATGGAGGAGGCGCGCGACCTGGCCATAGTGCTGCGCGCGGGCTCTTTGCCCGCGCCGGTAAAAATTCTTGAAAAGCGCTCTGTCGGCCCCTCTCTGGGCGAAGACTCGATCAAGCAGGGCATACGCGCCATGATTATCGGCAGCATTGCGGTTGTTGTGTTCATGCTGATCTATTACGGAATGCTGGGAATGATTGCCGATTTTGCCATGATGCTCAATATTTTTCTGCTGCTTGCAGCCCTTGCGGCATTCGGCGCAACGCTCACCATCCCCGGCCTTGCCGGTATCGTGCTCACCATCGGAATGGCGGTTGATGCCAACGTGCTGATCCACGAGCGCATGCGAGAGGAAAAACGGCTGGGCAAAACACTCAAGGCCTGCATCGACACCAGCTATTCGCGTGTTTTTATGACCATTCTGGATACGCATGTTACCACGATTGTTTCCTCGATCTTTCTTTTTCAGTTCGGAACCGGCCCTGTCAAAGGGTTTGCCATAACCCTTATCATCGGCCTTGTCGCCAATGTGTTTACCTCATTTGCCGTAACGCGCTTAATCATTGACTTCCTAGTGTCAAAGAAACTCGTTACACCGGCAAGCATATAGAAAGGAAACTCTTTCGTGGAAATCATAAAGCCCAACATCAACATCAATTTTGTAGGAAAAATCTGGTATGCCCTCATCATTTCCTGGGTCCTTATCAGCATAGGGCTCGTTTCTCTGGTAGTGAAAGGCGGCCCGCACTATGGCGTTGATTTCAAGGGAGGCACGCTCTTCCAGGTGAGATTCAACAATCCGACGAGCGCCGGCGACATCCGTCAGATGGTCAAGGACATGGGCATTGAGGCAGGCTCGGTGCAGAATTTTGGCGAGGGGGGCGATAAAGAATATCTCGTAAACATTGAGAGCAAGGTCGAAGACCTTGAAAAATTTTCGGACACATTCAGGGCGGCTCTTGATACCAAGTTCGGCAAGGACAGCTTTGAAATCCGCCGTACCGAAGCCGTTGGGCCCAAGGTGGGTAGTGATCTGAGACAAAAGGCCTTGCTGGCTGTGGCGCTTTCCTGCATCGGCATGCTTATCTATATCTGGTTCCGGTTTGAGTTCCAGTTCGGTCTGGGCGCTATTCTTGGCTTGATTCATGACGTGCTTATTACCATGGGGGCTCTTTCTCTGACGAACACACCCATCGATCTATCCGTCGTTGCGGCGCTTTTGACCATTGTCGGCTATTCGGTCAATGATACCATCATCGTCTGCGACCGTATTCGGGAAAATATGCCGAAGATGACAAGAAAACCGCTGCCAGAAGTCATCAATGTCAGCGTCAACCAGACGCTGAGCCGCACGATTTTGACCGTTGGCACCGTGCTGATGGCAACACTTGCCCTCTATTTTTTTGGTGGTGGCGTCATTCATGATTTTGCCTTCACCATGCTCGTGGGTACCATCACCGGTACGTATTCCTCCATCTTTGTGGCGTGCCCCGTTGCCATATTCTGGGAAAAGTATTTTAAGAAGAACCGGGCCGGAGCGCGAAGATAAGCACTGAGGGAGTCTTACGGCCAATAGCCTATTGAAGGGAATTATTATATAGCCGCAGGCTTTGAGCCTGCGGCTATCGTTATCATACCGGGACTTTTCTGCAGAGTACGAACTGGGGATCTTTTGCTTTATGATTACCGTTGAACAGGCACTGGAAACAATACTGGCGCAAATACGGGTGCTTGGCACCGAGCGGGTGGCTATACTTGCAAGCCGTGGCAGGGTGCTTGCTGAGGATATCGTGTCGGGTCTTGACGTGCCGCCCCTAGACAATTCCAGCATGGACGGCTATGCCGTACGCGCTAGTGATGTGGCGGGTGCTGCATCAGAGCGGCCCGTAACGCTGAAGGTCATCGGCGACCTGCCCGCAGGTTACCTTGCTACAGAGCCCCTGCTGCCAGGGCAGGCCCTGCGCATTATGACGGGGGCGCCGGTTCCGGAGGGCGCCGATACGGTCATTATGCAGGAAAACACCAGTTCCCAGGGCTCGACAGTTACGATCCTGCAGGGGGAAAAGGCAGGTACGAATATCCGGCGCAGCGGCGAGGATATTAAAAAAGGCGCTTTGCTGTTTCCTTCAGGCACACTGGTGCGGCCCGCGCATATCGGCATCATGGCATCCATTAAGCGGGCCATGGTCTCTGTGTATCAGCGGCCGCGCGTGGCGATCCTCTCAACCGGCGATGAGCTGGTGGATATCGACGGCGAGCTGGGCCCGGGGAAAATCGTCACCAGCAATTCCTATTCCCTCATGTCGCTGGTGGCCGAGGCCGGGGGCATCCCGATAATGCTCGGCATTGCCAAAGACACAAAAGATGCTTTGCGCGAACGCTTGATTGAAGGGCTGCATGCCGATATCATCATCAGCTCGGGCGGGGTGTCGGTGGGAGATTATGATTTCGTCAAGGACGTGCTGCAGGAGCTCGGGGCTGACATGAAATTTTGGAAAGTGCTGATGCGGCCCGGCCAGCCTTTGGCCTTCGGGGTTATTGATGGCAGGCCCGCGTTCGGGCTTCCGGGCAATCCCGTGTCGGCCATGGTGTCGTTCGAGCAGTTTGTACGTCCCGCCATGCGTAAAATGAGCGGTCATAAAAAATTGTTCCGGCTGCTTACGGAAGCCGTGGCCCTGGAAGACGTGCAGGCCAGGCCGGGCAGAAAATTGTTCGTTCGCTGCAGGCTCACGCGCATTGACGGGGTCTGGAAAGCAACCACCACGGGCGAGCAGGGCTCGGGCATACTCATGTCCATGGCAGAGGCCTCGGGCCTTATGGCCGTGCCGGAAAATGTTGAAAAAATCAAAGCCGGCGACCGGGTGCAGGTGCAGGTGCTCGACCCTGAGCTCGGCTACAGTGAAACGCCGCAGTATTAAACGGCGAAGGATTCAATCCTCACGATAAAAAAATACGGCGAAGAATTTCATCAATGCCGCAGGGGCGACCGGCCGGTCGCCCCTGCACGATGGCAATAGCCGTGCACCGGTGAAGAAATCGCCGTGTATTGATCAACAAAGGAGACGTGTCATGGCAGAACCTTTTGTAAATCTTAAACGAACGAGCTACTGCGGTGATCTGCGTAAAAGCCATGTGGGCAAGCAGGTAACCTTACTGGGATGGGTGCACAGCCGGCGCGACCACGGCGGCCTTATTTTTGTTGATCTGCGCGACCGGACCGGGTTGGCGCAGATCGCCTTTCATCCGGATGCAAGCGCTGCGGCGCTTGAAAAAGCCCACGGCCTGCGCAGCGAATATGTGATTGCCGTGAAGGGCACGGTGCATGACCGGCCCGAAGGAACGGTAAACCCGGATCTTCCCACGGGTGAAATCGAGGTGCTGGCCTCGGAGCTTGTCATTCTCAATGAATCACAGACCCCGCCCTTTGAAATTTCCGATCGCTCTGAAGCTACTGAGACCCTGCGCCTCAAATACCGCTTTCTTGACCTGCGCCGCCCGAAAATGCAGCAGATATTTCTTGCGCGGCACCGCATGGCGCAGCTCATCAGGAATTATTTCAGCGTAAATAATTTTATGGAATTTGAAACGCCCATGCTCACCAAGAGCACGCCCGAGGGCGCCCGCGACTATCTGGTCCCGAGCCGCGTCGAGGCAGGCAGTTTTTATGCCCTCCCACAGTCGCCGCAGTTGTTCAAGCAGATACTTATGGTGTCGGGCTTTGACCGCTACTTCCAGATCGTGAAATGCTTCCGCGACGAGGACCTGCGCGCCGACCGGCAGCCCGAATTCACGCAGGTCGATCTTGAAATGTCCTTTATCGACGAAGAGGATATTTACCGCCTTCTTGAAGGCCTGATGAAAGAGCTGTTTAAGGACATTCTCGGCCTTGATGTGGCGACGCCGTTTCCGCGCCTGTCCTATCAGGAAGCAATGGACCGCTTCGGCTCTGACAAGCCCGATACGCGCTTCGGCCTTGAGCTTGTTGATCTCAATCCGGCGCTTAAAGATTCCGGATTCAAGGTTTTTGCCCAGGCAATTGAAAAAGGCGGAGTTGTGAAGGGCATTACGGTAAAGGGCGCGGACTTTTCACGCAAGGACCTTGATGAGCTTGTCGAGGTTGCCAAAACCTATGGCGCCGGCGGCCTTGTCTGGATAAAAATCAATCCCGACGGCTGGCAGTCGCCTGCCGCCAAGTTTCTCTCCGATACGGAAAAAGCTGAAATCACCCGCATCATGGGCGCTGAAACCGGCGATCTGCTGGTCATGGTCGGCGATGCTTCCTTTACAACAGCCTGCACCTCACTCGGGAATGTGCGACTGCATCTCACCAGGAAGCTTGGGCTTGCGCCGAGCGAAAAATTTAAATTCACCTGGGTCACTAAATTCCCGCTGCTGGAATACGATAAGGAAGAAAAACGCTGGGTGGCCATGCACCATCCCTTCACCTCCCCGCTTGAAGAGGATATGGCCCTGCTTGAGAGCGACCCGGGCAAGGTGCGGGCGCGGGCCTATGATCTTGTCATGAACGGCAGTGAAATCGGCGGCGGCTCGATCCGTATCCATCGCCAGGACGTGCAGTCAAAAATGTTCAGCCTGCTGGGGATTCAGCCCGATGAGGCTGAAATAAAATTCGGATTCCTGCTTGATGCGCTGAAATTCGGCGCCCCTCCCCATGGCGGGCTTGCCCTGGGGCTTGACCGTATGGTCATGCTCATGACCGACTGCGAATCCATCCGCGATGTGATCGCTTTCCCCAAAACCCAGAAAGCCGCCTGCCTCATGTCGGGTGCGCCCTCACCGGTAGATAACCGGCAACTGCGGGAGCTGCATATAAAAACAAACATTCCGCAGAAAGAAGCGAAAGAATAATAAAAAAAAGGGGGCCCGAAGGCCTCCTTTTTTTTATTCGCAGCTACCCTTACATCGAGGGTATTCTTCCAAATTATTTGGTTTCCCAAGAGGAAAAAGTATAAATAG
>Ga0118677_10003242_pt1 | contig 31164 bp, 24 predicted proteins | sample AliMusrvi5mmetaG_FD_86154 | JGI IMG/M metagenome (GOLD analysis project Ga0118677, IMG submission 86154) | reverse complement strand
GATAACCGTTTATCTGCGCCATTATTTAATACACCTCTTTTTGCTAAAAACCTAGAAGCAGCTTATCTCAAGATGTATGAGCGCTATCAGGCTGATTTAGAGCCTGAGCATCTAGTGATTGGTTAGGTTTTTTATTTGTAACCGTCAAATAGGCAACGGCAATAAATGGCATAAAAATCCTGATAGCCTCACTTCCATCTGTACCCAATAGCGGGAATATAAGTCCCATGCTAAAAAATGCAAGTGGAAAAATGTAAAAACGATTCTTTGAAAAATTCAAAATAAAGATAAGGTAGGTAAAAAATAGACTAACGTAATAAATAATTGAAACAATTATTAAATGTAGATTTTTGGGGTGCGGATTAATACCGGTACCTGGCCAAAATGGATTTGCAAACATAAAAGTCTTGACAACCCTTTTAGGGCTAAACAGTCCAAGAAATACACTAGGTTTTGTTACGTAGAGGTGGGTCGCTCTGCTTTTATTGATATTTGAACAGTCGACCATTTCTTTTGTATCGTAGTTTTCCCGTCCTAAGATTTCTTTGCAATCTAAAAATTGGTTTGGGTTTTCTCCTGAGCTTGCGAGTGCTTCAACTAAATTTGTTCCGGAATAGGTTGACAATGTGAAAGTATCAAATTTATTTAATTGAATAATGTGAAATGGAGCCATTACAAGGACAGTCACCGCAATGGCAGGCAGAATTCTTTTTCCTACTTTGAAAAAAAAGTAGCCATAAATCACAAATGCAAAATACATCCCGAATGGACGACTCATATACATCAGAGTTACCCAGAAGCTTAATTTAAAAACCTGAGTGGGGGAAATTTGCTCGCCAATATCCAGTAAATACAGTAGAGACACTACCAAAGATACTGCAAATGTAATATCGAATATAGGGCCTGGGCTAGCAGAGAAAAAAATAGCAATTAGTAGACCGGGAAGTACTAGTAGGAGTTTTGAAAAATTATTATTTTTTATAGCTCTATTGCATATGAGATAAATTAAATAACCTGCAAACAAACCATAAACAAAATTGTTTGAAAAATATAATTCTCCAAAATGAGAATATTCAAATTTTTCAACTATCGTCCAAATTCTTAAAATAGACATCCCGGTTGTGATATCTGGAAAATTAGGTAGCTGATATGCGCCCATTAGTGCGAAATTAGGTATTTTTGAGGTGCCTGAAAATGCCAAAATGCCAAAAATCAGACAAAAAATTAATCCAGATTGGCCAATAAGATTTTCTTTAAAACGGACCATAAAGGATCTAAGATTTTTAGGAAATGTCATTGAGTATGTGTTACCGATATCTTCGGGCAAGCGTTGTTGATAGACAGATTATCACAATGAGATTACGCATCTAATTTATTCTGCTCAAATTTCAATAGCGTAATGGGTCTAGGCTACCCTCTTAAGCGACAAACTCACTGGCTCAGTATTCCAATGTAATGTGCTTTTTAAATATTTAAAATAGCCCTGATTTAAAATAACCCTATGAATCCTCAGCTCCCATTAATGTTGCAACAGGCCATTGAAGCCTTTCAAGCCAGTAATTTTGAGAGGGCTTCCACCATTTTGCAAAGGGTCATTCAGGTCGATGCCAAGAACCTTCCAGCCCTGCATATTTTGGGCTTAATCAGAGCATCCCAAGCTAACTACAAAGAAGCAGCTCACCTATTAGCTAGAGCAGCACGTATCCATCCCAACGATGCCTCGATTCAATATAACTTGGCTAAGGCTTTAGCCGATATGGGTTCAGATAAGGAGTCAGTTCCACACCATAAAAAAGCTGTTGAACTGGCACCCCAAAATCCGGAGGCATGGCTCAATTACGGAAAAACAGAATCTAATCTAGGTCATCACGAGAACGCTCTTATTCATTACGATAAAGCGCTCAATCTCAACCCTCATTATGCGCAAGCTGCTTCAAACAAGAGTGCCACCTTAAGAGAGCTCGGGCGTTATGAAGAAGCTCTAGCGTACGCTGAACAAGCCTTAGCCATGAGTGCTAGTTTGGCAGAAGCCTGGACCAACAAAGCAGTGAACTTACATGAGCTTGGACGTTATGAGGAGGCAATTGCTCATTATGATCAAGCCCTTACTCTGAATCCAGATGATTATGTGGCTTGGACCAATAAAGGGGTTACCCTAAAAGCCATCAAGCGTTATGACGAGGCAATTACTCATTTCGATCAAGCCCTTACTCTAAAGCCAGATTATCACGAGGTATGGACCAATAAAGGGGCTACTTTGCATGATCTAAAACGTTATGACCAAGCTATAGCTTGCTACGATAAAGCGCTAAGTTTCAATCCACGTTACTTCGAGGCATGGATTAACAAGGGAACTTCCTTAAAAGAATTAACTTTGGTAGCGGATGCAAAAAATGCTTTTGAGAGAGCTATCGAGTTAATGCCTAATTCAAATATGGCACGATGGGGCAAACTATTTACATCTATACCAATTATTGCCTCTTCAAGTAAAAGCGTTCAAGAACTAAGAGAGGTATTTTCCTCCGAACTCCAAGATTTAGATAAATGGTTTTATCAAGAGAGACTTGATGGAGCGCATGAAGTAATAGGGTCTAGCCAGCCATTTTATTTAGCATATCAAGCACTGAACAATAAAGAGCTTCTGAATCAGTACGGCCTCATTTGTCATCGCATAATGGCTCATTGGCAAAAAGTTAATCTGCTACAACATAGCGAAAAAAAAGAGAACGCCAAAATACAGATTGGGATTGTTGGCGAGCAAATTTGTAACCACTCAGTTTGGAATGCCATTACTAAAGGACTAGTATTAAACCTCGATACTACTAAATTTGAGGTTCATATTTTTCATTTGGGAACTTCTATTGATGACGAGACTTTATTAGCAAGAGGAAGGGCAAAAACTTTTACTGATAATCAGTTTTCATTGACAGGCGTATCAAAATCAATTGTCGAAAAAAGTCTTGATGTCATAGTTTATCCTGAGATTGGTATGCATGGCCTCACAATGCAGTTGGCTTGCCTGCGTCTTGCCCCGATCCAAATTGCTACTTGGGGACATCCTGAGACCACTGGTTTGCCAACCATTGATTACTATTTATCGGGTGCATTGTTTGAGGATGAGTCCTCTCAAGATGCCTATACTGAAGCCTTGATTAAATTACCTAATTTAGGCTGCAGTTATTCTCGACTACCCGTAAACTCTGCAGATTTTGATGTTGAACAGTTCGGCATTACCTCTAATCAGCCAATCTTAATATGTCCGGGGGCGCCATTTAAATATGATCCAAAAAATGATTGGATTTTTGTTGAAATAGCTAAGCGTTTAGGTAAATGTAGGTTCATTTTTTTCATAGATAAAAATAACTTGTCAGAAATTTTAAAGACTCGTTTAGAGAATGTGTTTCAAGAATCTAACTTGACACTTAGTGATTATGTTGTTTTCAGCCCATGGCTAAAATCCGAACAGTTTTATGGGTTAATGAAGCACGCAGATGTATTTATGGATACGATTGGATTTTCAGGATTTAATACAGCAATGCAAGCAGTAGATTGTGCTTTGCCGATCGTTACACGAGAGGGAAGCTTCATGAGAGGCCGTTTTGCAAGCGGCATCCTAAAAATGATGAAATTGCCTGAGTTAATAGCAGATTCTGATGAAAGTTATATAGAGTTAGTTGTTCGGATTGCGGAGAATAGTTTATATCGCAATCAAATTATTAATAAAATGAATGAAATGCGACATGTACTCTACGATGATCCAGAGCCAATTAGGGCATTCGAAAATTTCTTATTGAGCACGGCTGCATAGTCGAGCAGTAATGTGATTTAAGCCAAAAGACATATTTTATAAATTGATAATAATGACACCTTTAGATAAAAAATCCTTAGATTCATCAATTACTATAGGAATTTCCGCTTATGGCAATCATGAGACAACTAAACATTGCTTGAGGGTAATTCTTGATGCGTTCGGAGGAGATTATGAATTAATCCTGGTGGATGACTGCTCTCCAGATGGTGGTTTAATTACGAGGCTTTTTTTGGAAGCCGCTGAAGAGCATAAAAATACAAAAATTTATAAATTTGACGAGAATAAAGAATACAGCGGAAGCTTGAATTGCATACTTTCCGAGTCCACTGGTGATAGAGTTTTTTTTGTATCAAACGATATTTTTATATCACCTTCTTATATACAGGCCATGCTGGAGGTAGCTAATAGTAACCCAAATATTGGTATAGTTAGAGGCGTATCAAATTTTGTAGATAATTGTGGAAAAAAAACTCACAATATCAGTATTGGCGACAAGATTAAGCGTCTAGAAGACGTCGCACCTTTTGGACAAAATTTGTTTGCATTAGAAAAAAGTTCTTATTTTGAGGAGAATTTTTTAACTGGTGATGCGTTCATGACCAAAAGAGAGGTGATATCAAGGATAGGTACTTTTGATCCCTTATTTTATGGGTACTTCGCTGATCATGATTATGGAATTAGAGCAATGAAGGCTGGATTTAAGTTAGCAGTAGCAAAGGGCGCCTTTGCCTATCACCATAGGCATTCTAATTTTGAGTATTTGGAAAAAGCTGAACGGGAAAAAAAATTAAATGCAAGGTGGGCTAAAGTTCATGAAAATTGGGCACGTTTCAAGCTGAAATATAATCTCCCGATTAATCGAATGTATGAATTAGATATGCTGGTCCGTATAGACTGGGATTCTCTGAATGCTATCGCAGAAGACCTTGAAAAGCTTTATATTCCTCCGGTAGATTATTCCAAGTATCTGATTGCTTTTTGATTGGATTATTGCAACGCATTACTCTTGGGTTGGACAAGATTAAAAGTTGTATGTTCTCGATTTTACTTAGGTTAGCGTTGACTCTCCTGCCTTCCACTCCCCAGACTTATAACCACTTGTCTCTAAGAGCTTAATATCGCCCATTACCACACCCTTATCGATTGCTTTGCACACTTTATTGATTGTGAGTAAAGAAACTTGGACTGAAGTGAAAAACTTAGTAAAAACAATAAACTAATGAAAAATAAAACTTAAAGAATCAAGCTCTGCGGAGTTAAATTAACAACAAGTGGAATCAAATTGTGTCACAAGAAAAAAATGGCACAGGAGTTATGTAAGACAGAATCTATTTGCATAATATAAAAAAGAGGGGTGCTACTTGGTGATTTTTCCAGAAACTGACCTCCATAGCCCATTATTTAAAAAGGGTCCAATCCAGATAACCTTTTCACTCTATTTCGCGCAAACGACTGGGGATGTTTCAGGCAGTCTTTAATTTAGCCCTATCCTAAGAATAAGTCGTTTGCCTATAAAATGTTTTCTATGAATCCCCAACTTCAAGCACTTTTGCAACAAGCTATCCAAGCCGTTGAGGATGGCAATTTTATAAAGGCTGAGGAGCTGCTCCAATATTTTTTAAATGTAAAGCCAGCTGAATTTACAGCGTTACATTTACTGGCGATTGTCTATGCTAGCCAGAATAAACACGATACTGCACTTGAGTGGTATGAAAAAGTGCTTCACATTATTCCAGATGATTCATCAGCTTTATCTAACTACGCCTCTTCTTTAAGTGCCATTGGACGAATTCAGGAAGCGCTAAATATCTTTCGTAAAGTTTTGGAAATCAATCCAAGTGACCCAGTTTTTTTTTACAATATTGCAAATACGCTTTGTGAATTGGGAAAATATGAAGAGGCTCTTTTTTACTATGAGCAGTCAATTAAATTAGACCCAGAATATTTCCAAGCTTATAATAATTATGGAAAAGCACTGTATGATTTGAAGCGCTTACCAGAGTCGTTGACATTCTATGAGAATGCTATCGTAATCAACCCATTTTTTATAGACGGCTTAATAAATAAGGGGGTCAGTCTAAATGAACTCAAACGGTATGACGAGGCAATTGCCCACTACGATAAAGCACTAAGTCTAAAGTCTGATTATGCTGAAGGTTGGTCCAACAAGGGAGTGACTCTGCATGAACTCAAACGGTATGACGAGGCAATTGCCCATTACGATAAAGCATTAAGCTTAAAGCCCGACTATGCAGAAACTTGGTCAAATAAGGGAGTTAGTCTAAACGAACTCAAACGGTACGACGAGGCAATTGTCTATCACAATAAGGCCCTTAGCCTGAAACCTGATTATGCTGAAGGTTGGTCCAACAAGGGCATCACATTAAATGAACTTAAGCAGTATGACGAGGCAATTGCCCATTACGATAAAGCGCTCAATTTAAAACCTGTTATTGATTGGGTGCCAGGATTTTTACTTCACACTAAGATGAAAATATGTAGTTGGTCAGGCTTGGCAGAATCTTTGGAAAATATTATCAAAAAAGTAGCGGCGAATGAAAAGATTATTAATCCTTTTGAGCTGCTAGTGTTGAATGATGATGCCCTGCTTCATAAAAAATCTTCTGAAATTTATATTCAATCAAGATATCCATTAAACCCTGTTTTAGAACCTATTCTTAAGCGTCCACAGAGTCAAAAAATTCGAATAGGTTATTTTTCTGCTGACTTTAGAAATCATCCTGTTTCATTGTTGACTGCAGAGCTTTATGAACTTCATGACAAGAGCAAATTCGAAATTATTGCCTTTTCTTTCGGGGCGGACGATAAAAGCCCCATGCGTTTACGTTTGAGTCAGGCTTTCAATCAATTTATTGATGTGAGTAATATGTCCGATTCGGAGATTGCAGAACTGTCCAGAAATTTACAAATAGATATTGCAGTAGATTTAGGCGGGCATACCCAAGGGAGTCGCACAGGAATATTCTCCTACCGAGCAGCTCCCATTCAGACAAGCTACATTGGATACTTAGGAACCATGGGCGCTGAGTATTACGATTACTTATTGGCAGATAAATCTATCATTCCCGATGAGTTAAAAAAATTTTATTCAGAGAAAATTGCCTATTTACCTAGCTATCAGGTGAATGATAGAAAGCGCATTATCTCTGAAAGGCAATTCAGAAGAGAGGAGCTAGGGTTACCAGAAACAAGCTTTGTTTTTTGTTGTTTTAACAGTAATTATAAAATACTACCCTCTACCTTTGATAGTTGGATGCGCATATTGAATGCGGTAGAAGGCAGTGTACTTTTTCTTTATGCTGACAATGAGTGGGCAAAGGCTAATCTCATAGACGAGTCAAGCTTGCGAGGCTTTGATAGTACTAGATTGGTATTTGGGGGACGCATTCCTAAGGAAGAGTATTTAGCCCGCTATCGAGTCTGCGATTTATTTTTAGATACCTTCCCCTATAACGCTGGAACAACGGCTAGCGATGCTTTATGGGCTGGATTACCAGTTCTAACTTTAATGGGAGAGTCTTTTGCAAGTCGGGTAGCTGCCAGTTTATTAAGTGCTATAGGTTTACCTGAGATGATTACTAAAACTCAAGAAGAGTATGAGACTTTGGCTATTGAGCTAGCTATGAATTCTCAAAAACTTAAAAATATTAAATTGAAGTTAGCCAATAATCGTTTGACTACTCCCTTATTTGATACTCCGCTCTTTACCAAAAATTTGGAGGCTGCGTATATCAACATGTATGAGAGATACCACGCAGACTTGGAGCCAGAGCATATAGCTATTACTTAGGTGGTGTTCTAAGTATCGTAAGTGCTAGTTGTTCTGGGTCTGTTAGGTCAAGCTGCGCATACCCTGAAGGGGGTTTGCCTCGGTTTTAAGTTGCTTATAAAATAAAGAGCAGTGATTGCTAAGGCCTGTCAGGTATCGGAATATAACACTTTTTTCACTACGCTCAGTTTTGGCTTCTAGGGTTTCTTCACCATGCTTCCAGTGTGCGGCTCGAATGCGGTCTTTGCCTGCTTTAGTCTTTGGGCCAGTGCTTAGCCCACCGTGATGATCGCAAACTACTTTGCCCTTAAAAGCCGGCTTAGAGCATTGCAACTATGTTCTAAATGATTGGGCTTTGCAGCGACGGCAACGTAACTTGCCACTTGCCGCTTCGGTTACGAAATGTTGCCATTTACCTCTCCTTGGTAGGATAGGATTAGGCCAAGACTGTTTTTAGTCTCTCGTTATTGTTTTATTAGTTAGTGACTACTCAGTCGCTTTCCACTCCCCAGACTTGCCACCACTCTTCTCAAGTAACTTGATATCACCCATCACCATGCCTCTATCAACGGCTTTGCACATGTCATAAATTGTGAGGAGGGCGACTTGGACTGCAGTAAGGGCTTCCATTTCCACTCCAGTTGGCCCAGTAGTTTCTGTCCTGACTGTGCAGCATATGCTACTTGCCTTTAAGTCTGTGTCAAATTCAAGGCTAACATGTGTTAAAGCCAGGGGGTGACAAAGCGGGATCAGGTCTGAGGTTTTCTTAGATGCTTGTATACCTGCAATTCTGGCGATTCCTAAAACATCCCCTTTCTTATGGCTACCGGCGAGGATCATTTCTAGGGTTTGCGCTTGCATTGAGATTTGGCCAGATGCAATAGCAATACGATGAGTGTTGGTCTTATTACCAATATTCACCATATGGGCTTGGCCACTCTCATCAAAATGGGTAAGTTTGTTCATGGAATAGTTTTACCATATAGGAATGGATGATATAAAAATTTCGCATTTCGCATCCCGTGCTCGACGGTATTTGAGCTATTTTCTAGTCATGATCATGACGATGTCGAGTAATACGCAATTGGCGTGGTCGGCCAGCTCTCCCTCTACAGCGCCTTCTGGAGATGTTTCTGTAGAAGGTAATTCTGCGGCAATGCAGAACATTGGGCGCGCGATGCAATCGCCGGATGCCCGCTCAGCTAATTTACCAACCCGTTCAGTAGCGCCAACCCAGCCAAATATTATTCTTCCAGACATGGGCGACCCGGGTGGAGATGCGTTAAGTCGGGTTGATGAACGTAAGTATGGCGAAATGATCATGCGAGAAATTCGACCTGATCCAGATTATTCTAATGATTTACCGCTCTACGATTATTTGAATGAGATGGAAAGACGTCTGTTGCAGTCTGCTAAACGTTTGCAATTAGGTGGAGCCAATGAACAAGGTAGTGGCGCCTATCAATACGAAATCTTTGCTGTCAAAGATAGCTCTATTAATGCTTTTGCCTTACCAGGTGGATTCATTGGATTTCATACGGGCTTAATTGTGAGTGCCGAAAGTGATTCTGAAGTGGCCTCAGTGATGGGACACGAAACTGGCCACGTTCTACAGCGTCATATGGCACGCCAGTTAGACAAGCAATCAACCAATACGATGATTGCACTCGCAGGCTTTGTCCTGGGGGCTCTAGCGGCGTCTCATAATCCCAGTGCAGCTGCTGGATTGATGCAGGGGGGTCAAGCTATTGCTGTCAATAATCAACTATCGTATTCTCGCGACGCAGAGCGTGAGGCAGATCGGGTTGGCTTTCAGATTCTGAGCGGCAGTGGTTATGACGTTCATGGTGCGCCAGATTTCTTTCAGCGACTACAAAAGTCGACAGGCATCATGGATAGTGGTGTACCGGCCTATGTTCGAACCCACCCCCTAACAACAGAGCGAATTGCAGATATGCAAGATCGTGTTCGATCAATGCCAAACCGAACCGTCCCAACTGCTATTGAGTTTTACTTTATTAAAGCCCGCGCTCGACTAGAGCAGTCTGGAACCACCAGTGGACTTTATGATTTGAAAAATACTTTTGATAGTCTCAGTAAGCAGTCTCAGCCAGGAAAGCAAATGGAGGGGCTTTATGGTCTCGCCTTGATTGCGCAACGACAGGGCAAAATTGATCAGGCCGAGGTCTACCTTCAAGATGCTCGTAGAGTTGCCCATGCAGAAATTGCACCGAACTCTACTCTTCAAAGACAAAGTCTATCTTTAGACATTACTACTTCTGAGTTGGCACTTGCAAAAGGAAAAAATGAAGAAGCGCTGCAGATTGCTCAGGCTACCTTAAAGGCATACCCCATGTCTTATGCTGCAGGCGCGGCAATCATCAATGCCGAGCTTAAAATGGGCCGGACCAATGAGGCAATTGCATGGTTGAAGGCAAGAACTAAAGCGCAGCCAAATGAAATTCTGTGGTGGGGGCTTTTGTCTCAAGCTTATGACCAAGCAAAAAATGATCCAATGCGTCATTATGCTTTGGGAGAAAAATATGCCTTGGAGGGATCTTGGAATGCGGCGATTGAACAACTCAAAATTGCTCGATCGCTAGGTGGCTCCGATTTCTACCAAGCGTCTACGATTGATGCACGCTTAAGAGATATGCAAAGACGCTTTCAGGAAGAGCAAAAAGATCTAGGTAGAACTTCTAATAAAAACTAATAGAGCAATTAGTGCAGGCCATGCAGGGTGCTTGGAGCCTCAAAAGTATCTTCAGTCGAATGGCTAGCATGCAGATGGGCAATTCGCCAGCCTTGACTATCCTGGAGCAATACCAAAGTAATATTCAGAAAGAAAGCCGCTTCAATTTGATCTGCTTTCAAATGAACGGCTTCAGTGGTGTCATAAATTGCTGCGCCCAAAATAGTGTGGCTAATACAGGCAATGGGCTCTAGGAATAGGGGCTGCTTAGATAGCAATCTCTCAAGTCCATTTCGAATTTCTGCATGACCCGTTAGACGCTGACCTTCAGGTAGAACGCAAGTGATCGAGTCGTCATCCAACCAAATATCGAGAGCGGTTTGTACATCACGATTTCTGAGGGCTTCGCGCCAAGCATCCACCACATCATCTGCATTATGAAAAAGTCTGGCAAGTTTAGACATGGATACTTTCTGACTGAGTGCTTAGGCGGTAAGGCTATTAAACACCTGTTCTGGTGAAATTTCTTTGAGACATTTTAGATGCCCCAAAGGACATTCTCTATGATGGCAAGGACTACAGGGCAAATTGAGCCAAATGACTTTGGCCTTATCTGATAGAGGTGGAGTGTGCTGAGGATCGCTAGACCCAAAGATAGCAATTTGTGGCTTTCTCAGTGCTGCTGCGATGTGCATTAAACCGGAATCATTGCTAACAATCGTTTTACATAAACTAATGATTGCCATTGCCTCATCTAGCGAAGTCTGTCCGCACCAGTTATGAATTCTTTTGCCATCTTGGCCGGTAATCATTTGACCGAGGTGGTGATCATTTTGGCTGCCCAATAAAATAATTTGAGCCTGTGTATTTTGGGCTAGTACTTTTTTGGCAAGCTCTGCGAAAGACTCTGCTGGCCAGCGCTTGGTTACGCCATACTCCGCACCAGGACAGAATACATATAGTGAGTCTTGATTAATATTCGTTCGCTTTAACTTATCTTGCATAGAGCAAACAATTTCGAGAGAGATTTGTAGACTGGGAGCTTGAGCATGTCCACTATCCTCTAGCTCCTCATGATTGAGAAGGTTAGCTAAAGCTAAATAGTGCTCAACCATCGGAGGCCGCTCTGTTTTGCTTGGATTGGTGAGTGCAAAATTAATGAGACCAAAGCGCGCCTCACCACGATAACCAAGACGAAATGGAATGTTTGCCAGCCATGGAATGAGTGCAGATTTAAAACTATTTGGCAAGACAAAGCATGCCTGATAAGACTTTGCTTTTAAGCGTTGCGCTAATTGCTTGCGCAATGACCACTGCAATTTTTTATGCTCGAGAGGGGCTTCAATTACCTCATGAATTTGTTCGCATGCTCGATATATTGGTGCGACCCAAGGTGTTGCGAGAATATCAATTTGTGCTTTAGGGTAATTGAGCTGGAGTCTCACCAAAAAAGGTTGAGACATAACAGCGTCGCCAATCCAGTTTGGGGCAATGATCAGAATACGGTGCATAAGAGGGTATCCCGATGGCGCATCTCAATATTTCTTGAGATGCGAATGGATTTAATGCCCGTGGGGCGCTGTTCCAGGAATGAGTTTGTAATCAGTGCCGCAGTAGGGACACTTAGCCTCACCCGTATCCGTGATATCTAAAAAAACCCGTGGATGAGAGTTCCAGCTAGGTGTTTTATTGGTTGGGCAGTGCAAAGGCAGATCCTTGCCGTTAACCATCACCACATTGACTTCGCTCATATGCTTTCCTAATTACTGAATGATTACTTTACGTAAGTAAGCCAAGATTGATAACGCTCATTCTTTCCATAAACAGCCGAGAAGTAGGTTTCTTGAATTTTGGCAGTGATAGGACCCCTTTTGCCGTCGCCGATAGTACGATCATCAAGTTCTCTAATTGGGGTTACTTCAGCAGCAGTACCAGTGAAGAATGCTTCATCAGCCGAGTAGACTTCATCACGTGTAATGCGCTTTTCACGTAACTCAAGACCCAGGTCTTTAACGATTTCAATGATCGAGTCTCGAGTAATGCCGTCCAAACATGAGGCTAGGTCAGGCGTGTAGACGATGCCATCGCTAACGATAAAGATATTTTCTCCGGCGCCTTCTGAAACATACCCTTCGGTATCGAGCAACAAAGCCTCGTCATAGCCATTTGCAGTGACTTCTTGATTAGCCAAAATGGAGTTGATGTAGTAACCAGAAGCCTTGGCACGTACCAAGGAAGAATTGACAAAGTGGCGTGTAAATGAAGAGGTTTTGACGCGAATGCCTTTGTTGAGACCATCCTCGCCTAAGTAGGCGCCCCATTCCCAAGCGGCAATAGAGGTGTGGATCGTATTTCCCTTGGGGGAGATGCCCAGTTTTTCTGAGCCAATAAAGATGATGGGGCGAATGTAGCAGGACTCGAGTTTGTTGCTCTTTACTACCTCAACAATTGCCTTGCTGATCTCATCTTGAGAAAAGCGCATCGCCATCTGAAAAATTTTTGTACCGTTAAAAAGGCGTTTGACGTGCTCTGGAAGTCTAAAAATAGCGGTGCCTTGGGGGGTTTTATAGGCCCGAATCCCTTCAAAAATGCCCATGCCATAGTGCAGGCTATGGGTTAGCACATGAATATTAGCTTCGCGCCAAGGGATTAGCTTCCCATCGGACCAAATAAAGCCATCGCGGTCAGACATCGACATGTTTTCTACCTTTTATTCCAGATCAGTCTAGGTTAAGTGGAAGGCGCGCTAAATGGGTTAATGCCCGGATTTGGAATGCCCTCGAGACCTTATTGTAGAGCAGGTAGGCCAAATCTCTGGGTGGGTATGAACTTGGAGGATTTAGAATGGAGAACTACCCATAAACCCCTTAAATACAGCCTTTATTTTCTATGTCAGATACCCTTTTTAAAGTGAAACGCTTAAGTGACTTGGCCGCAGCCGGTTTGCTAAAGGGAAAACGGGTCCTGATTCGCTCCGATCTGAACGTTCCCCAGGACGAGGCTGGCAATATTACTGAGGACACTCGGATCAGGGCATCGATGCCTGCAGTCCAGATTTGTTTGGATGCCGGGGCTGCTGTGATGGTGACTTCGCATCTTGGGCGTCCAACTGAAGGTGAATTTAAACCTGAAGATAGTTTGGCTCCTGTAGCCCATCGCATTGCTGAATTATTGAACCGAAAAGTGCCTTTAATTAGCGATTGGGTTGATGGTGGTTTTGAGCTGGCACCTGGTGATTTGGTATTACTAGAAAACTGTCGTTTGAATGTGGGTGAAAAGAAAAATACCGATGCGCTATCCAAAAAGATTGCGGCACTGTGTGATGTCTATGTAAATGATGCGTTTGGAACTGCGCACCGAGCTGAAGCTACAACTTATGGCGTTGCTAAATTTGCACCCGTTGCTTGTGCAGGTCCGCTGATGGCGGCAGAATTAGATGCACTCAGTCGCGCCTTAGCTGATCCAAAGCGTCCATTAGTTGCGATTGTTGCTGGTTCAAAAGTCTCTTCTAAGTTGACCATTCTCAAAGCCTTATCTGTAAAAGTTGATGAGCTTATCGTGGGTGGCGGAATTGCGAATACCTTTATGTTGGCAAAAGGGTTGCCGATAGGTAAATCATTAGCTGAGCCAGACTTAGTTAATGAAGCTAAAGAAATCATGGATCTAATGGAAAAGCGCGGCGCGCATGTGCCCATTCCTGAAGATGTTGTTGTTGCTAATGAGCTCTCTCCTTTAGCTCGGGCTAATCGAGTGCCCGCTGATCAGGTTGCTGAAGATGACATGATTTTAGATATTGGACCCAAGACTGCAGCAAGACTTTCTACTATGTTGGCGCATGCAGGCACGATTGTTTGGAATGGGCCACTCGGCGTGTTTGAGATTGATCAATTTGGCGGGGGCACAAAAATGTTAGCTGCAGCGATTGCGCACTCTCCGGCTTTTTCAATCGCAGGCGGAGGCGATACTCTGGCAGCGATTGCAAAGTACGGCATTGAGAATCAAGTTGACTATATTTCTACTGGAGGCGGAGCTTTCTTGGAGTTCTTAGAAGGTAAAACTTTGCCAGCCTTTGAGGTTTTAGCTGAAAGAGCGAAAGGGTAATCATGTTAAGAGCAACCAAAATCATCGCCACACTAGGTCCGGCTTCTGAAAAGCCAGAAGTCCTGAAAGAGATGATTATTGCTGGCGTAGATGTTGTGAGAATGAATTTCTCACACGGCACAATTGCTGATCACAAAGCACGTCACGATTTAGTGCGCAGTATCTCAGCTGAGCTTGGTAAAGAGGTCGGCATCATGGCGGACCTTCAGGGCCCTAAGATCCGGGTTGGTAAGTTTGCAGAAAACAAAATTCAACTCAAAGAGGGCGCTGACTTTATTTTGGATGTCAATTGTCAGTTGGGTAACCAAGAGCGTGTTGGTCTTGATTACAAGGAATTGCCTAGCGATGTGCAGCCCAATGATCGACTGTTATTAAACGATGGCTTAGTTGTATTGCGGGTGCAAAGCGTAAAGGGTGGCGAGATTCTCACCCGCGTTGAGCAAGGCGGCCCCTTATCAAACAACAAAGGCATTAACCGTGCTGGTGGTGGCCTTACTGCTCCTGCATTGACTGAAAAAGACATTGTTGATTTAGATGCAGCTATCGCGATGGGTGTAGATTTTCTGGCAATTAGCTTTCCAAAAGATGGCACTGACATGGCATACGCTCGCAAACTAGCAGATGCTGCTAGTGCCAAGCATAAAGTCGGTAGAGTCAAAACGATTGCCAAGGTAGAGCGCGCTGAAGCGATTGAGACTGACGCATTACTAAGTATTATCCGGGAGAGCGATGGGATTATGGTTGCTCGGGGGGATTTAGCCATTGAGGTTGGTAATCCTGCGGTACCAGCATTACAAAAACGCATGATCACATTGGCGCTTGAGGCAGATAAGTTCACGATTACCGCAACTCAAATGATGGAGTCGATGATTAATGCTCCCGTTCCAACGCGTGCAGAGGTGAGCGATGTAGCTAATGCTGTCTTAGACGGAACTGACGCTGTCATGCTATCTGCAGAATCTGCAGCGGGAATGTATCCGGTTCAAACAATTAAAGCAATGGCGGAGATTTGTGTGGAGGCGGAGAAATCAGACAATGTGAAGTTGGATACTGACTTTTTAGATCAAACCTTTACTCGTATTGATCAGACTATTGCGCTTGGAGCCTTATTCACTGCACATCACCTCAATGCAAAAGCCATTGCTGCCCTAACTGATTCGGGATCTACTCCGATCTGGATGAGTCGTCATAATATTCATGTGCCTATTTATGCGCTTACTTCAAAGATTTCGACTCAACGTGCTCTAAGCACTTACCGTAATGTTATTCCACTCAGCCTCAATTACAGTAAGGATCGTGAAACTGCTTTGAAAGAAGTGGAATCTTGCTTAAAGAAAATGGGAGCTGTTAAGGAGGGTGATACTGTAGTGCTCACCTCTGGTGAGCCGATGGGAGAGCCTGGTGGCACTAACACCCTCAAAATTATTCACGTAAAGTAAGCTATTTAACAAACCCTTAACCTCAGATTAAGAGAAAACTATGTCTTTAGTATCAATGCGCCAACTCTTGGATCACGCTGCAGAAAATGGCTATGGCCTACCAGCTTTTAACGTGAACAATCTTGAGCAAGTTCAAGCCATTATGGAGGCAGCCAATGAAGTTGGCTCGCCAGTCATCATGCAAGCTTCAGCTGGTGCCAGAAAGTACGCCGGTGAAGCATTTTTACGCCACCTTATCTCGGCTGCAGTCGAGGCCTATCCGCATATCCCAGTTGTCATGCACCAAGATCATGGCCAAAGTCCTGCGGTCTGTATGGCTGCCATTGAGAGTGGCTTTACTAGTGTGATGATGGACGGCTCTCTCGAGGCGGATGGCAAGTCTGTTGCTAGCTATGAGTACAACGTTAATGTCTCAAAAGAAGTGGTGAAGCTTTCCCATGCAATTGGTATCACGGTAGAGGCGGAATTGGGCGTATTGGGTTCTTTGGAGACCATGAAGGGTGATAAAGAGGACGGCCATGGTGCAGACGGGATGATGACTCGCGAGCAGTTACTGACCGATGTTGAGCAAGCCGCTGATTTTGTCAAAGCAACACAATGTGATGCCCTAGCAATCGCGATTGGAACCAGTCATGGAGCTTATAAATTTACCAAGAAGCCAACTGGGGATATTTTGGCAATTGAGCGCATTAAAGAAATTCATACTCGTATTCCGAATACGCACTTAGTGATGCATGGCTCTTCTAGTGTTCCTCAAGAGCTGCTAGCGGAGATTCGGGAGTTTGGCGGTGATATGAAAGAAACCTATGGCGTTCCAGTTGAGGAAATCCAAGAGGGCATCAAGAATGGCGTACGTAAAATTAATATCGATACCGATATTCGTTTGGCGATGACTGGTGCAATTCGCCGTTACTTGTTTGAAAATCCCAGTAAGTTTGACCCACGTGATTACTTGAAGCCTGCTCGTGAAGCAGCTAAGAAAGTCTGTATCGCCCGTTTTGAAGCCTTCGGCTCTGCTGGGCAGGCGGCAAAGATCAAACCCATTTCACTAGAGAAGATGGCTGAGCGCTATCGTAGCGGTGAATTAGCCCAAATTGTGAAGTGAAAATCTAATGCCTGCTCTGTATTCCACTTCAATTCAATCTTTACCTCTCCTCTCAAAGGGGAAGGTACGTGATGTTTATGCAGTCGGCGATGACAAGTTGCTCATGATTACCACTGATCGTTTATCAGCATTTGATGTGGTGATGGGTCAGCCCATTCCTGAAAAGGGCATCGTATTGAATCAAATGGCTAATTTTTGGTTCGCTAAGTTAGCGGCAGTCATTCCTAATCATCTGACTGGTATCGATCCAGCTTCGGTTGTGACTTCCGATGAGCTTGAACAAGTTCAAGGTCGTGCCGTTGTAGCTAAGCGCCTTAAACCAATTTTGGTGGAAGCGGTGGTACGCGGCTATTTGGCTGGCAGTGGCTGGAAGGACTATCAAGAGACCGGCAAGGTTTGCGGTATTGCTTTGCCTGAAGGTTTGGAGAATGCACAAAAGCTGCCTGTGCCTATTTTTACTCCAGCTGCAAAGGCTGAGCTGGGCGAGCATGATGAAAATATTTCCTTTGAACAAGTCATTGCACTGATTGGCGAGAAGCTTGCTAAGCAAATTCGCGAGGTTAGCATTCGTTTATATCAAGAAGCATCTGAATATGCTGCAAGTCGCGGCATCATCATTGCAGATACCAAGTTTGAGTTTGGACTTGATGCAGATGGTCAACTGGTCCTGATGGATGAAATTCTGACTGCTGATTCTTCTCGGTTCTGGCCTGCTGAAACCTATCATGTAGGCTCAAATCCCCCTTCCTATGACAAGCAGTTTGTCCGGGATTGGCTCGAGACTGTTCGGGTTGATGGCAAACCTTGGTCCAAGAGCCCTCCAGCCCCTGAATTGCCCGTAGCAGTGATTGAGCAAACAGCCCTTAAATATCGTGAGGCTCTAGCGCGCCTGACTCAGGCAGGCTAAGCTCACCTAGCAAAATCGACTAAAAGGCTGGGATAATAGAGCCTTATTCGAGAAATTAGCTGCGGAGAAGTAAATGAGCGAGAAGTCGGGCAAAAAGCCAGTAGTCGGAATCGTAATGGGATCCAATTCAGATTGGGACACCATGCAACACGCTGCTCAAATATTAGATTCATTCGGTATCGCTCACGAAGCCAAAGTCTTATCTGCGCATCGCATGCCCGATGATATGTTCCAGTATGCAGAGCAGGCTCGTAAGAACGGCTTACAAGCCATTATTGCTGGTGCTGGCGGAGCGGCTCATTTACCAGGCATGTTGGCTTCTAAAACGATTGTTCCTGTTTATGGTGTTCCAGTAGCTAGTAAATATCTCCGCGGTGAAGATTCTCTTTTCTCGATAGTACAGATGCCCAAAGGTATTCCTGTTGCCACTTTTGCAATTGGTGAGGCTGGAGCTGCCAACGCTGCTTTGCATGTCATTGCGAATCTAGCAATTTCGGATCCAGTCCTAGCAGATCAGTTAGAAGCCTTTCGTACTAAACAATCTGAAACTGCACGTTCAATGAATCTTCCTGGGTATTAATAAAGATGGCCCTGCATTTAGAGCCTGTATTGCCAGGCTCCTTTCTAGGAATTTTAGGTGGCGGTCAACTCGGCCGAATGTTTACCCAGGCCGCTCAAGCGATGGGATACAAAGTCTGTGTATTAGATCCAGATGCTGATAGTCCTGCTGGATCGATTGCAGAAAAATTTATTAATGCTGACTATGAAGATGTAAAAGCGCTAAAAGAAATGGCTTCACTTTGCGCCTCTGTTAGCACCGAGTTTGAGAATGTACCTGCTCAAGCTTTAGACCAACTTGACTCGCTTGGAGCCTTTGTTGCACCTAGAAGTGGATGTGTATCTTTGGCACAAAACCGCATTGCTGAGAAAAAATTCTTAGCGACCTGGAAATCTGAAACCAATATTGGCCCAGCACCACACTTTGTGATTGAACATGATGCTGATATCGCGCATGTGCCTGAAGATTTATTACCAGGCATTTTGAAAACGGCTCGGATGGGTTATGACGGCAAAGGTCAGATCACGGTTCAAAACAGAGAAGAGCTTAGCGCGGCTTGGAATCAGTTTGCACGCGTCCCCTGTGTATTAGAGAAGCGTATGGATTTAAACTTTGAGGTTTCTGCTCTTGCTGTGCGAGCTTATGACGATACTGTCGTCGTATATCCCGTTTCACAAAATATTCATCGCGACGGTATTTTGCATACCTCTACAGTCCCAGCCCCATCTCTGCAGCCCGAGCAGGAAAAGAAAATTATTGAGGCTGCCAAAGCGCTAATCCGAAAAATTGATTACGTTGGGGTGTTGTGCATAGAGTTCTTCGTATTGAAGAGTGGTGAAATCATCGCTAATGAAATTGCACCTCGCCCACATAATTCCGGGCACTATACGATGGATGCCTGCATTAGTAGTCAATTCGAACAGCAGGTCCGAGCAATGGCTCGCCTTCCATTGGGCGATACTCGATTGCTAGCGCCTGTTTCTATGCTTAATTTGCTGGGCGACCTTTGGTTTGAAGATAGTGGCAATCAGGCAAAAGAGCCAGCGTGGAACCAGGTATTAGCTCACTCTGATGCTAAATTGCATCTGTATGGCAAGGCGGTTCCTCGTATTGGTAGAAAAATGGGACACGTCAATTGTTTGGGCGAGACCTTGGATGCCGCTAGGGCAACATGCGCTGCGGTTGCTTCAGAATTGGGAATTGAGCCATAGGCAATGCCTAACAATATCCCCTCATTGCAATCTTCAGCGCTTATTAGTGAAGCAGCACAAACTCTGCGAGATGGTGGTCTAGTCGCTTTTCCAACCGAGACGGTCTATGGTTTGGGCGCTGATGCGAAGAATCCCGAGGCAGTAAAGAAAATCTTTTCTACTAAAGGGCGCCCATCTAACCACCCTTTAATTGTTCATGTGGCAGCCCCAGACCGATTTGATCAAGCTGAGGTTGATTGGAGTGCGGTATTAAGTCCATGGGTTAGGGATTTATCAGAACAAGCTTTAGTGCTCATTCATGCTTTTTGGCCGGGACCTCTAACTCTGGTTTTCAAGAAAGATAAAAGTGTTTTATCTGAAGTCACTGGGGGTCAAGATACGGTTGCGATTCGAGCGCCGGCTCATCCCATTGCGCAAGCTTTATTAAGAAAATTCAAGGGCGGAGTGGTTGCGCCTTCTGCAAATCGTTTTGGCAAAATCTCGCCGACTAATGCAGCCGATGTCCGAAGTGAATTTGAGGGTGCTCTTGATTTGATGATTTTGGATGGAGGGGACTGCGAGGTCGGAATTGAGTCTACTATTCTGGATTTATCTTCAGGGGGTGCACCAGCCCTCTTGAGGCCTGGTGCTATAACGCCTTCTGAAATTCTTGCCAAGACAGGTATTGAGGTCTTCAGGCCGGGAGAGCAAAATACGATTGATCAGAAGTCTTTGCCCCGAGTATCGGGCAGCCTACGTGCTCACTACGCACCTAATACTCCCCTAAGAATGTATGCCTTGGGACAAGTGCTTGATGCGCTCACAGAATTTCCTGATATTAAATCTCGAGTTGCAGTTGCTGTTTGGGATTCAGAGTCTTCGCTAGGCTTAGAAGATCATCCTTCGATTGATGTCGAAGAAATTTCAATCTCGAGCAACCCACGTCATTTCGCTAATCGTTTATACAGAACTTTAAGAGATCTGGATGAGCAGGGCTGGGATCTGATCCTCGTGCCAGAACCACCCCCAGGTGAGGAGTGGGACGGAGTTAGGGATCGACTTCAGCGCGCTTGCTTTGGCTCCGGACCATCCTCTAGTAGCCAAGATAACAGCTGATCTTGTGCCTCAATGCCTCTATTGGCATTTGGATGGTTGATAAAGGAAGTCACTGCATACATTCTTCCAGATTTGCTAATCACGTATCCCGAAATCGAGCGCACATCAGAAAGTGAGCCTGTCTTGATACGAGCCTCTGGTTTTTTCTGAAGATGCAGAAACTTACGCAATTGACCTAGTAGACGATTTTTCATAGTGCCATCTACCCCTGCAATCGGCAGGCTGTTATATAAAATATCCCCCGTAGGAAGGCTGCGTGCAAGCACTAAGAGTTGATTCATATGTTCAGGGGAAATGGCTTCATTCCTCGATAGTCCAGCACCATTTTCAATCACCAACTCCGGAAACTGTAGGCCCATCTTTTTTAGCCAGCTCCGAATTACTACATCACCGTTCTCTACACTGGCGGGCTTACCCATTTTTTCTAAGGCGAGGGTCAGCAAGACTTGTCTGGCCATCACGTTATTCGAAAACTTATTGATGTCCTGAACATCATCAGCAAGCTTAATTCCCTCAAATTGAAGTAATAGCCTAGCAGTGAGTGGGACTATGCCATCTTGCCCATTCGGTGCCCGTGCCCATTTGCCGCCGGCAAGTTCCCATGCGGCTGAAAATCCTTTAGTTAAAAAGGTATTAGCATCGATGGCAACAATGTTATAGCCAGCATTGTTGCAGCCAGAGGGAAAGTTGCCGCTAAAGCTGGCTAGTAGCGCTGTATCACCAATATTCTCTTGATGGTTATTACTCAAATCAAAAGAAATTTCTTTTTTCCAATTATCACAATATTGATTTACCACTCTAAGTTGATTGTTGATCGTGAATTGAGATAGTGCCGGTGTGTAGGCAATATCAATAAAATCGGCAGTGTGAGATTTGCTTAGATTAAATGACAGAGTCCGAAAGGAGTAGAGCAGGGGATCTGGCGAGACGTTGTAAGCACGAGATTCTTCACCATCAATTGACGATTGCTCCATAACACTTTTAGCATAAGCACTTCGATCAAATATGAGATTGCCATCAATCTTTTGGATGCCCAGATTCTGGAGTGCCTGCATCATCTTAGCTAGTTCTTCTGGGATGAGTTTTGGATCACCTCTACCTTGTAGGTAAACATTCCCTTTTAGAACGCCCTGATGAATTACTCCATCTGTGAAGACGTTAGTACGCCAACGATAGTCAGGCCCTAATACTTCCAAGCTAGTTAAGGTGGTTAGGAGCTTCATAGTAGAGGCTGGATTCATGGGCTTACTGGCATTCCAATCCAAGACTATCCTCGCCTCAGGCTTTCCAGTCCCTGATTGAAGAATCTCTACAACTGAGACACCCATTGCATCGGGAGAAATTTGGTTCTTTTCTAGGCTAGATAAAATAGCATTCGGTAGCTGATAGGACCGACTATCTGACGCAGCTTGAACAAGCTGACACATGAAACATAAAGCAAGCATGCGAAGCAGAGTAAGTAAAGACATTCCTAAATCCTGAGCGTAATTTAGGATCCATTAAAACATTAATTTTTAGGATCTAACGCAAATTTATTTTTATGTCTCTCGATGAGTAAATTCTGCTCTTGTAGCAAGTCAATTAAGCATGAAATTTTTATCTCTAAAGGAGCCTCTGCTTCTAATTTAACGCAATCGGCGATAAATTGATCTGCATTTAAAAGCAATGCACCACCCTTGATTTTATGCAGTAACTGATCAAAGTTTTTCTTCGAAAGACGATCACTCTCCGACGCACACATCAGGGTTTCCAGGGACTCATCGTGCACTTTTTTGATCTCCTCAAGAATAAGGATAATTTTACTAGGATCATTTTTTACTAGTGACCCGAATGCATCAAAAGAGTAGCTATCAATTAAATTATCCGAGCATTCTTCAGAGAAATAAAAATACTGTTTGAGCTCTTTCTCAAGCGTCTTTAGGCTAATCGGCTTAATTAAGACGCTATTCATGCCAGCACTCATAAATACGCTACGGGATTCTAGGGCATAGATATCAGCAGTAATGCCGATGATGATTAAGTTTGCATTACCCAGGCTTCTAATTTTTCTGGACAACTCAGAGCCCTGCATCCCAGGAATGGACTGATCAGTCAGCAATAAGTCGAAGTGATGGTCTTGAATGAGCTCAAGCGCCTTATCTCCAGACTCACAAACAATGACTCTGAATCCAAGGGCCTCTAGTTGGAGCGATAGTATTTGCCGGCTAGCAGCATGATCTTCGACCACTAAAGCGGATATATTCTGACCCCCTATTTTTTGCCGAGTCGGAATGCTTTGAGTAACGTAAGTGCGACTAGTCGTATGGCTAGAGTAGCTTGTTGCCGCATCCCCTGTTCTGGCAAGGGCAACTGAAAAATGGACATTTGTTCCAAATCCAGGCGCGCTTTCAAAATAAAGGCGACTGTCCATTGATTCAAGTAGTCGTTTGGTAATCGCCAAGCCTAATCCAGTACCCTGAATGACAGGATCTCGATTTTCTCTGGCTGATCCTGAAAGTTGCTCAAATTCTTGGAGAGCCAATTCAATCTCATTCGATTGCATACCAATACCTGTATCAATCACTCTAAATTCAAGAAGCTGACCAGCATGGTCGTCTGCTAGAACGCTAACTGAGAAAAAGATTTCACCTTTCTTGGTAAATTTAATGGCGTTGCTGATCAAATTTTGCAGAATTTGCCTAAAACGTAAGCTATCAACCATCAGCACTTGCGCCAGCCGTGCATCTATTGTTGTATGAAGAATTAGATTACCTTTTTTTGCAATTGGTGAAAAAGAAGCATGAATGTCATCAATTAAAGTCCTTAGATCACAAGAGGCAGGGTTAAGTATTAGTTTACCTGCTTCGATTTTTGATAGATCTAATACCTGATTCAATATTCCTAGTAGAGATTGAGCAGAGTTATGAGCACTCTTGAGCAATGGCTTCTCATGAGAAGGAATCATCGGATTATTCAGTAATAGTTCTTGAATACCCAGAATGGCGTTCATTGGTGTTCGGATTTCATGGCTCATAGTTGCCAAGAAAGAGGACTTGGCTGCGTTAGCTTGCTCTGCTAAATTTTTAGCCTTCAATAATGCTCGGCTAAGTAAAGTTTGGGCGGCTTGTTTCTTTTGAAGATCCCAAATAATAGCCCCTCCAATGCATAGAAAAATCAGTGTAACGAGCCACGGACCATAGCTAGCCTCTCTATTCGGCGTTATCGGTGAAAGATTAGGTAAACCAAAGTCATTTGCTAATTCAATAGGATCTTGGTTGTTTAAAAAGGTTTGAATAATACGATTCAATGGCGCATGATTTACTGCTATCAGAAGACGATAGGCAAAAGGTTCATGACCATACTGCCCAACAATACCTATCTCGGAATGATCCCATTGCTTGATCAGCCGAGCAGCCAGTCTGGCAGGCATGACTAGAGTCTCAACCTCTCTTTCTATGAGAGAGTTACTTAAGTGCTCTAAATCAGAGCTAAAACTACTTGAGATTAAATCTTGATTTGGAAGCTTGGAATAGCCGCGATCAAAATAGCGGACTTTGCTAATACCTGACTGTGCCTCTGAGGGGTCCCGCTTATGGCCGACGAGAACATCTTGTCCCCAAAATACAGGCTCGGAAAGCAATAAAGCGGGATGCTGCTGTTGATTAAATTCAGGCGGGTCAATCACAAAATGGATCTGACCTGTAGTGAGCTGATGAAATATTTCGGTATCAGAATCTCGCCAAATCGGTTGAAATTCTTGTTGAGTTGACTTACTTAAATGATTGAGCAGCGTTCTAAATATCCCTTCGCCTTCCTTGTCTCCAGTAGATTCAAGGAAAGGGCGATATTTCTCATGGATACTAAATCGGACAATTGGATTTGCATCAATCCACTTTTGCTCTTCTGAAGACAAAGAAAATGCGTGCGCAAAATCACTTGCTGTTACACAAACGAATACTGTGGTCAGAAAAATGAATCGATGCATTACCAAATCAACTTTCGATAATGCGATTGTTACGGCAAAATAGAATCAAGTCGGCGATATTATTTATTCCTAATTTATCGAAGACACGCGTTTTGTAAGTGGCAACTGTTTTATTACTAATATGGAGCATGTCAGAAATTTGCTGATTGGTATTACCTTTACCAAGGTACTTCATGACTTGTAATTCACGATCAGAAATAAGTGCTAACTTATCGTTGTCTGTTAAAGAGCTATTGCCATTTCGACCATGTGCAAAGAAGTTATAACCCTGAGAAATAGCGAGACAGGCAGAGAGAATAATGTCGGCACCAGCAGTTTTATTGACGAAGCCGTGCGCACCCAATGAGCGGACTCGGCCTCCATAAACGGACTCATCCAGGCTAGATAGAACCAGAATACGGATATCTGGATACATCAGGCCTATTCTTCGAATCACGTCAAAGCCATCGGTTTTCGGCATATCTAAATCGAGAATGATCAAATTGGGATTTATCTCTTTGATCGAGCGTAAGCATTCTTCGCCATTTTGAGCCTGACCGACGACTTCAAATAGCAATTGGTCTTGCAACATACTTTTGAGAGCCATCAGCATAGCGGGATGGTCATCTACTAACATCACTTGTTTTCTCATTATTTGTCTCCATTTTGGTTGAGTTTGTTATGTGAGTGCAGCGAAAAAATGGCTTTAGCAATACGGCTATCGTTAATGTGAAAAATTTGATTGCGACTCACGGGGGACATCATTAATCCTCCGTAGCAATAATCCACTTGTAAGCGTTTAGCATTCTCAAGATCGTTAACTAAGGTTAAGTCGCTGGCGTATATTTCAGTGCCAGCACTTTTAATTTGGGAGATAAGGGCGACGGGTAAGTCTTGATTGCGAAATTGGGGTAATGCGATATGAATACCCTCAAGCTTAAATTTCTCAAGCAGATTTATTTCCGGTAAAGTTCTGGCGAAATCTAAAAGATGAAGGCCAACACCAAGTCGACGTATACGAGAGAGTCCATCCTCAGAATTAGGCATGAGCCTCGTTTTGGAAAGCTGCTGTATACCTAAACTGACTGATCCCACGGGTAGTCGAGAATTGAGAATCAGCTCGATTAATGCGTCTACACAGTTTTTAGAAGAAAGCGCATGAAGCGAAATTGGTAAAACTCCAGAGATCGACCGACCGCTGCGATGCCAAAAAGTAATTGTGTCTAAGCCTTCCATAAATAGTCGCAAAAGCTGGGTATCCTTAGCTTCTAAAAGGGGTCTATATAAAGAACCTGTCAGTTTTGTGCCTTTCAGATTAAAAATGGGTTCGTGGCTAATTTCTTGTCGCTTTGACCAGGATTGTTGTTCGGCGATTTCTTCAGGGCTTAGGCTTAACCAAGACTCCGAGCAAGCATCGCGCGCCTCCTGGAAGGGTTTGTTCTTCCATGCTTTTACAAGGGTGTACAGCCGGGATTTCGGGCTCATCAGCATTCTCCAATCTGTGACCTTCCAGTCTATGCAGGACGGATTGGAGCCGAAAGGGCTTAAAGCTGATTTATCCGTAGGAAACTTCCTACCCCAGCTCTGTTGAGTATAGGAAAGCCTAAATCCTTAAAGAATTTATGGATTCAAGATCTTGAAATGCATGAACTTGGACCTATATAATCAGCACTCCCAACACGCGAGTGCTAAAACGGGTTGCAAAACCCTATTTTTGCTAAGTATTCGTGTGTAGAGATTACAAATCATTGATTTATATAGTTTTTATTTAGTTAACAATCACTAACTTAGGAGAAGGAATGAATCTGCGTCCTTTACATGATCGCGTAATCATTAAGCGTTTAGATCAAGAATCAAAGACTGCCTCAGGAATCATCATCCCTGATGCTGCTGCTGAAAAACCAGACCAAGGCGAAGTTTTAGCAGTTGGCCCAGGTAAGCGTGATGACAGTGGAAAACTCAATGCACCTGATGTCAAAGTGGGCGATCGGGTCCTATTTGGCAAGTATGCGGGTCAGACAGTCAAAGTCGATGGCGATGAACTTCTCGTGATGCGCGAAGAAGACATCATGGCTGTTGTACAGAAGTAATTCGGTATTTAAGAAAGGAATTCAATCATGGCAGCAAAAGACGTTGTATTTGGAGATAGCGCCCGGACCAAGATGGTCGAGGGTGTCAATATTCTCGCAAACGCAGTTAAAACTACTCTAGGCCCTAAGGGTCGCAATGTAGTGATGGAGCGCTCCTTTGGTGGTCCAACCATTACTAAGGACGGTGTATCTGTCGCAAAAGAAATCGAACTCAAAGATAAGCTCCAGAACATGGGCGCGCAGATGGTTAAAGAAGTTGCTTCTAAAACTGCTGATATCGCGGGTGACGGAACAACTACTGCTACTGTTTTGGCTCAATCGATTGTGCGTGAAGGCATGAAGTATGTAGTATCAGGCCACAACCCAATGGATTTGAAGCGCGGTATTGATAAAGCAGTAACTGCAGCTCTTGAAGAACTCAAGAAAATTAGCAAGCCTTGTACAACTACCAAAGAAATTGCTCAAGTCGGCTCAATCTCTGCTAACAGCGACACTAGCATTGGTCAGCGTATTGCTGAAGCGATGGAAAAGGTTGGTAAAGAAGGCGTGATTACTGTTGAAGATGGTAAGTCTTTGGAGGACGAGCTTGAAGTAGTTGAGGGTATGCAGTTTGATCGTGGTTACCTTTCACCTTATTTCATTAATCAACCTGAGAAACAAGTCGCTGTTTTAGAAAGTCCTTATGTTCTCTTGTTTGACAAGAAAATTGCTAACATTCGTGATTTGCTCCCAGTACTTGAGCAGGTAGCTAAGTCTGGCCGCCCATTGTTGATCATTGCTGAAGATGTTGAAGGCGAAGCCTTGGCAACTTTAGTGGTTAACAATATCCGCGGCATTATCAAGACCTGCGCTGTTAAGGCCCCAGGCTTTGGCGATCGTCGTAAAGCCATGCTCGAAGATATCGCTGTATTGACTGGCGGTACTGTGATTGCCGAAGAAATTGGTTTAACACTCGAGAAAACTACTCTTGAGCATTTAGGCCAAGCAAAGCGCATTGAAGTTGGTAAAGAAAACACCATCATCATTGATGGCGCTGGTGATGCTAAGGCGATCGAAGCGCGCGTGAAGAACATTCGTGTACAGATCGAAGAAGCGACTAGCGACTACGACAAAGAAAAATTGCAAGAGCGCGTTGCTAAGTTGGCAGGCGGTGTTGCAGTAATTCGGGTTGGTGCTGCTACTGAAGTCGAAATGAAAGAGAAGAAAGCTCGCGTCGATGATGCATTGCATGCAACCCGTGCAGCTGTCGAAGAGGGCATTGTTCCTGGCGGTGGCGTGGCTTTGATTCGCGCAATGCAAGGTATCAAGGGTCTGAAAGGCGATAACGCTGATCAAGACGCTGGCATCAGCATCGTTTTGCGCGCCATGGAAGAGCCGCTCCGGATCATCGTTTCTAACGCTGGTGATGAAGCAAGCGTTGTTGTGAACGCAGTATTGGCCAGTAAAGGCAATAACGGTTACAACGCAGCTACCGGTGAGTACGGCGATCTCGTAGCCCAAGGCGTCATTGATCCAACCAAGGTAACTAAAACTGCATTAGTGAATGCAGCTTCTGTTGCAGCCTTGTTATTGACTACCGATTGCGCCATCTGTGAAGCGCCTAAGGATGAGTCTGCTGGCGGCGGTATGCCTGATATGGGTGGTATGGGTGGTATGGGTGGTATGGGCGGAATGGGCGGAATGATGTAATTTCTCCCAGCAGCTTGTTAACGCTGAAATTCAAAATGCCTGGTTCAAAAAACCAGGCATTTTGCTTTAGTGCCTAGAGTATTCAATAAGCACCATCATGGGGCAAGTATCCGTGTTTACCCGCAATAAATCACTAAGATGAGAGTATCAACTTTGAGCTTGGTCTACAAATGGGAGATAAGAAATGAGTACAGCAGAAATCGCTAGCAATCCATTGAAATCGAAATGGGTTCAGTTGGCATTGGGCGTCATTTGCATGATGTCGATTTCAAGTCCGCAATATGTATGGGCATTGTTTACTAAACCCATCATGGGTCAACTCGGAGTGAGCTTGACTGAGTTGCAAGTGACATTCTCCATCTTGATAGTGCTGCAAACCTTTTTCTCTCCATTTCAGGGTTTCTTAGTCGAAAAGTTTGGTCCACGCCTTCTATTGTCAGTGGGTACCGTATTGACTGGACTCAGCTGGGTACTTTCAGCTAATCTCACTACAGTTTCTAATCTCTACATTACCTATGGAGTATTGGGCGGCCTAGGAACCGGCATTGTTTACATTGGAGTAGTCGGCTTAATGGTTCGTTGGTTCCCTAATAATCGCGGCTTTGCTGTAGGTATGGTTGCTGCAGGTTACGGTATCGGGGCATTGCTAACGACCTTTCCGATTGCGGACAGCCTGGCATCGTCTGGCTTACAGGGCACATTAACTTTCTTTGGCTATGTGATTGGCGCAGTTGGGCTATTGGCTGCGCAGGGTATTCGAGCGCCTCATGCTGATCGAGTTCAAACTACTAGCCAAGTACAGGCGGCCGCATCTGGTATTGCTCCTAAAACGATGCTCAAGACACCCGTTTTTTGGCTCATGTTTTTGATGATGTCCATGATGTCAACTTCTGGTTTGATGGTGATCTCACAGATGGGCGCTTTTGCTAAAGACTTTGGTATTACAGGAACTATGGTGTTTGGTATGGCAGCCTTACCTTTAGCTTTAACTATTGATCGTGTAACGAACGGATTTACCCGCCCATTCTTTGGATGGATCTCCGACAAAATTGGTCGTGAATATACGATGACGATTGCTTTTGGTCTTGAGGCAGTTGCCATGTTTGTATGGGTAATGACCCGCTCAGACCCCGTCCTTTTCGTATTAATGTCTGGTGTCGTGTTCTTTGGATGGGGCGAAATTTTCTCTCTCTTCCCATCTACTTTGACAGATACCTTTGGCCAAAAACACGCCACAACGAATTATGGCTTTCTATATATGGCCCAAGGTGTTGGATCAATTATCGGCGGACCAATTGCCGCTTATATCCATGGTGCTACTGAAAGTTGGATGCCAGTATTTGCCATCATGATCGCCCTAGATGCAACTGCTGCAATATTGGCATTCTTTGTATTGCGGCCGATGCGTACTAGTTATCTAAAAACTGCATAAATAGAACTCATTAATTTCCTATACTGTATTGAAAATAAAGGCTACGAAAGTAGCCTTTATTAGTTTTTGTTGTTAGCGGCTTAGGGCTATAAAATGGTGAGCATGGATCACCAAATGCAACTAAGTTTTCAAAAAGTCATGCAAGCCTTTGAGAATGGTAACTTTAACGAGGCCGAATCAATCTTAGATAAAATTTTGCAAGCGGATTTTAATAATGCTGGCGCTGTGTTTAAGTTGGCAATTTCTTATGCAAATGCTAATAGACTTTCTGAGGCATTAGCCAGTTTTAATTTATTAGCGGTTTATCAAAAAGATGATGCCAAAATTTATTACAATGTAGGTCTGATTCATTCGATGCAGGGCGACCATCAACTTGCATTGGAGAACTATGACTTAGCCATTAAAATTAATCCTGATGATGTCGATATACTTATTAATAAAGGCTCAACTTGTATTGACGCCAAAAATTATGTTCTAGCCTTACAGGTGCTCGAATATGCAACTCAGCTGAGACCTGATATTGCAGAGGCTTGGTCAAATAAAGGCATTGCATTAAATAATTTGAACTTATATCAGGAATCACTTAATGCATATAACGAGGCAATTAGGCTAAATCCGGGGTATCACGAAGCATGGTCCAATAAAAGTGCACCTCTTATTAAGTTGAATCGCATCAAGGAATCCTTAGAGGCATGTGAAATAGCTCTCAGCATAAAACCCAATTATCCAGATGGTTGGTTAAACAAAGGAGTTTCTCTTCATCAAATTAAGCAGTACGAAGAGGCAATTGCTTGCTTTGATAGAGCGTTACTTTACAAGCCAGAACTTTACCTGGCTTTGTCTAATAAAGGAAATTCTTTAGATGAGCTCAATCGCTTTGAGGATTCAATTGCTTGCTACGAGCAGGCAATAAGTTTGAACCCCAATATAGATTGGATATATGGAGATTTACTTCATATGAAGATGAAAATATTTTCTATTAAAAACATCAAAAAAGAAATTGAGGTAATTAAAGCTGCAATCTTATCAAATCGGAAAGTAATGGCACCCTTTAAATTGCTTTCTCTAGTTGACGATCCTTTCTTACAAAAGAGAGCATCAGAGATTTTTGTAAAAGGGAGCTATCCTCATAATGCCTCCCTAGGACCGATTGCGAAGCATCCTCCGAAAGAGAAAATTCGTATTGCTTATTTCTCTGCTGATTTTCGAAATCATGCTGTTGCTTTATTGACTGCCCAGCTATACGAAATTCACGATAGAGGTAGGTTTGAGGTGTTTGCTTTTTCATTACTAAAGCCTC
>Ga0118677_10003241_pt1 | contig 31166 bp, 19 predicted proteins | sample AliMusrvi5mmetaG_FD_86154 | JGI IMG/M metagenome (GOLD analysis project Ga0118677, IMG submission 86154) | reverse complement strand
CGCTGAGAAGCCGGAGTACGTCCGTCCCGAATGCGTATGGTTCACATCCGCCGTCACGATCGCGAGAAATTCCGGCGCATTCGGACAGTAACTCAACCCCGTGCCGTTGGAAATCAACTGATCCTGCAAGCCGATCTGCTTGGCGGTAAACCGGGCGGGATCGTCGATCGTCATGCCCGTGGCATCTTCCACGGCCACGACGATCTTGCCGCCGGGGGGCATGATGACGTCATGCGTCACCAGTTCCTCGATGCCGCGCGATTCGATCGTCCAGCGAGGGCGGTTGGTGTCCGCGATACCGGACGGTTTCCAACGCAGCATGCCTTCGTTGCCCTGCGCGATCCAAAGCACGCCGTCACGGTCGAAGGAAATCCCGGCGTTGGAGCGCCACCCTTCCGGTTGCGGTAGCCAGCCAAAGGTGTTGGCGAATGTCAAGGGACCCAGGGCCGTCCAGGTGGCCCCGCCGTCTTGCGATCGGCTTGTGCTGCCATCCTGGCCGATCGCATAAAGACAGTTGGAATTTCCGGGATCAAAGGTGAAGCTGTTCAGGTTGTTGTTCAGCGCGGCCGGCTGCAGTTTGGTCCAGGCGCCCTGACGATAGCGCCAGATGTCGCGGGACTGCCTGGCCGACACAAACAGGGAGCCCGCGGCATCGATCGCGGCGTGCTTGATCTTGCCGGCCAATGCCTGTCCGGCGCTGATATCACGCCAGATGCTTCCGCCGTCTTCACTTCCGTACACGGCGTCCTTGGCGCCGATGGCAAACAACACACGGGAGACCGATTGACCGTTAACGGTCATCACGCCACCCGCTGGGCTGTACAGCACCTTCAGCACGTGATTGGTGGCCCCGGGCGCCCCGTTGCCGCGCACGGCCGTCCAATGCGTGCCACCGTCGAGACTCCGCCATAGTCCTTCGTACACAGAACCGTAGTAGACGACCGACCCGTTGCGGGGATCCACCTGCAAACGTTCGCCCTCCGTGCGCCAGTTACCGTTGGCCTCCATGCGCACAGCCAGATCGCCATTCGTGAACGACAGGCCGCCGTTGACGCTCCGGTAAACGCTGCCGGGAACGGACAGGTAATCGGGCGCGACATCCGGCGAGCGTTTTCCGGCCATGGCCAAAAGAACGATATTCGTATCCGCGGGATCGATCGCGATGGCATCGACCCCGAGGCCGGTGGGCACGGCGGACAGCGCCGCGGGCATCCCTTGCGCGCCATCCCGAACGACCATCGGTACCCACTCATTTCCGGCCCAGCGATAGGCGTTGCCCACGTCCGTCCGGCAATACCGTGCGTTCGCATTGAGAGGATGCGTGATGAAGCCGGTGACGAAGCCGCCCGCGCCGAGACGAAGCGGCTGCCATCGGAACAGCCCGTCGGTTCGCGGCGTTTGAACCTTTGGTGCGAGCGGAGAAGCGCTTGCCGCCTTGTCGCGAACGGGCTCGCCGAGCATCGGCGTCGAACGCGTGCACCCTGTCAACAACAACGCCAAAACTCCTGCCGTCGCGATGTATTTCATATTACCTGAATTTGAACACCGAACCAGCCCGATTGCCGAACAATTCGGGCAGGCTGGTACGCACCGTGAAGTCGTCGAGATAGCCGACTCCCACGCCTGACATCCGCAACGCGCTGAGGCATCCGTTGGTCTGGACCATATGGAACCAGGATCCCGTCTGACTCGCCCCGCCCTCGGTCCAACCGTGCGCGTCCGTGACGGGGTGCGTTTCGTTGACCTGGAGTTGGTACATGTTGTGGGCGTAGTCCAGCGTCACGGTAAACCGGACCCAGTTCGATGTACTGATCGTGCCGGCATTGGTAAGCGTCATCCACTGGTTCGTGTGGGCGCCTGTCCAGTCCTGATGCCAGATCACGAGCTGGTTGTTGGTGCTGACGTAGAACGCGTACTGGAGATTCGTGTCGGCGGGAATATCCGCCGTGAACCCCACGGGGGTCGTCATGAAATCGACGTATACACGCGAGGCGGATTCGTTCGAAACGGCAGTCGCAATATAGTCCTGGACGTAGAGCACTTGCGTATGCGTGGTCACGATCGGGAACTGCGGGTGACCGGCTGCAAGATAGGCCAGCAGATTGCTCGTCACAGCCGGGTCGTTCGTCACAATCGCGGCATCGGGCCAGTTCAGCGCCGACCACCCATTGCTCCCGGCCAGCCAGAGTCCGTTCGAATACGACTCGAACGACTCCTCGTACGGCATCACGTTAACGAAGCCGGTATCGTCAACGAACAGGACCTGGAATCCGGAAGCCTGGTAGTTCACGACCTGGTTCCAGTCGGCCACCGCGAATGCATTCGTTCGGAAGGAGAAGGCGACGCTGGACACGCTGTTGCTGGCGGCGTTGCTGCTCGCCGCCCCGGTCAGCCGTATGCTCAGTTGCGTGTCGAAGTCGCGTGTCACCTGCGCCGAGAGACCCACGGGCAGGTTGCTTGCCACGAGCCAGCCCGCCGTGACGAAGTCCTGCCCGTTCACACCCGCAAAGGTGTCGCCCGTCAGGGTGATCGTGATCGGTGTGCGGTTGTCGATGCGACCGGCCGAGAGTTCGTGGAATGCATTGCTGCTATACGTCACCACCGGCTGATCCAGGAACTGCACGGCAAAGTCGATCGGGTGGCCGGTGATGTTGGAGGCCGCCACGGTCGTGAACATCCTGTCCAGGAACGTCAGGCGCAGGTTCGGGATGCTGTTCACCGCCACGTGGTTCGTCGCTTTCCCCGTCAGCCCCGCCGTCACGTGCGTCCCGTCTCCGTAGGTCAGCCCGAACGTCAATCCCGTCGGCACGTTCACGACGGTGTATTGCACGCCCGCCGTGATGCCGGTGCTCGTGAAGGTGTCGCCGGTCAATGTGAGGGAGAGTGAGTTGCCGATTGAGCCATTGTTCATCGTGGCCTCGGTGAACGTCACCCCCCCGGCTACGCTCACCACCGGCTGGTCGTTGAACTGGATCGCCAGATCCGAACGCGCCCCGTTGAACACTCCCGTCGCATTCCCACCGACAAAGGCCGAGTCATTGAACGTCACGCCCAGATTGCCGACACTGTTCGTCAACGCGTGCGCCGTCGCGTTCCCCGCGAAGGACAGCGTCGCATGCTGACTGTTCGTCACAACCACTCGCAGAGTCAGTCCATCCGGAACATTGGTGCCCGAGACCTTGCGCGACACCACGAGATCCTCGTTATTGGTGGCATTGAAGGTCTTGTTCGACAGCGTCAGCATCGTCCCGCTCACCGCCCCGTTGTTCGCCGCCGTCTCCCAAAACACATTGGTCGCATAGGTCAGGACCGACGGATCGGTGAACGCGATCAGTACGTTGGTCGTGCTGTTGAACACGCTGGACGCCGGTACGAGAGTGAAGGCGCCGTCCTGGAAGGCGAATGTGACGTTGACGTTATTCGTCGCGTCATTTGCCACGGCTCGTCCGAGCAGTTGGATCTGTAAGAGGGTATTGGTGACCACGACCACCTGGCCGGTCAAGCCGAGGGGCAGGTTCAGACTCAGATTCGTGCCGAAGTTCGCGTTCCCATTACTGTTGAAAGTCCCGTTCGTCAGCGAGATCAGTAAGGGCGCATTGGAAATTGATCCATCGTTGGCGGCGGTTTCGACAACAACATTCGTGCTGAACGCCAACCGCGGCGTATCCAGGTACGTCACCGTCAGGTTTGTCCGCTGAAAGGCACTCACATCCCAGGCGTTGCCGTGCGTGAAGGCCGCGTCCGCGAAACGCACCGTCAGGTTGCTCGCATTGTTCGCGCTCTCGTGCAGCAACGCTGCGTTGGTCAACGTGATCGATACCTGCGTCGCGCTCGCATAGGCCACGATAGCCGTGAGGCCGGCCGGCACGTTGGTCACGGTCACCTTGCCGTCGGCCGCGAAGTTCTCGCCGGTCGTCCCGGCGAACGTGTCGTAGGCCAGGGTCACCGTAATGGCCGGCGGCGCCATGGTCCCATTGTTGACCGTGCTCTCCGTGAACCCCGTCGCATTCCACGCGAGGCTCCGGTTGGTCACGAGCAGGTCGTCGAGGTAGGCGGGCCCGCCATCAGCCGTTACTCTGGCCAGAAAGGCGTTGCTTTGCACCATGTAGAACCACGAGCCGCCCTGAGCCACTCCGCCCGCCGTCCAACCAGCGCTGTCGGTCACGGGCAAACCCTGGTTCACCTGGACCTGGAACATGCGGTTCGAGTAGTCGTGCAGAATCGTGAACCGTGTCCACACGTTGCTGATCGGCGGACTGTTCGTCAGTTCCAGCCACTGATTCGTCATCAGGAGCGTGTCGTGATACCAAACCGTCAGTCGCGCATTGGTCGACACGCAGATCGAATACTGCATGTTCGGGTCGCCAGGCGGCAGGTTGGTCATCGCCAGCGGCAGGGCCATGAATTCCATTGCCACCACGCCCCCGGTTTTACTGCCGGTGTCGTTCATGACCTGGCAAGCCACCTGCAGGACGTTCGAGTGGGTCGCCCACGGCAACGGGCACGCCAGGGTGTTGGTCAGGAGCCCGACCACGGCGGGATTCGTGGTGACCGCGCCCCCCGACACCGTGTCGGCCGTCCACCCGTTCGTGCCGTCGATAAACGTGCCGTCAGGATAGGACTCAAACGAGTCCCACCACGGAACGGCGTTCGGCACGCCAGCGGCGGCAGCCTGGGCAAGCACGAGCACGCCCAGGGCCGCTGCGGCGAGCCATTGTTGCATTGAGTTCTTCATGGGAGTCCCCCTTTGAACAACCCATGTCACTGCGCGCTAAAGATGAACCCCTGGCGGTGCGAGGACAGCAACAGTTGCGTACCATTTGTCGACACTCTAGCGGAATAGCCGTCGGTCACGGTTGTAAACTTGCCGCTTATCGTGCCGGTCGTCGCGATCAGGATCGGCAAAAACGTGTTGTCCGGAACGTGGTAGTTCAACGATGCAATCGTCAACGCGCCGCCGAGCGTCACGTTGCCGGTTACTCGGATCGTGCTGTTCGTGACACTCGACACGGTCACCGCCAATGTGCTGCCATTCGTGGTGACGAGATTGCCGCCAATCGTGAGTAATCCCGTGGGGTTGTCCGGGGTCCCCGCCGCCAGCGTGCCGCCGCTGTTGACGATGACGTTACTGGAAATCCGTCCGTCACCGCCCAGCGTGCCGCCCGCGCCCACGGCGACAATCCCCGACCCGGTGCCGCTGCCCGTCGTATTACGAACCAAGAGCGTCCCGTTGCTCACGATCGTGCCGCCCGAATACGAACTGGCGCCCGCCAGCGTCTGCGTACCGGTCCCGGCCCAGACCAGCGCTTGCGTGCCGCCGGAACCGTTCCAGATTAGACCGCCGTACGAGTAGGAACCCGAACCGCTGAGGGTCAATGTCGAGACCGTCGTGTTGGAGCCGTTCTCGACGATTCCGTTGCCGACGAGGCTGTTCAGTCCGGCGATCTCGTCGGACTTCCCGGACAGGCGCAAAGCGGGCGACAGGTTCGCCGTGTTGGTTCCGGCCACGCCACCGCCAAAAATCACCGTAGACGTGTTGGCGATCTGGTTGTTCTGCGCCAGGAGGATCATCGGCCGCTGGACGGCATTGTTTATCGTCTGTACCGTGCCCAGGTAGGCATCGCCGGGGATGGCATTTCCCGAGGATTTGTTCAGCACCACGTGGCCCGAGATGATAGTGTCGCCTGTGTAGGTATTTCCGTCCGTGCCCTGCAACGTGAGTGGGACACCGACCTGCCCCCTCAAACGCAGCGACCCCGCACCTTTGATCACGCCGTTGACGGTCACGGGCCGCCCGAGCGAATAAGTGCCCAGAGTCAGGAGGCTGTCGTTATTGAGCGTGATGTCACCGTTGAGGGTCGTGTTACCGGGACTGGAATTTACCCCGGCCACGGTGGCGTCGGCATTGACGGTGATGGCCTTGTTGTTCGTGCGTGCGTCGGATCCGTTGAACTCAAGCGTGGCGCCGAGTCCGTTGAGGATCAGATTCGTGCCTGTGCCCAGCGCATTCGCGTGAGTCGCCCGTAGTGTAGCGGCGTTGACAATGACATCGCCGCTGAATGTGTTGTTGCTGGACGACACGACGATGGTGCCCGCCGAGCCGCCCACCACCAGCGAGACGGGCACTGCACCGTTGTCGATAATGTCGGAGTAGACCGTCAGGATCTTCAGACTTCCGTACTGGTCGAAATTGTACAGATACAGTCCGTGGTCAGGCGTGGCGGAGGTCCACTGACCATTGGTGAAGACGGCACTTGCCGTGCCACTCCCGTTCACTATGACTCCACCTGTGTTCAACGTGTTCGTCCCTGTCCAAACAATCGTGCCGCCAACATTGAGGCCGAGGCTGCCCACAGAACCGGGCACCGAGGCTGTGAATGAGCCGGTGATCGCCACGTTCGCGTTCGAGCCACAGGTCTGCCAAGTGGCGGCGGAGTTGACGTTGGTCTGCGTGGCGGCAATGACCGCTCCGTTGTTGTTGGTCTGGTAGGCGGCAAAACACATGGACGCCTGAACGATGGCCCAAGGGCCCAGCAGTGCGCCGTTCGCCGCCGGTGCCGTCACAAACCCGATCTGTGAATTGCCGCCGATAGCGAAATTGGCGGTGCCCCAATTGGTCGGCGTAATGCTGAAGAACTGGATCTGTGCGGACGCGCTGGTTCCGGATCCGCGGGCCGAGGAGACCGTCGAGCAGCCGCCATCGATGGTCAGTGGCCCGACGGACTCCACGTAGTTCGTGTTGCCCTGGCCGGTGAAGCGAAGGGTACCGCTCTTGCGCAGTACGACTCCCACCGACGGAATCCGGTCGCCATTGGACGTGTTGGTGGTGGCCCCATCCGCCAGCGTCAGGGCACCACCGCCAGTGATGGTGATCGACGTCGCCCCACTCAGACGGCCGTTGGCGTTGGACAATGAGAGTGTGGTCCCGTTGCCAACCGTGACCGGTCCGCTTAGCGTGTTGTTTGCCGTCAGGATGATGCCATTGGGCGCGAACGATGTCTGGCCGAAGAAGCCCTTGTTAGGACCGTCACTGACGTCCAAGGAGCCGGTGCCCTGCAACGGGACTGTCAACGTTAGCGTGTTGTTGCCACCGCCCAGACGGTAGGCACCGCCGTTCGGCACGAGCGTGCCGTCAAACGTCCGCGGGGCGCCCCACGCGCCGAGTCGTGCCTTTGTGAAGTTGCCGCCGGCGCCGTCGAAATGCAGCGTGGTGCCAGACCCAATGTTGGTACCGAGCGCGATGACGCCATCGAACGATTCCTGAATTCGCTGAAGAAAACTGTCTTCAAACGCGTAGCCGCCCGCGATCACGGCGCCTTTCTGTGCCCCGTTCAGCACGCGGCCTGTGCCGGGGATCTCACTGAGTGCGTTGTACATCACCGCTCCACCCGCCATGAGCTGATACTGGGAAACCGCGAGATTGGCGCCGTTGATCTGACCTCCTGAGTCGGCGGTCACCGCCCCCCCGGCGAAAAAGTTGCTGTCGCTTGTGCCGAAGATGCCGGTTGCCGTCGATGACCCGTCCACCAATACCCACCCCTTTAGGGCATTGGCGGCTCCCGACGACAGCAGCCCTTGTCGCACGTAGTTGCCGAAGTACGAACTGTTCGTGTTCATGACCGTCAATGTGCCGGAGCCCTTCTTATATAGGACGGTCATGAGTCCGGCGGCGGTTCCGTTCGCGAGTTGCGCGTAGATATTGGTGTCCACGTTAATGTTCAGACAAACAACATGCAAACCTGCGGCATCCGTCGGCAGCGGCTGGATGGTGCCGGTGCCCGCGATCCCCTGCCAGATGGCCGCCTCCCAATCATCATTCCGGTTGTTGTCGTAGACTGAGCCAGGTCCCGACACGTTCAGCGTGGCGTTGGCAAACGGCCAGTGTGAGGGGTCCGAGGATGTCGTGAGCATGGCGTTGGACACAGTGATCGTGCCGGGGAGAGAGACCAAGGTTCCGCCCCACATGGTCATGTCCACCCTCCCACCGCCCGTCACGGTGAACGTCGAGGAAGTCAGACTGATGCCACTCCCGCCACCACCCACCATCAAGGCCGTACCGGTGGCGACGTTGATCGTCGCGCCAGGACTGATCGTGAGCCAGGCCCCCACCAAGTTGACATTACCGGATCCATCGAACACGTAGGTACTTAGGCCGCCGACCATAATGTTGGTCGCCGTCGGAATCGTGACTGTCTGGCCTGCGGTTCGCGCGCCGAAACTGGCCGTATTGCCACCCGCATTGCTCCAAGCGTAGTAGTTGGCCGGAGTCCCGGTCGGCAAATCGCCCCAGTTCGCGGTTACGGTATCCCAGTTACCGTTGGTGGGATACAAAGGCGTGGAGCCACCGATTCGATTGGTCGTGCCACCGCCCCAGTAGAGCGTGGTTTGCGCCTGCGCCAGCCCGACTGTCCCCGCAACCGTGAATACCGCAACCACCCACCCCATGACCCGTCGCCGAATCATCGCATTCATGATGTCCTCCCTTGCGGCCGTAATGCCCCACTGACGTGAACCCCCGCAATCAAGAAAGCAAATCCAAGACAGTGTACATTTTTAGGCATCGACCATGACCCGTCAACGGCTTTGTTTCTGGACACGTCCAGAGACGTCAGGCCAGTTCCCCTATCCGGGTTTCGTCAAAACTGCACTTCCCGTCGGCCAGAAAGCGAATCTGTCGAGCGATAAGCCCTTTTCTGCGCGTGACCAGGGTCCGCTGGCCGTTGACACAGGCATCGATGATCGTGCTCCGGCTCTTGGGGTCATACAGGAACAGCACCTCAACCTGAAAGGGCCGGTCGAGCCCTTCGACCTGACTGATAGCGAAGTCGCCGCCTTTGAACGGAACATGCGGGTTCTGCATCTTCCAGATAGGGTCCAAGTCTTGGGCCAGAATCTCCTCAAGCGTCGGAATTTGTGGCGGAATGGCCGGCGCTTTCACCGTGCTCCACTGAGCCCGTCCTGCCTGCGGCCACACGGAAAGCGCGCAGCCATTCCCGTCTTCGCCCAGAACCGCAATGCCGATGCAGGACGTGGCTGCGCCGCCTGCAATGCGCATCGAGAGCCGGGCGCTGGACGGCACGTTCTCGATCACGGCCCAGGAGGATGCCGCCCCGGTTACCGATATCGAGTCCGCCGTTGTTCCCTGTGATCGGATGCAGGGCGCTGCCCAGGAACGGACCGGCGGCGTCAACTCCTCAGGCCACTTCGTCCCCAGGGTGCCGTCCTCACATTGGATGAGCTCGCGAAACACCAAATGGCCAGCCCAGTCGAACTCCGGCCCCTGCAGGAACCCGGCCATAATACGACGGTTGTTCGCGAATGCGGCCACCATGGGCACCCAGAGTCCATCGTAGATGTCCCACCGCGGCTTGACGACCGCCGCTTTCTTGCCGTCCTTGCCTTCCCAGTAGGGACCGCGCTGTTGCCGGGACATCCAGAAACCCGTGCGCCCGGCGATGATATAATGCCACCCATTCCACTCGAACATGCATTGGCATTCGTCACTGTTCCGTACCGGCGAGTCGCCGCCAACCGGAATGATTGCCTCATCGACCAACTGCCAATGCTGCAAGTCGGTCGAATGCCAGAGGCCCTTTGATCCGTAACCCGCCATCAGGAGGAACCCGTTCCCCGTTTCGTCGCGGCAGATGGCGGGGTTCTGCGCGGGATGAACAAGCCGGCGCGACTTCGTGAAGACAGAGCCGTCCTCGCTCTCGGCGAACGACATTCCCTGCGGATAGCGCGGCGCGTCGGGAAACAGTTGCGGGATCGTGCATTTCTCCTGGTCGACTCCCGGATGCACAATTGAATCCTTCGGCATAACCCGCGACGTGTGCATCCCATAGAACAACAGAAGCTTCCCGTCATGTGCGAGCGGTCGCCCCGTGCCCACCGTCTCCCAAGGTTCAATCGCGAAAGCCCCGGGATGCTGCTGCCAACGGACCAGATCGACACTCGACATCTGGGCGATGGAATGTCCGCCGCACCCGAACTTGCTGGCGCCGTGCCGCCGGTCCGTGAGGTAGAAGAGCCGGAACCGATCGCCATCGAACGGCGTCACCTCGCCCAGCAACGCGTCGCCGAACCATTGGTTGTGGCCGCGCGGTGTCCAGTACTGCACGCACGTTCGCTCGGGATCGAGGATTTCCGTGTCCCGCTGCGCAACCCGTTGCTTGCCGCCGGCTTGGGTGATGATCTCTGAGTCGCTCAAGGCGCAAGGCCACACGGTCACCGCTTCGATCACCGCGTCACCGCCTGCTCCGCCGATCCGCAACGGCGCGGCGGCGGAAGGGATTTGCCCGACGGGCCAGTCTTCATCTACCAGCACGCCGTCCACAAACAGGCTGAGGCAGGCCCCGGAGAAACGCAGCACGATATCGTGAGTGCGTCCCTTGCCGATGCGCGCGGCAGGTACGCCGACCCGCATGCGGTTCCACTGAGGGTAGTGATTCCGAAACGCAACCTCCGCCTCCAGCACATCGCAGACGCCCGAGGCATCGGGGAACGATAGATAATTCTGCTGGATCTCATCCCACGTTACATCCTCCGGCCGTTCGCCGGCACGACGCGTGTACAGCCTCAAACTACGCGACGCGTCATTGCCCCAATCCACAAGCGAGGAATTCCAGCCTCGCGCGCCGATTTGCGTGCGCACGTGCACGGTCAGTTGCGTGAGCAGCGCCGGGAGTTCGCACGCCGGGTCGAGGCTCAAGCCGGAGAGATTGGGCTCCCCAGAAGTTGCGACGCGTGAGAAGAAGGAGTTCATGGGAATTCTCCACCCTGCGGCATTACTTCAACTCGATACATACCAGGTCGCCGCCGGAGTTACGGCCGTAGACCCGGCCTCCGGCAATGGCCGGCCTGGTCCAACAGGTTCGCGCGAGTACTTTCGTCCGGCTCACCTCGTGAAAGGCGTCCGGCTTGGCTTCGGCAATCACCAGATCGCCGGTTTCCGAGAGAATCACGAGCCGCCCGTCGGCGACGACCAGTGAGCCATCGCCGAACCCATCCTGCTCCCAGCGCGGTTTGCCCGTTTGCCATTCCAGGCAACGCAGCGTCGTCGCATCGAAACCGTAAAGAAAGCCGTCGATGACGACGCCACTGCTGTACTTGGTGCTCATGTTCCCGGTTCGCCACACTTCCGCGAAGGCGCCCGTGGCGGTGTCCAGCAGTACGCCACCCTCGGCGAAACCTGAGGAGAGAAAGACCTGGGTGCCGCGCACCAACGGGGCTGGAGCGGTGGCGCCCTCCGTATCCCTCCACGGGTATCGCAGGAGAGCCTCACCGGTCGCGGCATCGACGGCGTAGAGTCCGTCACCGCTGAAGATGAGCAGAACCGATCGCCCACCGATCACGAAGGGAACAGGGGCGGCGTACCCGGCTTTGCCGCCGGGGCTCTTCCAGAGTACCTTGCCGGTCGCGGCGTCAAGGCAACACCCGGCGCGACCGATGTTGAGATAAAGCCGCTGACCGATCACGGTGGGCGAGCCCGCGTAACCGTACTGCGGCGACTCGGCGCCCAGCTCTGCGGCCAGATCCTTGCTCCAGACAGGCTTGCCGGTCGCGGCGTCAAGGCAGGTCGCCCTGCCGCTGCGGCTCAGGCTATAGAGTTTGCCGGCGGCGACCGCGGGCGTCGCGCACGGTCCGCCCTCAAAGCCCTCGGCAGCCAGGGGCTCGGCGTAGCGGTAGGTCCATGCGGACTTGCCGGTGACGGCGTCAAATGCCGAAATAATGTCCTGGTCCTCCTTGTTGCCCGCGGCATAGACCAACCCGCCGTCAGCAACGATCGAGGTGTAGCCCGTCCCCAACGAGGCTTTCCAAACCACCGTCGGTCCCTTCTTGAGCGGAGCGGTCGGTCCGACCGTCGCCGGCCCGTTTGTGGCCGCGTTGGCCGGCACGACCTGCGTGGCGGCGGCCTTCCCGGCGAAACAATACATCCTGTCGTTCTCGCGCCAGTACATCCGTGATCCGCTGAACACCGGGTTGGCGGCATAGACAAAGCCGTACGACTTCATCCATGATCCCAGCTCCTTTTTGCGGCTGCCGCGCTCGTTGCGGGCGACCTCGCTGTACTCCCTGCCAGTCTTGATGATCAACGTCCGGTCGACCATGCTGCTGTTTACATAAAGGTTGCCGCCGGCAACCGTCAGCGAGCCATAGGCCGAACTTGGCGTCGTATCCTTCAAATAGTCGGCCAGATCCTTTTCGTAGACGAGCGAGCCATTGTGGATGTCAAAGACCCGCAGCCATGAGCCCATGTAGTCGCGGATGTAGAGCAATCCATTGAAAACCACGGGCGACGAGCCGCTGTTCGCGCCAGGCGTCTCGGTCTTCCAGAGAATCCTGGTTTGCAACGTGTCGCCATCGATCTGCTCGGGAAGTTTGATGGCCAGAAGATACGCCGGACGGACATCCGTCCATTTCTTCGACCGGCGGTGTTCGCCTACGGGGAAGTAGATGACCCCCTGATCGACCACCGGCGTCGGGATCATCTCCTGACACCCATTGCTGTACAGGTCGAGATCGGCGAGCAGCTTTCCGTCTGACGCCCGGAGAAACTGACCCGCCAGCGTAACCACCACGGGTGTCTTGCCGATCGTGACCACAACCGCGGTGCTATAGGACGGTCCCGGTTCCCGGTGCTCCCACACTTGCGAGCCATCGCGCGTGCTCAAGCCATACAGCGATGCGCCGAACCGCATGATGACCCTGTCTCCGGCCAATGCCGGCGATGGACCGGCGGTCCCGTGGTGCCGATCTCCCAGTTCCCCTTCTAACTTGTTGTACCAAAGGCGCTTCCCTGTCTCCAAATCGCAGCAAACTCCCAGGCCTGTGCCGAAAGTGCAGTAGACGACCTTACCGTCCGTGACCGGCGTGGCGGGTGCCATGCCACCACCCGAGTGCGCGATACCCACGTTGACCCATCTCAGACCGGCATGATGCTGCTTGAGCAATTCCGACTTTTTGGCGAGGGCATCATTGACGACTGCATCGCGCTGTTCCTGCGTCATGGCCTTGTATTCTGGCTTGATTTGAGCCTGACTGGGCGGCCTGCGGGCCTCAATGATCATGTGATCAAGCCGGTCCACCTCCTTCTTCCATTCCTCAGCCTCGGCGGCCAGTTTCTTCGCGGCAACGGCCTCCTCTCCGGAAAGCACGTCCTTCCACAGATCATGCGACGTCTTCCACAACACCTTGCCGTCACTCGCGCGTAGGCACACCAACGTGTACGGCTCAACGGCAGTGAGCACCTTGTCGCCGATGAGTACCGGCGAAGATTGAAAACCTCCGCCCAGGTCCGTGGACCACACCTCGTTCTTCCCCGGCCCCCAACTGGTCGGCGGATCGGTATCGGGGAACACCCCGGTCCAATCGTTGCGCCAGCCGCGGATGTCGCCGGCTTGCGCAGGTGCGGTCAGGCCAAGCGTCAGCAGGATGACCCCCCTCCAACGTAAGGAAGCGGAAGCTCGCATGACGTATGATCTCGACTCGTCGATGGTCATTGTCCTCTTCATGGATTATTCCTTCGTGCAGGAGAGGATGAAGTCGTCGCGCTGTTTTGCAATGAAAGAGTCAACCGTGAAATGAGTTCCCGTCGGGGAGAGAAGGATCTGTTTCTCGCCGGGAATACGATTATAGGCAGCGTAGATACTGGAAGCGGGGCAGGTAGGATCGGCCAATCCCGCTCCGATCAGGAATTTGGCGCGTGCGCGGGAGACGTGATTTGCAGCATCGAAATACCCGACGGTGTTGGCGACTCTCTGAAGCCGCCCATCATCCGGTTTCAACCAGGTTGGCAATGGATTGGGCCAGCAGCCCGCGCGACCGTCGAGGGAGGCCGAGAGGTCGCACAGGGCGGGGACCGCGGCGGCAACCGCCGAGACGCGCTTATCCAAACCTGCGGCGATCAATGCCTGACCACCACCCTGGCTGCTACCAAGGCAGATGAGATGTTTGCCATCCCATTCGGGGCGGGAGCAGAGAAAATCAATCCCGCGCATCAGTCGCAGATACATGCCCAGGAAGTAATACTTCTCCCGGTCACCCTTCTCCGCCAATCCCTGATAGGCGTAAGCCCCGATGTCTTTCTCGAGAGCGTCATAGTAGGCCTGTGGCTGATCGTTCAGCATGCCGTGGGCATTGATGTCCACGACGAGCGCGTTGTACTTCCTAGCTGTTTCGAGGACGGCTCGAGATATGGATCTGCTGTACACGTTGGCGATGGGCGAAGCGCCATGAAAGCAGACGATGGCGGGACGGCTCCGGGGTTGCGCGTTTGTGGGATAGGCATAGAGGCCTTCAAAAGGTCTTGCCTCCGGGGTTTCGATCTCCACATTCACAACTTGAAAGCCTTCTTTTTCAGCAGCCGCGATTTGTTGATCGGCGACCGCAGGAGAGGTCCAATCCCTAACTTTCTTCTGCTCATCAGAAACCGGCCAGATTCTTGGTGTAGCGGGATGGGATGCGAGCAGCGCTTTCTTCCCGTTCCAAAAGGCGTCAAAGTCTTCCGGCTCGGCGGCCGAGGGGATGATCTTGTCAGGTTCGATGATGACGCCAATTGCGGCAACGAGAACCGGCTTTGCCGTTTTGCCAGCGGTGAGGCTGGTGACGTTACACACAAACCAGTTGGGGGTGTTCGGGGTAAAACGGACGGCATGGGTTTGCTCGGTCGCTGCCATCTCCTCGGAGCACAGTTTGTCACGGCCTTCGCGAAGAATGGCAATCGTGAGGCCGTTTGTCGATGCTTGGGCAGTTCGCTGTACGGTAAAGGAGACCTCCTGCCCGGGACTGGCAATGCCAGAAGGGACGCTGCTGGTCACGGTGACGGGTGGCGGCTCCGCACCGAGTGAGACCATTGAAACAAACAACAAGAGCACGAGGGAAGGCTTGAATGTCATTGTACCTCCACAGGTTATGGCTTGCTGGCATTCTCGGTCGTCGTTCCACTCAGGCATGCCATGGCCGTTTATTCTTGCGAATACTGACCGAAAGCTCCGCGGTTAGTTTTGTCGCCTCGGCTTTTTGCTGGGGAGTCAAGTTTGGTTCGAGATCGTTCTTCGCCTGTGTCGCTGCCTTTGACGTAAGCGCCTCGGAGCTTGAGCAGGCCAGGCTGTACCACGCATAGGCGCGGACAGGATCTTTGGGCAAGCCGTTGCCACTGGCGTGCATCTCGCCAAGTTTGCACTGCGACCGCCCTTCACCCGCGTTAGCCGCATCCTGGTACAACTCCAATGCCAGGGCCTCGTTCTTGGGGACACCGAGACCCTGAGCAACCATCTTCGCCAGCAGAAACTCGGACAGCGTGTCGCCTGAAAGATCAATGGCCTTTTGATAGAGTTCAACAGCCTTGGCGTCGTTCCTGAGGACCGGCCCCCTGCCTGATGCATACATGTCCGCCAGATGCCGCGCGGCTTCTTTGTTCCCCTGATCCACGGCCTTCTGAAACCATGCTGCCGCCTTCACTTCGTCCATGGCAACGCCCACGCCCCGTGAATACTTCAAGGCGAGCTTGAACTGGGCCATCGCGCATCCCTGGTCGGCCGCCTTCTGATACCACTCCACGGCTTTGGCGCGATCCTCGGGAACAGCATTCGTCCCTTTCACCCCTTTCATGTACAGGTCCGCGAGTGCACATTGAGCAAGAGGGTCTCCCGTGTCGGCGGCTTTCCGGGTCTCTTCCACGCTGGCGTTACCGGGCCAGGATTTCGTCGTATCCGGCACAAATGTCTTGGGAATGACCCAATGAGCGGGTTGCGCCATAGCGGTCGGGGCGGCATTGGATGAAGCAGGCTTTGTACTCTCTTGCCCTGCGCACAAGGAGGCTATTGCAGCAATTGAAAGAATGCCCAAAGTAGTCTTCATGGCGTCTTCGCCTTTCCCGTCGCATCCAGAGGCGCTGCAACGGGAACGGTGACCGTCTTGGACACCTTTGCACTTGAGGCGCCGTTGTTGTCCAGGACAACAAGTGACGCGGTATAGGTTCCTGCCTTGCCATAAACATGGGTCGGACTCGTCCCGTAGTAATGCGACGAACCGTCGCCGAAATCCCAATCCCAGCCGAATATGCCATCCTTGGGATCCGGGTCGGAGGAGGCCGCCCCGTCGAACGTAACCGCCAGAGGATTCTTGTCTTTGGCGGGCGCAGCCACAAAGGAGGCGGTGGGCGGATTGTTGGGCAGAACGGTAACCGTCGCTGTGGCCGTCTTGGCGCCGTTCGAATTATCGCGGGTCGTAGCGGTAATGGTGGCCGTCCCGGCTGATTTGCCTGTGACTGTTCCATCCGTGCCCACAACGGCAACGGCAGGATTGGAACTGGTCCAGATGATGCCGCGATTGTCGGCAGTGCCCGGCGCGATCGCTGCCGCAAGCCGTTTGCCCACGGAAATATTCAGCGTCAGGGATGTTTCCTTCAGAGAGATACCTGTGACCGGAACCGCCGGAGCCGGGGTCTCAACCGAGACAACGGTGCTTTGCGCAGAGGATAGCCCAACGCGATTGTTTGCCGAGACCGTGAACGTGTAGCGCGAGAGAGGGGCCAGATTGGAGATTGCCGCACTGTTGGTGAAATAGAACGCAACGGCTTTGGCCCCGTTCTGATAGACATTATATGAGGCAATGCCGCTTTCGGGATCAGACGAAGGCGTCCAGTTTAGCGCCACGCTGGAACTTGTGATATGTGAGGAGGTCAGCTTTGCAGGTGCCGAAGGAGGGGTGGTATCGACAGGCCCGGCGGTAACGCCGCTACGCGCATAGGCGCTGGTTATCTTCCAGGCCACCTCTTTGATCTTCTCCGCGGTCTGTTCATTGATGGTGTAGCCATACCATTGATTGGGACTGACATTGGCAGGGATATTGAAGTTCACCGGGTTGACCTGATAGAGGGTAATGAATTGCGTCATCCCGTCGGCATAGTTCCCGATCTTGCTTAGGTGGATGCCATCGGCATACCAGTCGGTTTCGTGAGTAACTCCGGGCACCGACCCAAGGGCGGTCAGACGGCGCAATTCCTGGATGACGAGACCTGAAGGACAAATCGGCACGGTTGAGCCGGGGTGCGCTTTCTGGATGCCATCGGCAATGGCCTCAAAATAGGCAACGCCGTTGGGTTGTCGGCCCGTTTCGTAGGACGTCGCCTCGCGCGTGAACCAAATCTGCTTGACGATCATCTGAACGTTCGGACTCTTGTTGGTCAAGGCGTAGTCATAGAACTTATTGCACGCATCGATGCACTCCTGTTGATTTTCAAAGAAAGGCTGGACGACAAACCTGTCCCACGTGGAGTCGCTCAGCCCCTTTGCCCACCCACAGAGATGATCGCCTTTCTGACTTGCCGCGCTGGCTTCGGGTTTTTGCCAATGCCCCCAACCGCCCCCGAGTGTCATTCCCGGCGACCAGGCGCAGAGGTGGCTATGCTCCGTGAACCCGGCGCATTTTGCGAAGTACTCGGAGTGAAAGTGGGTGTTGACGGTGAAACTGTTCCCCAGGAAGAAGACCCTGTATCCGTTGCGGGCCTCGGCCACGGAGGCTGCCGGCGCAGGCGGAGCCGCCTGCCCGGCGGTTTGGCCGGTTGCCTGCGTATGAAGCAAGGACGCGCTGAGGATGACGCCGACGAGGAGTGCTGTTTTCATCGATACCCTTTGCTCCGGGCGGAACTTCGAGCGTGCCGCCCCTATTCTATTTCATGACACGTGCGATTCTACTGACGTTTGTCCTTGTCATCGCAGGGCACACACTTCCAATGCTTCGAACGTCACGTCGCCGTCAACGGCGAACAGAAACAGTCGGTCGCCGCAGGTGGAGTTCCGCGTGATTAGCGTGCGGCGGCGGTCGATGCAGATATCGACCAGGTCATCTTTCACGATCGCTTCGACAGAGAGCATTCGGTCTTTGGCGGGTGCGTACTCAATGCCGTGCCAGCCGCCGGAATCCTTGGATACGGATCCGAACAGCGGCCGGTCGAATTGCACGCGGCGTTTGGCCGTATTGAAACGCAGTTCGCAGCCGTCATCGTACGCGCCTCCACCTCGGAAACAGAGGCCGAACACCGGGTCGGCCGTTTCCCATCGGACGTTAACCTTCAGACGGTAGTTCTGAGGTACGCCGGAAAGTGCCGCGATGGCCAACCCGTCCTTCCCCGACAGGCGCACGTCGCACCCAGTGATTGCGGCACCGCCTTTGAGCGGCTCAAACCTGATGGGAAGAGCCGCACCCGACTCCGGAATCATCTCCTCCGGCCATTTCAGACCCAGGGTGCCGTCGTTCTCTTGCACGAGTTCCCGGACAACCAGTTCGTTCCCATACGCCCACACGTGGGTGGTATCCCGTCGGTCGCCCACAAAACCGGCATAAAGGTACCTGCCTTCCTTGAATGGAGCCGCCGTCGGCACCGACAATCCCGGATCACGCAAACCGTCAGTGGCGGGAATCGAGAAGTCGGCGCATTCGAGCGGTTTTCGCGACATGCGATAGTTGCCGCACCCGATAAAATAGTGCCAGCCATTCCATTCGATGTTGCTGGTGCAAATCCACCGTATGGAGGCGAGCGCAGGATTCTCTGTTTCAGCCCAATGGATCAAGTCCTCGGAGGTATAGATCTTCCAGCCGGCCACCGTCATGTAAAATCGGGCATTCGCTGCATCGGCGAAGACGTGCGGATTGACGTCCCAGAACTTCCTGTAATTCAATCTGACAACGGGTTCCGCACGTTTGTCAAAATGAATGCCGTCCCGGCTTATGGCGACGAAGACGTCGTCCCCCTGATACGGTGCGTCTGTAAAGAGGCACCGTTTCCCATGCTGGATATAGAACAGATAGTACTGGCCTTGGTGGAACACGCAGCAACCCGTTCCAATAGCGCATTCGGTTGAGTCCGTAATCGGGATCGCCATCGGATGGTGTTCCCACTGCCGCAAGTCGCGACTCGACCAGTGCGCGAACTGATGCGCACCCATGCCCCACTTACTCTGGGTGTGGCGCCGATCGAAGAGGTAGAAGATGTGGAAGCGGCCGTCATGCGAATAGGCCATGCAGTCGCCCGCAAAGGCGTTGTGGCCTTGTGGCCGCCCATACTGCGGCGTGCGGGCAGCCGGACCGAGGATCGCCGTTTCCCGCCGGGCGGCGCTTCTCTCGCCGCCGCTCAGACCGGCGACTTCGGCGTCGGTCAAGGCGCGCCGCCAAATGGCCAGGTGATCCACGAGCCCCTGGAAGCCGGATCGGAGCGTCCCGTTTTCATAAACGGCACCCAGCAGCAGCGTCCCCCCGAGGCCGGATACCACCCCGTGCGGCCATTCCTCGTCAACCAGCACGCCATCCACGAACATCTCCAGCAGAGGCCCTGAAAACCGGATGACAACGTCATGCCATTCCGCAGGCCCGATCAGGTCTACCGGCACGCTGAGCCTGAGCCTTCCCTCAATGAAATCGCCCTTATTGGTGGGACTGCAGTGGATCGGATGGGTCGTCATGTACTTGAACCACCCGGTGGGATCGTCACGCATGTACTCGGGCACCGTGCGGCGCACCAGCGGCTCCGTGCGATGCAGGAATTCCAGCGCGCGATCATTCGTCAGCCTTGCCCGTTCCCTGAACCCGATCTGGAACGGGTTGACGCGTGCTCCGTAAAGGATGCCGGAGAACGCCGTTTGGGTGTCGGCCAGAGAAAGGATGGGAGCATCCCCGTTGACGGATCGGTCGCAAAGACGGAGGCAAACGGTGTACTCCCGCAGGCCATTGAGGTTGAGCCCATCGTCACTCGCGCCCAGCACGATGTGCCCGCCGGAAAACTCGGCGGCGCAGGCATCGCCGCCGCGGGCCAGCGAGGCGCGCTTCTCCTCGCCGTCCACCACCTTTCCAACCGTAACGTCGCCATGTAGAACCAACGGATGCTTGCCGCAGGCCGACACCCGCCCTCCCATGTGCCAGACAACGTCGGCTCCGTTGATCGCATGGACCTTGCTCATTTAGGATTGTCCGCCCCATCTGTCACCACGTAGATACAGAGCGCGTCCCCCGAATCCGGCACAAATTCCAACACAGGAATCCGCGAGGAACTGAAGTAGGTGTCACCGCTGACAAGCCGTTCACGGCGGTCGCCGGCGATCAAGTGCCCGCTGCCGCCGGTGACAATGCCGATGTGGCGCGGAGCGTCGGGGGTGTAGCGATAGGCCCCGGTCAGGCGCAGCAGGTCGATGTGAAACACTTCACAGCGTTCTTTCGCCTCCAAGTGTTCGTGAGTGCCCCCGGCCGAACGAGAACGCGGGCGGGGACGCATCGCCAGTTGAGCGTGCATCGATTCGGCCGGAGAACCCGTGTAGTCGAAGCAATCCATCGCCGTGGCTGGATCCAGCGGGCCCCAGCAATCGCGGTCGCTGAGCGCGGTGCCTGCACAGGTGCGCTCGACCTGCACGACCCAGTCGCTTGGCTCCTGCACCTCGAGCATCAACACGCCAGGGCCAATCGCGTGCGGCACACGCCCGGGGATCAGCCAGCAGTCGCCCGGCCGCACCGGAAAACGGTGGAGCATGCCCGCAAGCGCAGGACTGTCCTGCGTACGCACAGCGTTGGCGAATTCCTCTCGCGACACACCCGGCTTAAACCCGATGAGCAGATAAGGATCCATCCCGTCAATCACGCGGGTTCCGAGGACCAGCCAGCTCTCCGTCTTGCCACGTTCGGAGCGGTAGTGCTGGCGCGCAAAGGTCCGGTCGGGATGACACTGGATGGGGAGGCGTACGGCCGAGTCGAGAAACTTGCAGAGCACCGCCATGTGTTCGTCGCCGATTATGTCGCGGAAGAGCGGGCCGGGCGAGCCATCGCTCGTGCGTACTCTGGAGAGGCCTTCTTCAGGCCCCTGCGTGTGTTCGGCGTTTTCGGCATGCGTGAGCGAGGCCAGCCATTCTTCCGGCAGGTAGCCGTCCATCTGAGGCGTGCGGCCCAACAGGCGGTCGAGCAAGGCCCCGCCGGTGTAGCAACGCCACACGCGATTGGGCTGAAAGAAGATGGGGGTGTCAAGGAGTTGCATGAACGTATAGCGGCGATCCGCTTCTCACCGCTTCACCTCGTAAAGCATTCTTGCCCCTTCAACTCCGCGTACGTTCACGGCGAAAACGAGTTCACCGGACTCAACTTTGGTCTGCACCTTCTCCACGCGGCGCCCACCGGTCGAGAGCGCCCAGACTGTGCAGGCGGCCGGGTCAGTGAGCGTGAGTCGGACGGTGGCGGAACCATCGCGGACTAGATGCGGCAGCCCGCCCCAGGCGAGCAACGTCTGCCGGGCAGATTCGGCATAGTGAATCCCGGTGTTCTGCAAGTCGGTCAGGTGAGTGACCAGGAGGCGCTTGGAGGTACGGATCGGCTTGCCGTCCAAACTGCTGATCGCCACGGTGGCGCCGGTCTTGATCTCTCCGATTCTGACGCCGGCTTTGGAGGCAACGATGGTCTGCCCCGGTTCCGCGTACCCGCCGGCCGTGCACGGCGTATCAACGCACAATACGCCCTGTTTCTTGTCGATGACGATCTCGCCCGTCTCTGAACGGATAACGCCAGTCTCATCCCCGCTGGCGATTCCTTTGCCGCTCAACAGCGCCGTCAACGCCGTCCGGTCACGAGCATCCTTGGCGGAGACCGCAATCGAGCCGGCAGGCGCCTGGGAGAGGTTGTCCGCAAGGGCGCAGCCGATTCGCGTATTCCAGGCCAGCCAATCGATACCGGCGATCGAAAGCCGGCTGGGCGGATTACTCAGCACCTGCTTGGGCAGCACGATGGCTAGGCTGTTCGGCGCCGACTTGAGGTCGTGGCGCAGATAGAGCAGCAGGGCGACGCGATCCGCCGCCTGGTTCAACGGGTCACTGCCCAAATTGAAGTAGTCGATCGGCGCCGGCTCGAACATGTCCTTGTGACTGTAGGCGAAGCGCCACAGCACGTCCCAATCCTGAAACGCGGCCATGGCCCCGGTGAGGATGCCGCCGACGCCGCGGAAGCGGCCGGGCCCCGCGTAGTTATATTCGCTGATAGTAAACGGCTTGCCATAGAGGCGCACGCAGGCGCAGCCGGAGGCGCCGGGGGCGCCTTCGCGTACCGGGTTGGCGTTGGCGCAGTGACTCGGCAGGCGCCACGGGTTTTCCAGGAAAGACGGATGATCGACGTAGAAGTGCTCGTCGACGTAATCGAACGCGGCGCGAGCCGCCTGCAGTGGCGCGATGCCGGGGCCCGCGCAATTGATGTCGGTCAGGAGCGCCGGGCATTTGAGTTCGTCGCGCAGGAAATGACGCATGCGCTCGACCATTGCCTTCTCGGTTTCGGCGTGGAAGACCTGGCATACGCGCGCCCGACGCGTCCCGCTCCTGAGATTCGTCGGCAGGAGAACAGTGCCGGTCGCGGGATCCTCATTGTCGGCTAGATCGCCCAGCGCCGCGTCCATGTCGTCACGGTTCGGATAGCGGGCCGCCAGCCAGTGGTTCCACGCGGCAACCCATTCCGGGGACGTGCCGCCGATCGGCCCCTCGTTGATCAGCGAAATCCAAGCCAGGGCCGGCTCCTCGGCCAGGCGCTTGCCGGTGTAGGGATTGACCCGGTCGAGCAACTTGCGCGTGAACGTGACCCAGTCCTGATAGGCCGGTTCGTAAACCGGCACGAGCGCCTTGAACCGATCCGCTTCGATCCGGTCGCCGCTCAGGCCGATTTGCTTGCCGGCGACCGGACGCGAGACATATAGGTCGGTGGTCAGCCAGATGCCGCGCTTGGCACAGCCAGCCACCAGATAGTCGAGCTGATCGACACGCCCGGGATCCCAGTCGAAGCCGGGCTTCCACTCAGGCTTGGTCAGGCTGGATTCGTAATGATGAATGCGCACGGCGTTGTAGCCCAGGCGGACCAGCCGATCCAGAAGCTGGTCAACATGCTCCTTGGACAGGTACGAGGCGGAGAAACACAGGTTGACGCCGTAGAAGCGGCGCGGAGTCTTGGGGTCGTCGGCAAAGGCAAAATGTCCGTCCGGCGTCGCAATCACTCGCCCTTTCGAACCGCAGGGGCCGTCGGTGAATCCGCAGCCCGACAGGTCCAGAGCCGAGCCCGGCACGATGTCGAGTTCGTCTTTGAGCGGAACCCACTCGTCGTTTGCCTCGAGTGTCACCGGCAGGTCGCGATGGTAGCGGAGCCCGTCGGAGACAGCGATGGTCATGGACAGAACGTAGCGCTCGTTGGCCCTCAGACTGCCTATGCCCTTGCCGAGACGCACGCCGAACGTCTGCCCTCCCCATTGCCGGTTGTCCTGCACGCCGACGTGGGTGGGCTGCGGGAATGAGAAGGCTAGTGTCCGCCCGTCGGGGTAGTTGATGGTCAGGGAGCGCACGTCCCCGCCGAACAAACCCGATTCACCGAAGACACGGGGAAAAGTTCCGTGCCGGCTGTCGGCCGACCAAGTGCCGCCGGCCAGGGCCGCGACGGTGTTTTCAAAGTTGACCGAGAGCCCGTTGAACGAGATGGCGGTGGCAGGCGTGAACGTCCAGACCGCCTCGGCCTTGCCGTCCTTCTCGACGACCTGGACCTCGCCCGGGACGCTATCCTTGCCAGTCTTGATCGCAAAACAAAACGGCGCGTCCGGCGCCGTTTGAGCGGCGGTCGGCGAGTGGAAGTTCCAGGCCCCATCGGCGATACAAGGCGCCAAATCGAAAATCGAGGCGCCATTGGCGAGCAGGTGAAGACGGCCGTCCGGGGTGCCGGTGAGTTCGGCCGGCTCAGCGGCTCTGACCTCGTTCATGAATCCGGCGAGGCCCACAACAATGAGACCGCCTGCAACAAATCGGATTGCGTTCACGCTCATTCAAGGCTCCTTCTTTAGTTTAGTGATGACATTGGGTGGTCGGTCTATCCCGCGAGTTCCACCACATAAGGGCTCAAGGATCCGCCGGTGTCAGACGTAAAAGCGACGCATCTCCCATCGGGAGAAAATGAAGGATGCGGGTGCGAGTGCTGGGTCTTCCAACTGCTGCCGTGATAACAGAGGGCTTCAGGTCGAAGGACCTTTGCGGCATCGGGTCGCAGCAGGGATAGAGACTGGTCGTCCTGCGGCTGGTCCCAAGCGACGCTGAGCGTGTCGGCGACAATCAGGGACCGGTCGTTATTGGCCTGCACGTGCATGCTGCGGTCAGCGGTATGCGCATATTCAGCCACGATCCCACCGTCCATATCCAGGAACAACACCCCGTGCCGGCTGCGCGGGTCACCCCACGGCATTTCCACATGATCCTCAGGCCAGGTACTGAACTGCACGCCCAACACGCCGTCCGGGCAGAAAAATTCATGCACCAGGAAGTGGTTGCGCGTCTCCGGGAAGAGGCAACGGGGTTGCTTCTTGTGCGCCTGGCGCGCCGAGACCACCCAGAGCCGCGAGTCTGGCAAATATCCGCCTTCATGACAGAAAACAATGGTGTCGGGATCGATGGGGTTGATCAGCACATGGCTGAGCCAGCGCTGTTCGCCCCAGACCACGTCCAGCGCGTCCGTTTCCAGGTCGAGGCGGCAGACCAGGCACCGCGGCCGGGCATAAAAGTTCTCCTCCATCCTCGAGTAGATCGCCGTCGCGCGCGTGAACGGCGGGATGGTCTCTGCCACCACGAAGGCCAGGTAGCGGCCCGAATCATCGCCCGTAGGGCAGCCCGCGACGAAACCCTCTGGCGCCGTGAAGACAACACGCGTCACGCCGGTCTCCGTATCGATCAGCACGATCTCCCGCCCATTGCGGCACATCACCGCCCCATTCCGCTTCGGTAGAACGCAGTAGCCCTGAAACGCAAGGCCGTCCAGGTCCGTCAACTGATGGCAGGTGCCATGCTGCAAATCCACGCGACAGAGCTGGGCTCTTCCCTCGATCTCAATGGATGCCAACAGACGCCCCCAGAGGTCGAAGCTGGACGAGGTGAAATAGGCATGCGTGCCATTCCGGCCGGGCGGAGTGATGCGCCAGACTCGCCGCTGCGTCTTGGGATCGGTGCCGACTTTGGACAAGAACGGAATTTCCTTCATCGTGCCCCTCATTTGCAGTTGGACCCTCGCATGACACCAACTGCCATGTATGCATCATTCGGTATTGTGCAGGCCTTCGTCAATGGCTAGATTATTGGACACGTCCAGAAGGCCGTCCCATGCAACCGCGTCCAGCCAGTATTCGTGACATCGCGCGAGCCAGCGGCTTCGGCAAATCGACCGTGGCCGCCGCGCTGAACAACAGTCCAGAACTCACTCCGAAGACCAAGACTACGATCCGGGCCATGGCCGAAGAACTCGGGTATCGTCGCGATCCGGTCGTGGCCGATCTGGCGGCGCGGCGTTGGCGTTCGCGCGCCAAAGCCGTTCCGCCAACCTTGGCCTATGTGTATGACCATGGCACGGCATATGACCATTGGAAAACGGTTTCGCCTGAGCCTACGCCGGACATGGAAGAGACGGCGACGCTGTACGGGTACCGCCTCGAAAAGATTAACCTGAAAGAGTTTGAGTCCGATGCGCGGGCCTCGCAGGTTCTTTACAACCGCGGGTACCGAGGATTGATCATCGGGCGCATCCTGCGGCGCGACAGACCCCTGGAACTGGACTGGTCGCGTTTCACGGCCATTGCGTGCGACCTCGGGTTCTTCCGGCCGCCGCTGCACACGGTCATCCTCGATCGGTTCGCGGCCGCCGATCTGGCGACGCGTAAAGCCATAGAGCGCGGTTACCGGCGGCCCGGCTATGTGCACCTTCGGCACGACGACTGGGAACCCATCGAGCCCTGCCGGCTGGGCGGTTATCTCGAGGCACGCAGTCCCCTGCCGCAACGCGATCACCTCCCGGTGCATGTCGGTCTGTTCAAGGACAATTCCGGGCTGTCGATCGACGCCTGGCTACGAACTGCGCAGCCGGATGTCGTGATCGGGTTCAGCAACATGGTGGTTTGGTGGCTGAAACGCGCCGGCGTGCGTGTGCCTCAGGAGATGGGCTTCGTGGCCATTGATCGTCCGATCACCTGCACACCCGACACGACCGGGATCATCGGCTCGAATGCCGCCGTCTACCGCACGGCCGTGGAAATGATCATCGGGCAGATTCATCTCAACGCCCGTGGCATACCCGATCCCCAGCAGACGGTGCTCGTGGAGCCGCCGTGGCACGAAGGGACCACGCTGCCTGCCATAAACTCCCCGCCCCGCCCCGATTCTGGTATCGTACGACCCGCGCGGCGACTCCGCCGCGGCGATGCGAGTGAGGCAAACCCATGACATTCCCCGAAACAGGCCTTCCCCCCGCCATGGTGGACGCGTTGGCCAAAGAGGCCATTACCGAGCCCATGCCCATCCAAGCCGCGGCGATCCCCTTGCTGCTGACCGGCAAGAGCGCCTACCTGAATGCCGAGACCGGCACCGGCAAGACGCTGGCCTACCTGCTCCCGCTCTTCTGCCGCGTCGATCCGGCCCTGGAAGCCACCCAGGTAATCGTCGTGGCACCCACGCACGAACTGGCGATCCAGATCCAGCGCCAGGCCGGCCTGCTGGCCCAAAACGCGGGCCTGCCCGTCCGCTCCATTCTGCTGATCGGCGGCACCGCCATGCAGCGACAGCTCGATAAACTGAAGAAGAAACCGCATCTCGCGATCGGCTCGCCGGGCCGCATTCGCGAGTTGATCGGCATGGGCAAACTTAGAGTGCACGCCGTCAAAAGCATCGTGATCGACGAAGCCGATCGCCTGCTGATCGACGAGAGCCTGGAGTCGGTGCGCCTCATCGTCCGCGCCTGCCCGCGCGAGAGCCAGCGCGTCTACGTGTCCGCCACCGAACGTCCGGAAGCCACCCGCGAAGCCCAGGCCCAGGCGCCGGGTCTGGCGATGATTCGCGCGGGTGCCGCGCCGGTAAACCCCAACATCGAACACCTTTACCTCGTGTGCGAGGAGCGCGACAAACCCGAGCTGCTCCGCAAGCTGATCCGGGCGCTCAACCCCGCCAAGTCCATTGTATTCGTCCACCGCAACCTGCGGGCCGAGATCGTGGCCGGCAAGCTGGCGTTCCACCATCTGGCCGTGGCTGATCTGCACGGGGCGTTCGACAAGACCGAACGCAAGAAGGCCATGGACGCCTTCCACGGCGGCAAGGCCCAGGTGCTGATTGCCTCGGACATCGCCGCGCGCGGCCTCGATTTCGAAGGCGTGACCCACATCTTCAACCTGGACATGCCGAGCGAGAGCAAGGCGTACCTGCACCGCGTGGGCCGGACGGCCCGGGCCGGGGCGAAAGGCTACGCCGTATCCCTCATGACCGAGCCCGAAGTCCGGTTGGTCAAGCGCTACGAAGCCGAACTGGGCATCACCCTCCACGCAGCCATCCTCCGCGAAGGCGTGCTCACGCCAGCGGCGGATTTTCCGCCGCAGCAGTGATGCAGGGACGAGGACGCTTTACGGCGAGTGCGCATGATGTGGGGCGGATGTCCCCATCCGCCTGCGCGTGGCGCGCCCTCAATGCGGTTGAACGCTGCCCATCGCCTTGGCAAGCGCGGCGAACAGGCCACCTGTGGCCAGCAGCATGCCGCCGAACATCAGCAGAGCCAGAACGCCGAGCGCCAGGCCGACGATCGACGTGACCAATCCGGCAATCGCGAGACCGTCGCCATCCCAACGGTCAGGTTCGTTGCGGATCCGACTCCGCGCGGTGAGGCTGAGCGCCAGGCCAATGATGGCCAGGATAAAGCCGCCGCACATGAAACCCGGCAGCGAGAGAATGCCGCACACCAGGCTGGCAATGGCGAAACCGCTGGTCTCCTTGACTGGCAGTCGGCCCACGCCCGGCGCAGGCACGGACGGCGGGACGGCGGGAACGAGGGGCGGATGATGGACAGAGAATCAAAGCGTTGCCGCTCTCCGGTCTCTCTGTCCGGTTACGGCGCGGCGCGGACCCGCCACCGCGGGCAGACAGCCCGCGCCCTACCTTTGGCCTTCGGTCTGTTTTACGAGACGACTTCCATCGGCACGTCGACATAGCGATCGCGGGACATCTCCGCGCCATGCGCCATGGCGGCATAGAGATCCTCGCGTTTCAATTGCGGGTAATCGGCCAGGATCTCATCCGTCGATTGTCCAGCGGTCAGCCTGTCCAGAAGCAGCGCCACCCCTATTGTCTGCCTCTCCGCGTCCTCCGCGTCTCCGCGTGAACAATTCCTTCCTCCATTCGGACCTCGAACTGAAGGTGGAGGCGGGCGAACCGGGGACGATCGCTGGCCGGCGTGTGGTCTGCGCCGTGGTTGGGCATTAACAGTCGCTACACAGAGGTCGACGGGGACGTCGACCCCACATTGAGCTTCGCGCAAAATGGAGCGAACTGCCTGAATTCCTGAACACCGAACACTGAAACCAACCCGTTCACTGCCCACTGTTTACTGTTCACTGGCCTTCACTGTTCACTGGCCTTCACTGTTCACTACCCCCCCCGCCCCCTCTGACTTCCCGCTTGCCATCCGTCCGTAATCCCGCAATCCTCACCGCATCGTTTATCACTGCAGAGGAACCATGATTGAGATCACTACGAAAGAATTGTGGGCGGCGCTGACCCCGGCGGAAAAAGAAGACGCCTGCCTTGCATTTTGGGAAAAGAGCGCGTTCAGCGCGGATTTGCATCCGGCCGTGACGAAGGAACTAGCGGCCGCCTTGAATCTGCGGGAGGTCGCCCTGAAGCGCCTGCCGCTTACGGAGAAAGCCCGCTACCTGCGCTGGAAGGCCGATAGCCCCACCATGCGCCATGTCCGCGACCACATCATGCGGTCGTGGATGGTGATCCGCAAGAAGCCCATGCTCGTGAGCTTCGTCGACGCCCAGGGGTTGAAACATACCGACGGCATTGTCGCCGACGACGTTCCGCCGCCCGACGTGGAGGCCGTCAAAAAGGCGGTCCGCACGATCTGCACCCAGTTCCCGCCCCGCGAAGTCGCCCTCTACCTCGGGGTCATGCTGACCGCTGGCGGCGATCTGTGGACTGGCCTCGGCACCGCTGTCGAAAGTGAATTCCCATCCCTCAAAGCCGCCCTCACGCCGTAAACATGAGGTAACGGCCTTCGCGCGGACGGATCGGCAGCGCGAACCGCTGCCAGCCGTCCCGTGCCGCTCGCCGTACAACGGGTTAACTCCAGAGTATCTTCACGGGATAGCGGCCAATCGTCTCGTCGGGTGTCACGAGCGGCACGCCTTGCTGAATTGCCTCGGCGATCAACAGGCGATCGAACGGATCGCGATGCACGTCCGGTAGTTTGGGAAGCGTGAAGATGGCCGCGTTGCTGAGCGGCAAGGCGGTGAGCCCGGACTGGTCCGCCAGGTCCGGAATCCGCTCCACAGGAAAGCCAAGCCGCAGTTTCCCCAGAGCCGCCTTGATCTGGATCTCGAACAGACTGATCTGACTGTAGAAAATGACACTCTCCGGCGTCCTCAACTCGGCGAGTAGCGCCGGCTTGATCCGAGCCGGCTCGCCCAACCACCATAGCAGGACGCTGGTATCGAATAGGACGTTCACGGAGTGCCCTCAAATGCCGCGATCACATCCGGCGGTGTCGCGTCAAAATCCGCCGCCAGATGGATCTTCCCGCGCGCCAACCCCGGCGACTTGGGTCGGGCTTGTGTCGCCCGAGGAACGGGCGCAATCAGGAAGGCCGGCCGGTTATGCTTGAGTACCAGGGTGCTCTGCCCCTCTTCCGCGAGATGGCCGTATTCCGACAAATGCGCTTTCGCCTCCGTGAAGCCAATACTGGTCACTTTCATGTTTATATCTAACCTTATTCATGACCTGATTGCAATATAAACAGACCTGATCGACTATCGCTTCCCGCATGCCGCGGCAAACGCGGCCAATGCATCGGCGCAGGTCTGGGCCCGGATATCCTTGTCGCGCAGCGTCAGACGCGCCACCGGCGGCCGGCCGACAAGCTGTTCCATGTGCAGCATCGTACGGTCCGCGCCGCTGCCGCCCTGCGTGCAGAAGAAGGCCGCGCGACGTACTTGCGCCGCCTCACGCAACAACCACGTGCGGACCGCAGGGCACATCGTGAAGGCCCACACCGGCGTTCCGATGATCACGAGGTCGTAGTCCGCCGGCTGCCGCTTAGTGGGCAGCAGCACGGCGGGACGTTTCTGCAGGGCATCCCGCCCCGCCGACAGATACCCCATCGGGCCGCTGCGATCAGCCGTCTCCTTCAATTCCTCCAGATCGGCGCCCAGTTGCACGGCCAAGGCCTGTGCCGCCATGCGCGTGCAGCCGGTGCGCGAATAGAACACGATCAACGTCTTCATAGGGTTACCTCGTCTCGGTGCGCCATGATGCGCCTCACGGTGCTGACGTTTCAAGTCGAAGTCTGCCATAGATCGTTCGAAAACACATGCTTTCCCCGGCCGACCCGCTACACTCTGCGGCGTGCATCAACGGGATGAATGAACCACCTATGCCTGTCTCGCGAGTCTTCTTAGATTGGACCCGGCCGCTGTGCGAAACGGTGCCGGAGTGGCTGCTGGCTGACGCTCGCGGCCTTACCGACCTGCGCGACACCACGCTGGTCGTACCCACGCGCCAGTCGGGCTGGCGCCTGCGCGGCGCCCTGCCCCTCGCCGCCGATGCCCGCGGCGCCGCCCTCCTCAGCCCGGCCATCGTCAGCGCCCCCATCCTGCTCGCGCCGCCCGCCGCCGGAACGCGCATCGCCAGTGACCTGCAAAGCCTGCTCGCCTGGTGCGCCGTGCTCAAGGCCGTCCAGCCCGGCGATTGCGAGGCCTTCCTCGGCTCACGTCAGAACGATCCCGCCAACACCGGCTGGGCCCTGCAAACCGCCCGCCGCCTCCAGGCTCTGCGCGAAGAACTGGCCGATGGCGGCCTGACCGTCGCCGAAGTCGCGGCCCGCGGCACCCAACTGGTGGAGGCCGACCGCTGGTCCGCCATGGCGGACCTGGAACGCCGCTACACGACGCAACTCGCCGACTGGCATTTCCAGGACGCAACCGCCGCCACCATCGCCTATGCCCGGGCCGGCAACCCGCCCGCCGGCCTGCGCCATATCGTCCTCGCCTGTGTGCCGGACCCGCCCCGTCTGCTGCTCCGCATGCTCGAACGCTGGGCAGCCGGCAGCCTGCAAGTCACCGTGCTCATCGCCGCCCCCGCGCCAGCGGGGAATTCTGA